>Ga0210059_1007393_pt1 | contig 17456 bp, 12 predicted proteins | sample Ectturendosymbi2_FD_188042 | JGI IMG/M metagenome (GOLD analysis project Ga0210059, IMG submission 188042) | Ecteinascidia turbinata endosymbiont from Florida, USA - Sample 2 (SPAdes) (version 2) | ecosystem: Host-associated > Tunicates > Ascidians > Unclassified | place: Key West, Florida...
ATGGCTAAAACGTATTCTAATTTCACCAAATCTGCACAACCCTCGAATTGTATCCCCATACAGTTGCGTTTTAACGTTATGCCCAGGACTTAACACTGCATAATAGTAACATTTTTAGGTTACGCTCAGTGATGGGATTCGACCGGTTCGCAAGAACCTATTCATGGAATTCCGGTTGTTGGCATGGTTTGCCTCTGGAATTTGAATCCCACCACCCGTTACACTGTTATTCGCAATCGCTACCTAGTCCTGGACTCAGTGTTTCTAAATAATAATGTGGCAGAATCTTTGCCAGAGAGGATGATCGCTTTGAAAAGAGTGGTGAGAGTCCAGCACTAACTAACCCTGGCGAAGGAGTAAGGCGCCTAGCAAAAAATTTCAATAGGGGGTGGGGTGAACAACAACCGAGTCTCAACATTTAAACCTCGTTTTTGAATGCTCCTAACTATTTCACGGATTAAAAATGGACCTCCAGTTTTTTGAGGTTAATAAAAAATAATTTACTGATGCAGTTGTGTATTCACTGATGCAGTTGTGTACTGGTCGTCGAATCTTCTGTATCTTGTCCTCCAAACAGTCTTACTACATCCAGTTTCACTACAAATATGACGCTCTGATATCCTTTTTGTTGTAATTGAACAACCTGAACTCGTTTTCATTCCTCCAAATAAGGCTTTCTACCCATTTTCACAAGGCCGAAAGTTAAGAGATTCCTGCACGGCTGACAGTAGCAACTGAAATCAAAAGCCAAAGCAGGGTTCCCAGATTGTTCAAAACTAATGTGGCCCAACAATGTTCTGAAAAGAGCAAAAATGAAGCATAAGTAGCCAAACACTAGTTGTAAGGTGAGAAAACCGAAAATGTTTGTTTAAAGCAGGCGTTCTTAAACTTTTTCGAGCACAACCCACATCTGAGTTTGATGAACATCTCGTGACCCAAGGCTCAAAAGCGTATGTTACCATTTAAATTATTGATTGTACTGTTGATTTTTCGCAGTAAATTGCTAAGTTCGTTTTCACTGTCAACAACCCACACCTTTCTCAAGTACCTACGCAACAGACAGACACGGACAAGCAGTGGAATCGTTGAAAATATACACCCCAGATGTGCATCGCCTCGACACGACCCATTTTTTGAGCCTTCGCGATCCTTGTTTGGGCCGCGACCCATACTTTGAGAACCACTATTTTAAAGAATGCCCAAGGACCAAAATTCTGTAGACCAGTAGTTCCCAACCGGGGTGCCATTTGCAATACCCAGGGGTGCCGCGAGCTAATACGTTTTTTATTATATCATTGAAAAGATATTTTCAAAATGTCGCCAAAACTCAATCCAAATTGCTATGGGTTCGCCACTAGGTGCCGGAAATTATATTTCTGTTTTGTGGGGTGCCGCAAGCCTGAAAAGGTTGGGAACCACTGCTGTAGATTATGGTAGACTAGAGTAGGTGGTTCATGCAAAACATGAGAAAAACATAGCAAATCTCACAAAATGTTTACAATCCAAACAAAAGTAAATCACACAGGATATCGACATTTTACTTACTGGCTTGGCTGGTATGAAACATGAGCCTATGAGGCCATGACTCCGGCGGCCTTTCTGGTAGACTGGTGCAGCTGCAAGTTAGTGAGTGTAAACCGCCATGGAGTCTGGAATACACTGTGCAGAGCAGGAGCAGATTCACTGTGCACTGCATGAGACAACGTGCGCGCTCCACACGCACCTCTTCTTTATGGCTTCTTGGGTTTGCCTGGGTGCGCATTAGCGCACTGTGCACGTGTGTGGTGGTCCGCATCTTGTTTTATGGTCGTAAGGACAAGGTGCACACGCCACTCCCATCTCTTCGCCATGCAAAAATTGTGAAACGAAAAACATTGCAAAAAAGCTAAAAAGTAGACAAATAGCTAAGCAAAAACGTTGGAGTAAAGTCCTCTTCTAAGAGAAAATTTTTGGTTTTTTGCTCCAAAATAGCCAATATGGCAACACTGAGCAAAAATAACATGGCTGGGCTACGTTGTCAAAATACAACTTAGACATGGTCTTCACCACTGGTTCTCAAAATGGTCGATATCGACCCCCAGGGGTCAATTGCACCATCCAAGGGGTTGATAAATAGTCACGGGACCGAATGGGGTCACTGAATGGCCAGGGGGTCAATAAATAACTTCTGCGGTCTACTGGAGCAATGAAGCCTCCAATTCAAAATTATTATTAATCGGGCAAGGAATGGAAACGGTGTTTTTCAACAAATCATGAAGTTGAAAATGATGTGTTGCACTGACAGGTATGGTTTATGTTATGCTTACATCTATAGTTCTAAGCATGTCCGCAATTTGGTGGGGGACACGAGGGACATGTCCCCCCACTTTTCCAGGCGGGGGGGACATAATATGCATTGTCCCCCCACTTTTTTCTCTTTAGGTTGTGTATTTCGAGGAGATTCAAAAATAAAAATGTTTGTCATGTTTTGTGTGAAGAGCTATTCATGTTAGATGGCAGGCCACACATAGCCAAGCTGATGTTGAAACAGAGTTTGGTATCACTGAATTCTATCAGTTTATGAATTTTAGCTTCGACAAAATAATTTTTAGCATTTTTCAAGTTTCTAGAGACCGTGAAAGATCTTTAACTGCTTTTGTCCGACATTTTACCCTATGTGGTATACTGTTATAAAGGTTATTTTCTTGTAACAGTGGGAGTATTGCAGCTGCACATGTGAGAGACCACAGTACAGCCATTATTTGTTCCGTGCAGAAATGCAACTGGCTTTGCTGTAACGTTGGTTGTCATTTATTCAGAAACAGACAGCGTATAATTTAATGATGCTAGTGTATATAATGTTAGAAAGGTAAATTTTCAGGCAAATCTCTGCGAAGCTTTTGATGAAGAAAAAAAGCAGCACTATTGTGGAGACTTACTTTGGGGATGGGGAGTTTCGCAAAAGACTGTTTTCAACCATGAGTGAACAGGATTTCAATCAAAACGTTGGAGAAGTAACCTACAGTATTTACCTAGCTGCATATTGACCTATAGCTCAAAATGTAGGGACTTGACTCGGAATTAAGGATGAAATATACATTTATCCTCACTTCTTGTAATGTCGCGACAATGGTGACCAACAAATCCAAACGATATTTTTTCCGCGCGACTCTTACACTTTGTACTTGTGCTGAATGCGTTGGTTCGTAAGTCATCTGATTTAATTGAGTTTAACCAAACCCACAATGCAGCAATGTTTTCATCCAAATGCGAAATATTTGCTGTACAGATACATCACATCTACGCAAGGGCGTACGCAAGGGGTTGCGGTTACACCCCCCCCTTGAGCTTGATATTTTACAAAAACATTTTTGGCTGCGCAAAGGACATTAATTGTTTTCGCATACATTTTGCTTGTTAATTTGTCGAGTTATTGAAATACCACGGAATTAATTTGCGTGCAAATTTCAAGGAACATTGTAAATGGGCCAAAAAGTGATAATTAGGTTTTGATGGGAATCTGGATTATCGTCTGCATTCAGAAACCATCTCAACACTTTTTGCAAACCTTTCGTCCACTACGCATGTTTTAATATTGTGTTCCACGATAGTTCACTTTATCCAAAACAATCGTGTATATTTTATCTGCTATGTCTGATCAGCGCATGCGCTGACCGCATTGGCTACATTACCAATTTCTGTAGCATGATAAAACTGTTGCACGAGCTCAAAAACAGCACTTGTTAACATACTGTAGAAGCATTCAGGCATTTGATAACGTTTCAGCAGGGAAAAACGACAACTAAAAATTTGCTGCACTTCTATACATAACAAAAAACGAAAGTTTTCTTGCGTACTTTATCGGCATTCTCAATTCTTGTGTAGTTTAGCAAGAGTCGATCTTGCAAACAGTGGTGTGCGTCAGACAGTCCAGTCCCACACTTTCTGTGCTCGACTGCTCTTTTTCGACGAGACATTAGCGAGCCTCATTTTGCAGTTGTAAATTGCTCAGACGTAGTGATGAGTGTGCTTCATTCCCCTGTTTTAACGCGATGTCTGATATTTTTGCAGTTGTGAACTGCTGTGTAGTAGGGTTGAGTTTATTTCCTCCGATATCCTAACCTGGAGAGCTGATAGTTTATATTCAGTGCCATGACACATAAATTAAGAGGAGTGGGTGTAGAAGAATAGGCATATCATGTCAACAACCTTCGCCAAAACGTTAGTTTGGAAACATGAATATGACGTAAAATTGTGACGTCACAAACGGAGAACACAAAATGCAAATGACCACCATATGCCACTGATAGAAACAATCCCCCCATCAAAATTTTTTCTTACACCACTGCATCAACGGTAGTTTTGTTGGACATTCTTTTCGTGTTAAAGGTGAAACTCGGGACTTTTTTGCCAATTCACCGTTGTGCATTTTGATTTAATCTCAAATATATTTGTGTCGTTATGCAAGTAAAACTCTTAGAATGAAACTTTTGACATGGTGCAGAGTCATAAGTCTGGGGGGCGGGTTTCGGGTCGAGTCGGGTCGGGTCGGGTCGGGCCGGGCTCGGGCATGGGCTTAAGTTTGTCAAAATATTTCGGGCCTGCATACAAAACTTTTTTATAACATTAAGACTAATGATTTTTTGCTTTCGTGGCGTAGATTTGTTGTGCTCACCGGTTCTGTGAGTGAATTGATTGTGATTTTTTTCAGCTAATTCTGTTTGCAAACACAGCTGCGTTCTTTTATTGTCTGCTCGGATTTGTCTCACACTCTTTTTGAGAAGGTGACAGCGGTGAGGAAATTAGCACGCGATGGAGTTGCGTCGAAAAGAATCAATCACTCATGCGATTCTTGGTTTGTTTTAAGAAACCTACAAGCCGGCTTTTCATGTCTGTAGCGCTATCCTAGAAAGTTTCTTTTATGCCTATAGGGCCATCGTAGATAGTTTCGTGATAGTTTCTTTTTTCTTGAGAAACATTACATTCCGCAGTATTATCGTTGACTAACATGCTACGTTTGTGCCAGATTATGCCAATGGTTTGGTCAAGGTGGTTGTTTTTTCGGTGTGATAAACCATGTACCTGCAACTACACCTGCACACAACGTTTTTTGTTACTCCGCAGTTACGCATATCATAACTTCCTCGGTAAATTTGGCTTTCGAACTTAAATTGGGCTTCAAAAATAAATGTCGGGATTGAGCCGGGTTCGGGCTTGTGATTTCGAGCTCGGGCCGGGTTCAGGCTTCAAAATGAGGCCCTTTTACAACTCTGTGTGGGTATGTATGCAAGGAGCAACAAGAAGAGATTGAAAGGATACATCCTCCACCCACCAGCACTAAAAATAGATTGAAATCATTTTGTGAAGTAGGCTACGCTAATTTTAGACCAAATGTTTTTGTTGCTGGTAAGAGGATATCAATGGAGATTTTGGTAGGGGTGGGGCTGCATGCATGATGCCCAGTAGCATTAAAAAGATTTGTAGCTTTTTCAAAAAAAGGAAATGTGCAAGAAAAATACTTATCGTCTTTTTAAAGTTAAGCGACTTGAACAAGACATAAAATCGCGCTGTAACCCACACTTATAAAATGCATGAAAACTGAAATGTTCTACTGTAAGAATGATATGCACATGCGACCGATGCGATTCAGCATTTTGTGCACTCCAACTGACAGCTCTGATAAAAGCCCAATTGATGTGTTCTACTATATTTCTGTGCTTGTTTGCATCCAAATACGATATTAATGGAAGCAGGCTAAACTACAGTACCGTGTCCAGCAACAAATTTAAGTATATTAATACAGTATGTAAATCATCTGCAAGGACAAAGCGTGATCAGTGTTGCTCTCAAAACACCTTTAGAAATAAGATTGGGAATCTGTATACACAAAACGTCACTTCTGCATAGACCCGATGACTATATAGGTCTCACACCAAGCTGTCCCCTCCACATTTTACAACAAAATTGCGTCGATGGTTCTAAGCATAATTTCTGATTGTGTATTATTTTATCATGCATTTCAAGTAAAATGTACTCAGATTTATTTTGACACGTACTGTCCTTGTATCAGTAACTGTTGGGCTAGGCCACGGGTCTACAGAACATTGTATACATTTACTGGGGGTCCACGTGCAGAAAAGTGTGAGAGTTGAGTTGAGTTTATTTGGCGATAATTAATATTCAGCTAGAAAAAAAAACACAAATTGGTCTACATGGTCTACACAGCGCCGGATTTAGGGGAGGGCCCAAGGAGCCAGGGCCCCCCACCATGTTTACGTGTTTAGCCATTGTGCGACATGTGCGTGCCACCTAGTCATTTTTAGCGAGAAAAGTTTGTCGGCCAAACAGCAGTATTTCACTTCACTTTGAGAGCCGGGTGGTTTTGGGGATTTTCGGCAAAAAAAACACCTAAACGCACGTGGCTTTGCGCATGAATTTCTCCGCTCCTGTTCGCTCTAGCGACTCGGCGAAAGTCTCAAAAAACGCATACAGTCTAGTAGATTGCACTCGAAAAAAAATTTTTTTCTTGGGGGGCGCGGGTTGGCTGTGAGTGACGTCATAAGTGGAGGACTTTTAGGCCACCTTGGCCCACTTTGCCTGGCCCTGGGCGCCAACCGTTAGGTGGTAGTGTTTCGCTGAAATTTTTACTGGAAACTAGGCTACAATCCGAGTCTTTTGATACTTTGGATGACCTGCTGGGGTTTCGGGTTCAAAAGTTATGATGTTAGTTAGTAAAAATATTAGACTAATTAGCTAATTAGTTAATTAATTAATTTGTTTATTTTAGATCATAACTTTTGAACCAGAAACGCTAGAAAGTTGATCAAAGGCTCAAAAGACTCGGACTCGAGTCTAGATTCCAATGAAAACTTCAGCGAAACACTTTGGCCTAGCGGTTGGGCACCAGGCCGGGCAACATGTGCCAAAATGACCCTAAAACTACTTCACTTATGACGTCAGTCACAAAAAATCCGCACCCCCCAACCAAAAAATTTTTTTTTGAGTGTAATCTACTAGATCCATTTGAGCCATTCAACAGCTCTCTAGCGCAATCGGCGGAGGAGCTAGGGCGTTGGTAAAGCAACCGAAAACTGCTGTTTTTTAGGCCGAAATCGAAGTACGAATATATCGTAGGCCGGCTCTCAAAGTGTTCAATAATATTTGATATTGTGATGAAACAACTGTTACACTTATTAGTTTCCTGAGAGTCTGAATCTAATGAATGCAAGGTCAAGCCACGTAAAACACGTTGGCTTACATTTATATTCGTTTCTGGTAGATTTTGCGTCTGCTTTACTCAGATTTGCACAGGTCGCATATGAGTAGCATTATTAGGTATGGTTACTATACGCCCTCTTTTTGAAGTGCATGTCCACTTTTTTAATGAGAAATGAAATATTCTCTGAGGACATTCGAAAATGTCCTCTTTTTTGGATTCTTATTTTACATAGCTGGCGAAACTAGAGCTTTGAGTCAGGGAAAACTTAGCTAAAAGAGGCCCACTGGCCACTGTACAGGGCCCACCAGCCAACACTCGGAAAAAAAACTTGAGAAATGATAGTGAATCCGGATGTGGATAGCTATGCTAAAACCCTAAATCACAGGAAAATGACAACCAAACGAATGCTAAAACCGAAATACCACTTGAGGTGGCGGTCCGGTTTTCACATTTAGATTGCCAGGGGGGAAATTTCGCCCCTCTGTCTCTCGTCAATTACGTCACTGGCTATATGTCAGATGTATCCGTATTGTACAAGTCTTGTGTTTCACATCTGGCTAAATGGACCACTTCATTTGCTGAATTTAAATGCTTTTGACTAGATTCTTCCGTTTGCAAACAATTAATTGGGAAAAGGATGAAACATGAGAGTAGCATCTGCTTGATAGAAACGTTTCTACTGATGAAGCTGAAAGTAAACTGTTCGACCAATACCAAAACGTGTTCGAGTTCGTGCAAAAAGAGCATCAACCAAATGCAAATTATTGTAAAATGATGGAACATGATAGATGTGCAAAATATTTTGCAACTTGCAATACCAAGAACTGATAAAGATTGCACAGTTTTACTTCAACGTTATGGCTCTTTATGCTACTGTAATACGGAACGATTTTTTCCTTGATGCAGCCACAAACCAAAAAGAAAGGGAAACCTTTCTGATTGAACCAGTTTCTAGTCTAAAGCTGGTGTGTAATTTAAAACACCTTTCATGCAAGCAGTTTCATAAAATTGTAAAAGGCGATTCTACGTTTTTAGGAAATTTAAGAAATCTGCAAACTATTTATGGGCTAAATAGTTGAAGTAAATAAGGATTTTGTTTTGTGTGTTTTAAATGAAACATAGTCTGCACTGGACGTTTTACTTCAATGCTTAAAGCTAATCAATAGGCCCATTTGTTATTTGACTTGGCAAGTGTAGATAATACACTCAAGTAAGTGACAGTCGTAAATTGCCCTCCTTTTTGCGCTGAAAATATAGCAGTCTATTGAGCTTATTAATTAATAAACATGAACAGAAAAAGGGGACCGTCCCCTTCGTAAGTGTAGAGCTTATCCAAGTGGTTATAAAAAACATTAAAAAGCAGAAGATGCAAAAAAGAGAGAGGATGAAGTTGCAACTAAGTCAAGAAAAATTCAAGTTGCTATTTTACAGTGGCAGTGAAGTCCAGCGGAGACATTTCTGCAGAACCTGTAAGAGGACAGAAAATCGAAGAACATGTTGTTACAGACTTAGATCTACACAACGATGACGATAGGCACAGTTTAACCAGCAGTGCAGCAGCAGACGAACGTCAAGAAGTATCATCGAAAAACACGATAGATGAGTTGGCTGACGCTATCACTGGTGGCAAAGATATCGGTCTCTCGTCATCCGATACACCGGAAAAATGCGGGAATATTGGTTGAAAAACAACACGTTATTTTTAAAACATGATGTTCCACAACACAGAAAAGACAGAAACTCATGACGGAAATGCACCACAAGTCTTATTCGGCGCCAGAACCACAGCGCCGAAGTCGTTGAAAGAAGCTGGTTTTGTTTTTCTCCTTCACAAACTTGTGTTTATTGTTTCACTTGTAAACTGATGTGCGTGGATACGACTAAATGTGCGCATTTCTTTATTCGAAAAGTAATCTGCAACTGGAAGCACGCTGAGGAGCCACGAGCAATCAATGGAACATAAAGATGCCACGATTACGTTTAGTCGCAGATGTAATTAATCGCTATGAAAAATTGATACAGAGCTAGCTAGTCAGGTCAACCAGTTCCAACAATATTGGAAATCGCTTCTGCAACGTTTGGTTTCTGTAGTAAAATTTATTGCTGAGCGAGGACTGGCCTTTAGAGATGATCAAAATGTTGGATCGCCCAGAAACTTTTTTCAAGCAAAATTTCAAAACAAGAAAATACGATGCTTCTGATGACCGGTTTTGCAACAGTTTCACAAATCGCTAATCATTGTCAATTATAATGTTGCATCATCAAGTTTTATTACACCTGAGTTAACAAATATGGCGTCACAAGATTGCGTCGTAACTATTAATGATCCGTGGAAATACTAGTGCCTTCATCGGCCATCTCTACCTTAAGATTCTATATCCGATCCGCACATAGGGCCTCCCACCACGCCTGGGCCCCGGACCCCCACCATCTAGATCCGGCGCTGGGTCTACATTGATCGCTTTTCCATTCAATCGTTTTTGTGATGTCAAATTAAGCAACTTTTTCCTTTGCATTACCCATCTTTAAATAATGCATCGACGAAGTGGTCCTATTCTTTTGCCACTGACTGTATGTGCAAGGTAAGAGCAATATTTTGCAAATATTTGCAAGATTTAGCTGCAAGCCTACCATTCTTGCTTATAAATCTACAAGTTACAAAGTTTACATATCCTTTGAAGCAAAATACCATGCAGAGAAGGTGATTAGCATAATTCTATTTATGCAGCACATACCATAGATTTGTAGTCTTGTGATATTGACATAAGTTTTACCGTAATAAGTGCAGTGGTTGCGACCTATCACGGTCAAGCCAATGTTGAAATCTGATTAAATTTTCTGACTCAATACTGTACATTTCATTCGTTCCAGTCTTATCATAGAAATTATGTTTGATTAGCTCTTTCTCAACTGATTTGCCGTAGGAAAAAGTTATGCTATCTGTATTTTTAGACAGTGAATGTCCAAGTACAATCAGTTCTCACAAAGCTTTACTTAGCCCCAGGCTGGGGTAACTCCATTGCTCCAACAGTTAAGTGAGATATTGTTTTTTTAGAGAGAATGACAATGTGTAAACACCACGTGCACGTGAGTATAATGTGCAACTTATATAATGTGTGTTAGCGCATACCCAGGGTTGTTGCATCGAAAAACGAAACGGAAGCTAGTGACGCACCAAAAAGTAAGCTAAATCAAGCAAGTTAAAATGGGACAGTTTTGAAGTTTGGTTCAGAAAATCAAATAGACGTCCATGATTATCTTTCAAATCTTTGTTGTCATTTTCTCTTGATTGCACGATCTGGAAAAGTCACGTCACTATTAGTTTGATTGGGTGTGCGGCGCACACCTAGAGTATAGGTCCCTGGTATTGAGGAATGTGAGAATTGCTGCCATTTGCAATACGCAAAAACTAGTGTTGACAGAAAAAGAAGCTTCAAATAATCAAATCTATGCAGCATGTGCTGGTAGCCTTTGAATACAAAAATGCATCTAGTTGCAGCATTTGATTTTTGCAATTTAACTCTTTGGATGTCCCCTTGTCTTGGATGACCGGGACCGTCGCCCCGTTCGACCCCCCTCAACACGCCTCTGCCTTCACAAAGGGTGAATGGAAATGCAACAATCGATGGCAGGGGTGAATGAAACCGAAATGGTTAAGTACTGTTGCAGACGTTCATGATCTTGTATCCTGCGACGTCTACACACAACCACTCAGTCTCTGATTTCACTGCAGGCTGATCGAACAGTGTCCATTCCGTGAACAAACGTGGCAAGGCCGTGCTTCCTCCTCAGGACTGACGCAGCAAGTAAGACGTTGGGAATCACTAGCTTGTCTGCGGTAGTTCAGTGGATCTCATGAAGGACGATGACGAGCGCCTTGTTCTTGTAAGCTAGCTACTCGATGACGCTGATCTTGCTTGCGGTGAGATCTCGGTGTTCAGCTGCAGTATGTTGGGTCTTCGGTCATCTTCGGTAGTAGGGATGTTGCCGCGCCTTGAAAAGGGCGTTTTCATACCCAGCCCGCACCGAACACATCCAGCACGGGTAGCAGTGGTTCCTCTCGTAACGACAGATTTGGCAAGCATTGCAGAAAATGCCGCAACAGGGAGGACCACTTGAAGGCACCTGTCATCCTTCCCAATGATTAACGTTTGATTAATCATGGACATTTGGTACACCATACTACTTTGATCAGGTTCGACTAAATGCTGAAGTAGGAAACAGGGGCGTATACTCCGGGCGTGCTAGGTGTGCGGCACACACCCTGTGAAACTGAACATGACGTGACATTTTCCAGATTGTGCGATCAAGAGAAATCACGAAAAAGCTAGAAAGACAATTATGTACTTTCCAGCCCTGAAGGTACAGTATGTACTCGACTGCTCGTATTCGAAGAGACATTCGCGAAAACTGTTTCAGCTGTTGTGAACTGCGCTGTTCCAGGTCTGAGTGAATTTTACTCCCTGTTTGGATTGATCTCACAACCCTAGGTGTGCGCTATTCCAGTCGCACACCTACAGGGATCGAAAACTCGTAACCGACAAAACATTCCCGCAGAGCCGCAAACTGTTTTTGCAGTAGTGACCTGCGCTTTTCCAGGGCTGAGTGTATTTTACTCAATTGTTGTTTCAATCTAGCAACCCTGGGTGTGCGCCATTGCAGGCGCACACCTGGGCTCGACTGCTTGTATTCAAAGAGACATTCTCGCAGACTGTTTTTGCACTTGTGAACTGCGATGTTGTAGGGCTGAGTGCGTTTTATATCCTGGTTTTAACGTGCAGTCTGATATTATTGCAGTTATGATTGCTTGGTCGTAGCTTTGAGTGTATTTTGCACCTGCATCCTAAGTTGGGGCGCTGATAGTTTAAAGTCAATACAACCACATGTTAAGTTACACAACAACGGACAAGCAGATTGCATGTATAACGGTATGCATTGTGTCAACAAGCGTCGCCAAAACGTTGGATTGGAAACATGAATTTGACTTCGCATTGCGACGTCACAAACAGCGCACACCCAGTAACAATGGCCACCATATGCCATTGGCAGGATAGGTTCCTTGAAGCAATTTAGCTGATTTGCATTGAAGTACTGTATGTCTTTGGCTCGTGCAAAGGTTAACTTAACCCGAAAATTTTGGTGCAATTTTTTGGAATTGCGGGGGGAAATTGCCTCCACCCAACCCTTCCTGGCTACGCGCCTGGAAGAGTGCATGCCGGACCAGATAATTTAGGTATAAGTTTCCCAGTCAGAGGAGAAGATTTTGATCTGTTGAAGATCTCTTTTTACAAAATCTTTGAAATAATGGAGGGGTCAGCAAAAAAATTAGAGCACCGGTACTCAGGCCCGTTGCCACGGGGGCCATTCTGGGGCAATGCCCCCAATTTTTTTGTTCCTCCCCAAATTTTGCTGTGCTCAGAATATTTTATATTAAAAAATATAACAAAAACAAAAATCTTGCACCCCTAAAAATGTTTTGTGCCCCCAAACATTAAGACCTAGCTACGGGCCTGCTGGTACTTGAATTCCATTCATCACAGAGAGTGTTTTTGATAAACGCCACTCAGCAAGACTGCAAACGTGACCAAGTCAGCGCAAGCCCCAGGTTTTGAGATAACTAAACAAGGAGCTTCAGCCGGTATGCTCCATAATGAACTCGTTTTTGATCTTTTCCCTTCACATGACGCAATAAATAATGAAAAGGCATCGCTTATGCAAACTGTTAGGATTTCTTTCTTGCAGCATATACTGTATGTTTGCCACGTTTCATAGCTGCGAAGAAGAGTACTTATTATGCAACTTAGTACTTTTAATGCACATTGTGAGGTTTGTATTTCGTCATGCGCTGGATTTGAGCCGACTAAAGATAGAAGCTATTTGCTTGATTCTGGACTGAATTTCTTTTTCAAGAGAGCAGCAGTTCGACAAAGTAACTCCCGATGTTGTCGATTTTTTGAGCCTAGTCCCATTCACGATGATAAATACATGGGCGTAATAGTGCACATCAGTTGGTGCATCACAACAGTTTTTTGTTGCTAGTGACTGAATTGAACTACAACCAACATTCAGACACTTTTAATAAAGTTTAGACAAGTGGTTTCCAAAGTGGGCGGAATCGCCCCCTTGGGGGCGATTTTGAGGAGCAAGGGGTCTAACAAAACAAAGTAGGCGATAGGGGGCAAAACAACACAAAGGGGGCGAAAACACTTAACCACTGCCACGAATCGATCATTGACAACAACAACTTACTGAAAACCAAAAGAAAGCTAAAACGGAAATGTAAGTGGGAGACCGACTTCTACATTTAGCTTGCTAGGGGGTATTTCGCCCCTCTGCCCCTCGTCAGTTTCGCCACTGGCCATGATATATTGTATTTACATACAGTAGGCTGTCACTACTCAACTGCAACAAGATACGAGCTGGTGGCTAGTTTATGAGAGGGCCTGCAAATTGTCTAATTAATGTATGTTTGGATCGGAACAGGACTTTTCGGTCTGGCCGTCTCGGTCTGGCCGATTCGGTCTGGCTGGGACATTTCGGTCAGACTATGAAATCTTGCAGAAATCTTACATTAATGCAAAGTCGAGCCGTTTGATTCAAAGTGCATTCCCTCCGTCATCATGCTGTAGGTTACCAAAGGTCGAGGCATTCCACTCAAAGCGTACTCCCTTCACGATTCGCAATAGCGGCAAGCGCTATCGGCAAGTTATTTTACTCGGCATAAAATTCTTAGTTGTCGTGCAAAGTATATGAATCACTGGTGTCTCGGGCTTAGCCAGAGTCTTTGATTACGATTTCTAATATAGTAAAATGCAAACTTGATTGCTTTGTATATTTGTGGCACCAGGCATTTCACTGATTATGGTTGTTAACTTGAGGTCTATGCTTTGGGCTTTGTCACTATTCAAGTATTTTCGTTCCATGTCTGGCCTTTCTCGTTCATGTTGTAGGCGACCTGAATCAAAGCTATCATTCGTAGCAAGCGTTCTTTCGACTTCGTTCGCTCGCGCTTTACTCGGGCTCATCCGCTAGAGCCTGAGCTGCTCTCTGCAATTAGGCATTTAAGTAATGTTTAACATAATTCATATCAGATCAAATGTTTTTTTTGAAACAACAGATTTGCATAGAGCAGTGGTTTTCAACCTTTTTTGTACCGCGAGTCCACGATCCATTGTAGCAACCCACTGTACCAACGACCCCCATTTAAAACACGATCAAACCAAATGTAATACAGCTGTGTGCATAAAAAATCTACTTGAGACCCTCCAAAAATGGTTCACGACCCATCTGGGCAGTGTTCCCTCAGAAAAATGTACACAAAGCAAATGTCTGTGTTAGTGCGCATGCAGTTGCGCAACCATGTAAACACATAGGCAGTAAAGCGTTTAAAGCCTCATAGAGGCTATGCGGAATATATACGATATTAAATCTGGTCTGTTGCTAGTGCGCGAGAATGAGATTTCACTACACAAGTGGTCTGTTGGCACTACGCATTTGCGCACCGTAGAGTGAACACTGCCTCTGGGAGTCGCGACCCTTGCATTGAAAACCGCTGACATAGAGCATTGAATGTGAATTCCACTCCAATGAACAGTTCGCATTCGAAAATAATTTCAATAGGAATGATTGTCAGTTCGGAAAGATGAATGAGCCAAGTACGCAGACGTTTACTTGGACTCATCTCATCCGTTAAAGCCCGAGCTGCCCTCTACAACCAAGGATTTTTTAAATATAATTCATATCAGATTTAATGTTTTTTGAAGCAATCGATTTGCATAGACAAGGACCCGTTCGAGAATAATTTAAAACGAACAAAAATATTGTTCAGTAACGGGCTAATATGGATGAGCCTAGTATGCAGAGAACTAACCGGCATTATAATTGCTCTGTAACATATGTTACGCAACCATCGACGAGTTCTCATGAGAACTTCTACTTCATTGTTGCGTAGCTACCGTTACATAGCAACGATAGTGCTAGACAGAATAAAAGCAAATGGAAATTTCAATGATGCAAGCCTCGAACGGTTGCATTCTGTCAGTGGCCTTGGTATAAATGGCGTGTTGAGCCCGAGTGACGCGTTTGACCTGGAGTCGCCTCTGAACTGACTCGCCTCTGAACTGAATATTCCAGAACACTGTTTTTTTGCGTTCGTGAACAACGTGTTACGTCACTGGCGTAAAGTTGACTTTACGTGGATAGAAAGTTTATAGTAAAGCACTGCAGTGACAAGGGATTGCTTGCGTGCAAATGCGAAACTATTTGACGTAAACGTTTGTTGTCCTAACATCAAAGTAACGTTCGGTAAAGTAATGTTCGGTCCATAAACTACCTCTTTTTGCGACGATTGCGGCACCTTGACGCCTAGTTCGTAAACTCATCATTGAGTGACATGTCTTTATTCGTTAATGCGACCGCGACATGTACTCCATTTCATTCAATTTCTGTTGCCTGCTATTGTGTTCTGTGTTTCAGCGAGGTTGGTTGTCTTGATCACCCCTTGCCCTTTGTCTGCGTTTAACCGCAATAGATTACGGGGCGTTTCAGACGTCGGCGCTTGAAACGAAAAACAAGAGGTGGGATAAGAGCTTTATGACAGCTGATGCGTCAAGTCTCAAATGTTAATATTTCTTCTTTAAAAAAATAGGAACTTTGAAGGTGCAGCTCATGCAAAACTTAACAATAGTGCAAAGTATGTTGAGAAAACTCCACGACAGATTGCGGGAAATCAAAGTTAGATTCCGGGAAATTTGCATTTTTTCTGGCACTGATCAACGAAAGGTTTTATTTAAACATACTGAAATCAAAAAATCAACGAAAGGTTCTATTTCAAAAAACTATGTAGTTTTTTCAGAAACATGATCAAAGATTCAACAGTTAATCAGTATCAACATGTGATTTTCATTGTTGATTTTTTGATTTCAGATGAATTTCATCAGCAAGCAAATTAAATCATTATCGACATTTTACTAACAAAACACAAATACTTCAAACTAATAATTGCATTTCAGAATTAATTGCAATCATGACTCCTCAACTTCCTGAATGAATTTCTTTTATAGTGTTGAAAAATTTTGCACCAGGAAGTTTCCTGTTTATTCCATGAGGACGTTATGTGCGATTCCACGAAGATATTCTATGATGTCTCTGTTGTTGTAATCGTTTACAGTTGTGAGGAGGCGCTGGTCAGCTAGTAGGCCTATATATTCCCGTCTTTTCACTAGTCCACGTTCACCACGAACGTATTGCTCATATGTGACATCTTTCCCCTTTTGGACGCGGCGAAGACCATCAACGAACTTCCAGATTGAGGGATGGACAACGCCAAGTTCTCTTTTCAGGCGTCGATGGGCTGCTTAGGCGTGGTGGTTTGTTCTGTCAGTGCCGCTTATTGTGCGCTGGTACATGCTCAAAATCTCTGGCGGAAAGAGAGCGGGGCGGCTTCGACAGTTGTTACGTCCAGGTCGGCCGATATAATTGTCTACCAACCAGTTCAGGACGGGCGTGAGTTCGTTCGCCAGTTGGTTGGATAAAAAATCGAAAGCGTCGTCCCAATTGTCAATTGGTACAAACGCGAGCGCAGCTATCGTTCTGGCATGGAGGACAAACCGTGGTTCAGCATTGTAGCGTTGCAGAAGACCGTTCTCGGAAAGCTGGCGCCTCATACTTTTCGTCAGGTGGAATAGACATCCATGACATTCTGCACGTGGAAATGCTTGTCGAACAGAGTTCATCACTGCCATCTCAAAGTCGAGAGAGATCGACGTTGGATTGAAAAGTGGCCATATCATTTTGATAAGTCCGAATAGTCCATCGTATGTTTCTTGGCGTTTTTTGGGTAGCTGAGCGTACATCACGGGAAACACGTATTCTGCACGCATGGCAAGAATCACAAACACCTGGCTAAACAGTGGAGGAGCGAGGGTAAACGTACTGTCTATGAAAACGCGATCCATATCTTGGACCCAGTTGCGATGGTTGTCCCGTCCAAAAATAATCACGCGATTGGGATCGGCTTGCCCACTATCTCCGAGTAGGAATAGTTCGTCGACGTCGGGGGAAGAATGGTAGAATTTGTACTGGTCTGGTAAAACGAGAGATGCGAGATCTGAAGGTGTTGGCAGGGGTGCTTCATTCTGAACCCGCGCACGTTGAATCAACTTTTTGGTTGCTGATATGCTTGGCATTTGTCCTTGAACGGACTGACCAGTGAATCTGACGGCTTGATTGCGGATCTGCGACGGCAATTCCATTGTAT
>Ga0210059_1007394_pt1 | contig 17452 bp, 8 predicted proteins | sample Ectturendosymbi2_FD_188042 | JGI IMG/M metagenome (GOLD analysis project Ga0210059, IMG submission 188042) | Ecteinascidia turbinata endosymbiont from Florida, USA - Sample 2 (SPAdes) (version 2) | ecosystem: Host-associated > Tunicates > Ascidians > Unclassified | place: Key West, Florida...
AAACGGAAAACATCTCCAAGAAATAATAAACAGGTTTTGGTGACCTTATAATTTTTTGTTATAATAAAAGATGCCATTTGATAAATTTGGACGAACTCCAAAAGAAAGTCAAAATATAACAAACGTGAGCAGGGTTTCGCTTGGCTATGTAAATAACACCGTTTTGCGAAAAGTTCAAGCAATTGATACGGCTGGAAAAAACATCTCAATTCTCAGCTCAACAATTGTCCAACTGATGCTGTGAGGAGAAAATATGTAAACGAAAACTTTCTTCGAAAAGACACTCTAATTGATATGAACCAAAAAAACGATTAAAAATTTAAAATGGCCAGAAGATGGAAATGATGTTGCAAATCGTGCATTTGTGTATTTTGTAGCAAACACAAAACTACCATTAAATGGCGGGAGTTTGCCAGGAATTATTGATACGAGTGGAAACAAAATTGGAGATTCAAATCCAAATCTATTGCATAAAAATGAACTTGTTCAAATGCAATGGATTGAAACAAAGTTTTAAGCAAAGATGTGCTTTCAGAAATGAGTGGAAATTTAAATATGAATGGAAGCCAAATTTCACTTCTAGGAGAACCAAACGATGACCACAGTGCAGCTACACAAGGATACACTGAACGAAACTGTCGCTTCGTGGTGGAGATATGCAAGGGAGTATAGGGATGGCTGGAAACAGAATTTCGCAATTACGTGAACCGAACAAAACAATGATGCAGTTCGCCTTAGTTCTGCAAACGAATACTATCTAAAATGTGACGGGTATAATTGGATGCGTGGTGACTTATCTTCAGGTGGTTTTAGAGTAAGGGGGATGGCAAATCCTAAAACAGACCAAGATGTTGTGACTTTGAAAACATGTCAAGATTCAGAAATGTATATTTTGGAACAAGCAAGCGCTGCTGTTGACACCGCAGTAAATGATGCAATTCGCAATCATGGCATAGCGGTTGAAAATGCTGTTGCAGGGGCTGCTGGTATATTCAGAGGTGGACGAACGGATGATGTTTATTGGAACCAGCATAAAACCACAGATTTGGCAGACCTGAGTGATGATGGAGATGCAGTGCACCAAAATATTTTAGACCGAGAAATTCGAACAAAGCTTTGAACATGGGTTTGAATGGTGCTACAAAAATTTTGAGCATGAATCATAACAAAATAATAAACATGCCTGAGCCTGAAAGTCAAAAGGGTGCAGGTAATCTTCAAACGTTGAATAGAAAAATTTTGAAATTGAGAATACTAACCGTTTTGAGTCACTAACACATCTTTGACTTAACGGTAACAACTAAATGACTGCAAACCACAAAATTGTTGGAATAGTTGATGCAACCACGCCGATTGATGGCGTTAATAAGGAAACTTTGGACGCTACAGTTAAACCTTTGTCATCCGAAAACTATGTTAATGGATTGATACTTACAACGAATAACAATGTTGACAGCAAAGTGCTTCTTTTGGATAGAACTAGTCAACTAACAAATGACATAAACTGGCATCGCCACAAGTTAACACATTCAAAAGACTCAACTGATAATTTGGATGTTGTAAATAAACAATATTTGGATTTGATGCTTAATCGAAAAACATTTAGTTATATAAATGGAATTGCGCAAGAAGATTTAAATATGAACACGAGGCAAATTGTTAATTTGGGCTTTCAAACTTTGCCTCAACATTGCGCTTCGAAAGAATATGTAGACATAATGTTTAATTGCTTGAGAAGTGTGTTGTTGACTCGTGCCGCAACTTCACAACCTGACGAGTCAAGTCGAACTGCATCTTCACAGCCTGACGAGTAAAGTCGAACTGCTTAACAATCCCCACAATCTGAAAGGGTGAAGGTTGTTTTAACTCTGAAGCCAATATTTTTCTGAGTTAACGGTGAGAACTCTAGGGACGGTGAGAACAGTGTCAATTTTGAGGAACAATTTTAAAAGTTACTGAGAAGACTATCCGGTCTGGTATGTCGGAATTAATCGAAGAGTGGTTTGGCGGATGAGGGGGGTGAATGGCTGGATTCTGGTGTTTAATGAGTAGATAGGGTAGATAGAGCATACAGAAGAGCGATATCATGATAAAAACGGCTTAAAGTTTACAAATAATTTTTGGTTTGCTGATACTGAGAATGAAAAATAAATGGTCAATAGATCCCAGTAGATATCAGTAGATGCAATAGGGGTTAGTGGAGCACAAAAAACAGCATTCTGTTTCGTGGTATTTGCGATAGCGGGATTTTCAAATTCGTCAAGAATTTGTAAATTCTAGAAATTTCAAAGATAATAGCACGAATATAGACCTAGCGCTTGAGGAACGGTCGAGAAGGATGGACCCAAGCGACTCAACTGATAAAGACAATTTCCATATTTCTTGTGAGAGCACTGAGCAGCTAAACACATGTCAAAACCAAAATAGAAACTGGGACTGACGCTAATTACAAAGCGTTCACCTGACTTTTTTTTACCGTCAGTCCGTGAAGACTTCTACTGATTGGAGAGTTGGTCTGCTGCCTGAGGTGTTTGGCAACCATAGAAGTAAAATCGCAGGAATTAATTTATTAACTATATTTGTCAGCAAAAACACTGGCAGTCATTTGATTATATCCAAGCTATATTGAATTATTTCCTGCTTGTCTCAGGAAGTAACCACACCTGAGAGTAATATTTTTGTTCCATTTCCGTCATTGCAGCTTGTTTGCTATTACTTATCCGTTATGAAGAAAGCAAGCTTTAATCTGATTGTTCAAAAATAATTCATTCCTCCTTTGATTAAAATGCGTGTGGTAAAGACCAGTGGCGTAGCGAGGCTCAGTGCCGCCCGGGGCCGACCATTAAACGCCGCCCGATTTGCTTACAAAAATTTGAAATGAAACTTCATGTTTCGTGCTTATTTAAAAACAAACACTAACAACGTGAAATGTGTCTTGTTTTTGATTGTCGATTATGATTCTTGCTTTTTCTGCTTGTTGCCACCTTTCTCATCATTAATTTTTTTATTTTTTGCTTGCTTTGGATAGGCATATACGAACCCCTCATGTTTAGTCAAACTTCCCTCCCTATTGGTTTTTAAATCTCCGGTAAGCTCACCGCATGACATTTTAATAGTTTACTCATTCCAGGGGATCAAACGGAAAAATTAAGGGATGTGATAGCGGCATATCTATTTTACAAACGTAAACATTTATGTATGTTAAAATTTCGTGTAAAGTTCGCGTAGCCTGTCTTTACCTAAAAATAGTATATACACTGCGTATAGCAAGCTATATAATCAGTCTGATAATATGATCTCAGTGATGTAAAGAACGTGTCATTGTTCACTTCACGTTTCATTAGTGGTTTAATCATCTTAGAATATTTATAAGACTTCAAACGTTAACTCTGTGCGCACCTGCGCGGAGCCCTCTACAGGTGCAGGGACCCATCTTGAAAAAATATTTCAAACAGGTTCAAAACAGGCTGTGGTTGAGAGGCGCTTTCTTGCAGTCTTCATCGTGACCTGCGCACTTGGTCCAGCTGTTGTGTTGAGCCTCTTCCAATTACACGTGCATAGTGCTATTCTTTGCCCTTGCTCGTTACCAACAGAATCATCACCAGAAGGTCTTCAATTGGGAGACTGCGTTCGTTCAGTGGGACTGACATTTTAAAATTAGACAAAAAATCCTTGATTTATAGTATTTCATATTTCAATTGGGGGGAATTTTTAGTTTTTTGGGGGGATAAGACCACCAGTGCCCCCGTGGCGACGGGACGGGTTACCAACAGACGTCTGCTTTGAAAACTGTATTACCTGTATTACCAAACCATGCCAGTTGTGACATATAGGCTTTTGCATAGGCGTACGAGGCGGGGGGGACGGGGGCGGGGCGGCCTTGAAAAATTTCAGGCAAACTCTGTTTTTCAGGGCAACCGCAAGTTGCTCAAAAGTCCTAAACGGTAAAAAATATATTCAATACAGTGAAAAATTTCAGGGGAAACTCTGTTTTCAGGGCAACGGCAAGTTGTTAAAATTCCTGAATGTAAATAGTATATTCAATACAGTGAAAATTTTCAGAGCAACTCTATTTTTTCAGGGCAAGCGCAAGTTGCTCAACAATCGTGAAGTGTGAAAAAGTTTCAATACACTGTTTATTAACTTGGGGGCGATCCCTTTAATTTGTGCTAGTGTAGTTTGTAGTCTGGACGAAAGTCGTGATTGGTTATAGTGACTTTGATCTGGACCAAGCCCTCGTTTTCTGTGAAAATGGAACAATCAGATGTCGGTAGTTCAACAGCTTGATATAAGAATTCGGTAACTCTTTCTGTGTTCGTTTTCGAGTCTTTGTTCGTTTTCGCTGGGTAGAGGCGCAGGGTGAACCCTTGAATACTTGAGTTCAATTTTTGTCACACTAAGCACCACGTCGGGTGTGCTGAAGCCGGTTTTCAAATATAAAAAAAATATACTTTCCTTCAACTAAAGTTTATCACAAAAACTACATTGAAAATATAACTCTCATTAGGCAGTTTGAGTACTAACAAAGCTACTTTGTACTCTAATGTCATACGATTTTTGATGAAAAGGGGGTAGTGTAGATTTCATATATGTCTGAACTGAATTACTCATAACAAAAAATTTTGGGCCTGAAGAACTTCTTATTTTGTATACTGCTAACACGACCGTAGAAGCATGCGCTGAGTTTCAGCTCTTTACAGCCACCTGGCGCCTAGTCCCCTCTAACCATAACGTCGGGTCAGCGTGTGTAAGCCACCTCACACTAACCAAGCCATGTCCAACCCACGGCCCGTCGAAGGTTTTGTGCGGCCCAGGTTAGGTTTTCACTGCAGTAGGAGTAACTACATACTGTCAACCTGTCCTTATTTTGATAATCTTTAATTTGACATTTTGATGTAGGTTGTCCCAGTGGCATAGCCATCCCAAAAACTTAGGGGGAGCCAAAAATTTTTTTGCGGGACAAAATGTTTGATTTTAGGCGAATAACGTTATTTTGTTTGGAAGAACGCCTCTCAAAACACAAAATGACTATATTTTCAAAAAATTTTTGGGGGGCATGGCCCCTTTGGGCCCCGCTGGCTTCGCCTATGGGCTGTCCTCAGAGCCATTTTATCATATCTGTTACCATTGCAGTTATGATTCGAACGCTTTCAGTACATTAGCTTTAGCGAAGTTTAGTTTGCTAAGGTCAACGTAAGCCATTCAATGTGCGGCCCTCATTAATATGTCACAAAATGTGCGGCCCTGGTTGAGATAGTGATATGATTTTTGGCCCAGTAAGCCATTTGGGTTGGACATAGCTGCACTAACCATTACGTCGGGTCTGCGTGACCCAAACTCACTCCCTTTGCAAAATCGAAAAGAGCGAGGATGGCCGCAAGCGCACCTTTTACATGTCACACAAAAAATGAAGCTACTGAAGCGTGGAAAGCGCTTCGACGCGTGTGTACGTAGCTATCACGTGGTCACCGCATTTGACCAGGGTTTGATAAGCCCACCAAATCAATCCAGGGGATGATATATTTTTTTGATTAACAGGAGTTTTAGAAGCGGGCAGCATGGACGTGCAGATTGCTTGGCTCCTTCGAGTACGCGTCCATAAGTGCCTTACTCAAGCGCACAGCAGCCATAACGCAGGCAGGTTTAGGGAAGCAGATCATACGATTCGAAACCGTCGCTTTTAAAACATTGCGTTGCGTCAGCGAAGTCGCGTACATATTTGCATCAGTAAAAGCAATTACCGCAAAATTTCTTGTCTGGGAGAACACAACACGCAAGGAACTTCAACCACTTGAGTTAACAAGCAAGGTAACTACAGAATTTGCCTATAACGGCACCTGTTCTGTATAGAATAGATTTACATAAAGTTTCAGGTCCTATTCGGATTAAACTAAAAAGTTTGTTTCAGGGCAAACTGTCTATTTTTAGGGCAAACTGTTATTTTCAGGGCAAATTTTTTCCGTCCCCCCGTAAAATGCCTTCCCGTACGCCTATGGGTTTTTGGATGCTCAGTAGTGATTACAACGTCTTACGTTCGACGGTTATTGCGATGAACAACTTTATTCAGAGCAGCTATTTCCAAGCTACAGTGGCGTAGCCAGCCAAAAAATTGGGAGGGCACAATGTTTGATTTTAGGCGAATAACACTATTTTGTTTAGAAAAACGCCTCTCAAAGCACAAAATGACTGTAATTTCTAAAAATTTGGGGGGGCATGTAGACTACCCTTTGTCCCCCCTGGCTACGCCTGTGGCAAGCTGCACAACCATTTCGATTACCGCTCTTTTTAATAAAAGCGTTAACCAGAATCATATCTGAACATATCGTTTACCCTTGCGTTAGGTTTTCAGACTAAGGTTCCTGCCTCAAATTCATCAAAATGAAAGCAACACTTTTTTTAAGCTTGTCTTGTTGAAATAACTTTTTCTATAACTGCCAATGTTTAAAGTGCACCGGTGAACAAAGGCGACTTCACGAAAACCACGTTGCCTATCGGCTGGCTCTTATTCACTCTACTTGCAGTTGCAGTTGTAACCTGCAATCTGAGCTCAAAGTTAGTTACCGACGAAAATGCACCAATTGCACTACCCCGCTTCAAGAACGTCATTTTCCGGCACCATTATGCCATGCAGAAAAACAGCAGTTATATTGAAACTGGGAAAAGTTATCTTTGCAAAGTTCTTCACTTCAACCGCCAAAACTTGTTGATAGGACCACCTAATAGCTGGGTTCCAACTTATGGCAGTTATTGAAAATATCCCACCGAACATCAAAAAATACCATGAGATGTGCCAAGGAATGTTTTTTTCTAATTTTTGGCGACAGCAAAAATATCGGCATGCCAGCGCCTGAAGTACGCTTGCCTAAGGAACACCACGGCGAGTCACACAATGTCTGTGAATTGGACACACAACCTTCCAATTGAGAGGCGGACACTCTATCACTGGGCTATCACCGCCTCAGCTAAATCTTCGTCGCCAATGCCTAAGTGTCAGGAGAATCTTATGTACAGTTGGGGCGTTACTGAGAAACCAACGATACGAGAAAAAGGATTAAGATAGCAATGACCATTTACCGTGATTTCATGCAAAAATTTTTTATCAGATTTTGAGAGGAGGGGCCGAAAACAATAAAACCGAAAACAACTGGAGTCCTAACGTTTTCAGTCTGGGGTCCAAGGGCGTACGCAGGGGGATGGGGTGAAAACCCCCCCTTGAGCTTGATATTTTACAAAACTTTATTGCCTGCGCACAGGAGATTAATTGCTTTAGCATACGTTTTGCTTGTTAATTTGTCGACTTATTGCAAATACCACGGAATGGATTTGCATGCCAGTGGCGTAGTCGAGAGCGTAACCTCCGAGACCGAGACCTGGCTCAAATTTCGAGACGAGACCGAGACCGAGACTTTGTCATAAAAGCCGAGACCGAGACCTGGAAGTTCCACACCCAGACCGAAACTCGAGACCTCAAATTTGTCTGATGGTAATTAAAGCTAACTCCTTGAATAATGCCGCAGCATAATATCTGGCCCATTGCCAAATACCAAGATAATTAAAATCATCCTAAATTTGTGCAAACGGCCCAATACTGCAAACGTTCATTGTCACTTTCCTCTTAGGAATTCACAATCTCAAACCTGTGGCCTTATTTACAAATTCCTTGAAGAAATGTTTGGACATTGAAAATGTTGGCAGCGTTTAGATGGTCTACGCATTTTTCACTCAAAAAATGTCGGTGAACCAATTGAATATTGGAGGTGTTTGCCGTTGCCATGCTTCAATAAATTTGTTTTGACTCAGAAAAATTTATGATTGTTTTATTCGTTACAAAACAATACCAGCCCATCTGTAAGGACAGGAGGTGATGCCGTAATGAAGCTCCCATATTCTGGTCTCCTACCTAGTATTGCAGTAGGCCTACGTTATTTGAAAAAGTGGAGCAGAGGCCAATCATTTCTTTTTTATTTTGAAACAAGCACAGTCGATGTTGACGAGTGTATGCAGCCCCAGCTGCACTAGCCAAAAGAGCACAGTAAAGTGGTGACTGCACAGGAAAGGTTGCTTTCCATCATTCAATTTTTTCCAAGGTGTTTCGTCGACTAAATCACTTGCCAATGAAGTAGCAAACTTTTAAAGTTTTTTACTATCCACCACTTAGGCCTACCTCTTTCACTACGTTTTTTTTATTTTAACACTGGGCATCTGCACTGACACCCAAATTTCTTCGCCACATATTTCGTGTATTTTGGCTAACGAAACTTTGCCATTTTTGTAACGTTACCTACACCTTTCCTAATTACTTTTCTCCTCACACGACAAGTAATTGATCAAGAATTCTCCAAATATTTAGATTTAAGAGGTGATAGATTTTGAGATTTAGAAAAAACGAAAGCGCTACTTTCAGTTTCAAAAAGCAAAATTGTAACTAATTGTCTCATCCATGAAAAACTTGCTCATTCTGTAAAAAAAAGTTTTAAAAGTTTTGCTCGTGATTCTGCTGTTGACGCAAAGAAAAAAAATATTTAGGCCTATTAGAGTAATAGACCTTGTTGGCACAAATTATTGTTTACACGTTGAACCAGCGAGGTAATATCCCACCGCATGCTCTACTGCAGTGGCGTAGCGATGTTAATGTCGCCCGGGCCGACCATAACAATGCTTCCTCTTTCCACTCCTCACATTTGCTTGCAAAAATATAAAACGAGAGAAAATCATGTATCATGCTAATTATGACTATAAGGAATAATACAGCATCTTGAACAACACAATCAAATACTCACAAACTGAAAAGGGTCTTGTTTTTAATTCTCGATTATGTATCTTGCTTTCTCTGCTTGTTAGCCACACTTCTCATCATTACTTTTTCTATTTTTTCTGCCTTTATATATGCATGTATGTATGGCTAAATAAATAGCATAGTTGGCACATGCTAGGCTGTGGTTCAGCGGGAAAGTTTAATTTTTTGTTATTTCCATGGCAACAACAAAGTGCACAGGGCTAATAAAACCCTGAAGCAACTTGGGTTTGTTTTTTTGTCTTACGTAGAGAAGAGTGCTCGTAGTTTGTCAGTTTGTTTACAACTGCGGCAGATCTTTTGCAGGTAACCATTGGCTTGGTACTGAAGATTTTTTCTTTCTCTGATAAAAAGAAAGTATTAAATGTTTTCGGCAGGCATTGTTGGGATGCAGCATGCTGTAGCAGAATGAGCGAAGTTCGAGATTACCTGTGTAGTTAACTAGCTGTGAAATGGTGTAGCGCCTTCCCGCTTATTTTATAGCTATATGAATAATTCCTTGATTTGCTATTTTTTATTGTCAAATTTTTGTATTTTCAAGTTTTTCACAATTTCCATATTTTACGTTAAACTGATGTTCACAACTGTTCCAAATTTGCGTTTTTGCTGACACACTTAGAGTTTTCGCAACACCGCATGTCGGTTAGAAAACGCAGAAAGGCCGTAAAGCCTATAGCAGTACGTCAAAGTAACTAATCAGCCACGACGCATTATTTGCTCCCTGTGTAGAACTCTTATGAGCAAAACCTTTCCTCAAAAGAGTTCCGAGGTGTTTTTGAACTTAAAAAAGTCTGCATTACGCAGAACAAAACAAACTTCACCAGCGTGTTTTAACAGCGTGCTTTGAAAAGCACTTCGAAAAAAAACATCGTTTTATTTGGCCTCTCAAAAAAGAAACATTTTTGGCACTCTCCCACCTCTTTTGAATAAGCCTATGGGTTTCATAACAAAACTACTGGAAAAGCAGTTCAAAGATAGTCCTTAGCAAAGTACTCCCAACGTCTCGCTGCAGAGATTATGCGCTTCGGTTTCATTGGTACATACACATTTTTATTGAATTCACTATAAATTTTAAATTGGGTGGAGGGAAAATTGTTTTCTCCATCTAGCAAATAACATAACAACAAAGATTAGCCACTGATCTCTTTGAGCGGCTGAATTTTGAACAATCGTTTTTCAAAATCGTTTTTTAAGGAGCTCCTTCTTGCAAAAGTTCATAAAAAAATAACCTATGCAAAGTCTCGAGTCTAAGAGCTCAAGACCAAGACCGAGACCGAGACGAGACCTGAGACCTTCGAGACTGAGACCGAGACCGAGACCGAGACTCCAAAAAACGGGTCTCGAGACCCGTCTCGAGACCGAGACCAAGTCTCGAGACTCCATCACTGTTTTGGAGCGAATGTCACTGTTTTGGGCGAATGACTCCATCACAAAAAGTAATATTTGGTTTTGGAGCGAATGTGGGTTATCGTCTGCATCCAGAAACCATCTCACTACCTTCTACAGACCTTCTGTCCACTACGAATTTTAAGATTGTGTTCCGTGATAGTTCACTTTATCCGAGTCTTTACTTTGTCTTCTAAGGCTAATCAGCGCATGCTGACCCCACTGTCTACATTACCAATTTCTGTAGCATGATAGAACTGTTGCACGAGCTCAAAAACAGAAGTTGTTAACACAAAAGCATTCAGGCATTTGATAATGTCTCAGCACGGAAAAAGGAAAACTATGAGTTTGCTGGATTTCTATAAATAACAAAAAATTGAAAGTTTTCTTGCGTACTATATGCGCATTCGCAATTCGTGTGTAGTTAGCAAGATTCGATCTTTGAAACCGGGTTGTGCGTCAGCCAGTCCAGCCACACACTTTCTATGCTCGACTGCTCGTATTAGACAATACATTAGCGGCAGTCTCATTTTGTAGTTGAAAATTGCTCTGACGCATTGATGAGTGTGTTTTACCCCCTGTTTTAACGCGCAGCCTGATATATTTGCAATAATGAACTGCTGTGTCGTAGCGTTGAGTATATTTTTTTCCGATATCCTCACCTGAAGCGCTACTAGTTTATATTCAGGGCAATGACACATAAAATAAGGCGAGTGGGTGTAGAAAAATATGCATATTATGTCAAAAAACTTCGCAAAGACGTTGATTTAGAAACATGAATATGACGTCAAATTGTGACGTCACAAACAGCGCACACCAAATACAAATGACCACCATATGCCACTGAATGACCCCCCCAGGAAAATTTTCTGCGTACGCCACTGCTGCGGTTGAATGTCATCTCTTTCCTTTGTGCAAAGGACTTTTGACTGAGATAGCTGAAATGGCTTTGTCTGTCGAAGAAGGTGTAGGGACTGGGCACAATTGGCCCTCAAGTAAGCATGCCCGTAAATAGGGGGCGCAGCAAATTTTTTCGACCTACTTGGAAAAATGCTTTGGATGTAGTTTAAAACTTTTGGACGTAGTTTGAAGAATTTGGGCCCATCTCAGGAAACCCTTCACCCCTCCAACATTTTATCAATTCACTCACTCCAAAGCCACATGTCGTGTTCTTTTAGGCGAGCCTACCAGTCTGGAGCTTATAAACATGAAAATTGAAAAGCGGTAGAAAATAAATTCAAAATAATAACGAAAAACTAGAACTTTTAAACTCCTTTCAAAAATTAATTTTTGGTCAGCGAAGTGCCCCCGGAAAGTGCCGCCCGGGGCCCGCGGTCCTCAGCCCCCCCTTGCTACGCCACTGGTAAAGAGTTAGACCCTTGTTTGTGAAAGGTTTTGCTTCATAATGAAGACAGTGCATTGAGTCGTATTGCAGTTTTATAGCAAGACTAGCAAATCTTTCATTAAGTCATCTTTCCTGACAGACTGTAAGAGTGTTTTCGTTTTGTTCTTATCATGCAGGCAACTTTGAGCTATTCTCTACGATTACATAACTTTATCAACATACCTGACGATCTAGCGGCGTTCAACAGCACAGTGGATCCAACAAGGCTGCTTTCGATGCATTGCCTCAACTTTCCAGACGCAGATATTTGTCCAAAACGAGACCTTCGTTGAATGAAGACAACCAGCCGCAATTCCAAGGGAAGATACAGTGGCGCATTCCCTCCACCAGGTATTAAACGTTGTTATGCAATCAATCCATAAACATGTGTAATTGTGCCAAACAAACGTACTTATAGCTGTAGCAGTTGAGTTCAAATCTTTCATCCAGTGCTTTATCAATAAAAATTGAAGAACTTTTGGCACACTTTTTGAAATTTGTGGGGAATTTTGAACATGTTTTAACTTCCATGAAAACATAATGAACTTTCGTCACTTCCATAGTTTTGCTAAAGTTTTACGTTTTCGAATAGATATGTGCAATGGCAGTTCCAGGTTAACAGTAGACCCCGCTTAATAAATCCACCTCCGTACCAAGTATTTTGTGGTTTAATAAGCGGAGGTATTTATATCCGACGCAGCTAAAATTAGAGTTAAATAAACAGAAAACAGGGTACAGTACATATATCAACACTCATATATAGCACGAAGAAATTGGAAGATCGTTTTTGTTTTGGTGGAAATGTCACTCTAATGTCATCATATCTTGTTTTTTTTTGTTGCATACAAAAAGTCTATTTCTCTAAATGCTTTTTGGTCAAGTCCAGTGGCCTACGTCATGGTTTGAGATTGCCATTTACGCGTGGTTTTGAAGCCGAGCGGAAACACGCTCCGTTGGCTCCATTTGTGTCTCAAGATGCGTAGCGGACGCAACGTGTTGCCTCCAGTTGTGGATAGCTGATGGGGTTACTGCCTCGAATTTTTCTAGCGGGTTCCTTTGCCTAAAGCCCGATCACGGTTGTTGGTCACACGTGCGATGACGGATGTGCTATAGGGTTGGTTACTTAGTTCATTGCTTTTCAACCTTTTCAACCTGGATGACAAACACAGTGCGAATGAGTGCGGATGCGAAAATGCTGTTGATTTCTTGGAAACGTATTTTAAACAGCGTTTTTTTATTTACTCAAGCCATTGCCTTTTTATGAAACATGGTACGGCGCACAACAAAACAATGGCCAACACTGCGCTCATATCTCAATAGTTCTGTGAACACCACCGTAGATAAATGCATTAAAAGTTACCGAAAGCCACCGCGAAACCTTCTATCATCTGTTTGCTTTTCCGTTGTTACGTCGTCATGGAAACATAAAACGTGCAACTGCAAAGCAAACATGTATTGTAAGACCGCCCAATGATGTGCTGATTTTACATGTCCTCTCATAGCCCGATCAAGGACATGAAAAGAAGTGCGAATCACTTTGTTATTTTCTTGAAACTCACTGCTCGCTAGTTTTTACACGCCGAGTTCGAACAAGCTCAGCTTTTATTTCCTCTGCAGACCTTCCCCAAGGTAATCAGACTTTGAGAGAGTGGAACACAAAAGAAAAACATACGTTCATTTAACTTATGGTCATCCGTGGTTATCCTTCATTTGTCTAAAATTTCAACACGCCTTTGTTCGATATCAGACAAAACAACATTAACACGAAAATACAAACTCACGTTCAAATACGCATGTTTCTCTATTTCCCAGTTCCTATGTCGTTGCGAGAACTGACGCTCGAAATCGCATCGACTCCTACTTTTACGTGGCCGTTTGCAAGTCCCCTTTTCCTTACAAAGGCAGGAACAAAGTTTCCCCTGGCATTTATCTCGAGTCAAGAAACTATTTCCTACGGGATGCTGGCTATGGCTCTGCGGCCTCTCGAACATTGCAAAAGTTTAATCTCGGAGAGGTTGAATCATATTTCACGTTTTTTCTCCGCACTAATTTCTAGCTGCGCATTGTCGGATGTACCGGGGTAGATTGTGGCTTCTAGCCTTGCAGCATAGTCCATCCAAGCAACGTTCAAGCTGTGCATTGTCGAACTTTTCAAGGTAGGCGGTGCCTGACGGCTTTCCTCTTAGTCCCTGTGCAGAACGTGGCCCTTCCAACCAAGCAGTCACAGCTTCTGAAGTCACTGTACCTCCAAGGTACAACAAGGATCCCGTTCCACAGAACATCAGAAATCGCATAAGAACCTCCTGGCTGTTTATAGTCTCCTTGCGGAAGTTATTCTTCTGTTTGTTTCTTTATGCGCGAAGTTCACTTTTGACGTTCAATATTTCGTTCAAAGTACACTTCATACATTCGCATGCCATGTATAATTTGTATACTACAATGTGGACGTGCATTTTATGCTTTTTTCTCTTCTCTGCATTTTTAGCATAACGTTCACTGTACTGCGCGAATTTCGTCATCTTTTTTGCGTGTACTTCATTCGATTATATGCCGTCACGAGCATTTCGCGCTTAACATGAGTTTTTACGATGTTCGTGCTTGTTTTCTTTCCCGTTGTGTCAACGTTTTTTGTTCCATCGGTATTTAAGTCACTGCCTGCACCTCGTAATGTTTAGTTTCTCTTAAGTAATGTTACGCGTTGATTCTGTACTATTTTTGTTTAGTCCTGTTATGCCCAACTTTCGCTTAATTAGTTTGTTAAGTCCGTTATGATTTTTTCGGGTATTCTTTGCCTCTTTAACTGTTGTCTTTTAATCCACGACAGTTTGGTTCATTTCTTGGCAGTTGTTGCTCAAAATGGGCCGTTGGACAGACCGGTCTCCCCATTTGCACAGCAACAAGGTTTGCGATGTCAGGTGTTACAGCGGATAGACGTTGCTGCGGGTACATTTGTGCAGGGGAAAGTGCTTGGATTGGTTCATCCCGTTCGTGGTGAATCGCGCATTCAACGCAACGCCACCGGAGAGGTTGCAACAATGGCATGGCCGAATAAATGGCAAACATGAATGAATATATGACACGCATGAACGAATATTATCAGTACTGGTGCTGAAGATGTCGTAAAATTAGCTTTGACATATCAGCGGGTTACAGGCCTAGTGTTTACCGCTTGTTAAACTTTCTTTTCAGAATCCCTTGATTCCTTATTTGATCTGCCAGCTTCCAAACTGAAACTACGTGAAACAAGAAGGTGTACTGTATTTGATGAAGCTTTTGTGACTTTTCATCAACTTTTTTCTTTAGAATTAAATACATAAAGCTCCACTCTATCCTTAAACTAGTCATGGTGTTTCAACAAAGATTTTAAACAGGTAAATAGTGCTCAAGTGGGAATGTAAAAAACGAAATACTGAAATTCTTGTGGAAGCAGCGAAAAGTGTTTTCAGTTGCCATTCACACGAAACCTTCCGCGCCTTTCTTTATGTATGCCGCGTGCCGCTGCGCTCATGCTCCGTACCAGGACATTTTCAAGCCATTCATCATGAGGTATTAAATTCTACCAGATGCATCGAATCTTGTTGGAACTTGCAAGTCGATGAAATACAAGCCGCTTTGAACAAAGATTCAACGGAAGGCAGAGGGTTGTCAAGATGAAGTCAAAAGCAAGAATCGCTTCAAAACACTAAATTCTTCCATCCCGCTTCATTGCGGCTTTTATCACTTTCTCAGATAATCGCTGAAGCTCTGTGGTTGAGTGGATGCTTGTTAAAAGTCATTGCAGCTGCCGGAGTTCTGCTCAATGTAAACATGACATGATCAGTGAACAGTCGCGGAAGGCTTTTAGTCTTCCCGGCGTCCGGCTGCTTTCGGGGATTTTCGGAAAAAAAAACTAAACGCACGTGGCTTTGCGCGGGAATTTCTCCTGTCCGGTATGCCCTACAGACCCGGTAAAAGTCTCGAAAGACGCGGCAAGTCTTCTAGTCTGCACTCGAAAATAATTTGTTGCTTCGGGGTGCGTTTTTTTTGTGAGTAACGTCATATGTGGAGGACTTTTAGGCCACCTTGGCCCACTTTGCCTGGCCCTGGGTGCCAACCGTTAGGTGATAGTATTTCGCTGAAGTTTTTACTGGAAACTAGGCTACAATCCGAGTCTTTTGATACTTTGGATGACTTGCCGGGGTTTCGGGTTCAAAAGTTGTGATGTAAGTTAGTAAAAATATTTGAATAATTAGCCAATTAGATAATTAATTAATTTGTTTATTTAAGATCATTACTTTTGAATCAGAAACGCTAGAAAGTCGATCAAAGGCTCAACAGACTCGGACTTGCGCCTAGTTTCCAATGAAACCTCAGCGAAAGACTTCGGCCTAGCGGTTGGGTCCTAGGCCAGGCAACATGAGCCAAAATGACCCCAAAACTACTTCACTTATGACGTCCGTCACAAAAAATCCGCACCCGCCAACCAACAAGTTTTTTTTCGAGTGCAATCTACTAGACTGGCCGATCCGTTTGAGCCTTTGAACAGCTCTCTAGCGCAATCGGCGGAGGAGCTAGGGCGTTGGTAAGGCAACCGAAAAATTCTGTTTTTTAGGCCGAAATCGAAGTACGAATATATCGTACGCCGGTTCTCAAAGTGTTCAGTCGTTGTGATTTAAAAACCTAACCTTCTTTTTAGTCAAAAATTTTGAGCTTGTTTTTATGTAAGAATATGGTGTCAACTTTCATATAAGTTCGATATTTTTAAGCACCACGTGATAACACATGTCTTCCTATTATTTAAAATAATGTTTTTGTATTAAAAAGATGTATTTTTAATTTTTCATAATAGGTATCAGACTTCTACTCAATGTAACAATTATGTATGATGTGTAAATTTCCTGAACAAACCCGTCTTACTAATTTAGCTATCGGTCGACATACTGCACAAATTGTTACCTTATCTTGTACGGTAATTGAATTTCAAACACGACTTGTCTAATGCGTTTTCTCTTGTTTGAAAGCAAGTGTGTTCCATTGCTTACTGTAGAAATACCTATTGATTGTTTTCCTTTCAGATCATTTACAGCCTGTGATAATATTAAGGCCACTGAGTTTTTTGTCAATCTGTATGCAAGCCGACAAAACTTTTGTTTTGCCCACCACGTTCACACAATTTTTGGTTTGATGATTTATCAGTTATTTAAAGCAAGGTTCCGCAAATACTTTCCGGCACGACCCTTAAAAGTAGTTTTTAATTCTCGCGAGCCAAATATTTCGTAGGCATATAATTTTGTTGAAGTACTCTATGACTGAATATAAATTTTAGGACTACTATTGACATGTGGAAGTTTCTTGCACAAAAATGTATGAAACTTTGTACATAAAACAGTTAATGGTTGCATTTTATTCTGTCTAATAAGAATCGTAAATTTAAAAAGTAAATTGAAATTATTTCGTGGCCCGGAGTGGAAGGTCTTGCGACCCAAATTTTGGTCGCGACCCACTATTTTCGGACCCCTGATTTAGAGCAATTGAAAACGCAAGAGGCTTACACATATCTGAAAAAAAGTTGCAATTAATAAAGTTGCAATTAATATTTTGCCTGACGGCCCTTGTTTTCTATGGCTTCTTGCAGGCCTGGTAGCATGCTGTCAAGTAGTTTACAGGAATGTTCTGGAGACAGTTCTCTCACCCAAACTTTTGAATTGCTGTTTGATGGGCTGTCTGAAAATTTATTCTTCGTAAGGTTTCATAAGGGTTCTACCAGCAATATTTGCAAAGCCACATCAGTCACCCACACCAAGCGAATCGATCGCAATTTATTGCGTAAGGAAACTAGTTTCGTGTGTTACACATCTTCAGTCCTGCGCAAAAGTCGACACATGAAACACAAAGAAAAAATTACGCAC
>Ga0210059_1007395_pt1 | contig 17451 bp, 12 predicted proteins | sample Ectturendosymbi2_FD_188042 | JGI IMG/M metagenome (GOLD analysis project Ga0210059, IMG submission 188042) | Ecteinascidia turbinata endosymbiont from Florida, USA - Sample 2 (SPAdes) (version 2) | ecosystem: Host-associated > Tunicates > Ascidians > Unclassified | place: Key West, Florida...
GTGTAGATATTTAAACTTTTTTTGTCTTCAACTTTTTTGCTCGTCAGGTAAAAATCAACTTAGAATTTGAAATTACTAGATCACATACTTCATAATACGCTTCACAACAACGCGGCAAAGACGCAAAACTTGCATTTCCTAATTCCAACTGGCTGTTTGTGTCATCGTCTTTCCAAATCAACTAACGACAGTCAGAGTTATCAATCTTCCTGTAATTTCGCAGGTCAGCACATACGTGATGATCATCTATCTACACAGATCAAATCTTAGCGTTCCTGCCATAAACCTTCATTTAACAGGTCAATTTGTTTAGTAAATATTGAAAAAAAGTGGAAAGTCAACGTCCGTAAGGCCGATGCTCGATGTTGAGGTCGAAGTGCAGAATGGATCCCGCGCTGTGGCAAACGTGATGAAAAACGATAACCTTCTCCGGTGTACAAATGGCATTTTGACAATAGTAGAGCAATTGCACTTGTAGAAAGACTGATAAAACGAGTAGGCAGTTAACTCAAAATGCTATCCTTTGAACATCGCTCTTAAAGGTTATATTTCTACGGCTTTGTGAGATCACAAACAACCTCGTTGCTGGACTGCTTGCACGAAATATTTTCATTGAGTTTTGCAAAGAATCGTGTGGAAGTATAAACGTGGTAGAGTTTTGGAAAATGAATGCAATTCACGAAAAAATATCTTCTTATCGGTTAGTTATTTAAGGCACGATACGACGATACAGGAGTGCAGCAGGTAACATTTAAGATATTTCAGTCAGACAAAGTCGTTGCATCGCAGTGCTTGTAACTGCATGCTTGGTGCACGATTGAATTCGCAGCTTCGTGTTAACCAAAAGAATAACTTTCACTAACTGACTATAAAAGTATTTCCATTTTAGCAGAGCCGTATAACGCCAACCTGATTTGCCCTTTTACAACTGCAAATTTTTCGACAAACCGATCATCGCTCATCGACAAACCGATCGTTGTATACACACGCGTACAGCTCTTCATGCCCAAGTGCATGCTTTGCTGGAGATGTTGGGAGACACAACTTACATGTTTAACGTATATTGCAAATAAAACACCCAAAATTTGAATCTCATCCGACAGTATAACGCAAATCTCCTGTAGATTCTGCTTTTAATCTTTGTACCTTTTTTTGCAATTGGTGTTCGTTAACAAATGCAAGATGAAGTTAGAATAAAACCCAGCTTCGAGGTGTCCAGGTTTTGCACTAAGTGGAAACTTTATCTCCTTCTACTGACCGCGATATGAAACGCGACCTGTCAGTTACGACTAGCGCTGAAATTCCATACATGCGCAGGGTGATCGCAGTTTTTTCCAGGGGGAGTGGTAATAGTGGATTTTTCCAGGGCGTTGCCAAATGACTTTTTCCAGAAGGGGCCAGTAGGGTTGAAATTTCATTTTACTACACCGAATCTAAGAGAAAAACATTTATCTACTTATACGTTAATAGAAAAATATCAAATTTCAAAATCCAGAGATTGCCCTCTGCCCCTCTTATCTGATGCCCATGTACACACGATGAGATTACGAGTTACAGATATAAAAGTTTACGAAATTTTGCCTCAAATAATTTCTTCGACTTTGTATTCAGCATGTCAAATATAAGCTCAATGCAAAGGGTGTCATCAACACAACAAATACTTTTTTATTTGCAGTACAAAATACAAGCGCAGACAATACTCACTGTGATTTCAATGAAGAGGGTTCAAAATAACAGTGTTTTGCTTCTTGTGACAATTTCATCTAGGTTTACTTCCTTAGTTGTAGGAAAAGCTGTGTTTAAAGAATTGTTATAAAAATATGTTTTCAAGCTCTTTTTCTATGAGTATACCTCAGCTGTAGAGTTTTGTGACGTTTCAACACGCGTTGGCGGAAGTATATGTCAATGCAACTATCTGAAGCAAACCAAAAAATCTAGGATTTTTATCGGTATCGCTGTGGTATCATGTGAAAATATATGTATCCATGTGTAACATAGTGGTTCAAATGCCGATTTTCAAAGCGATTTTCCAAATGTAATTGTCTCAAAGAGCTAATCAAGTCCTCCTTCGAAGCAGGTGATGATCACTTCCCAGAGAGGCGGAGGTTTTCACCAAGTCATAAAGGAGCTGCTGGCCTGCTTAGTAACTCGACTCTGTGAGCAAAATTTAAGGAGAAAAACAGCTGATAACAAAATCAAGATTTACTGTAAAAATATCAAGCTTCATTGCTCTTTCGTTCAATGAATATAGATAATGATGCTGCTTTTTTTCGTTAATACCAAAAATTCAATGAAACAGAAGCAACGACGTGATGGCACTTATTGAAAACAGATTTTCTAATAACGTTTTATTAGGCATTAGTCGTTAAAGTACGGGAATAGATGAAATGTCTGATATTCAATCAGGTCCGTCGGGATGTATTTTCAACAAACATGAAATCAATGGATCAAATCATTGTTTTCAGTAGACCACCAATCGCACGTCAATGGCACTTAGCAAGTCAGACAGCGAGATTATTCATCTTGTTCGACGATTTGTGCTAAAACAACGGTCCTTGCTTTCAAGAGTTCTCGTAAAGCTGTTAAGATTGTTTTCCCACCCCTCCATGTGTCAGTCAGTATTGAGGAAAATTGCGACCCGACCTCTTGCACGGTCATCGAAATACTGTTGGCAAATCGCGGTCTGTCACGAATACATTTCATTGTAAGTCCTGCAAATGGAAACCAAATGTAAAACCAGAACAGGAGCAAATTTTAAATCAGCGAAATCTTGAAGTGATTTGAGGATTGAAAGCCTCCCACATGCTTCGAAAATCTCCGAAAAACGTTTTTCATTGAAAATGCAAAATCGTGTAACATTCGACCAAATTTACTCCAGCCCAAGATTTGTCTGAAGGCAGACCTAAGAATATATCAAAGTTTAAGGAATCGTGTCCAACACCGTTTAAAAAAGTTTACGGTCAAGAGATAGATTTCCAACGATGCATTGCCTTAACAAAGATTTTAATGTGACAAAGGTTTCTTGTGGAACGCTTGGGAATTCCTAAACTTCCTGCAGTGGGTTTCCGCCAATAATCAACTTTCCTTCTCAAATCTAAATTGACCAAGTCTTCCCAATTAAATGTTTTTGATTAAACAAAATACGTAATAGAGCAATGAATATGCGGAGCCAATACTTCAATCCACTACACCAAAGGACAGCCGCTTATCAGGTCGTGAGCTTTCCAAAGTTTTTGACAAGCCAAGCTTACTGCTACAGCGCATGTATGAGTTTCCTGCAGCTGCAGAGTTCGTTTAATGCGAGTGACTACACCAGCGGGGAATAATGGCGGAATTTAACTGAATTTTAAGATTCGAGCATTTCATGCAATCAGAAGCGCGGACCGCAGCATGTAATTCAGGTCGCAACGTCGATGTCCCCACAGTGCACTCTTTCACGGTGAACTAAAATTTATTTTGCTGTCAGGTTATCAATAAAATTTTAAGTGAAACGTTTCTAATAACATTTATGGCCCATGTTCATTTTTGATGCAAAAAATTGGTTGATTCAACCCTCTTCTGGATTTTGTGTGAACATTGTGGAATGTAATTTTTAAGTTCTTCGGGATTTCCATTGCTTCAAGTCTTGTAGTTTATCAGGAGAGGAAGAGAAGGTAACCCTGTTATGTTTCTAGCAGCTCTCCTCGTCAGACTTGCGACGAAAATTGTTTTATTACTGCACATTTTTGTTGACAGAGATGCTGCAGTTGTTTTCAAGTCCTGGGCGTTCAAGTTGAAAACATGATATTCGTTAAAATATCTACTTATCGTGAATTAGAAATCTACAAAATTGTTTCCTCGCGGAACACGTTGTTGATCGCCAGATCGCATTCGTTTGTGCCGTGCATCGCAACACAGCCATGTTTTATGACAGTTCCATGAATTGGTTTGATCAACTTTCGAAACACGCTTGTTCCGCAATGCAACCACTTGGCTTTGCCTTTTTCATCTCAAAACATAAATAAGCGCTTTAATGATGTTTAACAATGAACGTTAAAATTAATTAAAACGATCATCTACGGTTGTTGCGTATCTCATTCCCTTTCAAACTCCTTTAATGCATAAATAAATCTTTATTTCAAAATTTTGATTAACTGCACTACGTCACTGTTCGGTTCGATTGGTTAACCATATATTCTGCTTAAAATTTTCACGATGCCTGTTTGAACTTTATGAAGCACCCGAATGACACGATTTTGATCACTGATTTTGAAATAACGAGATGGGACAGTGATGCATCTGCCGATTGTTTGTTTGTTGTTGCGAAGGCCCTTTCTTGAAACGTGATACTAGATTCAAAAAGGGCGATTCTTGGAGCAGTTTGTTTCAATATTGTGCAAGGTCACATTGATATAAAAACCACTTAAATATTTTTCAGTAAGAATAGCTACTGGGTTTTCATAAGAACTTGCAATGTTGTCATAAGCAGCTCAATGAATTTTTCAATCTTAATGAAGATTCAAGGAATGAGTTTCTTGATTCAAGCGAGGTTCAAACTTATGTCTTTTTAGTTCAACAGGATCTAGAGTGAACTTCGAGCCCATTTGGACGTCTAAGCGAATTTCTACGGCAAACGAATGCATTCCAAAATCGCTGAACACCTTCAAACAACGGTTTTCCGAATCCGAACAAATTCGCTTCTGGAAGCAAATAACGAGAAGCGAGTGACGGTGTGAACCACTGCATAGAAAATCTAGAAGGCAGGCCTAGAGGAAACCATGTATCCAGAGTCCGAGCATTTTAATCTACGATACTTCCTTTTGTATGTCAACTACGCAAAGCTTACGATATCTCTGAGTCCACATTTCTGTTAAGATCTACCGGCTGCAATGAGATTGTGTTGCTGTTGCCACTCATTGTTGTTGAAGTCTCATTAGTTGCTTACATGCCTTCGGTCATCGAGATCGCAAACATGGCCTTGTATGCCGGTAAATGGCAATAGCAATACTGTGTGTCATTTTTCCTAGTATAATCAAAACAATCGTGAAAGTTTTCAAATTTAACTTTCGCTTTATTTCGATATAATCAACAAACAAACGCTTCACACAAAGTTGGTTTATAGAGTAGGATTGCCAAAGTAACCTCTTTCCACAGTATTTCGCAATAATTTTGTAATTGTTACAAAATTTTCGGCAACTTTGATTTCGAATAGTTCTTTCTTCTTAGAGCAATCGAACCATCTGAAATTTTATATAATATTTTTTCTTTCATTTTATATTCGCGTGTACAAAATTCACTTTTTCACCGTTGACCATCAGAGTTTCGCTTCAGAGTAAGCTTTCATTGGAATGATCATGCATGCGTGCTTCAAAGGTTAGTTGTAATTTGTTTACGCTTATCTCTCTGTGTTCTTCCATCTTTTCCAATTGCTTTGCAACAGAAGCAGCAACAGCTCTACGTGGTTTACACACCATAGAAACGCGAAAACGTGGTTGTGTTCAACAAATATTTCGAATGAGAAAAGAGCTGACATGCTCGTGAGATGAATATGATTAAATTAAACCGAAGTGCTTTTATCTCGGGGGATTAAGTACCGTTTCTATTGTGGCAATACAAACAACTTCACCGCGGTCGATTGTGACGTTATAAACGACACTTGTGTAGTTTGTTGCTATGTGTTATGGTTATAATACTTCCGTACGTGCGTTGAGTGGAATATAGCGGCTGCATTATTTTAATTCAAAATATATGAACTGAGATGTCCAACTGAAGGCACACAGAAACGTGCAGGTTCAAATGCGATTCTATAAACAGTATGTGGAACGTGCTTAGCGCTGTACAGAGTAAGACTGAAACGGAGTTTTGTTCAGCAATTTCTGTTTAGGAAACGAAGTGAATCTCTGGATATAAATAGAGGAAAATGTTTTACTTTACGTTTGGTTTACTTCTATCGTTTTTAAGTAAGTTTCGTTATAAATATAGATCTACCTTTTTGTCGGGTTTGAAGTTTTTGTTTGAGTACTTTGGTAACAACTTAGTTTGATGTCTCATAAGACGATCATGCAGCAGTGATCACAAGTATTTGCTGGCTGAAATTTAGAAAGCAAAACGTCCTTCACAAAATATGAACTAAATTGTCGATTCTACCTATAATCCCGGAATTCCTATAACTTTTGGAAAAATGATGATTGTCTTTTGAAAACTAAATTCATTTGCACATCTTCTTTATTGATATACTTAATTATGTATCTTTTGTATATTCAAAAAATCTTTAGACTTTAGTTCATAAATTTTGAAGTTCCATTATTGTTCGAGCACTTCCACTCTTCTCTTGAACTGTGTGATCACTGTACAAAAACACCTTTTGTTACTTTTACAGCCGTAAGTGTTTACAAGCGCGCTTATTTCAAGCGATGTTTTTAACAAATCGTCAGTTCTTCCGATGTTCTGGGTTTTCTGTACAAAGTGTGTTTCGGCGGTAATTTAATGAAATGCAAACCGCCAATCGATTAATTTGCATATATGTTGTAGTCGAATTTGGTGGTATAACAGAATCACAACTGCTTTACTTGTGATGCACAACTTCGAGGCCTTACTGCTCGGTATTAAGTGATGAACAGCTCAATACTTGTTGAAGGCAGTTTGCTTTATTGATAGATGTTTATAATGATTATTGATTCATGATTTTGATGCAGCTGCAAAAAATAATTCAACAGTTTTTTTTTCAGGTTTTACGTTGTCACAACCTTCTAATGATTTTCCAACATTTTCTTCATGTGGAATGGAAATCACAGTCAACAAAGGACGAATTACTTCACCCAACTATCCATCTAATTACCCCAACAATCTTATGTGTGGTTGGATAATCAAGACTCAGGTGGAGGGAATTCCAGTCAGGGTAAGACAAACCCATTTGTTTTTGTACAAAATAGTTTCATTTCGCTTATCAGGTCAAGGTAAGGTTATATATGTTTATGAAGGATTCATCAGTGTTTTTTCAAAGACATTTTAGGTTGCAGCTGAAGCTCCTCTAATTCTGCTGTTAATGAAAACAATTTAAGAAACGCAAGATCCAATCAGTGGCATTTAACGAAGTCATAAATCAGACGAGTCGGCAATAAATTATTGTCATTATCAGTAAGATAAAAAGTGAGGATAAAATGCAGATCGTTTTTAATTAAAACACAAATTTACACGAAAGAGCCATTTATATTTGTCTGCGATTAAAGTTTGCTTCTAAACACATACAGTACTATCTATGTTGTTATTATATTAAATCAAATATTTCTGTGAAGTGTAGGAATGTCATATTTTATTATGATGAACTCAATTTCTTAGAAATGTTTTCCCGATGAATGGCGTTGACCATCGTCTGAAAAACAGCGACATCAGATCTTTCACCATATTTTGAATTTAAGGGATAATTGTATTATTTTAACAGTCAAATCTTATTTGTTTACTGTCGCATTTTTAAATTCCAGTACAGCGACAATTGTCAACGAAGCTTCCGCATTCTGAAGCTAATATTTTCTTGTCAGAGAACATGATGCTCTTCGTGGAGAGAATTTGAAATCAAATGGTTTCATTTATATCCGATGACGATATCTGTAAAAAACACCTGAACATCACTGCATCAACTGCAGCACTGAAATCCTTTCAGCTTTTTGAGCGTAATAATGTCATTGTTTCTCGAAAACTTGCCACGGATATGCTTAAAACAGTTTTCTAATTTGATTTCCTTACGATTGGATATCCACAACAGTTGAAAAAGAGCACATCAATGTTTCTTTTGCGTGTTATTAGGTGTCATGCAATGTTAATCAATAAAAGACTGTCGAAGAAACGAATTTCAGATCACAATCGTCGACATTGACATAGAAAATGCTCGAAATTGTCAATATGACAACTTGTCGGTACGCTTCACCAGTCAAAAGGAGCGAAAATTCTGCAGTAACCGAGTGGACGGCATTCCGGTAGAAGGACCGCTTCCAGTAACAATAACTCTTACTTCGGATGGAAGTGTGGGAGGAAAGGGATTTAGTCTAGAGTTCCAAGGTGTTTGCAAGAAGCATGGCATGTGACAAATAAAGGCGCTTTCTGTAGTAAATCCATTGCATGAAACATCTGATCCGAAAATCACCTCAGTCGGAATTGCTCGGTAGATTACTTTTCGTTCATTTTTCAGAGCGTATCATATCACTTAGCTAAAAAGTGTTGACCGCGCTGACCGTTTTGTGCATGACATATATAGTAGATTACAGTCAGTCACAAGGCATGCTGACATTTGTTTAACTGATTTGGAGTAATTATAGCCAATGTATTAGAGTGGTTACGATTTCGCAATCATTATATGAAAAGGCAACCATTTGTACTTCTGGACAGTGATAACACGATGTCTAAAATAGAAGGTTTTAAAGCATAAAAATACGTTTCTCACTGTTTTGCACTTTGACAAATTCATTAACAATCACGAAACAAATTTTGTAAAACTTTATTAGAGCGTTTCTAAGTTTTCATCTATTTTTTCTGGCATTGTGATGCTTTTAATTCCTGCAAAAGTTGAGGCTACATCTTTGCATAACCGTTCTTTCATGCAGTTATTTAAACTTAAGAATCAGCACGATGAAAGATCTATAAAAGTTTATTTTCCAAAGGCATTGTTGTCCTGCAGCGTTTGATACACTTGGCAAAGCATATACGCCGTCACCCATGCAGGCATATATTCATCTGCAGATTCCATACAGAAATGGACTATCAAATTAGCTGTAAACATTCAGTAGAGTTGGCAAATCCCAGGTGAAAAACTCCTTGGAAGTGTGAAACTCTTCTACCTAGTTTATCATCATCTTATCATACAACATTGTTGTTTTGTACATACTTTGAAACAATCAATTCATCATCACCGTGATCATAGCAGCGCGGAATCAAAACAGGATAAGTGCTATCTTGCGCAGTGGTGGTGCGCTCTATGCACTTTACGTCTGACCGAAAGACAAACGCGCCCATGTTTAGAATTTTCCAAAGATAAACTTTGAGCTATACATACAGTGAAGTGCCATCGAGACTTCACGGGCAAAATGCTTGCATTGTTCCACACATTCCTTCGTTCTGATGTTTCACAAACAGGGTTCTAGCGAACAAAATGTCGAAGAGCTCACTTTTATAAACGCATGCACCTGCACTCTTACACATTTTTGGTTTAGATTTAGATGCTAAGTCAATGTCGTCGAAAAGCTTAAGGGAATTATGTGGTGGTGATTGGCCATTGGGGGCTGAACCTCAGATATTCTCAACACGTCAGATATTTGTAACTCTGACCCGTAGAGAATGTACGCAAATGCTTTTTTCGTGTGCTATTCGATTTTATGTGAGCTAGGCAACGTTTAAAAGGCTTTATCTTACTGTATAATCACTCAAGGTAACCTTCGATTATAACGTAGCTATTATAGTTTGTCAGATGCCAAGTCTTTGAAGATATACTCAGAGTCTAACCAAAGTAATTTTCGATCAGTATTAATACTTCACGCCATGTCACCTGCATTAAAACAAATCTTCATAAAAGCCCGCGTACTGAAATGTAGTTGTTGAAACAAATTTTGTTTTCTCGTAAACTTTATGCAACATCCATTAAAATTTTTCCATCAAATATACAGTAGCCTGCAATGAAATATTTTTCAAGTAAAAATGTTGGAATACCGTCGAACAAGTCTGTATGCTTGGAAAAAACGAGAAAAATTGAGATAAGCGGCTTCTTGATTTTCTTTTTTTTTCGGTAAACACTTTAGATTGAAGTAACGGATTTATCCATTTGGGAGACGCCAATGTGTGGGCAAGACTTTGTCGCCTTGATTTTTAACGGTAAAGATGGAAAAACATTTCGAATGTGTGGATACGAAGCGGGTCCAACAAAAAACACAACTGGACCTGGTCCGACTGTTGTTTATCTGAATACAGACAGTCGAAATGCCAGCAGGGGATTTTCTCTCAACTTTGAAGGTTTATTATTGGAATAATATTGTATATATGTAGCAGCTTTGCTGAAAGTGCAAGAAAGAAATATTCCTGAAAGATGCTTCGCATAGTTTTTGCAAAAGATCTCACTTTTGCTTTGCATCGAGAATGCGTTAGAGCTTGGTGGGAAGAAAATAGAGCTTCATTTTCTTCTTCATTTTGTTTCATGATATATGCTGACATCAAATAAAACAACAGTGCTTGTTGCGCAAAATCATTGACGACTCATTTAAAGCCAGGCTGGCGAGCAGTTGTAATTTACAACAAAGCGGAAATGTCACGAATGTTCCTGTTTTTTGTTGTAAAAATACACTTGACAAAATTGCGATAAACTCTTTTATTCTGATTCTGATCGTTATTTGTTTTAATATCTTGGACATCGTCAAACGTTTTGCCGATTCCCCACAAAGTGTATGTGATATAACATGGTAATAACATGTTCCTAAATTAATTTGACAAAACCTAACAGCATTAACAAAGAGCAAACTGTTAACGTAGAAGCCCTGTAGGACTTGTCACTATTCGCTTCCCCATATTTCAATATGACTAGAAGGATTTTTCCCACACAGCCACATTCATTTTTTGGATAGCGACATCGATACAGATGTGAAAAGCACAAAGTCTCCTAATTGTGCCAGAGCGAAGACTGAACAGGGGCTATAAAACCTCCAGGGCAATCAAGAGTACAAAAATTTCAAATTTACGATCGTGGCTTGATTTTTATGCTAAGTAGCATATCTTGACATCGCATATCTTTAAGGTATGCACCAGAAATGCACACGGCATACCAGGAAGCCAGCAACTCCCTTGTAGCATTTTTGCAAGCTTTAATGCTTGATTCAAGCTAGATGGTACAAAAAAGCTGGTGAGCCTACCGAGATTAGGTTTCATGTCTAAAATACCGATATTCACATTTCAGTCAAATTGTGACAGTTTGGTGCAAAATTGTTTTCTTTTCGGGAACATTTAGGCTGTGCAATAGATATAAGACATTTTACTTCTTGGAAATTTTTCGCAGTGGTTTCTCCTTGTCTTTCGGAACCTTGTTTAAATGGAGCATCATGCAATTACTCGAGTGCAGATTCATACACTTGCCAGTGTCTGCCGGGGTGGCAGGGAGACCATTGTGAAACAGGTGCATGTGTAGCATGTCTTTTATTTTTACTCAATAACCCATATATTTTTTCCCACATTTGAAACAAAAAACACGGAATTACAAACACTAGTGGTCATTTGGTTTGTGTTTATCTGAGTACCGACAAATTGTAGTCATATGAAATTAAATAGTCTTAATGTTTGGCAGAATATGCCAAAAAACTTAAATTGAGAAGATGAAATATGCATGGATTTGATAAACGGTTCCATAAGTTTTCAAAATTTGTTTAATGAAGGATTTCACACGTTTTACTAATTCATTCAAGAAAATCAAACGCATACTTCTTCAAGATTCGTTCAAATGGATGTTGTTCAGATCTTTGGCCCTATATAAGAAACCTTCCTCTTAGAACATTCTCCAACATTTCGATATCTGTACTGAAGCTGGTGCTTCCTATGGCTTTATCTCACAAATTCACCCTGTACGGCCTTGTTCAACTGTGTTCGAGCATATTCTAAAACACCATTGTCAATTTTATAACTTTAAAACGATAAACGCTCTATACTCAAAACAGTTTGCTATGTTTCTACACGTGCTGTTAAAATGTTAGATCATTGGGACAAAATGGCAAAGGTAATATATTGTGAAACTGCAAGAAAGTTCTGGAACACCTATTTTATGTAACTTCAAACGAAAGTTTCAAGTGATTTTGTTGGAGTTGTTGGTGATCTTCTGAGGGAAAAGTTTGATGGTTTATATATTCATAAATTCAAGCCGCATTTCGGGTAGATCACCGTACGTTTTGTCAAAATTGTAATTCGATAAACTTCCTCTCCAAAAGTAAAACTCTAGCGAGACAGTAACGCTAGTTGTAAGCCAGATAATGCTGCTAGCACTACAAAGTGGTATTAAGGCGTAAAAATGACTCTTGCAAATTAAAAAAAAGAATTGAATTTAAACTGTGTTTTCAAAACTTTATTTGGTCATGCCCCACCTTACCATTTCCAAACAATGATGTACCCCAGAAAAAAAAAACAAAGTTAATTCAAAAATTGAACTCATAAGGGAAAAGAGCCTTTTTCTATCAATAAAATCATTCTCAAATTACCCCTTTGAATTTCAAATTGCCCCACATTGGGAATCACTAACTGAATCTAAACTGTGTTGCGATCGGAAAGCCCGAGCGGCATGTGCGCAAAGCTTCGCACTGTGGCAGCAAGCAACAGAGACCACACGCCGCGATCACTCTACGCGTACACTAGATATCATGTTCAATCGTTCACAAGTTAATATCGGCAGAGCTTACACGCCACGACCACTCTATTACTGCTCGTTCGCGCCACTTACATATGGGTGTTGTTCTTCGCGCACACCCCGTTTGTGGTGAGTCGCACATTCAACGCAACGCCAACCAAGAGATTGCAATATCTGTAATCAGAAAAACTAGCTTCTGTGCCACTTTTGCAAACAAAGATTAATCCTTGAAATTTCAAAAACACTGTGAAAGAAAATAGGAATCGATTTGTTATACAACTATGACGCTTTCGATCCAGGAAGACTTAAGTTCTTTCGTGGATCGTTCTTCATTTCGACTATGCTGCACCTAAGCAAGTGTTATCTTTCAATGAATTTCATATTCGATATGGAAATGAGATGCCCAGAAAAATATCCCTATATTTCTTTAGCGTGTTTTTTGTGTCGTTATTTTCAATGCCTTGACTTTTTATTAGAATCGGATGAATGTCTTTCTGAACCTTGTCAAAATGGAGGTACTTGCGTCGACAACGTCAACTCATTTTCGTGTGTGTGTCCGCCTGGGCTTACGGGCAACAACTGTGAGATTATTGACGATCATTGCGTCCACTTACGTCCTTGTCAAAACGGTGCTACTTGTTTGAGGAAAAATGGCACCTACCAGTGCCAGTGCACAGATGGTTACTCGGGCAGGGATTGCGAAGAAGGTTTGATGAGTAGTAGTGTGGAAAAGATGAAAATAGCAAGTGCTTGGCGTATTGTTGAAGATCATTTCAACAGAATAGCTCAGAATAGCTCTGTTCAAACAACGTTTATCCACAAACAGAAGAATGTAGAGATGTTTGCCCTGATTTTAAAATGCTTGAATTCAGCTGAAAGTGCTTAACGTAATCTGTGAAACGCAATGACTACTATTGTGAGAAATTTGTAAGAAACTTTTGTGAGACTATTGTTTGTGAGATTGTGAGAAACTTTATGTTTGTCTTTCGGAACCTTGTTTGAATGGAGTATCATGCAATTGCTCGAGTGCAGATTCATACACTTGCCAGTGCCTACCGGGGTGTTAGGGAGACCACTGTGTAACAGGTGCATGCGTTGCACGTCTTTTATTTTTACTCATTAATCCATACTGTGGATTTTTTAGCATATTTGAAACAAAATAAATGGTATTTCAAAACACTAATGATCATTTGGTTTGTGTTTATCTGAGTACCGACAAATTGTAGGCATATGAAATTAAATAGTCTTAATGTTTGGCAGAATATGCCAAAAAAGTTATTTGAGAAGGTCCATATGTATGGATTTGATAAACGATTCCATAAGTTTTCAAAATTTTTTTGATAAAGGATTTCACACGTTTTCATAATTTATTCACGAAAATCAAAGGTATACTTCTTCAAGATTTGTTCAAATTGATGTTGTTCAGATCTTTAGCCCTATATAAGAAACCTTCCTCTTAGAACAGTGGTTCTCGAACGTTTTGATCTCGCGACCCCATTCGCAAATATTAGACAAGTGTGCGGCCCCAGCCATCATCTGCACCGCTAGATGTGCTCAAATGCAGGTAACAACCGACAATAAAAAATCACTATCATTTCGAGACTCGAGACATTGTTTTGCGCCTGCGAACAAAGCGAAATCTTGCAGTGAATTAAATTAGTTCACGCAGTAGAATCCAATAAATCACTCTATCCTGCGTGGCTAACTTGCCTACTATCAGTGGGTAATGGTTTGCAGATAGCAACCAAAAGATTTTTGCCTTGTCAATGCAGTTCACATGCACAACTCAATCACTTTTATGGGCGTCGGAAGCATTTTTTCCAAGCGATAGTCAAAAGCATTTTACCAGTGGAGCCAACAATGATGATATTGTATTTTACCAACTCGAAACTAAGAAAAAAACATTTTTCTGCTAAAAAGTACCCTGCTCAGAAATAAGGTTGCCAGGAGCGTTTTTGTTAAAATACCGGCCATTTTTTCAACACTGACAGATCCAGGATGTGTTGTAATTCGTAAGTTCATATTTAATGGCACGGGGTTCTCGAATAACATTTTCGAAAAAGAACGCATTTTTGACAATGCATTTATTTTTTGGTGTTATTTTCTTTTCAATTTCATGAAGATCTCACAACGCTTGTTTTGAAAAATTTTCAAACAGTGTATAAACGTATACTTTGTGAACAAAGTTTATAGCTCTATGCTGATTATTAGCAAACTAACCTACTTCAAATAAAAAACGAAAACTGCAGTGTTTAATGTGAACGGATGCGTTTTCCTATACTCTTAAAAATGATGTACTTTGTAGAAATCCAATGTTTCATGTTCTATATCAGTGTTTCCCAATCTTTTTTTGGCTAGCGCCCCCTTTTCTGACAAACAAATTTCTATCGCCCCTGCCATGCCTAGCACTCATGTCAACACAATTTTTCGTATTGCATATTTGGTATGTTTGAAAATAATTAAAACAAGAATGATCGCAAAGATGCATTCCACTAAAAAACTTAATTTAGTAAATTAACTCATTTAGAAGTTGGAAACTGTTAGAGTTCATGAGGGGCTCGATTTCGTTTGAACAGCATTAAACTTGGACAAGAAGGTGGAGGATGCTGATTTGGCTTTCATGAGGTTAACACCATTTCCCTTCAATTGCAAACTAACTTCATTGAACTTCGTGGAGATATCTGTTGTCTGTGACAGCCAAGATACTGTATCTGTGACACCCTTAAACAGCCACCTTCTGTGTGCAGCAACAGGCGTACAAACTCTCTTCGACCTTATCAGAGTGCACCACATTGCCTAAACTTAACAGAACACTTCTGAACCCCTTGGTGTCCTTTGATCAATCCAATGATACCGTATTTTCCGCCTAAGAAGCCGAATTTCAGGACCTTATTTTTGGACCTGATTTTTGAGGGTAGGCTTATTGGGCGGATCATCAGCTTTGGACCAGAAAAAAATATACACTTCAATCTCAGAAATTTATTAAAATTCATCAGTTTAGTCATCTTCATCGTCAGAAGCATCGAACAATCGATTCCAATCCTCGGCAGATACCTGGTCGTCGTACGGGTCATTTTCTGGTGTTATTAGCTGAACAAGTACAACGTTGTCTTCCTCGTCGTCATCCAAAAAATGGCCTCGGCTTATTGGGCGGTAATACGAAAAAACCCTCATTTTCAGAGCTAAAAATTACTCTGCCACATTTTTAGTAAATTTTTAGTTCGGAGCAGCGCAGGACTGAATTTAATCTGCAGATTTTAAAAGTATTTGAACCCAAAACCTTGACACTTGCAGTCGTCCAGTGGCTCTACCATCTCTCTCTCGCTGGATTTCCTTGGCCCTGGTCAAGCTAAAGTGCGTTTTGAAACACACTTCTGTTTTCCGGAATCTTTTCAATTCCAATCAGGTAACTTATTCTTGTTGCCACCTAACACTGTCTGTAAAACATACAAATTGCCAAATACTTTCGCATTGAATCGTACAAGGTTAATATTATATTTGTGATCATTAAACTACTCTCTCAAAAATTAGCTCATGCTTTTGGTTACAGGCTGATTCTAAGCGCAAGCGTGCATTCTCACACCTGACCGGTGATAGTCCCTGTAACGAAATGGGCATTATTAATTAGCAGTTTACCCGTGCCAAGAAGTACAGCTGACGAAAATTCCCATCATAATTATGATTATATAGTCATTTCATTATAGAGGAGGACAGTTTTACTGTGCAGCTTACCTTTAGTGATGGAAACTGCAGTTCATCAATTTATCTCCTAGCATTTCACCGCTGTTTTGTTTCCAAAACGCTAAGTTTTTATTTACAAAGTACATGCGTACATGTTTGTTGACCATGCTGTTTTTTATGACATTTGGTCACTCAAAGTTAGTAAGATAACAGAAATATTATTTTTAACTGGGCCTCCTATCGCCCCCCAACCGCCCATTTCTACTTCACCGCCCCCTTAGAGTTTCTCACCACCCCCAGGGGGGCGGTACCGCCCACTTTGGGAACCACTGTTCTATATCAATATCAATTCCTAAAGTGAGCATCCTTCCGTAAAATGTTAGAGTATTTGCTTTTCTACAGTAGTATTACCTGTACGAACACCATAACGCAAGTAATAAATTCTTGCGTGGAACATTAACCTCAGTCTGAAGCAAACAATGTCTAGCACAAGCTCTGAAACAATTTCTCAGTACCTTCTGGACCACTAAGACTGGCTGAGAGATGACCTCCCGGTTGATTCGCTGGCCCTTGAACTAGTTATAATCTGCTAACGAAATGATGTATCTGTTCGATGCAGCTAGCGTAATTGTGAAATTAAAGTAATTGCTACTATTTTTTAAAAGAGTAATATTCCGTATTACCACTGCAAACGACAAAAATCTTATCATCATCGCAAAAATAAAAGAAAAATAAGGCGTAAGTTGTCCTTGTTAGTGAACACTGCGCATTTAAACACGGTCTATCCATAGCTTTGGCATTGGCAATAGTAACAATTACTGAGCTAAAATCTTTCTCCGAGAAAATAATTTTGTACATTTGATCAAATTCATGTTGAAACTGCTTTATGCCAAAAGAAATTTAAGAAAACACTGAACCAACGAAAATTACTCCACACATCACAATCAAAAGCGGAGGCTGCATACTACGGAACAAATACAGATCATGGTACATGAGAATTTAAGCACTGATTTTCAAAGGAATACAGATTAGACAATCAACGAGGATCTCATCAACAAGCTAATGCAAAAGTAAGTATGACAGCTATGTCCAACCCAAATGGCTTACTGAGCCCAAAATTATGTGCTTATCTTAACCAGGGCCGTACAGTGAATGGCATAATGAGGGCCACACATTAAAGGCTTACTTTGATATTAGCAAACTGAATTTAGTTTAAACTAAGGTACTGAAAATGTTCAAATCCTAACTGCAATGGTAAACGACGTGATAAAGTTGCGCTGAAGACCACCTGCATCAAAAATGTCACATTCAAGATTGTCAAAATAGGAATAGGTTGTCAGAATATGAGATATTTGACTACAGCGAAAACCTAAACTGGGCCGCACAAAACCTTCGACTGGGCCGCATGCGGCCCGCGGGCCGCGGGTTGG
>Ga0210059_1007396_pt1 | contig 17450 bp, 12 predicted proteins | sample Ectturendosymbi2_FD_188042 | JGI IMG/M metagenome (GOLD analysis project Ga0210059, IMG submission 188042) | Ecteinascidia turbinata endosymbiont from Florida, USA - Sample 2 (SPAdes) (version 2) | ecosystem: Host-associated > Tunicates > Ascidians > Unclassified | place: Key West, Florida...
AGTTACTATTCTTTTGGTTTCAGTAGATTGTTGTTTTTTGCGTTTTTCTGAGTGTTTTCCGGTGATTTCGGGTTTTTGTATAGCTGTTCAATACCGGGTTTGCTATTGTTTCTCAACTATTTTCTGAGTGTTGGCCAGTGGGCTCCCTTCAGCTAAGTTTCTCTCTGGCTCAAACCTCTAGTTACGTCTCTGCACCTGATCAAAGCAAGGTTGTACTGCAGCTAAGAACTATGTGTAGGACTAGCAGTAGTATCCTGCAATAAAAGCATAGTTGTTTCTTAGGTGACTGAGGAATGCTGTAGTTTTGTCAGCGTTTGTATCGCGTAAAGCTCGATTGATATTTTTAGATGTGATTTTTCCAATTTGAATTTTCTTCAGCAAAGTCATTCAGAAACCAGATTGCTATTGAGCACTTGCGCAAGTTTGTACTGCTCCCATGCTAAGCAAATCAGAAAAGATCTTGATGATCTTGAATAGCAAGTAAAAGCCACTTTGCCAACTGGCAACCGCGGAACTCTTCCCCAACGAGACACGGAAACAGCAAAAAAATGACAAAAGGGCGTTTGGGTCTGATGCCTTAGATTAGTGTTTTTTGGTTTATGCAACCACACGAAGCCTTATTTCTTAGCTTGATGGTCACTAATTGCTCAGGCGAAAGGTCCTTTTCAAGATTCAAAAGAATTGAAAATGAATTAAAGGGCCGCAATATTCCAGGAGAGGTTGTCCACACCAAGCATTCGGTGCATTAAAAGTGACAAACTTAGGGCAAACAAATTGTGATGAATTCGTAGATAATTTTGTTATAAAGAAGGCAGGACAAAACCTTTTTAACTGTTCACTGTGTTATATTCAACCTTACTTGATTTGATGATTGCAGCTTTTTATTTCTTTATACGTATTTCAATAATGACAGCATAAGCGAAATTTAAACCAGTCGAGTCGCCACGGTGGGCATTGGTGAGCTCAGCCTTTCCAAATATAAATATGAAACACTACAAATCAGTAAAACCTTTATCAATTTTTCAGAATGTCAAGTCCTCTTGCGAAAATTTAAACCCCCACTCAAGAATTTCTGGCGACGGTTCTGATTTTTAACTCCACATCTTCTCACGCGACAGTTTAGTTGCATTCGATTCTTACCAGTCTGAAAAAGTAAGAAACACGCGAATCGTGAACAGTTAAAAGCTCTAGAAGGTTTTCTATAGGCTTTAGAGGAATCAGCCGATTGGGCTCTGCTTTCTTCTTTTTGCGATGTTTCAAACTTGTGCATATCTGTATTCAAGTAACTTCACTCCACAGGTGTAATTACCACTTCACTCCACAGGTGTAATAAGCAAGGAATCAATCACAGATTTTTATCCCTTGCTTATTTCACCTGTGGAGTGAAGTTACACGAATCGTGAACCTAACAGTTACAACCATTTGGGTGCGTTTTACGTGACGTGTTTTGCTCGTGCGTGTGAGATTTTTACAGCCGTGGTAAGCGAGTTGCAACGTGTTCTTAACGTTGTGCTTTAAAGTCTTTATGCCGCCACGCATACTATATAGGTGGAGTGTGTTTGTTTTTTTTAACACAGATAAGAAAAAACAGATGTGATTCTTATAAAAAACGTAGACCATGTGTTTTGTCAAATATTTCAATTGTGGCGATTTCGGTTGGTTTTCCTGTGACAGTTAATAATCCTGTTCCCGCCAGCCAAGTAGGATTCCAACAATTCCGTGCAATTTAACGCTTTTGCGTCGAAGGCAGCAAAAAACGCAGTGATCATGGGCACTCCAGTAATGATTTAGATTTTTTAAGACTGTACTTTCAGAGCGTTATTTTCCGATTTTCGCAAATTGATTGACGCTTTCCATTTTTTCCCTCGCAACAATAGAAGAGGGGTCCTCACAAGTGGATTAGCCTAGGGCCTCGCATCAATTAAATCCGGCGCTGCGTGTAGTACTAATTTGTATGACATCAATCGCGAACCTTTCACAAGAGCACCCTTTAAAACAGCCTAGGGCCCTGCAAACGATATAAAGTATTAGTATCAGGTTTGCTATTTTAGGGTATGTAGATTGCAAGTACAGTATTAGCAAGTAGGCTATAGTGTGAGGTGTTAAATTTAGACAACTCAAGTTGCATTGCCTGAACCACTTTCGGAGATTGCGCAAGTTGCCGTACGTAGCCTATAGCGCTTTTTGGTTGATTTTGAAATGGTGGTTTTCAGAATGTGCCGTACGTTTTTTGTATTTTTTACATGTACCGTACAGGGTGGCCCAAAAGTAGACGTGCTCTTGATTGCTTTTTTACATTTATGGCTGAAAGTTTGGGACGGTATTGACAATTACTGCATCGTTCCTGTAAGAAAATTATTCTACTTTCACCACTGACTAACACCTGAGAAATTTTTGAAAAACGCTGAAAACAAAAACCTATTAAAAATCAAAAGAATAAATACCGAAATATAAGCTAACAGGAGGGCCTATTTTTCACATTTAGCCTGCCACGGGGGCGACGCGTACCCCCGTCAGTTACGCCACTGCTCATCAAGTCATCAAATGTGCTGTGATTGACTACCAAGTACTATGAAGAGCGGGGCCGTAACCAGCTGATATTTTCGTTGGGGCAAAATGATTGTAAATTGTTGTTACACTATTTTCGGGTGGGGGGGCAAAAGAGCTGTAACTGTAACTTGTTGTTCCTAACTATTAAACACGTTTTAATAATTCCTTTAATAATTCCGGGGACGTGTTGACTATCATGGCGCTATGCGGAACTAACTGCGAAGTTAACATGTGCTTGTTGTGACCACCACTGAAAGTCTTGCACAATTACAGTACTTACCGAGTGCTGGAAACTGGTAAATGTTGACGTTTTCAAATTGGCAGTTCCGCTTTATGTTAGTAAAGAAAAACTACTTGCCTCAAACCTACCGATAACTGATTTTCATTTATTGTTCGACTGCCGCATTTTTAGTCAAGTCTAAAGCGACTCTGTTCGAAAGAGTAAAGATACAGAAGCAGAAAAAAGCTGCCCAGATAAAGGACACAAACGCAAAATCTAGTGAAATATGAAAGTAAAAATCTACACTTTCGGTACTGGGTGTTTTTCCAGGGGAAAATTGGCTTGATGCCGGGCAATTTTATGCCAGTTTCGTAAAATACCTTAAAGGCCAAACAAGTGCTTCAAAATGTTACACCTGCCATTTCTCTTCATAGCTTTTATACGTAAATGTACAAAAATTCAATAGAAGGTTACAGCCAGCCAGTATCCAACAGAAGGCAGAGACGTACTGCTACGTCATCTCGCACCGAAAAGGACTGCAGACTCGTTCATTTCGTTCGAACTGCCTGAAAATGCATACGATGCTTCCCCCCTTCGCTTTGGTTTAGAGTTTTCTTCGCAATTCGTGGTGTAGCATTGAGATACAGCGTTATAGGCAAGCCATGACGTCTTTTGCCAGCGTTGACCAAAAAGACATGGTCAACGCTATTTTTAAAATTGAAATACGTTTGAATAACACATCGGCTGCTCCAATGAAATAACCAAAAGTTCCACCCTATTCGGACACACGTTCAAGAGTGCGAACAGATTTGTTCCTCCTATCAAAGCACTGACTCCAACTTCAACTCTGCCGGTAAATCACCCCGGGTTTATCGGTCCGAGCAAACTTTTCTTTTGTCTTTGTTGTCATTCACGGGAAAACAGTTGCTTCTTCAAGGCCTGACCCTTCGAACAGCTATTTTAAGCTTCGCCTTCACGTACTTCGCCAAGTCTCGACCACACGGATGCAAGCAAGTCAAAAACTTTACGCAGCTTGTATTCGTATGTTTTTAAATATCACTTTCAATCATCATTTCGCAGCTACGGCCACGCCAAAGCTATAAAAGTCCGACGAGTGTTGCGCAACCAACAACGGTAATCATCATCGTAATCATTGCAATCGTAATCACATACAAGAAAGCACGCGAGAAAAAGCGGAAAGAAAATCTTCTGCGTAACGGCAAACGGCGCGCCGCCTTCACTCATACAGTAGGAGAGTAGTGATGACTAGTAATATAACAACATATAATACAAAGCGCTCGAAGGTGAGACGCGGCGAAAAAGCGCACTCAGTACATCAGCATGTAAACGAAACAAGGGAGACGTAAGGCAGTCCCGGCACAAGTCGGACGCCGCAACATCGGCGACGTTTCGCGTCGAAAAGAAGGAAAACGCGAAGGTAGGCGGTGGCGTCGATGAAACCGCGATTAGACAACGATTAAGCGCAGCGTTAAGGCCGCTCAGGTGAATCACAATGTATAAACGATTGCAGGACCCAATTGCAGGCTTGTTTGGGAACGATGTCCGCGAACGAACAAGAAAGCAAGGAAGGTATCGGTCTGGGATGAGACAACGGCTCCATGATTTTTTCGCATGTATGGCTTGATGCGTCTCACTTCGCTTTGCTGTTGCTCGTTTTCCGCTCGGCAGAACCGGAACAAACCGGACTATGGCGTTGAGTTGATGAGCGACGTCCAACCAGCAACTCGAATCAATTGAATACACCCAAGACGACACACACGAGGCCTTCTTTTTCGCGATCGATTACCACTCATGAGTATTGATGAGATAATCACGAAACGACAGAAAAAGTGCGTTAAATTCTAGCGCAGTTGCTGGCCAGACTTCACAAGAGACCTGGAGTCTGATTAGAGAACGCTTTGCTATTTTTGTCATATTCAAAAACGACCAAAGTGAATCCAGACAGCCATGCGTTCTCCAAACATGTACGCAAGGGTATAATTATTTCACAGAAATTAAAATAAACAATTAATACTCCGCGTAGCATCCAGTGCGGAAAAAAGTTTATGTCCAAGTTCCACAATTCTGCTACTGTTGCCAATACAACGAGAGTGTTCTGTAATAACAGACGAAACACCAGCCAGAACGTTCGTGCCAAGCACAGGAAGAGTCGCGTGCCTGCCGACTGCTGGGCGACGATGAGAGGGAGCAAGACGGCTTTGGCATCAATGTTGGTCGCAAGCAGGGCGGTGCATGCAAATCTGAGGCAGTGAACTGTGAATGCAAGCAATGTGCGGTCACGTGACGGGGGCGGAGATACACGTCGCGCAAGTGACGCCGGCGAACTGTCCGGGGGAGGGGCGACAAACACAACAGCGACTGCTCGATCAGACATACGGCGCCAGCGCACAGCGCATGGAACGAGAATGGAACAACAATTCAGCACAAGTATTAAAATTATCAACCATCAACCCCCAAAAACAAGTGATTAGATAAGCGCGCGCGCGCGCGGTATTTTGCGGTTTGTGACGTCACGCACAACTTTGCTGCTGCGGCGGACACAGAAGAGGGAAGGGGAGCTTTCTGCACAGGAACTTCGGCGAATGCTTCGAAAGCTTAACGCACTGGCCGCGATCTCGAAAACTGCGCGCGCTTTTTTTGCTCGCGAGTCAATTTTTTTGCAATGCTCCAAGCACAAGTGCAGATTTTTATGCACGTGTAGCTGAAAGGAAGTGGAAACGATTCGCAGTTTGTACTTTTGGTAAAAAAACAAGAGAGAGAAAGCAGCAGGTAAAGCATTCGGATAAACAGGTCGTGTGGCGAAGGCCGACGACAACAGGCTGCCGATTCGGGAAGACCTTTTGGACAAAGGCCATGCTGCTGAAATAATTTCTGTCAACGGAACGGTAAGACTAGTAGTGGTTGATGCACAACGGATGCTGCAAAATGTAGATATCAACATGCTGCAAGACGGAACTCCAACAAGCACGCAAGCTTAATTCAGCGCGTGGTGAGATATAAAGACAATGATCCCGGCAGAGATCGACAAGAGGTCTCGCGCTGACACAATCAAACTTTGGTCTCTCAACGAAACCAAACGGTTGGTCTCTGTCGTAGCAAAGTGACTGTCACGTCACAAACGCGTGCACGTCAGACCTCCAGCGCGCTGCTCGAAGTCGTCTACAGGGTTTTCAAACGAATGTTCACAGGGACGAAAGAATGGTCCGAATTTCGGTAAGGCACTGGCACGATCAAAGCGCACGACTAAAACAAAGGCCTGGATCACCACACCGCATAATAGTTGCTATTCCAGGAGATTTGCGCAGGTCACGCTCGGTAATGAACGCACAGTGAAAATGGCGCGTGATCTAAATGCTTCGGCGCTCATTTGCAGAGGCGTGCACGAAACGGGGGCAGTGTGACCATTCCAGCACACGCGCGAGATATGTTGCTGCTGAATTCGTGGGACGCGCCTCTGCGCGCAACACTACAAAATCTGAATTGGCTTTCATTTGGTCGAAATGCAAAAGTTAAGATTGAAAACGCACGGCACATCAACAGCTAGTGACAACTACGAGCCACAGCCCATCGCGTATGTAGTTTTAGAGGTCACACGTTCACGCGAGGCGCAGATATCAAACAAGTTCTGGTTGGCGGCGGTGTTTAAATGACGTACGGCGTGGTTCGATATTTACGGTGAAAGTGTTTTTCCAAAATATGATCTTATCTGCCCACCAACATGTAGACCACATCGAAAAAACGGAAAAAGGTTTTCTCAGAAAGTCTTCACATTCAGACTAAAAATGAATCATTTCGTGACAGAGCAGCGCGCGAGTACGAAGTGCCGACAAATGGCCGCGAGAACAATGGTCAGCGAAGCAACACCAGGTACAAAACACCTCTACGACAGCGACGAGTACAATCAAAAAACGGGAGACCATCACTGAAAGCACTCGGACGTTGTGCGCGAGAGGTGATCGTGCAAAGAGGAGGCAGCTCTGCGCGGAAGCGGTAACACTCCCGGATGTAGCTGGTTGTCGAGCCGCGTCCGGCCCTGGTCGCAAGTGCAGCTGCTCTTCGTCGATGACGGCGAGGTGTGTTTGAGTCGATGTTAACTGGAAAACAAACGAGACAGGTAAATTATGAAAGGCACGTCGCTCGAACAAGGATCGGTTACTTGTTCTTCCATCTTTAAATCGCCTGCACTTCGGTTTTCGACTGTTCAGAAGCTGATTTTTCATGTTTTTTTCAGGAATAAAATTCAGTTTACTTACAACGATCACAAAAAATGTACTTACTACAGCTAATTATACTTGCAGTTAAATGTCCAGCCAAAAAATATCAAACGAGAACATCAAATGCTTACGACATTTGACAGTTATCTATTCGATGCATGTGCCCTCTAACCGGCAAAAACGTTTGTTCCCGTTGACTTTGTTAAAACCTTCTCACATCTTTAACCGTCCTCTACGGACAAGTATTCTAAATAGGATTACGGTTTCAGTGGAGGTCGAACCACTAAACGACCTGATGCTGGTTTGACTTGGACTTTATTTGATGACAGGAAGCAGGTAGCGTTTTCATTTCGATGTCCCGACTCCACATGACGACACTAATGCAGTGGTGGGGGCGCAAAGCGCAATGAACCTCAGTGGAGATGATACACGTAGTGCATGAAGTTTTCTAAACTTGTTGTCTGTGAATCCGAAGAACTCTGTCGGCTGTTTTTTGGGACAGGCAGGGCCACTGCGACTTCGTTTTACAGGCGGATATTACTTCTCGACCGCATCTCTCGCGCTTAAGCGACCTTGCCTCAACTGCCAAATAAGGAAACGACTCTCACCAGGTATTTCGCGCTATGTACAATGCAACAAGTTCTTTTAGGGGGTCGGAGCATCACGGACAGAACTGTCCCCGAGCATAGTCGGCCTTCCACTGTCCGACCTACGCAGCAATGACGTCACGCTGCGTCGACCGCTGGGGCCTGGCTGATTGTTGACAGCGCCATCGCGTGGACTATGTGAATAACGCTGCGCCTTTTTTGCTGATTTGCTCTTGTCCTTCGAGCGGATCCCGAAAAGCGGGGAGGTGGCATGCTGGCTCTTGGAGCGCGCCTTGCAGTATTCGCTGATCTGGACGCGCTCGGACGAGCTCCGGCGCAGACTCGCGGTGCTCGCTTGACCCGGCGACGCAAGCGACGGGATGCCGAGCTTGTCAAGCTTGTCGATCGACGACGCAGACGACTGTCCGGCACCGTAGAGCGACGACGCGTCTTCGTTCCCGTCCAGGCTGCTGTTTGAACTGCCCGGCGGGCTTCTGCGCGGAAAAATCCGATCAGAGCGTCGCGCGAAGCGACGAGCGAGACCGCTGGAGGCGCCCAGAAAACAGAACCGATCAATGACAACCGTTGATCCTCGCAGCGCGTGAACTCATGCATCGCGCGCGATGGTGCGGGCGCATGCGCCGAAAACATAAGATAGCGGCCATTCCGAACACAAGAAAAAGAAAACCGAAAAGAAACCAGAACGTCCTCTGCTGAGCAGCAAACCGAAGACGATCATTTGCTTGGCTTTCAAACTAGGTGCTGACGGCAACGCGGTGCTTCCCAACGAATCAATGCAACACTCCCCTCCTGACTAGCAAACCGAAGGAGATCACAGGCAATCTGCTGTCTGATCAATCCTAGCACAGACATGTCTTTGATCTCCTTCGGTTTGGCAGGGCAAGATTTTGAAATGTGCTCATGTAGGTACAATACACCGAAAATCATCCAGACGGTTGGGTTTGGACACCTTGTGTCTAACCAATTTCTCTCTGTAGCATGCCTCACGACAAGTCAGTTTTCACTGCATTCCACTGCCTCTGTATAACGTAAGAAGATCAAAGATTTCATCACAATGCGGATTCAGCGTGGTGGAGTTCATGGAGTACCTGAACTTGCTCTGTGCCTGTCGTCGTTATGACAACCAACTATCCCTCAGGCTGACCTAGGAAAGGGTTTAATGACCTTTTGCTTCGGAGGTGCTGTGAACAACACAGCTGCTGAACCGCATCTAACCGTCCAAACACATTGCTTCACTGTTTCGTAACATAGAGCAACTTTTGCACGAAGCTTGGAAACCCGTTTAAATAAAAACAACGAAACCACCTAACCGCTATCGCTAGCAGCCAAATGAAGTTGATGTGTCGTGAAGAACCCTCCATGCCATTACCAGTGCGTAGAACTTTTTTTTCATCACTGACGTTCAATTTCTGATGATGTTAGAGCGGAGATTGCGTCTCAAAATAAAGACAGAATCAATCGATATGAACAGAAAAATCATGAGATGAAATGCGGCGTCAAGACTATCTTGGATGCTCTTACGACGGAAGCCGTCGGAATTGCGAAAGTTCGAGAAGCAGATCGCCAAGTGCAAACGCAACGGCGTTTCCATCGACGCGCGGCTAAATTGACACTTTGTCCGCCAACAACGTAAACTTGCAAGATCAAAGCAGGGCAGCTTCCGATGATAAACGCAAGCAAGTGACGGTGATTCCATGTTTTGATGCAAAAAAATCGAAAAGAAACCCAAGAGCGCTCTCATACCTTTTCTCCACAGATGGCTTTTGTATCCTGTCCGACGGACCTCTGCTACTCGACTTTCTAGACGCCGCGTTGTATCGTCCCGATGCTACTCGAGGCGAGTTCCTGTGAAAGGAAACAACCGTGGTCCAAACAGTGTTAGTTAACTAACAAGTCGAATTTTAAAACTATTGTCGCCCGCTTCATTACGATTTGCCTTTCAAGCGTTAAAGCGATGTTATCTTTATTTTCTTGTTGCAATGCACGAATAGATTCAGTTTTGAAATCAAATGACAATTTTGTTGAGATTACGAACAGCAAGCGGCAACACAACCACCAACCTCCCTCCGAACGTCTCACTGACTGGCTGCGGCGGCGTCTTCGGCAATTTCTTCGTGAGCTGTCCCACCCATCTCTTTTGATCGTCGGACGATGACGCTCGGAGCAACAAATCTTTCGCATTGTTCCCGTCGAAGTTAACTGCATGTGAACACAGCTGCGTTTCTTTACAAGTTCTTTCGGCGAATTACGGCTTTCAAGGAAACTCCGCTGCCAGTTATTTTTGAAGCCTTGAGCTAAAGTAGAGCTAAAGTTTTGAGCTAAACACCGAGCTCTAAAGAATATAGGTCGGACCGTGGTCAACAAGAACACTTACATCACTTGCCAGAGACTTGCACTGTGCACGATCTTACCTTTGCACGGAGCAATCACGTTGGTGTCAAGATGCTCTTTGTGGAATTTTGAATGGCAGCCTAAAAACAAGCAGTGAGTTATTTTCTGCTCGAAAATGTTCGTCTGAGGATTGCTAACTCACTGTACTTCACCGTCGCATGAGAGAAGTAAAGCCGGGAGAACCACACATGGTTCTGCGTTTAAGAACAGATTTGAAACACGCCAACAAAGAGGACCGCCACAGAAGAGCACTAAGATGACCAGCATGGTGATAGACCTTTATTAATTTGTATGTTACCAGTTTTCAATAAAAGTCTTTCACAGAAAGAATGTAATATAGTCACGTTGTTACCTGAAAGCCGAACCGACCGATTCGCAAAGTAAGTTTAAAGGTAAGTGATGAAAAAAAGCAGAATAGAGCCACAGCATACCAGCATACGGTTAAGTCAACAGAAAAAAACAACACTACAGACAAGTTAAAATATCCGCACAAAACATTTGAAACGAAACTCACGCTGGCATTCGACTGCCGGCGGTGGCCTGAACATGTTCCATAATGGCTTTGCACACACTTCGCAACTGGTGGGGAGGTGGTAAACCAGAGGTATGAAGTTATGGCCTTTGTGCACGACCTTTTCACCATGCTTAGAATGGTCCGTGTCCGGGAGGGAAGAGATGGGGGGTTGTTCCATGTCGCGACGGCTTTCGCCTTCGTTCGCATACAAGAGCTGCCAAGAAGCGTATCAATGACGATTATGCAAGTGACCGTTGTTACCTCGCGCAACGTTGATCGTTCACCTAAAGCAGCCTGCGCGACACTAACACACCGCATACGACAACCCACTCGCGAGCGCGACTACAGCTTTTACCCCCCAGGTAAACAAACGCAGCAAGTGGAAAACGCGCAGGCAGCGCTTCAAGTACGCCGGACAACATACGACCTAGTTCGGGTCACGTTTGCGCAAGCAGCGAACGGACTTCACCTGAAATATGGTCGGTATTTCTTCGGGTTTGGCTCTCATCGCTTCCGCTTGTGTGACGGGCCGAACATGAAACAGTTTCCTGCCAAACAAAGCGTCAGATCAGGAACCGCCCTCGGCCATGCGACAAAAGTGGCAGCGCCGCTCCCGCTAGGATAGTATCTCCGCGCCACGTCGGACGCCAGGCAATGAACAGCAGGGATAGTATCGCTGCGCGCGCAAAGTCGGGCGCTGCGCAATAAGCAGCAAGGTGACTTACTCTAAATCGATCACCATGCTCGGGTTCGACTCCTCCTTGCGCTGTTCGGAATCGTAGAAAAGAATTTTCTTTTTGCTGACCACGACGTACTGCTTCTTCCAGTAACCGTGCCGCTTGATGTTCTGCTTGTTCGGGATAGAGAGCCAACCTTTGAGCGTTGTGTCTGCGCCATGAGCCGCAACGTTGTCAACCAAGTAACGAACCACCGAGAAAATCAATAATTGCATTATGAACGAATGAAAGACCTCTCGTCTTTATTGTTCAGGACTTCATAGGAGGGATCACATCTTTCAACACCACCCCTTGACCAAATAATTATAAGGCGGTCGCCTCAAGATGTGTTGTACACATTCTTCGATTCAGCATGTCACATTTTTCAGAAATCACCAACAAGCGCAGCCGAATAACAATATAAATATTTGTGCTCCGGAACGCTTTCTAGAAACTGATCGGCGCCAACACACTCACTAAACAACAGGAAATTAAAACGCTTTCTTCATTCGCAGTAGACGTCCCACGAGCGACATGTCAAATTCAAAATCTTCCGAATTTTATTTCCACTAACAGAAATATTTCGTTAGTCTAATAGCAACACCAACTAGAGAGGACGTGTTTTAAATTGCGATCCGGGGGGACCTGGTCTGTGGTAATTTTCATAGAGCGTGAAGTAGGCGACCAAGTGCAATGCAGACCACCAGAAGTTGACCGCAATAACGTCATTGACATTCAAGAAGTCTCAAAGACCCAAATCGTTTTTCGACAACTATTCATAATTAACCCAACCGCAGTATTTCAAGCGTTTCTTCCCAAGCTTCGTTGTGCTTCATTGTCCCGCCAAAAATAAGGTTCCGTTCTGATGTCACGAACTCTTACGCACTGAGAAGCACTGACGCAACTGACCGTAAGCGTTGTCGTCGCATCCTTCGCTGTGCATGCTGATCGAGTCCATTATGGCAGGAGCGGTCTGGAACTGATTTCGCAGCATCTCGATGTCGGCGTCTTTGCTGTCGACCATCATCTGCAGCTCGGTGCAGCGCGCGCTCTCATCGGCCAGTTGCTGCCAACGCAACAACCAACGTGAGTTACGGGTTCGACGCACCGGCAGCGGTAACTTAGGATTGGCCGCGGACCGTAACTTCGACATTTCCAAAATCGGACCTCTATTTCCAAAAGGCATTCATTCGGCAAAAATCATATTTAAGCAAAGTATATTTATCCTCCATGACGTGTTTCGCCAGTAAAACCCACATCAATGGTCGGTAGAAATGCTTACGTTGTGATAAAACAGTCAATAGCAAGGATTTTTTGGAACTGACACAAGAAATGTCACTGCAAACCTACACAGCGACAGGAGCAATGCACTGAAACAGAACTTAAGATTTCTTACTTCCAACAACCGCAGATAATAAAAATATGGAAATGCAAGTTGAGTGTTTGCCAATTTACATTTGGCACCAATCGTATCGCAAAGCTACACTAGGCTCTTTCTGAAAACACGCACGACCAAGTGCGGGAAAAGGCAACTGTGCAACTGACGACCGTGTTAAGTTATTGCATCAGAACACACACTTCGCGATGCGTCGATCGGTTTCCAGATTGAAAACCCGCTTTGTGAAGTCAGTCACAGACAGTATTTGCAAACACAAACGTACAGCATGCAATGCGTCCAAATCTTGCTGAGACCGAACAGTGAGCTGGCCGTTCTTTTCTTTCTCTTGTTGCAGTTCCTGCTGCAGTCGTCGACATTCCTTTTCTTTTTTGCGAAGAACATCGGCGGAAACCTAAAACAACACTCCACGTTTCTAACCACGATGATTTGACATCAAATCAAGATAATTTCTCTTCAAGATTTTTCCACTCGTGTTTTCGAGTGATCGTATGCAGATCGACGAAATAAAGAGGCGTATTCGTGGGGTGTCTACTTTTTGGAAGCGTGTTTTGGGTCTTGCAAAGGCAATTCTCAGGCAGTTTAATTTTTCTAAAACCGCTTTCGTCGCAGCGTATTTACAGGTCCACATTATCTGATACGCATTGAACCAAGTAATCATCGGTACCAGGTTAGTTATCAGAAAAAGAACGAGGCGGTGTTCCCGCTTTCTAACATCACAAATTTTCACGTATCACGTGTTTCACTCAGGCAACACTGCTTCCAGTACACACCTTGTTCTTTCGGTTATCTTTGCTCATGTCTTTTCTGTTCATAACTTCAGCAAGTTTGTTAACCGCTTGAAGCTTGAGCATCTTCTCGGTGTTCAGTTGTTTTTCGAAAGCTGCTTTCATGCTAGCCAGATCAGATTCAGCTTTCTTGAGAGATTCAAGTTCTGCAAACAACGAAATGGACATGCTGCAAAGTTAAAAAACGTTGGCAAGGGTTTTTGTGGCAATACGTCTGCAGTATGTTAAGTCAAGCCCTCTGTAAGAAACATAGCTGGTGTAATTACTGGACGTTACGCCTTTTTATGAAAATATCCATTTACGAAGCCAACAGACAATTTTGACTGTTTTCTGGGGCACGGTAGGTAATTAAAAAATGGCACAACGCGTTTACTCCGATTGTGCTTTTTTTATAACGGCATAAACGCCGCGGTTTGGCCGATTTCGTTCAATACACATGGTATCACGGATGGTCACCACCTGTTGATGGAAGATCAACTCGATAAACAAAGTCACTTCGGAATTTCATCAACACGTGTTGCGCGTGAACAACTCCTGGTGACAGTCGAACAAAATGTTGTGCAAATACCAAAGAAAAAGCGCTGACGCACCATAACCAATTATTGCACACCACTAATTTGCACGACTGCGTCACAAAGAATCTAACTTGAGTCAGAGTGCACAGCACTACGGAGGGAACATACTGAGTAGAACAAGGCCTCATTGCAAAAACGAATGTTTGAAGGCCACGGTTGGGTGAGAACAGTATCTCATGAGCATGAAGTAGTCAGCAGGCTTCAGACAATGTAAAAACTTGGCAGGATTCAAGGTCGCAAGTAGTAGGTAAAGAAAAGTATTTGAATTGAACGCGGTCTTGGGAATTGCCTAAAATTTGTTTTTAATGTTTAGAAGTACACCACTACACTAGTTTTTTGAGATTTTTCAACAGTAGGCAACTTCCCAACTGATGATTGGCAATTTGATGAGGTGTACCCATGGGAAGACCGCGAGGAGTGCATTTGCGCTGTAAGAGATATGCCGGGAAACACTTTGTGCAAAGAACTTGGTTTGGTTATATTTACGACTTAAATATAAATGACTTTCACGTATTAGAATTGAAATATTCTAAATTTCCCACATTATACAAGCTTTGTTTTTCTCGCTTGCAAAAAGACATAAGAAGCAGATAAGTACAGTCTGGAGTTCCATTTCACGTAGTTTTTCTAAGGCTTTGATATAATTCGGGGGGCATTACTCACAGGACGGAGCGAATTATTTTACTGCTGTAAACTAATATGCTCCAAAAAACCCGCCAAAGGATAGAGGCAGCAACTGCACGTTTTATGTTGGAAATGAATGCTTTGACATCAGTATCATGAGTCATGCCCTAATCACTGAGCAGCACAGAGAATTCACACAATACGCTGGTAGCAAAGAACTACATCTGACCTGGGGCTAAAAGTATAATTATTGTCTGTGTACACTGTGCATTAAGTCAGAACGAGAGCGCGCATGGCAACAAAAAGGGTTCATCAACGCTACATCTTTAATTTAGCGAGCGCACAAAGCCGACCTTGCGATCATGCGCTCAATCCGGGATATCCGCTTCACTGCAAACACCAATTATAAATTGCCTGTCTGTTTAGTCATAGTTTCATACAATTTTACCTGGTCCCACCCCATAAAACGTATGCACGAGAACTTGGGATTATATGCAGCAGGTCACGGCACCCTGTTCTAAAACATCTACAATATCAAAAAAAAACACTGCAAAAAGGCGACTCTGCACCAGTTGCATTGAGATAGATATGTTTAATAAGGACAAACCACAGATTGATTTTGCATTCATGCTTGGCAGGTTTTCCAGGTTTCGTTGGCAGATTTTCGGATCACCACAAACACTGATAAAGGAAAGCCAAAACTGAAAGCAGAAACTCAAGTCAACATAGTGGGCAGAACAATTTCCAACTGATTTAACAGTCACTTAAGGGGACACACTGACCACGTAAAATCATTTCACCCAACAGACATTTTATGTCGTTTGAGGTATCTCACAATTTAGATTGGAACAATGTTACCACTACACGTAGTTCGGTTACAGAGTGCGGTCAATTATGCCAACTTCGGCCTCCAAAACTGAAAAACGTTGTGATATACCACCATCGGCTAAACGACGGCAAAAATTTCCACTTTTGATATGAAACTGCATATTGAAAATGGTTTCCACTGTCAGCTCGAAACCGTCGCTAAGGAAAGGTGCTATTCGATTCTGTGCAGAACAGCATTTGGCAACTTGCCAGTGTTTCTTGTTGATATCCGAGCTTGTCTACGGGAATGGTATTTCCGTAGGATAGGGCAGTGGTTTTGAAATTTGTCCCATATAATTGTACGTCGTACAGCAGGAATTTCCTGATATGCTCACAGCACGGTAACTATAACACGTAGAGGATTACCGACATGAGCGAGTGGTGCGAGGCACCCGGAAATACGGTTGTTGGGCCCTTTTTGGGGGTTAACAGTTACAGAAAAGAGACAACAACTTCCACAGGATCGACCGGAAATTTTGGGGACATTTTAGTCACAGCTCTGTAGAGACTAGACATTAGACATGATATATGTGCTTCGTATTAGTAGTTTCGTGGGAATCGCATGGGATGGAACAGTCGGAAGTTGTCATGGGACAGGATAGGACAGAAAAACGTGTCCCATCCACAAACCTGTTGAAAGCCATGCAGCATGAATATAAAATCAAATCTGTGCAACCAAAGAAACCTTGCTTATCGGGTGTTAATTTATTGGGCATGGCTGAAAATTCGAACAGATTCATTAAAGCAGGAGTGTCAAACATACGGCCCGCGGGCCAAATCCGGCCCGTTGCGTGGTTGGATCCGGCCCGCGGGATGATTTTGTGAAATAAAAATTTCTTTGTTTGCTTGAGAAGTCTATCCACTTATACTTCAATAACTGGTGACCATAGATTTCAATTACTTGCAACCTTAACGTAATTGCTTATATTGTTTTTCTGTTTTTTTTCACGTGAAAATTTCCCGTTTTCTGCATATTACCTTTTGCATGTTCACACCGGCTTGATCTTTCAAACAGGTATGAACATGCAAAAGTTCAACTACTGTTGATAAAGTTTAACACTAGAACTCCGGGAAAAAAACATACCTTGAGCTCCAGCGACGTCGATTTCGAAACCTTCGGAGTTCTAGGTACAGCTCTAATTTAAATTTGCTACGTAAAGTTTAAAATGGCTAAGCCGAGGTGCTGTGCTAAAGCGTTTTTTTATTTACGTGAGGAAATTGAAAACTTCATGAAAAACAAATGCAAGCCAGTGTTAGAATTTCATCTCACAATAGATGCAAAACCTTGCCTTTATGGTGGTTATTTCGCAGCACTTGAATAATCTGAACAAAATGTTGCAAGGCTGCAAAAGACTTGTAACTCAGTATTACGACACCATAGGTTGCATTTAAGTTGAAGTTGTCCTTGTGGAAGACACAACTTTCCGGTGGTGACACTGTTCATTTCCTTTGTTTAAAAAGTATGCGTACCACGGGACTGAACAATGACTTGAATCAATACAAAGAGAACAGAGTTGTTGCGTGCGGGACTTCAAGCAGCGGTTTCAGATTTTTGACCAACCTGAGACGGACTTCCAAGTCTTTTTCTCGCCATTCACATTAAACGCCTCTGGTCTGCCCGTGGACTTGCAACTTGGAATAATTAACTTGCAGTGTGATTCAAATTTGAAGACCAAGTTTGTCTTGGCGAGCTTGTGCACATTCCATCAATATCTTTTTCCAGGCTACCAACGGCGTAGCCAGCCCAAAAGTTGGGAGGTGGCAAAATGTTTGATTTTAGGCGAATAACACTATTTTGTTTGCAAAAACGCCTCTAAGCACAAAATGACTGCGTTCTAAAAATTTGGGGGGCATGGCCCCTTTGCCCCCTGGCTATGCTTATGCAGGCTACCCCAAAGTGACATTCCTTGCTACAAAAGTTTTGTGCGTGTTTCGGACGACATACCTTTGTGAACAAGTGTTTTCT
>Ga0210059_1007397_pt1 | contig 17449 bp, 7 predicted proteins | sample Ectturendosymbi2_FD_188042 | JGI IMG/M metagenome (GOLD analysis project Ga0210059, IMG submission 188042) | Ecteinascidia turbinata endosymbiont from Florida, USA - Sample 2 (SPAdes) (version 2) | ecosystem: Host-associated > Tunicates > Ascidians > Unclassified | place: Key West, Florida...
TTTTTCATCAAGCGCACTGTTTTCCTGTCACGAAGTGTGGTTCGCACACGTTCGCAGCGTTGTAAACAACATCTCTAAGTATCAAACTCCAATAGATTCATCCACATTGTGACGCTACGTCACAATATAAGCTTCATTTCAAGACCATCGTAAATTCCTCTCTGATAACCGTGGGTGTTACAAATATAACCTATCCTTGTTTCCAGTGTCAGTGTAGCCTTAAACTCTTTTAAGCACGTAACCCACATCTACCTTTCGCAATGGCGATGTTTTGGGGCCCCTTTCTGAGAGCTTGCCCCTAAATTTTAATACCCACCTCTGTGCAAGGTGTCTGAGTACCTGTAAGTAATGGCTAATAAGTATAACCTGTAAGTAATGGCTGTAAGTAATAAGTAATGGCAGTGTCAATGTTACAGGCAGGTTTTGCCTGACTTGCTGTATATTAGGCTAGGCCTGAGACAAGCAATTGCTGTACAAGAGGCTAAGTCTAAAATAAACGTTTTTTGACAAAGTCAGACATAAAAACGTGCAACAACCTCGAATCCAGTCAAACAGTACTCAAAGCAACTCCAACCAATCAAACAGGAAACGAACGGCCTGAAGTTAGTCACGAAAATCATGACAGAAGATCTCATGGTCCACGATAAAAACAGCTAATGAGGCAATAAGAGGCGGTTCCGTCACTACCAATGATAATGCAATGACTTAATGAGATTTAATTAGTAACCAATCAGAGCACTCAAACGAATGGGGAGTGTCTGAAAATTTGACTATAAAAGGGCTTGTTTTTGTACCTAAAAGTGGGCTTGGAACTAACTGCGGCTGCGACCTGTTCCAGCTCCTTCTGGTTCTCAAACTCTTAAAGTTTGGTTTCCGAAGTAAAACCGGCTAACTCCTATCCAGGATTCTGCCGGACAAGACGGTGGCTTGTCCGGGGAAAACTCTGTTGAAATGGACGAAACCGGATGAAGTCCTATCCAGGATTCTGCCGGACAAAGCGGTGGCTTGTCCGGGGAAAACTCTGTTGAAATGGACAATACTGGCTAAGTTTTAACAGGATTCTGCCGATCAAGACAGTGACTTGTCCGGGGAAAACGCTGCTAAAACGAACGACAAAACTTGGCTTGTCCGGATTAACCTCTGCCAGTTTATTAAAGTAATTTGTTGTTGACCTTTAACACAAGATGAGGTGACGTTGTAAACGCTGACATTGTGACGGGCTAAAACGAATAACTGAAACGTGTCAGTTGTCAGTAAAACTGCGGTTCGCTTTGACTAATGACAAACTTCCGTTGAGAAGTTTCTAGCAACACTCTGACTGATCAGAGCTTAATTCTGAAAATCGAAGCGTGACAGTTAACCGAATCCTTAGCGATATAGTAAGCGTTACAGCATAAGCAAAGTTAAATTAGATTTAATTAATTTTAAGAAAGTTGCATGAGAGTTCTTGTTCGACAAGAAGTACAAAGTTGAAACACTATAATTAGTGAGTGTTATTGTCTGTTTATTACCTTATCGTCTTTTATGAAATAATAAAATCTATGAAACAAAGTAATTTCTATGAGTGATGTTCTTAAAAGGAATAGAATAGTATCAGAGACAAATCGGTCTTTTAAGCAGACTAGTTGCTGTAAAAAAGGGCCGTGATACAGCAAGGAAGCGGACCCACTTAGATTACTGCTGTATCTAAAGAAGTTGTTATCCTCTCACCATAGAGCAAAGAATCTTCACATCAATTCCCGCAGCACTTGCAAAATAAAAAGCATCTTGCTACTTTTGTTAGATTTTGCTTCTGGCTCTTCTCGTTGCAGTTAAATAATTTCAAATAGTTTACTGTAGGATAGGGTGCCAATTAGCATCAGATGAAAGTTGAAACAATGAGCTTATGAACAGCAGGTCGGAATCTAATGTCTTGAAAAGATTGATTTTTTACTCGCCGGCAAAGGTAAAGGGAAATCATTGATGAAAACGTTAAGGCTCCACATGATTGTGATTGAACCGTCACAATACATATCATCACAAACAAAATTGTAGAATGAATGCTATTGTTGCTAAACAGTGACTATCGCGCACTGAAGAAGCTGAATCGCTTCTTATCCAAAGTTTGAGCTTCAAGACATAAAATTTATCTCACCGCCATATTCACGTATGTAGTTTTAAAACTGTACAACAACAAAAATCTACGAAATTGATTTAAATTTTTTTACATTTCAATGTATGAACTAAATTCAAGAGCATATAAGATAGGCTACATACGAAAGGAACAAAAATTTGTAAAGTTTGCAGCTACACAATTGAAAGCTGCCTCCTATGGCACATTTTCCCATTATTTTTGCTTGATTTTGAAAAACATACGACTTGCTTCAAAGCTTCTAAATATGGCTCTAGAGCGGTACATAACATTTTTAACTAAACAATGGTGCAAAGCTCTCAAGGGGGCAGGCCCGTCGCCAGGATTTCACTGTAGGGGGTGCCACATTTTTAAATACAATATTGGATGTAGGCAAACGGGGGGCCAAACATGAAATGGGGGAGTAGGCTAAGTGCAATAGTTGTTTCGTCGCAATAAGAAATAATATTCAAGTGAAATTATTCAAGACTCATTTCGTCTCAGCTACGTTAACGCCCGAGAATGCGTAATCGGTCTGACCGCTGCATGCTAGTAGGGATGCAATAAAAATTTTTTAGGAAGCGCACAAATTTCAAGCACAAAAGCGCTTAATTGTTTGAAGTTAGTAGCCCACTGATGCGCCTAATCCACGAATAGCCAGAAACATTTCTTACGTAAAATCAGCTTATAAGTAACAAACATGTGTAGCATTTCGTTTTGCTTTTTAGAACAGTACCTCGAGAGCACTGGTTAATTTGATAGGAACATGTTCTAGGCACTCCCAAGTTTACAACTAAGAAACTTGGACCCGCCTTTTATCGTTAGACTTTGCGCTCAGTTTTAACACGAGACAAAATGTATTCACTCATGGTTCTATTATGATAACGTTAAGCACTGCGCTATTAATCTCAATTACATCAAGAATCTATTCCGATACAACAAGGGTAAATGCGAATTCAATTCTTTCATGGAGGAAGAGAGTGTTGTAGGAACTTCCTTACAACAAAATGATTTCAATAAAGAAATCCACAAAGACAAAGCATACGAAACCATTGACAATACATATGAGGACTTAAGGATTGAAATGCCTAAAGCACAAACCTTGTGAAACAACAAGAACGACCTTTGGACCTGGATGATATGAAAACATTAAAACAATGATATAATGAAATAGCTGAGAAAATTATGGACAAAGAAAATAACCAAATATGGACATAAATTAGAACATAACCAATTATGGACACACAAAAGCTGACACAAACTAGAATAAAGAATGAAGTAAGGTTACAACTCTAAGAGCAGCAACTACTCTGACTCGTGGAAAGCACAGAATTACGTCAAGCAACAAGCAACAAACACCCTGCAGTAAAACACCTGCTAACATAAGCGAAGTAAAAAGTGAACTTCCGAAGCGGGTATTACCCCAGGTAAATTACTTTCGAGAAGGCAACTTGTGGAAGAAACAAGATAATAAATAAAATAAGCATTTAGTCAGTCTCATGAGCAGAAATAAGAAAGATATAAGCAACAAAGCTATAAAAGGCCATCAAAAACTGCCTTAGGCCAGACCATCTCCCACATGGCCTCAGGAACACAAGACGAAGAACCAAGAAGAAGAAATCTCAAGCACGGACGAAAACTGCAAGGACATCACAGTTATCCACACCTATTGCTCATCCGTAGTTTAGCCCGAGAAGAAGGCAAAAGAAAAAAGGTACGCTGCAATGACAACACCGTCTAACAGACTACCTGTAGACTGTACAACAAGTTTCCATTGGGAAACTTCTTCTTAGCCAGTGGGCTAAGGTTAACGTTAGGCAGTGGCCTAAAGTCCTGCAGTGGCTGGACTTGTTGTCGCTCAAGCAGTGGCTCAAGACTTGTTGCTGCTCAAGCAGTGGCTTGAGACAGACGAGATACTACTTAGACAATGGTCCAAGAAGAGCTGACTGAACTTTGCGAATGTTCGAGTATTTATACCCAGCGCCACTCCGGTCTCCTCGACTCTCATTGGCTGATTTTCACGTCTCGAAACGTCACTCTTGTTTTCGACGAATCACGTTCGAGAATGGCTTTCCGGAGGTACCGGTAGTTCCGTTTACCGTTTTCGCCGTAATCCGGAATGTTTTCCGTTGTTGTTAGTTTTTATCCGTTTAAATCGGGAATATCATTTACAAATTTATCATTTACAAATAATGTAAATAGTTTCTATAATGTTTTGGGTTATATTGTGACGCAGTGTCACAATATGGATGAATTTGTTGGAGTTTGTTAAAGTTTTATTCCTAAAAGTGATGCAATTATGCAAATCGATCTGTGCATCGCGGACTTTGAGATGTTGTTTTGAACGCTATGAACTTGTGCGAACAACAGGCAGTGGCTTTGTGACATTAGCTTTGTGACATTAAGACATTGTGCTTGACGAATGATCTTGTGACGTAAAACTTTCCGGCAAGCCATACCTGCACCGCAGCTGTGCAGAACCTTAAAAACACGTGCTACGTTAATCATGCTCTCTTGCAATAACGCACGTATCGAATAAGGGACTCTCTGCAGATAGCCTGCCTTCGAACCGCCGTACTTTTAGTCTGGTATCAATTTGATTCTCAATTGTGAAGTGATCAAAAACAGAAAGTTCTGACCAGTGGTAATATTTCGCTAGGCCGCTTGGCCTTGCGCTAGTGACGTTTTGAAGTTCATTGGCTCATTCGCTGCAGCAGACGTGCAGCTTTACGACTCATAATGAGAACAATAAAGCACGATGCAAGAAATATTTCTTATTCGTCAAGATGACGATTCCAATATGTGTGAATAGAAAGCTTCTTAGAATGATGTCAACGGCAAAACAGGAAAACAATCGAAACTGACAAGAACAGTTTTTTCTCATTAATATGTTCAGACCCTACCCTGGAGGTTTGCAACAGTTACTCTCTTCCTAGTTGTGACTTGCGATTAAATGCGGAGTATAAATACACAATCGTTTAAATAAATACACATTGCAATGTCCTTACAAACTGAATGTTTTTAGTTGTCACTTTGTTCCAACTTCATTCTCTTAGAATTCAATCCATTCGGTGAGGAGACTTTGGTGTTCTAATACTCTCCCATGAAACCGGCGATAAACTTTTAAGCCGCTTTCTTGACTTGTTGTTGGAGTAGTTGAAATCTTCCTTTATTTGTATTTCAGAATCGCAAGACGTTTCATGTTGAGGATGCAACGCGAACTCAACACATGCCCAATCACGTGCAAAAACAGACAAAAATCATTGTTGGTTTCCCGAGCAGTAGACTGCTACACACCTCTGTCCTAGCATCTGTTACCACGTGCGTCAACATCCTACGAAGCGGTCATACAGACAAGTAGTCTATTATGAATTGAATGTATTGACAACCTCCTGAAAGAAGCAAGCGCCACCGTCCAATTAACACACTTGATTGATAACATACACCCGCACACACGCACTTCTGAAACGTGATGGTCTTAGCTTGGAAATCACTGACTTCACGCAGCAAAAACAGTAATGACATGCACCAAGTACATCACTTTGTCCGGCTGTCACGTCACATGGCCGGCAACTGCAGGAGGCCTCCGTTGTTAGTGTTTAAGGGTTATTAAAACGTCACAGTTACTGAGCACGTTGTCTCAGGAAGGAAAATTTAGCAATTATGATAAGGCAAATGGACGATGAATTAGAAGCCACTGTAGAACAAAAATTATTAATTCCAACAGCCCTCGAGGTCGACTTGAGAAAAGTCGGCGGTGTACCAGTAGACCGCAATGGACTGGTTGGGCAACTCTGTGGTAGTGTGTATTTGTTCCACAATTAGCAAGCATATATTGCCATTGAATAGGCACGATTTAAAAAAATCTGGTAACTTTTTGTTTGAAGTTTATTCATGTGACGTCACGATTGGGGAGGTCATGCGAATTTTGGATGATGTCATCAGTTCTTCAGAAAAAAGTTAAGTGAGAATTTACTTGTTTTCACTTTGGAAAAACGAGGAGAAATCCGCAGTTTTACAGCCTTTGATTTGTCATCTAGCGTTGCGTTAGTGGTTGGCAAGTTATCTTCGAATAACGATAATTATTTGTGGCTGAACTGCAGTGTTGAACATGAGCCGGTTTCTGGATCGCGAACCAACCGGATTTTGTATAATTCTGAACCGGGTCCGGGTCGGATTTGATTTCACAAAAAACTCCACCGGATCAAATCTGGATATCCAAATTGCGTTGATCACTGCAGTCCAACGCTTAATGAGAGTTTTTCGAATTAAGATTATAAAAATCTCTGATCCGTTCAAGACTTCTGTGATATCCTTGAGGGGTTTTAAAAAGTTTGAAATAATTCAGCTGCTTACTTTCTATCAAATGGCAGAAGTTTTCTGTAAAGTTGTAAAAGTAGTTTGAAACAAAACACCTTGCCTACCACTTGCTTAGTTTCTAACTTTGCACCATATACGAGGAAGTTTTTTGCTTACTGGAGCAAAAAATTATAAAAATTTGTGGGATTTTTCTTGTTTGATGTTTTTTTATGATGAAATCCGTAACGATTTCCTGAAGTTTTTATGGTTTTGTCTTAAAAATTACGATTTTTTGAAATGTTAACAATTTGCTCAATGAAAAGAAAACATGATTTTCGTCTTGGAAGCTCTGGTTTGAACGGACGCGGTCGCCTTGAAAACGGCTGTTGTTTGGTTTCGGCCACTGCTGTGTCGGTGTGGTACTGAGTGACTGCGTGGACTGTACTAGAGCTGGCTTGATTAGGGACGTGATTACCTTGATAACTTTCAGTGGACGAAGCGCGAATAGAAGAGGAGATGTATTTGAAACTTGAACCGTAGATTATTTGCGCTTTTGTTTTCACTGACTAGATCAAACACGTACAGAACAAGTACAAGTAGGTAGTAGGTTTACCTAATCATTGGGATCATCATTCGATCATTTTCTTTTGCAAGCGTCTACACCTACAGTGGTACTGTAGAGTGTAGGTTTGAAAACACTATTTCCTAAATAGTGTACACTGTGTGTGTGTACATTTTCAATATTCGCAGGCTCAACTTACAACGAAACATGGAATTTTACTTTGTATTTGAGATATACTATTGTATAAATAAAAGTGTGAAGTTCACGAGGCAAAGAAAATGACTTCTGTGGATCTTGGCTTGGATTGCAGTAGGCCTAGTGATGCTATAGGCCTACTAAAGCGATAACAGAAATTGCTGTTGCTGCAACACCTTGGTTTGGTAAATTTTCACTTTTTGTTGCATATATGAGTACTCATTGAAAAAGGCCTTTGTCGTGTTTGTTTGTAATTCCAGTTAAGCAGTCAATGATTAAAACAAAAGGGTTACCCTTTTTATAAAAGTTTTGCAAATTCAAAGGCATGTTTTATGTATAGGCTATTATTAAATTTATTCTTTGCAAACCAGTTTGAATTGTGTGGCAAGTGTAGGAGCACTTGGTATTTTTGGAACATTTTGTGTCATGCTTTAAAAGTCATATGACTAATTTGTTATCAATCCTGCTTGGACACAAAAACGTTTACTGGTAGTTGCTAATTAAAAAATTATGAAGTTGGAATTGCATGACAGTTCACTTTTATTATACAGTGTTTTTGTAAGGCAATGGCTATAATACAGTAGGTCTGCCAGTAGTGAGTAGACCTTCATTTTTGAAAACTGAATTCGTTTGCCGCTTGTATTACAAACATGACACTGACTCAGAATGAGTGTCAGTGTGCAGTAGACTGCACTACGCTTGGTAGAAACATGCTAAACCTAACCCCTGAACCCTAAAGCCTAAACCTAAACTGTAAACCTCTAATCCTTAAACCGCAAATCTAAACAAAAGTGTGGAAACTTTTGAAAATAGTAAAGAAAAACCAGTTCCATGAAAAGTGCAACTACAACTACTGAAATGAAAGGCACCATGTTCGATGTTGAGAGCCGAACCAAAAACCATTTGCGCAATTGGTATAAGACGTTAGGTTTGTAGAGTTGTAAAAAGTCAGCGCTGTTTGGGTAGAGTCGGAGTCATATTCCTAACAACACTGGGAGTTGGATTTTTTTATCCGACTCTGGAGGTTCAATTGGATCGTTTTTTATGTCACACTCCTAAGTTGGGAATTCCTGTTGAAATGGTACAATTTCTTATGAAACTTTTGTTAAAACAGAGAATTTTTGCTGTGTACCACAATTTCCACGTAGTGTTAGTTGCTACAAAATTCTTGATAGCCAAACTTCATTTACTTTATGTTAAGGAGTCGGAGTTGAAAATTTTGGAAAGATGAGCTCGGAGTCGGAGATTTCAGAAAGGTCGGAGATTTTAAAAAGGTTGGAGTCGAAAATTTTAGAAAAGTCAGAGTCAGAAATTTTGGAAAGATTGGACATTTTACCTCTGACTCCGCAGCCATGTGCATCCACTCGACTACCATGACAGTGTTACTACAGTGACAAACTCAGTGTTTTATTTGAACCATGTCATCGCTGGCGAACCTATAACCACTTGCTTTTTGTAACTTGGCGGGTATGAATAATTAAAAGGAAATTTCTAAGTAGCTAACTAAGGCTACACAACACAAGGTCAACTACTAGGTAACTGACTATCGCATGATTGAGGTCATTATTGTTAGGATTAATCACCACAAAAAAAGCACATTTAGACTTCTATTATATGATAGTAGGGTGAACACATACCAATACGAGGGTGTTCTTGGCGGGTGATCTCTACACTATGCTAGGGTTTGTGGTTTTGATTTAAAATTATTATGTTTACAATTTTTAGTTAAGGATTTTATTTTTGGGGTAAGGGTGTTAGGGTTATGTAGATTATTCAGTATTTTTTGGTCAATTAAACTATACTAGTATAACTGCCAGTTATTGCATTGTTCATTTCAGTAAAGTTCATTGCTTTTCAATGAAAGATTTGTTTCTAAATTAACAAATTTTATGGACACACTCCGGCCATTAAATCCGGAGCATACCCACAAGTATGTTTAACCATGCCCTGAGTCATATGACCATGAATCATGATCTGCGACAACTTCTTACCGTAGCTCATGTAGCCATAGTCAATAATTCAGCTACCTAGCCACTGCCGGTAAATGGTCTCTACATTATGCTAGAGTTTTGTTTTTGATCTATCATGAAAAAGTTGACCTTGCACATCTATAGCAGACTATTTAGCCACTGCCATGAATAAACAAAAGTTCAGACCACAGAGACAAAATTTTTTGTTTCAAATTATCTTTAAAAGTTATTGAAGCCAGAATTCAGGTCAGTTCAATTCTAGAAACCTTTGGTAATCCAATATCATATGTTATAACAAGTCTGAAAGCCATGCATCATTTATTTTGCCCTAAAAGATGACCATGCATTCTTGTCATGCAAGATTAGTTTGTCACACCTGAAAATATTAGTGTCACAAATAATGAAATATCTTGGCAACTAATGCTACAAATTTTGGTATATATTGTGTATAACTATTGTACTTTATGTTGGAAACAGGTAATCATTCAAAGCTTATAGCAATTTGACTTACTTATGCTTCAAGTGAAAAAAACGCTAAGGAGGCTTTGTGTAAACTTAACTGTTATCTCAAGTGTTTTAGCAACTGGTCTTTTTCACACAAGGTAAAGAATGCAGCAAAAAGTGTATGAAGAAAACAACACTAAATGCCAGATGTATAGACTACAGTGTTTCATCAATAGTGTTTCATCAATGTTGATGACCACTATTTTTCAAGAATCTAGTATAAACAATGACACACAGTGTAGGCCATAGAGCTTACACCGAGGCCACAGAGCTTAAACATAGTAACTCTGTAAATTCTTATGGTGAAAAACCTGTGCAAAGGCAATTTGGCAGGTAAATTCCTCAAACTATCTCTATCCCAGAATCCAGGGAAATAACCAGGATTATTATATGTAACAAGTGGTGAAACATCCAAAATCAACATAACGAAAATGTATCTAAGCTTGTTTCATTTCACATAATATATAATAAATCAGTAGAAAGCTTAGTGCATTGGCAGGTATGTTTTAGTGGCATGACTGCAATCAAAAAAGGCTATTCTCAACTGATGCTGGTGGAATGCTTAGTAAAACCTGGCAATAGAGACAGTTTGCTTAGTTTTTTCTAACATGGTAAGTCTCCTGCTTAATACTTTCTAAATCCCATTTTATATATCTGTACGTAATGGTTTGTTCTGGGCAAGATACTTGTCATATAAGTATAGATTTGACTTATACCAGCTGTGAAAACTATGAAGAAAAACAGCAGGTGAAAAAAATGAAGCCATTGTATTGGCTTCAATTACAGATGCTTTAGGAAACTGACATAAACACGGAAAACTTTCAAAAATTGCCTAGTACCTACTGTGTTTTCTTGGTGAAAACCCCTGGTACCGAAAGTGTTACTAATTGCTCGGCATCAATTCCTATTGTCACATGATGATTTGTTGAACTGAATGTGTATGAAATGGACAATAAAGTTTGTGAAAACAAAAATGAAATCTTTTTGGTTAACTATGAAAAACAAATGAAGAACCTTTGGCAATATATTTTGACTTGGGGACATAGAGTTATTTGAGAAATCCCAATAATTTTATAGGTAAAACCAGAAAATGGGAAGTCAAAAAATCATTAAATTCTGGAAATTGTCTAAACTGGTATGTTTGCTTTCGAACCGCAGTCTGGAACTGCATATATCAAAATTGTTAATACCATTTCCCAAAAACTAAGTCACAGCAGTAATGCCCAGGCTCATACATGCAGTGTCTCTGTGAATAGTTAAGATGGACAAAGTCACCAGATGAAGTCCACAGCTCTTTTGTTAAAATGAGAAGATGTTGCAACTTGTTAACACTCTGAGAACCGGCGTACGATATATTCGTACTTGGATTTCGGCCTAAAAAACAGCAGTTTTCGGTAGCCTTACCAACACCCTAGCTCCTCCCCCGATTGCGCTAGAGAGCTTTTCAAGGGCTCAAACGGATCAGCCAGTCTAGTAGATTGCACTCGAAAAAATTTTTTTGGTTGGGGGTTGCGGATTTTTTGTGACTGACGTCATAAGTGAAGTAGTTTTGGGGTCATTTTCGCTCATGTTGCCTGGCCTAGGGCTCAACTGCTAGGCCAAAGTGTTTCGCTGAAGTTTTCATTGGAAACTAGGCTCGAGTCCGAGTCTTTTGAGCCTTTGACTTTCTAGCGTTTCTGGTTCAAAAGTTATGATCTGAAATAAACAAATTAATTAATTAGCTAATTAGTCAAGTATTTTCACTAACTTACATCATAACTTTTGAATCTGAAACCCCAGCAGGTCATCCAAAGTATCAAAAGACTCGGATTGTAGCCTAGTTTCCAGTAAAAAGTTCAGCAAAATACTACCACCTAGCAGTTGGCGCCCAGGGCCAGGCAAAGTGGGCCAAGGTGGCCTAAAAGTCCTCCACTTATGACGTCACTCACAAAAAACCTGCATCCCCCAAGCAAAATTTTTTTTTCGAGTGCAGACTAGAAGACTAGCCGCGTCTTTTGAGACTTGCTGGGTCTGTAGTGCATACCGGACCGAAGAAATTCCCGCGCATAGCCACGTGCGATTAGGCATTTTTTTCGCCAAAATCCCCGAAAGCAGCCGGACGCCAAAGAGTTAAATACTGTTGCAATTGGAAAAGCTCGAGCGGCATGTGCGCAAAGCTTTGCACTGTGGCAGCAAGCAACATTAGAGATCATGCGTCGCAATCACTCTTATTACGTGTTCGCACCACATATATGTGGTGTTGTTCTTCGCGCGTATCTCGTTCGTGGTAAATCACACATTCAACGCAACGCCAGCGGAGAGGTTGCAACAACATTACCTCCTTTTTACAATGAACCGCACCGATCGCACGCTGTTTTTGTGAAGGCTGAACCCGGCATGACGTTCATATCCTGGTCACAGCACCATTTTGTTGGGACTGGAAAAGCCCGAGCGGCATGTGCGCAAAGCTTTGCACTGTGGCAGCAAGCAACAATATTGATCATGCGCCGCAATCACTCTGTTATTGCTTGTTCGCGCCACATATATGTGGTGTTGTTCTTCACACACATCCCATTCGTGGTGAATCACACATTCAACGCCAATGGAGAGGTTGCAACAGTACTGACAAGGCTAATGTGTGTTACAGTCAGCATTTTTAAGGTGTTTTGGGAGAAAACAGTCTGTCAAATTTTCCCAGCCTTCTCTCAAAATACAGTGGAACCTTTGCTTTATGGCCAATACCAAAATACAATCAAGCTTTACTTTCTGACCTTCTCAGTATTCAGATGAAATAGTTGTAGTCTCAAATGTTTTAACGGTCACGGAGGTCAAATCTTAAACAAAACTGGTTACAGTAACTGTAAATGTCAAGTCAAAATGGAAAAAAAAACATGATTGAACATTAGTGGTCACCTCTTTCCCAAAAACTCAGCTCACTACAAGAAAGCAAAAAAAAATGATACTGTTTCATCACTTGAAAACTCAGCATGCACCTCATGTCAATTTAACAATGAATAACCTACATTTATCATGCTGTTTTATCTCAAAAGGATATGTACTATGAGTCACACAAAAACCATAAACAACAAATACTTTAGCATTTTTTGTCACTTTTAGTACAACTGTCATGAATTCTCTTCAAGCTAGTGCAGAAGCTGAATTTAGTTTTGAAACTTTCATAGCATAAAAACATAGCACTTTGCCATATCATAAAACGCCAACTGCATAGTTCTGCACCTACTAGTACAAGTTGCTAAAGTTGAACACCTACTTTCATCACTCAGTTAATGTTACTTAGGTTGCTAAGTTGTTAATATTTTAACAATCGAAGTGCCAATATGCCACAGGTGAAGGCTTTTTAATTTATCAGAGAACATAGAAATTGAGTGTAATATCAACAAATGTAGTAAACAACAAGACATTTTAGAGCTAGATTGAAACATTAAAAAATTTAAAGCAAGATTATAGCACATTTTCTTTCCAGTAGCAAATATGTTTTTAATAATATTATCAAACTTTACTTGGCAGTTTGTTTTTTTGTCATTTTTCAGTCAATGGCCAAAAAAATCAAGTTATTTTGGTAACAATGTCTGAAAATATAGGCTAATGAAGACTGTTATGATGAGTTTTGATACAAAAGTGAGACAAATGCCTGAAATGTCTCAATGACCAAAATGTCACAGCAAAAAATGACCAAAATGTCTCATTGAAAAAAAGAGCTTGGCAGCATTAAATTCTTATGCATCTAACTTTCTGAATGCAATTGTGTGGTACCTATGTAAGCAATTACAATCATTCAAACCGACTTATCATAAAACAAACACTTTCTAGCATAATTGTTTTGAGTAAGTCTTCTTGAACAGCGAAAAATAACACCAGACAAAACATCACCAAAAATACTGCATAAATAAATTTTAGAATAATATCTGCTTGTAAGTTAGCAAACTTGCTGCAAGTTATCTTTCAGAAATTAACTAAGTTGTACTAATATTATAGGGTATTTATGCCAATACATTTTCACTATGTGTGGCTGCAGTGCTCTTGATAAGCTGAATGTTAAATTTAGACAAGGGGTGGGCAAACATTTTCTACGGAGGGCCACATTGAAAACTTTATTGCTACTGGGGCTGCATACAGGGTTGTTGTAAAAAAACCCGACCCAAAAAAACCCACCTGGTTTTTTTTTAAAAAGCCCACTTAAAAAAAAACACCAAAAAACCCACTCTTTACTTTTCCTTAGATAAATGTATTGCGAAGTAAAAAATAAAATAAGCAGGACACTTTTACAGTTGTCTGTAATTGCTTTTTTCAATCAAACAAAACAAACAGCAACGAAACTTAAAGGACTTGAAAAAAAGAGAAGAATTTATTGAACAGTTTGAGCAAATTCCATTGGTTATCTTCTTCAGCTGTGCACAATCAGTATATTTTCACCAGTTTTGCTGCCTTCTCTAAATCTAAAATTTTTCTGATTTTGGAACATACCAAATCATATATTGAAAAAATACACTCTGTAGATGCTGAACTAGCAGAGCATGCACGTAAACTTGATGTGAAACTGCAGATTTTGTGTGGTAGTAGTTTTTCTCCGTTTGCTGTGCGCATGCTTGCCAACCCTTATCATTTGGAAGTGAACTGACCAAAACACATTGCGAAATCAAAGATGGAGTACATTGGTTTACCCTCAATTTTCAATTTTGAATGCCATAATAGATATAATAAGTTATTGTGTAATTCTGAAAATAGTGATATTGCATGATGGAATAAAAACAATTGGGATTTTTCTGTTTTCTTTGAAAAAAGAGCAGAATCTTGTTTCTTTTTAAAAAACCCAGGTGGGTTGTTTTTTTTTAAAAAAAACTGGGTTTTTTCTCAACCCTGGCTGCATATATTACATTTGTCTACTTCACTTGCAATTTACATTTCAAAATATGAATTGATGATAATATTATTATTACCTTGTATTGTTGTATTTCATATTGACACTGTAGTGCACATATACGGAATAAAATCTTGAGACTTCTAATGTAATCAACAAAAATCTATGTACGTGTGGCTACTCTGTGGGCTGCACAAAATACCATTGCAAGCTGCATGCAGCCTGCGGCCTGCAGTTTGCCCACCCCTGATTTAAACAAAAGCAGAGAAGCTTATATGAGAAAGGAAACTATTTTATACTAATTAGTATGACAACTGACCACTCAGTCACTAGTCTACACCAATGTGAGAATCAAAGGCTGAGAAGGCAATAACAAGTGAACAACATCTTACCAAAACAGAACCATTTCTTTCACAGTGGGAAAGGAAGCTCAGTCAAAAATTTGAGTTGTTGTCAAAATTGTCACTTTTCACACAAATTTGCTACCCCTCACATAACAGCCCATGCTGCCTTATGTATCTTTCAGAACAATGTAACAACTTACCTGAAAACCACGAACCACCTGAACTAATATTTTAAACTAGGCCTTTGCGAATGCAATGACATAGAAGAGCAACTTATAAAATTTAAGCAGTCTGCATGGGGTAAATATTTGCTAATACACTATATTTAGATTGCAATTGTCTTTTAGTGACAGCAAATTCCACACTTCAGAAAAAGTCTTTTGCATCTTCATGCATGATGCAGCTGAGGACTGTAGACTTATGTCGGAATAGTGCTACCTGACTATGCTGAAATCACAGAGTGGAAAATTTAAGTATATGGAAGTTATTTGGATAAAATGATTGACCCACTACATAAAATGTGTTCGGCAGATTGCTATGATGCTCTGCAAGAACAACATGACAAAGATTTAATTGTTCTATCAACTCAGAGAAGCATTTCCGTAGCAAATGTTTTTTGATTGTGTAGCGCAGATGAGGTTTCCTTTGTTCACTGATAACTTTTGCATAAGAGCAGAGTCTACATTTTGCTTTTTGTTATTGAAGCTACATGTCTGCTGACTATTGTACAAATTTTTTCATGACATGCTAAACGGTTTGGTGTTGCATTCCACTGGATGATTGCTGTGATGCATTTTTGTGTGGGAGGGCTGTTTTTTTGTCTTGGTTTGTAGTTTTGATGGTAAGTTATGCTTTTGGAAAAATTGATTTATTTCGTAAGATTTTTGAATTATTTGTTGCCATGACTATAGTATGGGGTTGCTTTATTGATGTCCAGAATATACTGATATGTCTATTGCAAAGGTTAAATGGTTTATAGTTTATACACAATGAAGTCACACATAGTCTGAAAACAAGAGTACTACAGAAGCATTAAATGGCAGTCTGTAAACTTGCTTACTGCAGCAATAACTGTTTCAATTAGAGATTGACTGATGGTTTTTTTTTGGGGGACCGATAATCGATATTCCCAAAATTTTTAAATCTTGTTTTCTGCTTCATTATCCAAAAATGTAATGTATTCTATGCTTTACCTTTTTTTCAAAAACTTTAAAAATCAGGATTTATGAGCTAAAATTTTTCAAATTGCAGCAATTTCAATATTTAACTATGATTTTTAATTAATGTCATTGGTGATGATGCTTTTGTTATGGCTGCGATGACCGACACATGCTTCATGGTTCTTCTTGTTTACTTATTTATGAAAATACACCTGCTAGTGTTGCTGCAAGATACTGTCTTGACTTGGTTCGTTGTGCTTTCTTTCACAAGTTGTCTGCGTTTTATCAGCACCTACTGAGGCTAATAAAAACGGCTGTTTCAGCCGATACCAATGTATCGGTAAAACCTAAATATCAGCCCTATCTCTAGTATATCAGTCTATCTCCAGCTTCAATTAAAGAACGAGTCTCTGTCCTGAAGTGCTTAACCAACAGCAATATTTTGAATCATATTAAGTTCATTAACGTTTCAAATTCAATCTGTCATTGTTCATATTAATCTGGCTTTGACCAAAAAGTCACATGGTATTTCATTGCTGATGAAGATTTGATGCTTTGCTATTATATCATAGTTTTTAGTTGTTGACAAACTTTTGGGTGCAAAGATTCATAACATGAATTACTGCTGACCATGGGCGTCAGAAGGATTTCTTCCAGGGAGGGTGGGGGGCATTAGCAGATTTTTCCAGAGTTAGCCATAAAGATTTTTTCAGTGGCGGGCAAAAGTGGTGAAATTTAATTATTCTTTTGCGAAACTAAGAAAATGACCTTTTTTGCTAAAAATGTAATAGAAAAATGTCAAATTTCAAAATTCCCTTGCTCCTAACACCCATGCTCTTGACAATGTAAATTGTTGTTTTTGAAATGAATTAAAATTTGTTGTTGAAGAGAAAAGGATGACAAAACTTGTTTTGTAAATTGCCTTATGACCTAAATTGCACCAAATAAAGCATGCTCGAAACAAAGTTGATTCCTGCAGACCACTTGTGCTATTCCAAAGGTAGTACACAGCAGATATAATGAAACTTTATTTTTAACTTGGAAGCCTTGTAAATTCAAGATGTTTACACAGATTTCCCAAATTTTATACTTGAATTTGAAAAAGTTCTTAATAAACATGCACCTTTGAAACCAGTGTTAACTCTTTGGCATCCGCTAGGATTCAGGGATTTTCGGAAAAAAAACCGCCTAAACGCACGTGGCTTTGCGCGGGAATATCTCCGGTCCGTTATGCTCTACAGACCTGGTAAAAGTCTCAAAAAACGCGGCAAGTCTTCTAGTCTGCACTCGAAAAAAAAATTTTTGCTTAAGGGGGAGCGTGTTTTTTGTGAGTGACGTCATAAGTGGAGGACTTTTAGGCCACCTTGGCCCACTTTGCCTGGCCCTGGGCGCCAACCGTTAGGTGGTAGTATTTTGCTGAAGTTTTTACTGGAAACTAGGCTACAAT
>Ga0210059_1007399_pt1 | contig 17446 bp, 12 predicted proteins | sample Ectturendosymbi2_FD_188042 | JGI IMG/M metagenome (GOLD analysis project Ga0210059, IMG submission 188042) | Ecteinascidia turbinata endosymbiont from Florida, USA - Sample 2 (SPAdes) (version 2) | ecosystem: Host-associated > Tunicates > Ascidians > Unclassified | place: Key West, Florida...
GTCACTGGGGAAGCCACCCTACAAAATTTTTCGCCTCCTTTAAAAATGTGTTGGACGTAGTTCAAAATCATCGGACATAATTTAAAAAAATTTGTCCCATCTCAGAAAAGTCTTCTCCTCCTTGTGTCCCAAGCTGATTACGCGCCTGCTTCTATAGCGCATTTCGTACGTTTACAGAGCATTTTTTCATAATTTTTACTAAAAACCTAGTCTGTTGTTACGTTTGAACACCCTTCGATGATGCAGAGCGTTTTGCGTGTACTGAGATATGTCTACATGGCTTTGGATAGCATATTGCTTTGTTGGTTGATGGCGAGTGAGACGTCTTGTCAAGAAGCGGGAAAGCGACGATCTTCCTTTGTTTCAACACGTCGTCAAAATGCTCTCATGTTATTTTTCAAAAGCTTGACGAGCGAGGTTTAAAACGCAAAACGCTGTGAAACGTACTAACGTTTCCGTGGTCGCGCAATCTCAACCTGCTACAGAGTAAAAACAAGACTGGTGCAGCGGCTTTTATCAGGACGTTGCGGACGGGTTAGTGCCTCAGGTGAATGAAAACGAAACAAAACACGAAAATACACCGGAGAGCCAGTCGGACCAAGCGAAAATCACGATGAAAACTGATAACAAGTGAGCTGGACAACCACAATAAGTAGGGTTATCGAGGATGATACAGGGAAGTGCAAAACCTCAAAGCACCCACAGTGCGTTAAACGAGATATTCAAGCATTGCAGCGCTAATTATTTTAATCAGCTGTGGTTATCTGCTTGATGCTGAAAAGCGGTTTACGTCCGGCATAGCTTTGAGTCCAATTTTCTCTCAGTCAAGGTTAAAACGTCGGAATTTGTGAAATGCGACACCATAAAACGTCGTTTGTTGTGGAGTCAAATTCCAAGTTCTAGATTTTGATTCTTTTTGCAATCCGTATCTTCTGTTGATTTGGCTTTGAAATAGTAAGACACTACACGAACTTTTATCAAAGCGAAAATATTAAAACGCTACATGATATTTCATCAAACTTTAGGTTTCCAATATATTCTGAAAATCTGGATGATTTCGTCGACGCTCAACAGGAGATTGTACTGTATCTTGAAGATCCTAAGACGGTTTCCGCCTCTCAATTGGAAGATTGGGTCTTCGATCCACAGCCACTGAGTGAATTGCCGTAGCGCTCCTTGGGCAAGAGCATTCACCTCAATCGCCCCGGCAAGAAGCACAATTAAGGCTTTGGCCTGCCGCCAATTGCCGTCACCAAAGTTAACAAAAAAAAGTGTCTTTGGAATCTCTATAAAACTCTCAATATTCCTAAATGTGCTTGACATACGCTTTTCGGGCGCACACAAAACGATGTTTACAACGACGTTGCTGCGCTGTCTGTGGCTATAATGGTTACCGAGGTTACATGTGAAACTTTCACATAAGTTCTAACGAGCTTCATGTTTTTCTCATGTGAAACTTTCACACCTCATGTTTTTCTCATGTGAAACTTTCACATGTTAACATGTGAAACTTTCACATAAGTTCGAACGCGCCACAAGCTTTTCTCTGTAATCCTTTACTAAAGAAACAGAAAAACCGCATGAGAGTAATAACAGCTGTTGATCAATATCATGTCATTAAGACGGACACTTCTAGCAACCCTTGGATTGACGTATCTCACCACCACGTGGTACGAGCACCCCTGTTTGGAAACCACTGTTTTAGGATGTGTGTCGTGTGGTCTATTGGTGACTGAGGAACTCAGCGACTGGACGCCTTTCCTGGGCTCTCTTTGGAAAACCAAGGAAGGACCCACGGTTGTGGAGAGGTTACCCTGCTCCTTGTTCGTGCGGGAAGACAATGCGGTTTACGGCAGTCTACGAGTTATAAACCGAGTTTTTTGGGCGAACGCGGTTGGACCGATAGGAAATTGCGGTGGATGTTTAGTGGCCCCCTCCCGCCTCATGCTAGGAAGCCTCTAGCCAGTGAGGTCCTGTCTTGTTGTGTCCACCTTCACCGTCTGGGTAAAAGGGGTTATAGCAAAAGTCGTAAACTGGACGAAAATAGTTTATCTGTGACGACAAGAATACGCAAATGGACAACACTTTGAGGAATTATTATGTAAAGCGCTGTCGATTTGCTTGGCCTGAATGTTCGTACCATGCGGCAAGGATGTATTACTGGCCCAGACCACACCATGCTTACGGTCTATTCAATGAAAAAGACAGCCATGCTAGACCAGGATATGGAAACAGAACAAATTAACCTTTCTCCCATTAAGGAAAGAAAACGTCCTGGTTCAGGGAAGGCTATATGGAAAAATACTTCCTGTATGTTTACCGGTCTAGACGTAAACAAGAGGAGCCTGCCATTCACGGCGTTGGTCTTCAAATTTTAAACTAACTGGCTACATAGGTGTGGCTGAGTGATTCATGGTAGTGAAGCTAAACGGTTTTGTTCAAATGAACAATATCTATGTTTATGAGCCAACTCTTTCTGAGGACAAGAATAGCATTTCATGGCAGTGTTTCTGCTGCTTTGGAATCAAGTCCGTCAAGTGAATATCCATATGTCCTCAAAGATTTTAATGCATGCATGTGCAATGATTACGATTTATGGTCAGATTTCCTTGGAAAACACTGCGTGGCAAAAACAAATACAAATGGACAACTAGTGTTGGACCAGTGCAATCAACACCAACTGTGCGTAACACATCTACTTTTCCGGAAGCGTCATGCACAAAATTCCAAGATCAGAACATTGGCACCAGCTCGATCTGACATTGGGAAGAAGAGCTAACATCGAACTTGTGAAGCACAATATTGACTAGCACAAAACTTATGGTGAAACTGACAATTCTCTTGTTATGTCTATTGTTCAAATTTGTCGCGCTCCGAAGCGATTCAAGCCCCGAAACCACAAGCCCTAAATATTACTGCAATGAAGAGCAAAAACAACACCCTTGCTTTCCGGAACAGATTCACAACCAATTTTAACGCTGCTTCCCTTCACGGCAAAACCTCTTCGATGTCGATCTGGTCGACTAAACAAGCAAAGCTGTGCAAAGTTGCAAACTACGCGTTTGGTTTAGTTAAAAGCAAACTGGGTAACTAGCTCTCCGATAATGATTATGTGCTGCTCCCTCTTTAGGAGAAGGTTTCTGCCAGCCTGCAACATAAACTGCGTTCACTTCTCTGCTTTTCTGAAAGACTGAAAAGAACAAAAAATGTACTTTTTGAGCACTTGAATATTCTATCATTGGATCAATCTGTGCCCGTAGATCCAAAGAGCTTTCAACATGGGAGTCTTTGACTGTACCCATGGAGAAATCAAGAAGGCTGTTTGTCACCACACAGGTCTGCTATCTAAACTCTGCGTGCGGCATCTTACTGGGTTTTTCACCATCACGTATGCTACAGGTATGATCTTCTCTTGGCTGCCAATCTAGCACAGTTCCCATCAGGAAGTCCGTCCGCTGGATGTCGCCCTTCTCGACATGATCAAAACAATTGATACTGTTTGGTCAGCAGAGAAATAAAACGTATCGTATTGAAGGTACTAAAATACCTATACTAACCTTTTTGCCAATATCTACCTGTAGTTCATTCGAGTTGGATGACCACATGGAAGCATTCATTTCATTCGAACGCACCATGCCAACTATTTTTGGGAAGAACAATTACGCAAAGAAAGGCTGTTTTTCGGCTTCAACCGGTTTGGGATCTTTTCCCTGATGTTCTTCAGCATGCATTTCATGATAATGGCATCGTTGATGGAATTTTTCTTCGCACACGTACATATGGCAAATTCTTCAAAATTTCAAAATTACTTGCCAAAACAAAGGCTTAGCACATCCCTATACGTGAAACACTGTTTGCGGAAGATCTTTCAAACAGCGAGTTAGGTCTTCAGTTATGACGGGACTTTTTTGTTACTGCTTGTGACTCCTTTTCTCTAGTCATCAGCAAAAACGACCGTTGCAATGCACGAGATGATGTTTACCAATGCATTCCAGCCACAAATTTTATGAACGGAACAAGACTTTAAAAATCGAAAATGCCTCCTGCCTGGGTTGCTTTACATTCAACGGCATCTCTTGAAAAGGGAATTCAGCCCCAGGTCGGGAAATCAGCTACCACTTCCGTCCACTAAGTTCTAGAGCATGACGCAATCCACATCTTACAATTTTCCCATCTGTGAGGCTGCCAAACTATTAACTCATCGTTATAAATCCGACACGTGGCCAGGGGAGAAAACTGAACAGTTTTCAAATGCGATGTTTCAGCAGTAGGGTAATTATTACTTGAAAACAACGCACTTGCTTTGGCCTGGTTACGTCCTCAGGCTTTTAAAATGTTGTTTACTCAAAACAAGTTATCTGTTGTAAACTGAGATCAAGTGTTCGAAGCATTGGTCGACCACTCTTTTGTTTTTAAAATGTTGTGGAAAGGTCTGCAGCAAATTCTATGCCAAAATATATTTGGCCTGGTATGCACCCCTCAGGTAAGGTTCCTAGGAGATGAACTCTGAAAGCTTCTTTTGAAAGAGATAATCATCTTTTGTAGAGGTTCTGCCACACCATGCTTAAATGTCCAAATTACTTAAATGTCCAAATACGTATTCGTCTTTGCCCCTCTCAAACAAATAAATGTCTCTAATTAACGAAACTAACCAAATTTGAAGATTGAGTTCATGTAACAGAATCGTAAATGCAACCTGTTCTTAGGGAAATAAAACTTTTGTATAAAGTCTTGGTTCGTTATTTATTTTTGTTGTATCTGAAAAGAGCTTACACTATTTATTTATGTGTTTAAATTAATCCTTAGAAGTAAACAAAAATCATTTAATTTTTTTCATGGCTGCGTTTAAAAGTTCTGAAAGCCACACAAATCACAAAATGTTAGTAGTTTTGGATGTTGCAACAATCGTCGTTTTTTTGTGAAATGCATTTGACAGAATTTTGGGTGCATGAACAATCAATAACTTGATTTATGCAGTTTGACAATATCAGTTTTGGCTGTAGAAGTAGTGAACAACATCTCAAAAAAATGTTTTAGTTTTTCTTCATGCATGCGCAATATTTGTCTCAAATAAAAACTCAAAAGTGTTTTTTGTTGAATAACATTTTTCTACAATCACACTGGGTTTTGTAGACTGTCCGAACTATATGTACCGATTCCCAACCAGGAAGCACAACTCTTATGTACAATATCTACCAACAATTCCAACAATGACAAGTGCTACGGCTTGTGCCTGGCTACATCTGCAGGATTCTACTTATCCTTGCGCAATTTCATCATACGCCTCAAAGGCAAGCCACAATGACTTCCTACTATACGCAACATCAGCAACCAGTATGGACTTTATGATTGCTGGAAAGGCTTACTACGTTCAAATCAGACTACCAACAAAATCGTGGGTAAGGAATATCGTGATTGATTTTAAACCTTCGCGCGTTGTGGGGTTTTCCTTTTGGTATGAAAGTATTGTGTTTAGACAAGCGTGTTTTACCATAACACAATAGGTTTTCATAAATGTTTTCAGACTCATTTTTGTGCGTCGTTCGATGCTCCCACTAAAACGATTGCAACATACATCAACGGTAAGATCATAGATTCAAAACGGTATTCTGGTTCGATTGTTACGGGAGGAGGAGTTCTGCAGTTGGGTCAAGAGCAGGACGCGATTGGAGGAAAACATGCTAAAAGCCAATCACTGAGGTGATGAGCTAAGAATTTTGCTTTCATGAAAATACACGGTTTTTATAGTCAAGTTAACCGATTGAAGAATGTGTTTCTCATGCAAGGGAGGCCACGTGCATGATAGGTCATTTTTTGATGGGAAAAAATTATTGTTAAACAAGTGTGACCTACGTCTAGAGAGGAAGATTGTAATGACAGAGCGAATGAAACAATTTCAAAATGTTTTTTAATTTACTGTGGGCGTGCACTTTATTCAAAATGCTAAAGTTTTTAAACTTTAAACGCATTAGAATGAATTGTTTCTATTTGGCAGTGGAAGCATTCGGAATTTCATGATATGGCCACGTCGGCTTTCAACAAACGAGATTTCTGGTCTCGCTAAAAGCTGCAAGTGTCCGTCTGGTTTTGCGATATCTCCCATACGAAGTCTGGTTCAAATTCGAGGGGATGTGGAAAGTCAGAACAGTGGTTGCCGCACTGCAAATTAATTTGGGGAGAGCTACCGAAATACCTTCAGCGTCATAGTTCTGAAGAAATGATTAATCATGGCAAGGATGTTAATCGCACAATTGTGAACATATTCGTCAATGTATTGGAATTATTAAAAATCAAGTTTGTTTCCACTGCATGAAAGCTGAATATTGCGCAGCAATGATGGTAGCAACTATTGTAAAAATGCTTGAATAATTTTTGCAGCAAATAAAAATTTGGATGGCCACCTCTGTTCAGCTGATCGCCAGAAATCTACAGAAAAAAGTAAATGAGATCATGATGACATGATTCGAGGCTGGTATAGCCTATACGCGATAGAATCGTCTTGTAAAAAATTTCCAAAGCGAACCACGGCAAAGTTACAGTCACTGAATTACCCACAATCCCCAGTCTTCCACAGACCGCATTTTGCATCCCACAGAGATTCCCAAGGAAACGCGTGGCCAATAAGCTGAATGGAGAAATGTTCACTTACATATATAGAAGTTGATCCATGTTTGGAGCCCTGTAAGGAAGGGGTCTCAAACACGCGGCCCGCATGTGGCACGCCGGGGCGATTTGTGCGGCCCGCGATCCTTTTCGAGAATTTTCAAGTAATTAACATTTCCGTTGACAAGCGCCTTGAAAAAAGGTGCTGCGAAAATATTGAGCCAAAGTTGAAAGATACCCAGTGCGGGCTTCGGTTTTCATCCCGGTCGTAGCAACACAGACCAAATTTTCACTCCCCAGAAAATTTTTGAGAAATCTTGGGGGTATGTCAAAAACGTCGACATATCTTTTGTTGACCTCGAGAAAGCATACGATCGGGTTCTTCTTGAAAAGCTTTGGGGAGTGTTGCGGGAGTACTGTGTTGACGCCCGCCTGTTACTGGCCGTCCCATAGGCGTACGGGAAGACATTTTGCTTTGGGTCGGAAAAAATATGCCCTGAAAATAACAATTTGCCCTAAAAATAAACAATTTGCTCTGAAGCTAACTTTTTTAGTTTAATCCGAATGTGGCCTGAAACCTCTTGTTAATCTGTTCAATGGAGTTGAATTCGTTTACAACGGCTTCGTCTGCGACGTCAATTTGCCTATAACGTTACATTTTGTTCGGTCCCGATGGCATCTTTTACATGCATGCCAATTCGCCTGTAACTTCAATTCGGCAATAACGTTCTTTATGCAATCGCCTAGAGATGCCGTTACAGGCAAATTCTGTAGTTACCTCGCTTTTTAGCTCAAGGGGGTGAGGTTCCTTGCGTGTTGTGTTCTCCCAGACAAGAAACCTTACGGTAATTGCCTTTACTGATGCAATTATGTACGCGACTTCGATGGCGCAACGCAATGGTTGAAAGCGACAGATCGAAGGGTATGACTCCCTACACCTGCCTGTGTTATCATTGCTGTGCGAGCAACTTGCGCTTGCTCTGAAAACAGAGATGCCCTGAAATTTTTCAAGCCGTGGGGGACTACGCTCCCCCCCGCTTCGCACGCCACAGCCGTCAAGTCACTGTATTCCTGCTGAGACGTTTGTACCCGTGACGGGAGAGTTAAATCACGACCGTCCACCGATGGTGTTGGCCTCCGCCAAGGGTGTGAGTTGTCGCCACTTAGTGGCGTAGCCAGCCCATGAAAATGCGGGGGGACCAAAATGTTTCATTTTAGGCGAATAACACTATTTTGTTTGGAAAAACGCTTCTCAAAGCACAAAAAGACTATATTTTCTAAAAATGTGATGGGGTGCCATGGCCCCCTTGGCCCCCCTGGCTACGCATATGTCACCACTTCCTTTCATAGTCTACAAAAGATTAAATGGACAGACAGTCACAGCCGAATTGAGGCGGGTGTCACTGTTGTGAGCTGCAGGATCAACCGTTTACTTTTTGCAGACGATTTGGCACTGATGCCATCTTCTCAAAAGGGTCTTCAGCATGCACTCGATCGATGACCCCTGCGTACGAACGAGCCCCAACAAAGCTTATCACTAAAAATACCGAGGTATTATGTCTCTCTACAAACCAAAGGCAGTGCATGCTGCAAATGAGCGACAATACGCTGGAGCAGGTGGAGAAATTCATGTGACTAGTGCTAAAGTTATCCCCGTTCCGCGTGAGCTTTATCGATATTTTATCACAAAACGGGAGCTTTCAAACACCGCAAAACTGTCAGTTTTTAAATCGGTCATAGTTCCCATCCTTACGTATGGTCCTGAATCTTGGGTAATTACCAAAAGAATATTATCTCAGGAGCAAGCGGCAGAGAGGTGGGATTTTTTATAAGAATCCACAGTGTGACACTTCGCGACAAAGCGCGTAGCTGTGAAATACGCAGAGCTCTAAATATCAAACCACTTCTCCTTCGAATTGAGAAATCACAGATATGTCGGTTCGGCCATGTGTCCAGAATGCCACACGAAAGACTGGCGGGACCAGTTCACCTGGCTAAACTCACGGGAAAGCGGCCCAGAGTTCTTCCAGTGCCTAGGTGGAACGACTACGTTTCCGAACTTGCTTGGTCTTGTCTTGGTGTGGACCTAGCAGGGCTATCTGAAATTTCTGTTGACCGTGAGGTATTCCAAGTCCTCTTAGGGCTGCTACCGCCGCGACCCTCCCTAGAGGAAAAGCGTGCATTAAATTTAATGAAATGAATATAATTTGTGTTATTAATTTTATTCATCGGTGTTTAAAAGTGCTCGCCTAGCGAGTGAAAAAGTTCCTTTCACGGCTAGAACACAAACGCAGAGAAGGCTAGAAATGATTCATGACACCTTACGCAAGAAATAAGATGTAAAACGTGTTTCTAGTAAGTTCAGGTACCGCCGTTTTTGCGTCAGCGTCAAAATGTGACCCTCGGGTTACCTTATATGTCCTCATGTGACCCACGAGGCAAGTTGAGTTAGAGACCCTTGGTGTAAGGCGTTACCAATCCGCGCCAGAATGGGCTTGGGGATGTTAATATGTTTCAATTTCTCCAAATCCAGAATTCCTGAGTTGAAGACCCATTCCCAGTTGCAGTTGGGCAACATGTCCAGAATCAGTGCATGGTTTAATTAAATAGCAGCATTTTTCATTTTGGTGCTATTTGCTACACTCATTCCCGATTTCACAGCCAAAACTTGCGGGTATGCAATCTCGTTTTGAAAATATATTTTCTACGAAATTACAAATAATCAGCAGAGTGAAGTTCCAAGGAAGCATTATAAAAATGAGTGAAACTGTTTAGAAATCATAGTTTCGGTACACGATGCAGAAGAGTAATTAAGATACAACGCAGTTTTGTGCAAAAAAACAGTTACGTAGTTTTTGTTTTAGTTCTCGATACCGAAGTTGCTTTCTTAGTATAAACTCATTGGCAGTGTTTTTTAAAGCCGTTTTTGGGTGTCAAAATGACACCCTAAAATTTTGCAATGACACCCTAAATTCTGAAAGCCTAATACACTTTTGCTTTGTGTTGAAGTAAAACGATTTGAGATGAGCATGTTTTCCTGCAAGTGGCTATTGCAACAGACGCCTGCAATGTTACATACGCCGACGCAATTTTCTGGCGCAGATGTTGGAACCGAAAATTGTACGTTTGATATCTGTGCATTGTCATGCGCACCGCTTCGCTTCGGCCTCTTGCTATAGTGCCGCAGCTTTGTACAGTATGGTGTACGAAACTGCGAAAGCACTTTAAGGCAATTAAGGAAGTGTTTCACCGTTTCGATCGACTTGCCTGGCGATGCATCAGACTGCAATGAAGACAAAAGGTCGGCAGTTGCAGCGCGAATGTAAATGCAAAACAAGGTGGTTGTCGAGTGAGGCAACAACAAAAGCCAGGAGTTAGAGTTTGGCATTTGGGCCGCTCTGAAGCCGCTGTCAGGAAATAAAAATTATGCAGTGTGCGTTGTTTTATTGCGACTTATGAAAACAAAAAATTTCAACATGCTGCTTTCCTTTTGACAACACTGGCACCTCACCTGACAGAGCTGAGCAAAGTTTTTCAGGCGGGATGTTTCAACTTTGCACAGATAAAAGCTTCCGTTGAGCTGTGCATCAATAGACTCCCTGATGCCGCTGCTAAATCCGAGCTTATAGCTAATTGTGACAAGTTTGATAGTGAATTAGGGGAACTTAGAAAGCTGGAATGGTTTGACTGACTCGTGTGTGTCAAGTGGCATGGCGTTTTGGAAGGGTGCCGAGTGATTAGCAAATTGATTGTGCCCATTCACAAAAGGGAGACAGGAGTGAATGAGCCAACCGCGGCATTTCTTTGCTAAGTCCCCAGGAAGAGTGTACGCCAAGATGCCGCGAAAACCAAAGCTGGATGATACCCAGTGCGGTTTTTGTCGCGGCCGTAGCACTACAGAAGAAATTTCTACTCTCCACCAAACTTTCAAGAAATCCTGGGAGCATGCCAAAGACGTATTCACAAGTTTTGTCGACCTCGGGAAAGTATATGGCCCTGTTCCTCGTGAAAAGCTTTGGGTGATGTTGTGGGAGCACGGTGTTGACGGGTGCCTATTGCTGGCCCTCAATTCACCGTATTCCTGTTCAGAAGATTGTGTCACTGTTGTCGGAGTTGACTCACAATCATTCAGCGTTGGTGTTGGATTCCGACAGTGGTGTGTGATGTCATACCACTCCTCTTCATAGTCTATATCAGGATTCTCCACCCTATTATCCGTGGGCCAAATCCGACCTACGAAGCCATTTCACCCTGCCACAAGACACATTTTGCCAATAATGAAAAAATAACATATTTACGAAAAATGTGTTGATTTCGTGGAATGTAACATATCCCGAAAAAAAACACATTACGCAAGACATCTGGGTCTCGAACTGTTGTGCAATAGCTTATGTGGTCTCTCCCAAAAAATTTGAAGAGCCCTGGTTTATATGAATTGGGTAGTCAGTCACAGACGGGTCGACAAGGGTGTCACTGTTGGAAGCTGCAGGATGAACCGTTAGCTCTGTGCAGGCAAATTGGTGCTGCATGCGTGGATCTTCGCAACAGGGTCTTCAACACGCATTTGATCGGTATTTTGCTGCGTGCGATCAAGAAGGAACGAAAATCAGCTCTAAAATGATTGAGGTATTATGTCTCGCCCAAGGCAGTGTTTCCTGGGCAGACGCCCAAGGCGGTGTTTCCTGCAAGTAAGCGGCAATGCACTGAAGCAGGTGGAAACGTTAAGTACTATAGGGTGGTATTAACGAGTGACGAAATTCGAAAAAAGGGATTGCTACACGGATTGGTAAAGCAAATGCAGTTCTGCGTGAGCTTTATTGCTCCGTGGTCGCGAAACGGGGGCTTTCAAAGAACGCCAAGCTTTCAGTATTTACATTGGTCTTTATTCCGATCCTCACCTGTGGTCCTGAATCATAGGTGACTACTGAAACAGTACTGTCAAAAGTATGAACGGCAGAGATGTGATATTTGCAAAGAGTTCTCTGTGTGACACTTCGTGACAAAGATCACAGGTCTGACATCGGTAAAGCCTGGGATGTCATGCCACTTCCCCGAATCGAGTGATCCCATCTACAGTATGTTAGTTCGGCCATGTGTCCAAAATGTCCCGGGAAAGAATGGAGAACCAAGTCCTTCAGGCTACAGTCTCCACCCACGGGAAAGCGGCCCAAAGTTTGCCCAAGGACCAGGTTGCGTGACTACATCTCCGACCTTGTTTGGCCCCGTCTTGGTGTGGAGCCAGCAGAACTATCTGAGATTGCTGTTGATTGTGAGGTACTGTATATCGGGTCCTCCTTGGGTTGCTTCCCAAGCGACTTTCCGCAAAGGAAAAGCGGGCACGAAAATGAGAAAATGGATGAGTTTGTAGGCCTACGATGAACCTTTCTATTTATGAAATTGTCTTTGGTTAGTTTGCCAAAAGTGAATGTCGTATTCCAATAATTAAGCATATTTGGCGGAAACTTGCACTTTTGTGAAAATCCGTTAAAACTATCAGACATAGAAGGGAAAATTGCATTGACACCCTAAAGCTCCACCACGACACCCTTTTAAAAACCTTAAAAAACACTGCTCATTGGCATCAAAGTTTGTCGATTTAGATCAGTCGATCTCCACCTTTTTTGGTCCATGAACCGTCGTTCTTTAAAAATATCCGATGGATCACTTTGCTATGCTGACACCTGCAGAGTTGTAAGTCAGGCCGGGCTTTTCGCATCGGGCGGGGTTCGGCCTCAAGTTTGTCAAAATATTTCGGGCTGATTTTGGGCCTGCATGCAAAACGTTTTTTATAGCATTAGAAGTAACGAATTTTTTCTTTCGTGACTAGATTTGTTGTGCTCACCGCGGTAACTTCTGTGAGTAAAGTGATTGCGATTTTTCTTAAGCAAATCCTATTTGTCAACGCAGCCGCGTTCTTTTCTTCTCTGCTCGGATTTGTCTCACACTCTTTATGAGAAGGCGACACCGGTGAAGAAATTAGCACGCGATGGCTTTGCCTCAAAGAGATCTATCACTAACGCGATTCTTGGCTTGTTTCAAGAAGCCTACAAGCCGGCTGGTCATGCCTATAGCGCCATCGTGGATAGTTTCTTTTTTTTCATGAGAAACATTATATTCTGCAGTATTATCGTTTACTAGCATGCTACGTTTTTGCCAGATTTTGCCAATGTTTTCGTCAACCTCGTTGTTATTTTGGGTGTGATAAACCGTGCACCTGCAGCTATACCCGAACACATCGTTTTTTTTTTGTTACTCCGCAGTTGCGCATATCTTAACTCCCTCGGTAAATTTGGCTTTCGGGCCTAAATCGGGCTTTAAAAATAAATGTCGGACTCGAGCCGGGTTCAGGCTTCAAAATGAAGCACTTTTACAACTCTGTGTGGGCATGTATGCAGGGGCCAACATATTGGAATTGAAAGGATACATCGTCCACCCACCAACACTAAACATAGATTGAAATCATTTTGTGAGGTAGGCTAAGCTAATTTCCGGCCAAATGTTTTTTCTGCTGGCAAGAGGATTTCAATGGAGATTTTGGTAGTTGTGGGACTGCATGCATGATGCCCAGTAGCAATAAAAAGATTTGTAGCTTTTTCAAAAAAACAGAAATGTGCAAGAAAAATATTTATCTTCTTTGTAACGTTAAGCGACTTGAACAAGACATCAAATCGAAATGTAAACCACACTTATAAAATGCATGAAAGTTGAAGTGTACTACTGCAAGAGTGATATACACGTGCGACCAATGCGATTCACCAAATTGTGCAATCCGACTGACAGCTCTGATGAAACCCAATTGATGTTTTCTACTACATTGCTGTGCTTGTTTGTATCCAAATACGATATTAATGGAAACAGGCTGAACTACAGCACCATGTCCAGCAACAAATTTAAGTATATTAATATGTAAATCGTCTGCAAGGACAAAGCGTGATTATTACTATTGCTCTCAAAACACCTCTACAAATACGATTGGCATTCTCTATGTATGAAACGTCACTTTTGCATCAAGCCAATGACTATATTGGTTTCACATCATACTGTCCACCCCACATTTTACAACAAAATTCCGCCCATGATCTAGAGTCTAGATTGTAGACCATGTTGAGAATCATTGATTTAGAGCGATTAGATGTGTGAAACGTGACAATCGTTGTGACTTGGAAAGCGTGATTATGTAGTGGCTGTTTTGAGCGAGATTTTTCAATTGAAGCCCCTGTCATTACAATATATCTGATATCCAGCTGAATAGCACAGGTTTTAAAAGTAACTAGCGGTGCAAGTATTTTTTCAAAAAAGTTTTACATCAGTTGAGAAAAAACTTTTATTATTGTTATTCTGGTGGCTGGTTCTGCAACCTAGTTACTGGTGCAAGTGTTGGTTCAAAAATGTGTATCATCGCATTTTTTGGAAAGACGTTGTTTCATTTGATTACAAGGACCAATAAAACATTTATTTTCACCAATGCATATGCAGAAAAAAAGTTTCTGAATATTTTCTTACACCATTACTGCAAGCATTTGCTACCAGCCAACACTGCAGCGTGTAACGTTCTTTAACAGCATTCCGAATGGGGAGTTGATACAAAACTGAAACATTTCGATGGTAGTCATATCATTTCTGATATCACTTGTGCAGCTTTATCGTAAAACAAAAGAATCAAGCTTGGAATATCCTGACTTGCAGCATGTGTTAACCCATTAAACGGTCATGAACTATGCATGTTTCAATGCGCGCTTGACAAAATGACGCACCATTACAGAACCGCAAACACACAATTGGAAAAGAAACGATGGGCGTTACGCCCGAAAAGTTTAGCGACATGCCAAACATCGTCGTTAATTACAACGATGTTTGAGCAGCTTAGACTGAGAGACTGCTTTCTCTTTTGATTATTCAGAGGGCTTCTCTTTCAACAAAGGTTAAAGAACAAAGGAGCACTCTTTGAGAAACTGCTAAAATAAAAGAATGATTTCATTATCAAGAAACAAGGAGTTGAACACCAATCTGCGAAAGCAACGGAGAAACAGGGCTTCTTTGCGGGATCAGCACAAATTCTATCCCTTCAGAAAACCAAACAAAGAGCCAGCATACGATCAAAAACTTGCCAATCATGGTAAACAAGCGGAATTTCAAATTGACATGCAGTAAATACAGTGCGGATTTTACAGATTCAAAGATGCATCTGAATATGTGACAAACCTTTGCAGTAAGGTGGACGCAAACCCAAGCTGCAACTAAGTGTAAACAGAATAGTGCACGAAAAAGAAAACGCTCGTAAAATGTTGTTTGTTTTTGCCATCAAGGCAGTAATGACATAAAAACCAGCATTGAAGGAATTATTTAAAACTTAATAGGAGCAAAATGGGGTGCTTTGTAACAATCGGCGTCACAAAATGTAGAAAAACTACAGTATCTTGAAATTAACCTTTTTTGCATGACAACATGGCAGATGCGAAAAAACGCAAGACACAAATGCTGAAGAACGGAATATTTCTTCAGATGGAATGATGCAGTTGCTAGAAGTAGAGAGAGGGACCGTTTCGCTGTAGATTGCCAGAAGAAAGGAACGTCTGTGACTCACCTGTGAAATACAGCCCCAAAATTAAGGTTTATTGTTGTCTCACTGGGAGAACCTACCAAGACAGGTACAATGAGCGAGAAATTAAAGTGGTAAGGCCCAGACGCAAAACCGACTTGCTGGCAAAAAAATAGAATGATTGACAGTCTTATGGAACCTTATATACTGTCTATTGAAAGAAATCCTTTCTCAGCACAGAATCAGACACTAAGATCTTTTAGAGGATATACTTCGCCTGCAAAGTAGGCATCATCAGCTCTTATTCAAATACAACCTTTAATAGTCTATCAAATTGAAAGCGCCTGGGTACAAGTATGGCTCGTGACGATGCGTTCAGTGTCTTCCGTGAAAAGAGGAGTTTTTTTTAGCCGTATCTTGCAAAGCGAAATATCGCTAACATGCAAAAACACAAAAAATTTGAGATAAACAGCTATTAGTAGTACTGAGAAATTAGAAAGAGTGCATTTGAGTCTAACTTTACCCGTCAAAGACAATGATGAGGAAAATCAACGAAACAACGACATTCGCAGTGAGCCTAAGCTATCAAAGTAAAATGAGAACCTTTTAATCCTTTCTTTGATGCTGTTGTATTAGCTTGGTACACTTGATTCCAATGTTTTGCAATCGTTCCAACCTGATAAAGCGTAAGTGAACCGTAACGGTTCGTGCGATACTCAAGTGAAACCTGATTGTAACAAAAATCGGGAACAGTTGTAATGAGAAGAAAATTATAGAAAAAACAAGTAATGTGCGCTGATGCCATTTATGCATTTCGAAAGTAGTATTTCTGTTATGAGCATAATTACACAGTTACCTGATTTGTGTAACTTTGAAAAAACATGAGCATAAAACCATGTCAGAATCCTAGCAAATATGAATCCTTTGCGCAAATTGTGTCAGTTACACTTGGGTTACTGGCATGCATATTCACATGCATGATGGATTGCCTTTGCAAAGCAACAAACGTATCAAGAAAAGTTTCCGATACTGGCAAAAACTTGCTTTGTTGCATATGTTGGGCAAACGCAGAATTTTAAAGATTAACAATAAGCACATCATCAAGTTGTTTTTAATTTACGGTTACATCGTGTCAGCGAACGATATGCATAATTTCGTTTGATAAAAATGATTTATATCTGGAAGCACTTGAAGAATTAGAAACATAATGACGAGTTCAGATGAAATGGTGGTTGCCTCACAAGCTGGAAGCCCGGTGTTATTGGGTTTTAAAAAGTGTGGAGTAGATGAAACATCTCTTTAAACGGCGGTTGCCTCCCTAGATAGAGGCCCGCTAATCCTGCGTTATAAAACTGCGAAGTAGCAGAAATTTCGTCTTTAATGGCGGCTTTTTCACAAGCTAGGCACCTAGTAATGCTGGGTAAAAATCTGCAAAGTAGAGGAAAAGACAAATTTTAAGTGGCTATTGCCTTACAAAAAAGATGTCCGGCATTACTGCGTTAGAAAAACTACCAAATAGAGCAAAAATGTCTTTAAATGGCCTTACTAGGTAGACACCTGCGATTTCGGTAGGCAAGAGAAGAAATTTTTCACTTTTTAAAAATCTGACGTGGAAAAGCAGGGTTGGAACAAATAAAAGATATGAACTGAAATGAAATAAAAATATTCACCTTGTTTTTATTGCTATGTTTTTATTGATTTTCTGGATGATTTTAGTGTTCAAATTTCTGTCGCCCTTTAACTTTTCAGATCTGGGATGCAACAAAAAGGTCACATACAACCAACCAATGGCATAGTGCGTCCGCTTAGGTGCTGGTAGTTCTCAAGTTTGACAAGGCCGGGTCTACCAAGAGTTAACAATTAGGAATTGAAGGCTTTCTTACTTGGTGGAAAAAAATGTTATTTTCTGATCTCACGTCTGGTCTTCTGGACCTTTCTTGCGGTTAGAGTACCCTTAGGGAGATCCTAGTTCCGTTGTGCATTTGGTTTTGCGAATTGTTCATATATACTTGTTTTGAATTTGAAAATCTTGAAACGCAAACGTTCGTCTTGCACGGTGCGGTACGAAACGAACCAGCCAAACTTTGTTTAATTTCAACGACGCTTTCTTACTTACGGCACTCTACGAAGTGACGCACATAAACATGGCTACGTCTAGAAGACATTTCGTAAATTCACCAGTGAAACTTCCAAATTGTTTTGTGGTTTATGGTCAATTGTGCGTTGCCTTCGGACTTTCGTTTTACGAAGTCGTTTCCAAGTGCAAATAGTCCAAGTTTCCAAAGACATCGTTTAGCTTTACTT
>Ga0210059_1007401_pt1 | contig 17444 bp, 12 predicted proteins | sample Ectturendosymbi2_FD_188042 | JGI IMG/M metagenome (GOLD analysis project Ga0210059, IMG submission 188042) | Ecteinascidia turbinata endosymbiont from Florida, USA - Sample 2 (SPAdes) (version 2) | ecosystem: Host-associated > Tunicates > Ascidians > Unclassified | place: Key West, Florida...
GTTAGTACCCTATCCAGACTGATACGCAAGATCTTTTGGCACATTCGGGTGTTGATCTTAGAAGCAGCTGTTCAGTGCGAATGGTCGTACCTATGGCAGATGGAAGTTTTATGTTGTAATGTATTTTTTATGGCTGCAGAGCGGCTGCGTTGGGTAACCGCAGGCGTTTAGGTCACACTTTTGTGATTCGGCGATTATCAATCGCCAGTTGCCCAACATAGGTTGTGCTACCCTACGTTATATTGCACAGTGGAGCGAAAGACTGTCCTTACAAAATTTCTGTCTCGTCTACGTGAAGAAAAACGTAAAGTACTGATGGACGCAAACAACGACACACCTTTGGGGTTTTGGGGAGTAGAAAGTGAAGAGGTGATATCTCGTCAGTTTCCGCTACACAAGGCCTGTCGCGACGGGGATGTAACTTCGCTTGCCAGGCTGGTCGCCTGCGCCACACCCGATGTTTTGGTCACTGAAGATCAATTCTATGGCTGGACTCCAATTCACTGGGCTGCATATTTTGGCAAGGTTGGTTACGTGCTATGCAGTTCGCCACGTAATTTTCTTCGAGCAAACAGTTTTTGCCAGGGAGATGTCCCAATGTTTATAGAATTGCAAATTTCTTTTTTTGCTGACTGTCGGCAAACTCGGCTTACACCTTTTCTTCTTGTTCGTTCTAGATTGATTGTTTGCATGCACTGTTGCGAACTGGAATCAGCGTAAATATTCGCACAACAAGATTTAAGCAAACTCCTGCTCACATTTCTGCTTTCGGCGGTCACCCTTGTTCCTTGCGCGAACTTCTTCAGGCTGGATCAGATTTTCAAGCTCAGGTAAGACCTGTTCAGTCGCATGTTATACGGAAGTTATGAATAAGATGTCTGTTGCCACTTGCAACGATGGATAGCGTATGTGTTTTATTGATTGTGCCAGTGCTGCTGGTTTGTTGCATGGAAAGGTTTATTGCCGACTTCGAAATTTTGGTTTATTGTAAAAACTATGACTTTGCGTAAAGTAAACCCACGCAACATTTCTTTCATGATTCCGAATTTTTAATATTGTGTTGTACACACCTGGCTTGGCTTTTGAGCTATGAAAAAGATGTACTATAAGTTGTCAGTAATTATCAAAAGAAAGTAATTTTCTTTAGTGCTTGTATGTATTCAGGTCGCTAGTCAAGCTTTCCATACTTTCTTTTTTGCACGGAAGTTGCATAGCGTTAATGTTTGCGCAGGACTACCTCGGAGAAACACCAATACACAAAGCTGCTCGAGTGGGCAATGTGGAATGCATCAAAATATTAGTGCAAAATGGAGCAAGAGCGAAGTGAGCAATTTATGATCGGCACGCAGCTTGATTTACTTGTCGCACGATGCTTAATCTATGGCATTGTTCCTTAAATATTTTGTTTGGTCACGTGCTCGTAGATTGTATCAATATATAACAATACGTCCAATGCTGGCCGGGCTGACATGTGTTGTTTGCTGTCACTTTTGCCCTTAGCGCTCACGCTCCACTTGCGGAAAATGCTGGCATGGTTACTCTTAAAGTGCTGTCTGAATGGTTGGACGAGTCCGCGTGTAGTATAATCCACACCACGAACATGCTATTGCAGCACAGACTGCTTTGCTGCAAGAACGGCTTGCAGGCAGGTAGTGCGTGGAGCCTCGCCTGTGTGTGGCGGATGTCATGACTGCGTTTAGTATTTCGACGCACCTTGATAGGCTTAAGGCTATTCAGTTCTCATGACGTTACAAAGTCGCTGTCGAAAACAACTTGTTAATTTCACCTCTTTACTGCATCTGCTGGAGTTAACTTTTCGAATTTAATGATTTGCATGACGTTGCTCGCAGATTGGTTTGTTTTCAAACACTTGTCTAATTGGAAAACTTTACGTAGATGATCTTGCAAAGAGCAACTAAAAACCTTGTGTTGGTCGTATTTGAACATCAGGTGCGTAAGGATATGGCCGCAGCTCAGGGATGTGTGGTGATGTAACCTCGTAAAAGCTAGATGCAATGGATGATTTATTTTCTTGAGTGTGATATGCAAAAGAATGTTGCCTAGTTTAGTGATTTGTTGCGTTGTCCGCGAATCTGCTTTTGTAAGTTTATTGCAAAGCGAAATCAAATGACGTTTGCTGTTTAGTGCTATTTCAAGCTCAATCGTGCTATTTCAAGCTCAAAATCTTAACATAAGAAACGTTAGACCATAATCAAATAACGAAAGGGCCTATTTGCTCGTACAAAACGTACATCGCAATGTCGTAATGTCGTGGTTAGACGTGCGTTAGTTCATCTGCTTTCGCTTCGGGACATGTATTTCGCAATATCGCTTTCGCTTTTAATCGCAGATCGAAACCCATACCGTAGCATTGCAGCTGATGGACAATAAAAGGGTTCTGATCGGCTCGTCTCCGAGGTTATTTGCCCTTAGAGGAAGGTACATGAAAAGCAAGCTAGCTATTCACATTTCAGTTCACACGAAGAGCTTTGGGGTCTGTCTCAGTTCTATATGATAGATTTGTTATGAAGCGAATGTCCCACTTGCTGCTTTCCAACGCTCTATTCGCTCATTGCAACCCTTTAAGTCCCGCGCCCGCCAAAATTTTGGCGCAAGTTTGCAACGCTGTAACTCGCCACCCGATTGAGCTAGAGAGCTATCCAAACCATCCTCGGATTCAGCAAGTCTTCTGCTTGAAATCGAAGAAAAAACGATTTTCGTTTTCTGTTTGGGGTTCGCTGGGGGACCGCTGCAAGTGGGTGTGTTTTTGCTTTTTTTTGGCCACCGTTACGTGGCCCTGGACCACAACCCATTGGGCCATTATTTTGGCTCAAGATTTTTTGGAAACTAGGCCAAAATCCGCGTTTTTAGAGCCCTTGAATGACTTTCTAGCATATCGGAAGCGAAAATTATGGCTCATAAACCAAAAATTGACCAAAATTTTGCTCCCTCAAAAACCACTCAGGGGGGCATTTCGCCCCAGGCAATAACTCGCCGTCAGATTGAGCTAGAGAGTTGTTCAAACCCTCTAAAGACTGGTGAAGGTATGTAGTTGGCAATAAAAAAAAACGTTTCAGTTTAGCATGTCAGGTTTTTTTTTAATGCTCATATAATGATAGGATGTTCATGTTATTTTGTTTCTGACGTCAGCATTTTTGCCCGACCTCCCTTTAAGACCCGCAGGAGCCATTTAAATGACATTAATTTTTTTTTTGAGTTGGTTACATTTCGGGATTTTGAAGGGTCCGAATGGGTTTTAAGCGTTCCTGGTTCCAAGATTAAGGCCAAAAACCATTAAAATTAATTGGGGAAATCCCCAAAAGTATTGAGAAAAGCCCCTTACCAATTAGCTATTTTTTCCCTAACTTTTGAACCAGAAACGCTAGAAACTCAATCAAGGGCTCTAAAAACGCGTATTATGGCTTAGAATCCAAAAATACTGCGAGCCAAAATATTGGCGCGTGGGATCGGATGATGACATCATATAATTAACCAAAAAACATGCCCCTGTCAGGATCCCATTGGCCCAAAAACCCCCAACCAAATTTAAAAAAATTTTTTTTATTCTAAACTACACGACGCCACTAGTCATTACAAGGTTTGAACAGCTCTCTAGCTCAATCTTCTGCCGAGTTATGGCTGGCCAAAGTTTGCCCTGCAAGGAAAAATTATGCCTTTTCTGAAAAGTTTTGAATGAGGCCAAAAACTGAGTTTTTGACCCATAATTTTGGCTACAGATATGCTAGCAAGTCAGTCAAGGGCTCTATAGACGGACGTTGACCTAGTTTTCAACAAAACTTTGAGCCAAAAGAATGAGTCAATGGGTTGAAGCTCAGGGCCGGCCAAAGGTGGCCAAAATTTCCAAAACATGCCTTCTTTGTGATGTCACCTCCAGAAATCCCCCACCGAAAACGAAAAACGTTTTTTTCGATTTTGACTACAAGACTTGCTGAATCCGTGGATGGTTTGGATAGCTCTCTAGCTCAATCGCCTGACGAGTTATAGGATTGCAAAGTTCTGCAAAAAAGGGGTAAACCCGGGACCCAAAGGGTTAGGGCAAGGCAATTTGAACCAAAATCCAAGACAACTGAGGAAATCTACATAACGAAGGGTTCTTCGTGATCACTGCTGTGTGTATTTGCAGTATTTGTTTTCATGCGGAAATCCATCCGAAGTATCATTTTTGTCAGTAAAGGAACTGGCACAATGTAAACTAACACCTTGCTGAAGTCAACTACAACAACTCTGCACAAAAAGCGCTAACCACCTTAATTAGTCAGTTTCTGCGATTAATAGACCAAAGTATTTCAAGCTGTTAGGAAAACAAATCACAGCAGTGTCGTCTGAGACGCTTAACTGAAATGTTGGTTGTCCTTTCCGATATTTGAATGACCATCCTGTCGGCCAGGGGTTGTTGGCCTTCTTGTATTTATGGCCTTTAGACGGGCTAATCTTCGTTCTAGTGGAAAACTGTACCTGTGCAGATTTGTTAGAGCATTGGTTTTCAACCTTTCTTGTACCGTGACCCATTATAGCAACCCACTATAACCCAATGACTCCTGTCTAAAACTCGAATAAATCAAATAAATACAGCTGTGTACATAAAATGTCCACTCGCGACCCATCTAAAAATGGTGTACGACCCTGATGAGGGTGCGACTCTCAGGTTGAAAACCACTGTGCTGGAGAGTACGTGTCATGTCGTTGTGTAACATCTGTTTATTGATGTGTCCATAAATGGCCACGTGCAGGTTTACTTAAGCTTAATTTGGTCAGCCGGATAAGACTGTGAAATAAAGTATAGTGCGGGTGTATATTGTTAGTTGGGTTAGCGCGGATACCGAAATTGCATTCTCCGTGTTCTGTGAAAAATCGTGAAGTGGTACCCGAAATCTATCCGAATTTTGTAGTTGCTCGCAATGCGCTGTCGAATCAGAATTCAGTCCGAAACGTCATTCATTCATTGTCTTCATAAAGTTGCCGTATTTCAGCTGTTGTTAACCATCTCTTCTCAAGTTAACTAAATTATCAGAAATACATTCAGGGAAATGATTGCAGGAAATCACAAATCATAATTTTCCCTAAAACACACATTAGCAAATGTGCGATGACTAACAACTACCCTTCTTGTATCAAGCCAGATTAATGCAGTGTAGGCTAATATGTTTGTTAGCTCACAGCTTAAGCAAAAATGAACACCTACACCAGCAGCTGTGTAGCTCAAAGTAAATTAAACTTGTTAGAGATATTCTTTAAAAATCTTAGGCAGTAATGTCACTGCTTCGTACGAAAGACACTACCCTCAAACCCTGCCTTTATCGAACTTTGTTGGCAATTGTGACTCATCTTCGTACCGATGAGCTTCAAATGGCATCTTCAATCAATTATCTAATGTTTGAAAACCTTGCAACCAAAAACTAGCAAATTCCCGTTGTTATCGAACAAACTCATGCAAATACTCAGCTACTTCTTAGTTCACTAACCCCAGAACAAAAATACGATCTTATGCGGATGCCCTTATCCGATACTGGTTTGACAAAAGCAACACAAAGCGTTGGTGAATATCCCAATCCGGTTGAAAAAACTGTCCTGCTGCAAATAAATTCACTCCAGTGAAGGAGGAGCATTGGTCTCCACTTGATTTCGAAATTTGATATTTTCCTATTAAATTTTTAGTAGCAAAACGATTTTCTCTTAGTTTCGAGTTGTTAAATGAGATCTCACCACTGTTGGCCCCACTGGAAAAATCCTTCCGACGCCCATGCCAGTAAGTAGAATCTGCTCCTTACTGCCATTGGTATGGTGCTGAAGCGAATGCCGAGGATCGCGTTTTAATGAACGTCATTTTGGTGTTTATACTGTCAATGTTTTTCGTTCTCGTGCTGTTCATATCACGTACAACTGTACGTTATAAGTACCTGCTGTTGGAAGCACTCATCTAAACATAGTTCAGATTCCTCGTTTTGTTATCGTGTAAAATCACATTGCAGTGCGTAGTAGAAGACCAGCATTTTTCTTCATTAGCAACTGTTTTGCCTCCTTGTCTTGATTCAAGCCATTCAAATATATTCGCGACGTTTGCAGGTCCTGTTGTTGAATGGCATCGAATCACAAAGGTTGATGTGCATCAATGATTCCATTTTTCATTTCGAAAATGCCATATCGAGCGTCTAAACAGCTAAAAAATTATCAACACAAAATTTGTCGTATTAGCACTGTCTCCATTTCGACTGGTCATAATTGTCAGTCATTAATTTACATTACAGTACAAACACTGTGATTACTTCGTCACTCATCAGTTGAAATGCCTTTGGTTATTGTTTGGAGCAAAGTTTGTAGTTTTGAAAAGTTGCTATTGCTTTTGAGCAGCTATGTCCAACCCGCGGGCCGCATGCGGAAGATCAAAGGTTTTCTGCGGCCCAGTTTAGGTTTTCGCTCTAGTAAAAGTATCCTACATACCAGCAACCTGTCCTTATTTTGATAATCTTGAATTTTACATTTTTAATGCAGGTGGTCTTCAGTGCCACTTTATCACGTCTGTTACCATTGCAGTTAGGATTCGAACACATTCAGTACATTAGCTTAAACTAAATTTAGTTTGCTAAGATCAAAGTAAGCCACTTAATGATATGTCATTCAGTGTGCGGCCCTGGTCAAGGTATTGACATAATTTCTGGCTCAGTAAACCATTTGGGTTGGACATAGCTGCTTTTGAGCTTTGCTATGAGTTTCTGCCGCCAGGTAAATCAGGTTCACCGATATGATGCCGCATTCACAGGGCACCACTCAATCTGCAGATAAAAGGCGGGAAGGGTGTCTAGTGGCTAGATGGCCACACCGGTTGTCTCTGTGTGTGCTGTGTTTTTTGTTCATCGATCGCCCGATGCGCAGGGTTAGAAATTAGTGCGGAAGCGAATGGTGCGCTACTTCGACTTGCTGGCACCTTTTGATTTTCGCTCCGCTGACGGTGACAGATGATGAACATCGGCAGTGTCTGTTCCAGGCGGAACTAAGCAGTCAGTTTGCGCTTGTGTTGTTATACGGAATTCTGGCTTCGTTAATTTTTTTCGTACGAGGCTTGCGTTTCTATTCGCGGTGTCGCCTTTCCACTAGAATAGATCGTGTCACAACGTAAATAATTATTTGTAGATACTTTGTTTTCATTCTTGCACACAACATCCATTTTATATCCAAACTTGGTAGTTTTCACCACTTGTGCTCTTTCCTCGCGTCTTTGTTTCAGTGAAGGTGTCATGAAACTCGTTTTTAGATGTGTTTTTGCAAAGATACTAAGTATATTATTGAAAAGTGGCTAATTAACTTAGAGTGTGTATGATCACGCAAATTACCGGCGTATATATATACATGCAGGGCTACCATCGGCCTAGAACCAAAAATAAGGACGGCTGAGGAAAATTTGACTATATTACCTAAAAGGAAAACAGTTGTTTGTACGACCAACGTCAGATGATATCTTTGCCTATTTATCTTCAGGGACCATTTGCTTTAGCAATGTCTTATTTTCGACTTCCTTCTAGGAATCGTCACGGAAAGTGTTTTCTTCGCTTGCTTATTTCTTGAATCAATTGAATGCTAAACCTTCGCTACAAAACCAGCTTTCCTAAGAATCCTAACCAGAGTAGACAACTTACAGTGCTAACAACACCTGATAGTGCGTTATGTCTCTGTGCTGCAAGATGGTACTACTTTCATGACATCAAAAAACTTTGATAACAATATGTTTACGATGAGACAGAAATGGTCTGTATGACTATCAGATATTGCTTATTTAAAATTGTTACGCTACAGAAAACAAGAAAAAATCAGGACGCAAGTCACAAATAAGGACATTTCTTAGAAATAAGAACAGTTATTTTCTAAGACGTAGTACTGTACTGCAAAATAAGGACAAATCTTAGAAATAAGGACGGCATGGTAGCCCTGTATATATGTATATTACTCCCTGCATCCCTATGAGTTTATGTTCAATTTCTCGCGTCGCGTTTACATCCACAATCAACTGAACCTGTGAAAAAATTCGAAATGACTTAGGCACGCCACAAATTTATCACCGTTACGGTTTAATCGTGCACGTCGCAGGGGTGCAAGAATCGAAAGGTCAATGGCTATGCAGCAGATTTGTGCCAAGCGTCTTAAATGCACTGCCACATGAATAAATGATTTTTAACAATTTGTGCAGCAGCTGGCATTGGCTGTTGATCAGATGCGCACGCAGTGGAAGTGGTGAGCTGTGACATTAATCTGTGAACCTTGCCCCTTTGAGAAACTGGCTATGTGCTGCGTTTCATCGTTGGTTAGTTGGTGTGGAGCAGACTCATTTCTTCCAGCTGTTCTCCTAATGAGAATTAATCTTAATAGGCAACGCAGGTCGTTGTTTGGTTGCTACCTCAGTCCTAATTTCATACCCCTCGCGAATGTAAGGCCTGAAGCTTTATGGAAACTTCGGAAGAATCACGGGGCTTATTAAGCAAGCGTGTGCGTTTTTTTAAAGTGATATATACCGTAACACTTGGCTCGTTTCTCTTCCGTGGCGACATTTGCCACGTGACATAAAGCTGCAGAAACCATATGTGGGATTGCTTTCGCGAAACTAAATTACTTTCCTGCTTGTCGCTGGTGACTCACTGGGAAAATGTCAGAAGCCCGTGAGCAATAATCATGTTGAAAACAGGTTTGCTTGGGAGGTGTCTGCTCACCTTCACAGTTTTCCTAATTCTCGTGTGCAGATTCAAGGGCACAGGTACACCTGTGCGCGACATATCGCTTAGCTATCAGAAATAGACTTACAACCTTCACTTTGAAGTCATTTATTGTGTAGTAAATTCTTATAGCTACCTTATTTAAATACTAAAGTATAGTTTTAACAAGGGGAGTTTACTATGCTGGCCTGCGAAGTTGTTTGCATATTGTTGAGCTCTCCCATGTCGGTTGGTTAAGCTTCCGCTGTAGGTTGAATCGAGTCGACCCGATCTTGTTTATGTTTTGGAAGGTTAAGTCTTGTTTATGCAGTCCGAAACAGTGGTCCAATTGCGCGTTGAAAGGTTCTCCGCAGCATTTCCATTGGAGTCATCAGAAATCACGTGTTTTTTCTTGGGAGTGGATTGCGTTATTTTTGAAATGCGTAAGCATTTAGGAAGAACATAAATCGAAACTGCACTTATTTACTGGTATCATATCGCTGCTAGCAGTAGTTTGTTACAATTGAGATTAATGTGGAACAATATCTGAAGTCGTGCTTTCCACACCACGTTTTAAACTTTTTACGTTCTTACCCATAACCGTCGAATAGTCGTTGGCAGTTACAGGGTAGAACATAATATCAGCTAAGGTAGAGCAAGCTTGCCAACTAAAGCTGGCAGGTTTTGCACTGCTTGCTTTGTCAAGTGGAGCGCTTGATGATTTCATCGCTCTCTCTTGAACTGTGTTGTCACATCCCACTGTCCTATCCTATGATAGGAGTTCGCACTGTATGATCATACCTACTGCCTACAGTGGTGATGTTTTGCTGAATAAGGCAAACTTTCGCGATGACCTGTTCATCATTGTGTTTTACAATTTTAGTGTGCTTTCTTGCCTTTTCTACATGCCCAGTATTACCTGAGGTGGCAACCGCGCGATGTAACTGTATTTAACGAACCACAAGGACAAGTATCGACGTTGCTGATTTTGTTGCTTGCTCCGATTCAGTAAATGGACGTAGTTTGATTCATCATCCCTGCAGGAGTCATTGTTTTGCTCTACATGCTTTGGAACCGATAGCATTCTCGCGTGCCACTGTTTTGTTCGGTTTTGCACCTGTGCAACTATTAGATTTCTTGTGGCGTGAATACAGTTATTCCGTCGTTCAAATCTCTGTTTAGCTTTTACGATTCATTGTCAGAACTTGATAATGGTCTAAACGAGTAATTAATTAATTTAGCGAAAAGTAGGTGTAGGTGTTTAGTATATCGTCATTTTGATTGGATAGAATGCAGAATCGCCCTGATTTCATGTAGATTTTACACAAGTTATGCTCAATTGCGCCGAGTGTCGGTTTGGTTCGCAATCGTCGGTTAAATGTAGCGAAGCCCTCAGCCTCGCCTCTTTACGAAAAGCAAGATGTGTGGAGTGCCTTGTAGTAAATCCGTGCATGAGATTTCAACTCGCCGGAGAAATTCATGCTTGTCAAGAGCTTATCCAACTCGAATGATTGCTGCACAAGCAGTCGGGTTGAGGTTGCGTGAATAGTTCTACAGTCTGTCGCTCAGCCCCCCCGGCAAAATTTTTAACACCTTCAACATTCAGTGCTGCTCAAGACTGATGACATTACGTTCGCAATGCTTAGTTGCAGCTGCAGGAAGGTTGTGATTTTTTTATTTCGTTTTAGTGTATGCAACAACAACGGTCATACAGCTGCAGATCTTGCGCGGATGCAAAACTTCAAGGAGTGTTCTCTTTTGCTGGATGTAGCGTCTGCGGAGTTACAGGAACATGCTCGCACCAACGGTTTTGTGAATGGTAAGTGCCGCTCCCGGCAAACATTCCTTTCACAGTTGTTTTGTTCGTTGTTATTATTTAGTCATTACTGCGAAACTTCATAAACATGGCCGCATCCATGACATAGCGTAATTTCTTCAATCACGCATTGCTTGCCCTTCATGCTGTTTGCAATTCGACGTGAAGGAAGTTGCTTACGGTATTTCATGCTGCACATGCAATGATTAAGCTTCGTTCTGTTCCCAGGAACGTCTGGTGCGCATTTATTAAACGGCCATGCAGCGAACGGGTGGTTAACGAACGGAAACGGGCACCACGCGCAGAATGGCGTGAGCGGCTGTGCTGTGGGGAAACGAGCTTATGACGACGAAAGCATCCCTTCGTTCAAACGCACTCGCGTCAACGGTAAGCTCTTTATCTCCGCTAGTGATCGATCGGCGTCTTTGCATCAGTTGCTCTGCATAACTTACCTGGTGAAAGATAAGAGTTGCTGTTTGGTCGATTTCTTTGCATTGCGCGTTTCGTTTTGGCGTCGCAATAATTTGCAAACGTATGGTTGCATTCGTCTTATTGTCATGTTGTTTTTTTTAATTTTGTGAATGTATCATTCGATTTAAATAGACGGAAGCGTTGTTTACATGGATCTTCTGAACATCCTTTACCTAAACATCAAATGTTACTTTCAGCGGTTTTGCATCACATTTATTGACCGTGCGAAAGTGAAAGGTTCGGTTTTGCCAATAGGCAGTGCACGCAGATTACAATTTTTTATATTTTTTCGCGTTGCGTTAACTGTGATCACTTTTTCTCGGTTATGCTGCATCGATAAGAATCGTTTGCTTTCTTTCTGCAAAGACTTCCATTTTCGTGTTTATGCACATTTCGATTATTTATTTTTCTGAAATTTGCTCCTACGTGTGCTATGTATTTGAATACTTTGTGTTATATTTATGACTCGATCGGTCAAACGCATCACTGTTCCGGTTGGATGATTTCTGCTCAGAAAAAAAGTAATTTAAATCTTTTTGTCAGAATACCAAACTTCTTCACGTCTATGCCAATTGGTTACAATGCTTTACTGAACTTTTTGTTTGATTGGAAGTCAGTTTCACCAGCCATTCATTGTGTACTAGTGTTTTTTTAGAATTGACTACATTTTTTCGTCTAATAAAAAGTGTAAAACCACTGGCACAGAACAGCAGTGGGGTAGTTAGTGAATCGATGCTGTTCACTGTGCATTGCGCACTTGGGCAACAGTTTCTCGGATGTGTTCACTTTGCAAACGCTGGGATTTCGTTGGCCGCTTTCCATTGGGGCCGCTAAGTCGTCTCTGTTACATGTCAGCTCTGAAACTTTCCTTTCCACTGCGGAAGTGATTGTTGTTTTGTTGCAGTTGTTCAGGATCCTGGTAAATATTCTGCATGTTGTCACTTGTTTCACACAGACTGCGGAGATGCTCTCACAAATGCGGAAACTATTGCAAGCCACGTGGTCTCTGTATTAAAAGATGCGCCTGAGCGAAAAACTCATTCTGTCGAGTTTCATAACGACATGATGATGGACTGCAGAGTGACTGTAATGGACTGTTCAGAGACAGCAAACTGTACAAACTCATCTGTCGGTGTTACTGTTTCGGCGGTGTTTTCAAACGGGTACTACTGAAATCGGCGGCACTTTCTCGGTATCCGCGAAAAGTGGTGACCATTTTCTTTCCTGATATCGAAACTTGCTTCATCGGTTCGGTTCCATGCAGTACAGTCGATCTTGAATTTCACGGCCTCCAACATTCACCGCGGCCGATGTCTATCTTTTCTGCTCAGGGTTATTCGCGAAAGCTTTCCCGACTGGTTCCGAAGACCTACCCACGATCGACGCCGCACAACCGGAGTGGCCAATGGACTCGGACACGATGGGTGCGGAGACCGCGCGGGAAGGAGATTTAAGTCTAAGTCATGACGCGATGCACATCACCAGCGATGAAGATTTAACGCATTTGCGCACTCACGAACTGTCTGGGATGGAACGTGAACTGACGTCAGCTGAGAAGTACGTCATGCACCTGAAAGGCGTCCCGCAGTATGAAGATGAACTGTTCAGCACAGGAGAATGGCTGGATTCTGATACACGTGCCAGCAGAGCACCAACCTGTGCCAAGTTGCAGTCGCACCACTGCTAACTTGGAAGTGCTGCTGCCGTGACGATGGTTGCTTTTATAGTAATTTTTTGTATCTTCGCTTTTTTTATTGTCGTGCTTCTAGTTTTTTCTTTTGTTTTTTTATCCGGTATGTCATATTAGTAGTGTTGCGTTTTCACAGGGACGGTCCCGGTTTTCGAACAGCAGATGTTGGACGAAAATGTGAACGGCAATCATTCTTTTGCACCTATTGTAATGGACAGAAACGCACAGCCTAGCGGCGACCACCTTTGTGCCGCAGAAATGCAGCAAGATGCACCGCACTGCAGCGCGCAGCCGTGCTCTCCGGACATGGAGGCCTTTCATCGCGGAAGTTTTTATGCGCAGTATTTAATGGAACGCCAAATGCAAATGATCCACGGATTCTAGGATGGCTGAGAAGAGCGTTTTTGATAGTGCGGCTGAACTGCACCAAGCTGCTCGCTTCATCAAACCAGCAGGCTCGTGCTGCGTTCACCGGTCGTCGCTTGACGCCAAAAATCGCTTGTCTCGTTCTCAGATCGCAAGGCTGCTTGTTTGTGTGCGGACGCAACGAGTAACTTTTCTGCTGTGTTTGCCTTGGCGCAGATGTCCAGCGCGAGCCACACCTTATCGCGGCGCCGACGAGTGACCCCAGGCTTTTTGACGAATCCATCTTTATCGCGAAAGCAGGAAGCTTCTCGTCTAATTGTGACGTTCCCATGGATCAGGATGATGCGAGCTGCGAGATTTTTCCCACCACGCCGCCGGAGCTCGCATCCAATTACGGCGATTATGTGTGCGCGCGCGCCCCCAGCCCTGGCATGGACTTGCTGCAGTTCGGTGAAAGCAACGACATCCAACTCTGGTGCCATCTTCACGGCTATGGTGATACAGCGGAAGCCATACCTGATGATTCTGCGATGCAAGACACAGCAGATAAGCATTCATTTCCTAGCGGCTCATCCTTCCAGCAACGACTGAGAGGAATTCAAGCACGCGGCTGGTCATAGTGCACCCTGCCGCCTACTTGGAATGTCGACTTGAGCGCTCTTGTGTTGCGCAGTGTCTGCAATACTCAACCGCTTGCAATTCGGTCCGTTTCAATGTGGCCAAAGTTTTTTGCGTCAGTTTTGCACATCCGGTAAAAACTGTTGATAAAACTGGTAGAAGTAAGTCTCAATAACACTGTTATAATCTGCTCTTAACAGTTCCGCGGCAAACTGGATATTTTCTATACGTAACGGGTTGTTGCATTTGATGCTCCTTACGTTTGTTAGAGAAGCTCGTTACAATCGCAATTTGTATTTTTCTTTGTTAAGTTTTTACTTGCTGCTGTTTAATGCAGATGCGCTACTATTGCGGCACTGCACAAAGTCAAGCCAGTATGTTGTGTTGTTGCCTTCCCTAGCGATTCTGTATCGCCGTGCTTTGCTTTGAAGGTTACATTTTCATTAACTGTTAAAGAGAGCAATTTGTGTTTTACTTGCGCGCTGTCCCGCAATATTTTGAATGCATCACTGGCGTTAAAATCATTCCCATTCGCTACGAAATACATCTCATGTCTAACATGCAAAAGAGCAGAAGTGAAAAAAGCGGAAGTTGCGTTGCCAGGTGTTTATTCCGCGCAAACTCAGCTTGTCGCTCAGCTTTCCTTGTTACTGTCACGCGTATCTGCTATCAGCTCCATGGCAAGTGTGCTGGCCAACAGGCTGCTTGTTTCGGAGTTTCGCACTTCCATACTGCTGCATGTTCTTTAAATTTTAATGCGTCAGCAAAGTGTACATCAGTTCTGCTCCTGGCCATCATCCTGTAGCTGGCTACGGGATACCCAAATGATTTTTCACTGTGTTGGAAACAGCTAGAAAACACGGACTGTCGACTTCTCGTATGTGTTGGCTGGATTGTCTGCTTGGTTGAGTTCGTATGTTTGTACGTTTTCGAATTTTTGATAAAACGCGCTGTTGTTGCCAACGAAGTTTGTACAACATTAATCACAGTTGAGAGTTATGTTTCTTGGATGCTACTGGTTTGTGATAGTTTGTTTCTGTTGTCGTTTTTGTAGCTTTTTTATTTGTTTCAATAAACTGGCAGGGAGATGAGTGTGATATGTACTGTGGTCACGTTGTTACGTTTGAGCTGTGGTATTTGTCTGCTGGTCCGAGTTTCCTGTACCTTTGTCAGTTAGCTTGAAATGTGATGCTGAAAGTAGGAAGAAACTTTACACAGTGTTCCAGCCACTTCAGCTGATTTTTTGCTAAATCTCGCAGGATTTTTCACGCTTTGCTGCAAAATTTTCATTCTAGCAGCTATAGCTCAAATTTGGCAGGACTTTGAAAACCGCTTGGAAGATTTAGCGGATAAAAATTTGTTGAACATTTTCTGAAAAGAAAACAAGATTTTCATGAAAAATTACTTCACCGTCTTGACGATGCTTTAAATTGGGCAACACCAGGGCCAAGCACAACCTCCTTCATCAACTGGAATTTCTATTAGAACGCAAACGGCCTGTTTCAAGCAGAAACTTGCGTCATAATAAAAAGAGCTAAACAGATGGCCTGGGAAAGTTTAGTAACTTCCTTCTGTGCTTCATGAGTGCATTAGGCTACAAGACTATGCTGGTTCAATCTGTATGTACCTTACGACACAAGTGATATACCCAAGTGGTTCAGTTACGCTAGCAAGCAGTTAGTTCCACTAACATTTATAATGTCTGGTAAAAAATTTCCTGGTAAACCAAGCACAGAGCCGCATCAGTTGCATTCCATACCCACAATTAGGGTGCCCACGCTGTCACAGGGGCCGAAAATTCAGTCCCGTCACCACTTAGTTCTTCAAAGAAAGCTTCAACCCCCAAATTGAAACATGAAGCACTAGAAATCAGTGAAGATGGGGCCCTGTGAAATAAAAGTGTTTGGACCCCTTTGAAAGCAAAGTAGCCTACTTATACATTACAGCTGCTGTTGGACCCTTTGAAAGCAAGGCATTTTATACATTACAGTTGCTATTGGAGCCCCTTTGAAAGCAGAGTACCTACACAATGACTGCACATTACAGTTGTTGTCAGGGGCCCCTTTGAAAGTAGAGTAGCATACTTACACATTGTAGTTGATCTTGTGGACCCCTTTAAGGCAGAGTACTGAATTATGATGTGGTTCGGAAAATATTGTGTGAGCGGATGATACATTTTTCACCAACAATGAGGGATATTTATGCGCAAAATACCTTAAGGGCGGGCCCTAAAAAGGGGGGGCCGAGGCAAGTGCCTCGCTTGCCTTCCCCTAAACACACCACTGTAGATAACCCTGACAGTGATCTTATATGAGAATATGAAACTGATTGAACACGTGATGTGCGCATGTCAACACTGTAAGTGTAGTGTAAAGTTATCTTTGTATTATTGAGCACATTGAAGTTGCTGATTAATTTATCACTTCAAAAAACACAAATTTAACGTGATTTTTCATAATTACCTTAGACACCCAGGCAGGGACGGATTAAATGAACGCGAGGCCCCCTTAATCAAACGCTTAGCGCAACTGCGTAGCGTTTCATATGTCCTCGTTTTAACTTAGCAGAAGCACCGGTTGAAAACGTCAAATCTGATACGATTTGGCAGCCTACACTTCAGACAAAATTGGGCGTGACCATAACTAGGAAGGGCAAGCCTTCCCTGGAAAAATGTGTTGGACATAGTTTAAAAAATATGGGTCCCTCTCATCAAACTCTTCGCCACTCCTGGTGTCCCAAGCTGGTTACGGGCTTGTTGGTATGTGGTTCATTTGTTCAAACAAAGTTGTATAACAAAAGAAACGATCTTTTTACTACCGTGACACTACACAACAATGTTTTTTGTCATAGACTCTCTGACCATCTGCACTGCACAAATGGTCCATTCACATACTGTGTGTGTTGAGGCAAGATAAGTATACACATGAAAGATAAGTCTACACAGTTACACCTATTAACTGTTTCGTGATCTAGTCCTAGTGGACAACAGCGCTTTGTTTGATCTAAGACTGACACTCTCATTATCACGACAAGCACTTCGCAACTAATTGTTACGTCAGCGCATTATTCGGCAATTGCGAGGGCTTTAAATGGCGAAAAATACTTAGTAACGAACCTATTGAAGTGACCCTGGTCTCTGCCACTCTGTCAATGTGTGTTTTTTTGGAAAAAAGACAGCTACGAAACGTTTCATGACGTCGAATTGTTTGCACGCGAAATCGTTGATGATTGTCTCCAGCTCCGCATCTCCAAGAATCTCCACGCTCATTACAGACAGCATGTTTATAGTTTTTCTTGCCCCATTGAACTTAGAAGATAATTCTTGAGTCTACTTAGAAAAAGACCACTCTGCAGTACAGTTTGAAACCATGAGGCACAAGTGTATGCAAAGGGAATTTCAGTACAGTATTTGGAAAACAGAGTGCAGCTCGTTTTCCACAATAAACATATACAGGGTGTTTCACAATTGTTGAAACAAAGCGATTGGGCACAAATCCAGGATTTTAAATGATACCACAATGATGAGTACATTTATTTAAAGGTGAAAAGATAACATTTTATAATCTGCAACTGATTGTCCTCAAATCAGAAATAATATGTCAAGAAGAGTCCTAGAGTACATGCTCCAGATGTCCACCGTTCTGTCGTCGCAGAGATCTGCTCGGACTCCGACCGACTGACTCTTGAACCCTAGTGACATTGTCGGGAGTTCGAATCGTTATTGGAGGCCCAGAGGGCGATGAGCCTGTTACCCTACGATCTCCACAAGTGCCATGAGTTTCAA
>Ga0210059_1007402_pt1 | contig 17442 bp, 10 predicted proteins | sample Ectturendosymbi2_FD_188042 | JGI IMG/M metagenome (GOLD analysis project Ga0210059, IMG submission 188042) | Ecteinascidia turbinata endosymbiont from Florida, USA - Sample 2 (SPAdes) (version 2) | ecosystem: Host-associated > Tunicates > Ascidians > Unclassified | place: Key West, Florida...
CAAGTGTAAGATCAAGAAGATTTTATAATGACTGTTGCTGATGCTGCCGTCATTGCCCCACATGTGAAAGCGAATATAGGTGTATAAAATGGCTGCTGCTGCCGCGCTACACCGTCAACTGAAAGTGCGTGTAAGTGCATAAACAGCGTGAAGGTCAACATTTTAGGATTACTCTTAGTTGCTTGCAATTGAGCTGGGTTGCGGAGTCGGAGGTAAAATATCCGACTCCCGAAACCGACTTTCCAAAATTTCCGACTCCGACCTTCCCAAATTTTCCCACTCCGACTCCCGACTCCTTAACATAAAGGGAATGAAATTTGGCGGTTAAAATCAATGGAAATCGTTGTATAAAGCAAGAAATCTGTTTCCACAAAAGTTTCAAAGTAAAGTGTACCATTTCAACAGGAATTCCCAATTTAGGAGTGTGATATAAAAATGATCCAATTGGACATCCGGAGTCGGAATCGGACAAAAAAATCCGAATCCGACTCCCAATGCTCTTAGGAATCCCATTCCGACTCCACCCAAAAACCTCCGACTCCTTACGACTCCGGCTCCGACTCCGCAACCCTGCAATTTAGAGCGATACCGAAAAGAAAAATAGCATAGGTTTACTATGAACTTTGCCGCTATAAGAAAAGAAATAATTTTTATGAACCTGGCTAATCCCGTCAATGGGCTCAGTCGTATAATAGTTATTTTGATTAAGCACAAAAACAACAACCAGGTTTAAGTTTATATTAATACATACAATTGGACGACAAGAAAAACAACGACATTGATCGTCAAAAAGACGAGAATCACAAGTCGATCTGGATCAAAAGTGGGCCTTCGTGGTTTCATCTCATTAGTCCATCAGTTTCAATGACCTTAAACGTTTCTGCCTGCGCTTAAATGTCTTGAATGTCTTGAAATTGAGCAGAGCTATAAAGATCGTCACTTAATGAACCGTCAAACGACTATTACCCGAGCCCGGTTTCATGATTTTGAAAATGGAACCCAAACCAAAAAGAAATTTTCTTCCAACTTTTTTCTTCAGTGCTGCGCTCTAATCATTGTTTCAATAGTAATCACGTCTGTGTAGCTTAAGCTTTGCGATTTTTAAGATTTACTTTGATTCGTAAAGTAACGCAAAAACTGTTAGCTTCAGAACACAGAAAAATGCGCAGAAGAAATAGACATGTTGATTTTCAAAAAGATCTTGAAGCTACTTGTTATTGAACTTACATAATTATCACTACAGCCCTTGTGTATGTTGTTTTACCATCATTTTGGTATTAATATCTTACCAACCAACAGCTATAAGCAGTAAATTTGTGTTAGTGAAATAACTTCCTTGTTTATTTAAACTTATCAAAAGGAGATGTGAGAATAAATTACGAGTTTTTCAGGAATATTAGGAATAGAACTTCGCGGTGATTGAAATAGGCTAATTACTAAAACAAGGCAATCTAAGGTAATTCCATCTGTAACTTTAAAAATCATTTTGCAATACTAGGATTTTAAACACCTTGCAAATAATTTCTTCCTGCTTTGGAGATTGTCTAATATAGTTTCTGGCATTAAGTGAATAACTGAAAGATTAAAAGTTATTTTTGTTTATACTGGTCGTGTGTCTCTCCAAGAAAACTACAGGCTATGCCCTATCATAAAACAGTGCACGAGTTTGTGGGGGGCCATACAGCAAAACGTCCTTAAAGCTAAAAAAGTTGTTTCAAAATGGTCAGCGTTTCCAACGCTAGATCACTAGAAAACGATGCTGGAATAATGCACTATTAGCCTTGATAATTCAAACTTTCGCTTTAACGCTAGGCAGAGGAAAGTCTTACGTTAACTTGAAAAGGTACAGTAGCTTGGAGCCTGCCTTCTGTGAGAAACACCTCAAGTTCTAGAAAAGTTCTTTCCGGTAAAGTGAAATAAAATAGCATTATTTTTATCTCCAACTGGTCTGCCCTAGCTTCAAGTGCAACAAAGGATTGTTTGCAAAACATTACTCCTGAAACTAGTGAGGGCTGAGGAGCTATGCGAAATATCATTCCTAAAACCAAGACGTATATTTATAAAGCCTGACTTAGAAACCACGGCATGTCACAAAATATGTAATAGGCCACAATAGGTAACTAATAGAAACGCAATTGTAAACTAGTCGCATGCAATAATTTCAACAGAGTTGTTCTCAATTTTGAGATTTTCGCGGTACACTCACTGAGAGGCACTGGTTCGAAAATATTTATCGGGCGTGTGCCGGTCACTATCTTACAAGAAAAAGTTATAGAACATCCAACTTGCAAAAAATCAAGATGGGCAACCAAACAACTTCGAAGATTTTTTCATTTCTGCGCTTGTTCCAAATTTGTTTGACAGGCCTTGCTTGCTTCTTACCAACCTTTTCCAGGGTTGCTTTCGCCAACATTGCTTTTATGAGTAAATTCAGCTTTTCACCTTCATGAGCAAGCAATTCGCCGATATTCATGGTTGACAGATTGAAGCCGACTGCTTCAATTGCTGCACCAGCCTCATCAATGGATGTGTGTACGAAGGTTTGATGTGGTAAAACGTGATATAATATAAACACTAAAACTAGGAACGCAAGTAAAAAAGAAATCCTGAGTCTTCTTCGCGCAAACATGCCTTCATATACAATCAAGTAGAAATATCTTGTTCATTTGAAAGTTACTTATTCCACCAGACTCGTGTTTCCCACAAAGACAAACAGCAAATATTGTTGCTTCTTTCAAAGGTTTAAACAAAGAAAATATCATCTGTAATAAAACGTATTAGATTTAGGTCTTTATCAGCTTTCAGCAGTACACTTACTTATTGCAGATTTAGTTTCAAGTAGAATATTTAGTTTGGCGTAAAGAGTGCAATCGCCAAAGACCCGGCTAAACAAACTTGGCGGGGGTTGCAATACTGTCTGTTTTTATAAAATGAAATAAAATAAGGAACTGTTTCTCTTTGCTGCCACAGAGGGTCTACTTTCTTCTATTTGCGACTATTTTTCTGCTGGACAAATATGGAGTTTTCGTCCCTAGTTGGAAATGTGCGATGTTTCAAATCAACTTAAAATAACTCTGATGTTCGGTCGCAAAACACGCATAGAGGTTTCAATGCCAGGCCTGTGAAGAATATTCAGTGAAAACATTAGAAACCCCCCAAAACTTGTTTAAATAAGACAGATTTACATAAAAGTAGACGTGTTAAAATTGTGTTTTTTCGGACGGTTTCACGATTCATAAAATGGAAATTTCAGTACGACGAAACCAACAAAACACAACAACTAACTAACGGTAGTACATTGCATTTCATTCAAATAACTTGTTTCACCTACGTCTTTGCCAACATTGAAGTTCAATTTGCAGAATGCAGCTTAGACCTAGCGATATAAGTTGCACCTGACATTTTGAGTTTGTTTTAATGATTTCCTTATTGAATTAAGTTGAAAATATGCAAAATATGACTTCATGACCTAACATGGAAAATATGACTTTTTATGACTTTATAACTTTTGTTATAGACTTCGTAGGGGTGCGATTTTTTGTTTTAAAATTCGTTTTGTAGCTTCCTGAAGCACAGAAAAAAATATGACATTTATGACTTTAAATGGCCTTGATAATCACCAAACGCTAGAAAACATGTAAAAAAGAAGTAACGCCTTTCGCAGCTGCTGCTATAGCACACCAGCTTGCTGTATCCTACCTAATGCTGATGTAAGCTTCGTTTCATTAACATCACAAAAATTCCTTTCTAATGATTGTGGCGTGCTAGAAAAAAAAATTATGCTTGGTTGCAGTGTCGGCCGTAGTCCGCAGCCTGATATGAAATTAGTGGCTTTTTTATTTTTTTACAGTTTCAGAACTCAATGCATGATTATGGCGGTGATATACATATCATATGTCTTGAAGTTCATGTTTGTGATGATTAAGCGTGCATTGTGACGTTTCAATCACAAATATGTAGAGCCTTAACGTTTTCAGCAATGACTTCCCATATACAGCTTGCCTGCGAGTTATAAGTCAGTCTTGTCAAGAACTCAAAGTCCCGCCTGTGAATAGCCTAAATGTGTTTTAACTTTCATCAACTGCACTAAACCAAACTTTAAACACCGTTAAAACTTGTTTGCACAGTGAAAAACGGACCCTTATTTTGCGGCTTATATATGATTGCAAATTTGATTAAGAACAGGACAAGCACATACACAATGTATGGACATGAAATGCTCAAATGTTGAGACTCAATTTTTGTTTGCCCTGTCACCTTATTGAAATGTCTGGCAACGCTCCAGACCACATAGAACGTTATTTCTTTCAGTTTACTCGAATTTATCGTTTATCGAATCTGGATTTTGTAACTTGCTAAAATATCAGGAATTAAATTAAGCCCGCTAATTGGCTTCGTCAGTTGCAACAATGGTCTTTGCTTTTTCCCCGAAAATTCGCTGTTTCCACAAACGTGGGATGATTATTGCGTCCTGTTTATTTTTTGTACTAAAACTGTGAAATAAGTGATTACTCTGAGGTGAAATACAAGAAATGTTAGTCCCCATCTCTCAGGTACCTCAAAATCCAACATGCTCGCAATCTCGCTTAGAATTTCATGAATTACGCAAAAAAGTACATCACACTCGCATAGCCTGTTAAATCACATCACTGACTGATGTACCACGCTGCATTGAAAAACTACAGCAGAAAATCCTGGCATCTTGAGAGCGAAACCTTGATGCGTCTATTTACGCTGAAGCTACTGCTGATTTCCGGAAAATTCTGAGTATGTATCCCCTCCAGGCACAAAACGCACCAACCTTCCAAGCAAACAACAGTCTTGCGCTGAAACTGAAGAGGCATAGATGTCGCCAAAAGCCGGCGTGTCTGTACTGTACATACTTTCAGTGCTTTGTGCGTGCTATAACCGACACCACTTGACTCTGCTGAAGTTCAGTAAAACTGCGTCCACTTTGGTAACAACGTAAAAACAATGTTAGAAAATCAGCTAGTTGCTAGATTGAAAAATTTCCAGCTAACAGTGAGAAAAACCTGCTAGATCTAGCAGCAAAACAGCTCAAATGGCAACACTGCCAAAAACCGACCGATTGAAATAAAGCGACAGTTACATTTGTCAAACCACCAAACTTTTATTGCAAAAACAATTATGTTTTATATTTAGGTGTGGATATCAGAGTTTAGGGGCCCGAGGAAAAACTCTCAGAAGGGAGCCCCTATATTTGTTCACGTTATATCAAAATAGGGGCCCTGGATTTTGCACATGGTGGACAGAAACTTTATTCGCTGAATGCAAGTTAAATTTTTCATCTTGCCTGAGAGTTTGCTTCAGCTTGAAAGTCTATTCCACACTGCAAATTGTTTGAAGTCGTTTGATTTTAAATTGTTCTTTGTCTACGCCCTTAGGAAGCCTCCTTTGGCACATTTGCACATAATTTTTGCTGTATGTTCAAAAATAAATGACTGGCTTCAGAGCTTATTAAATGCGGCTCTGGAGTGGTTCACAAGCTTTTTAACAAAACAATGCAGAAACTACAAGTGCGAAATTCTCAAAGGGGGCCCGACAACATCTTTGAAAAAGGGGGTCCTGAGGAGACCGTTTCGTTGGCCTCCCCTATTATCCACCCATGTTTATGTTATTGCTATAGCTAGCAGCATTATCGTAGCGAAAAACAGTGATTCGGCTCGACGTGGATAATATTTTTTGCGGGAACAATACCCAATTGCAGTACTAGATCTTCGTTCGCTGTTGTTTGGTGCTCATCTCGATCAATGAACGCAACGAACGAAAAAAACGAATCAACTGTAGCTTGCTAACCCTATGTGACGAAATCTTTTCGCTGCCTCACAGACAGCAAAAACAGAAATGAGCCGTATGCTTTGACTAGCAATCTCGAACAATATGCTATAGTAAAACACATTTGTCCTGTACGTTATTTTTTTTCGAGCTGTTTGTTAATTTTGGTCTTGTTAAATTCGATTTCCGACAAACAAGCAACTGGCAACTGGTGGTATTTTATATACGGCTTTGTTCCGGTTAAGGTTTTTAAAAAAGCAAAACCAAATTCAGTTACTTGTGGTTTACAAAACATCTATTAGGTAACTGCTAGTTTTTCGTTGCCACTGTTTCCTTTGAAGTTTTGGATATAATTGTATCTTTTTTATTTACATTTTTGGCTCAGACACTAAGAAATAGGTGTAGAAGCAGGCAATTTGCTGGGGTTGCAAAGGATATTTTTCCCGAATTTCCCCAAATTTTCCCAAAAAACGTTCATACCACAAACTTTCTACAAATTTTCTGTAGCTGTTGGTACAATGTTGCCATAGACTTAAACTTAGAAAATGTGTTACAAGAAATTTGGTTTTTAATAACCCAACTGAAACAACGTATGCTAGACTGTGCAAGAACAGTGTCAGAAGTCAGCTGTCACATTAGCCTACACTGAACATCTGCTTCACAGTTCTAAGGTTTGGCATTACATTCACATCTCAGCTGTTGCTGTCAGCAAAAACACTCACACCTAAGTGAGGGCATTTATTCAACATGCAGCATACTATATGGCAAAATGTGTTAATTCCAAACGCGGTCATTCAAATTAAAAACACAGCTTTTCTGTACTTGACGTGTGCTTGCAGCATAGCCAACTCGATTACCACAGTGTACAAATAATAAAGCAGGAAATGCTTTTTTCACCTAACATTTCAACTGAGTCAATTACCCATCAACTCTCTCATACTAAAACATAAAGTTACTAGAAACAGCTTGTTGATTTTATACATATTAAATGCAGAGGTGGGGAGTAACGAGCTACTCCAGCGAGCTAGTTTTCCAGTAATGACAGCGGTAGCGCCGCTATTTTTTTAAATAAATAACGAACGACGTGGCAAGCTCTCGTAACCTAAAAACAACATCCACCGTTAAGCCACTGCTTAAATCGGCTTTAATTGGCTGAAACACGACATCTAAAGAAATAAGAACATAGTAAAATGACATGAAGTAACATAGTCAAGCATGCGGAAACAGCAACCCACAAGGGACGTTTGCAACAGTACAGACAAACTAGTCACTGTAACCGAGAATACTGCTCTACTAATTAGCACGTACACTGCAAGTCGATTACGAACGCACGCAACACAAATGGCCATCAGCATGGCTACCATGTCACGATACTACGACATTCTACCCCTCTAAAATGGAATGACGTCACTGTATCTTGTAGGAGGTATCTCGCGAGTGCTTCGTGCGGAACGTCTGGGTAAAGAGATAAATTTTCAGGGGGGTTTTCTTCTACCCGTTTCGGTTGAGTTGTAGTACCTGCACAGTACCAGAAGTATTCGACTGTTCGAGATTTGATTGATGCTCAGACTCCAGGATTTCATCAATCAACCCCCAGGGTTGGTCAAGGTGGCATTTTCTGATTGGTCTCCACTTGGGCACAGTGCCAAGTCACACAGTGAGACATTTTGTTCTCTTCCGTCTTTACGCCTTACACTAGCGTACATAGGATTTGCTTCCAGCAACTCCACTTCTTCCACCTTGTCATCATACTGACTGGAGCGCACGTGATTTCTCAAAAACACTGCAATGGAAACTTATAAAAAAACAAAAAATCGTTACCAATGTGCTTGTTTCTCTTCAGCAACAAGGTTGACCTCAAAACCAATAACAGAAATTCTGGAAAACCATTCCAAACATTCTGTGTGCGGGAATTGTTGCTGTAAAGCTGTTTCAAGTTGATCTAGAATTCTACATTCAAGATAAACCATGAAATTACCTATGATACTTTTACGAAAAATGAAAAGGCACTTCCACTCCCGTTGCCCCATTCTTGAAAATGCAGATGCGGCAATGCTGCCGTTCTTCGGCGATCCTGCCGAATTCTATTACCTGACAATTGAACCTGTTTCGATATTATTAATATTTCTGACGGCTATACGCTAGGCCGCATGGGCGCACTTAACATTGGCTTAAAGGGTTAACAAGACACACCATTGGGACTGCTTCAACATTAACAAGACACACCATTGGGACTGTTTCCAAAAAAACAGTTCATCTAGTTACGGTAGCCTAGCCAATGTTTGTTGCGATACAGTCAACAGTAGATGGGCAGTGGGGTAACTGACGGGAGGCAAGGAGGCGAGCCGCCTCCCAAAACGTAAAAACTGAGCTCCCTTTAGTTGATATTTTAATATTTAGCATTCTTTTTAGGTTGTTGTTTTTTGCGTGTTTCAAGGTGTTTTCGTTTTTTTAACTGGTATGAACATTCACGACATCCAGGTTCTCTATCATTCCTTTATCTTTTTCTGAGTGTTAGCTAGTGCCCCCTACGGTGACCAGTGGGCCCCCTTCAGCTGAGCTTTGTCCCCCCTGGATCAAACCTCTAGTTACACCACTGTGAATGGGGTAGGCTACTTTGAGTTTCAAAATGCAACTAAATTGTTGAAATAAGAATGTGGTTGATTGACTTATTGACCTTCATATCGGAGATATGATGAATACGAAGACGCTGAACAACACCTTCCACACACGGTGGCATAAACAGCAATTGTTTGGAGATTTTATTGCAAGTAGCTAACATTTTTCAACACAAAAAATATTACCATTTTTCACACATGGCTATGCAGAATATTGATTGCTAGTTGAGGGGGCACAATGCTTTGATCCACGTAGTGACACACTCTTCAGGATTGCAGTTATTTACTTCGTCACCAGGGCCGGCTTCAAGCCCATTTGACCGATATCTTCTAACCGGGTCCCGTGCCAAAGGGGGCCCCGCGCTGCGCCTACAAACTAACGCAAACTTCACTTTCTATCGAAGCTGCTTATTTCTAGTGCCGGCGCGGGGTCCGCAGCGTTTTTTATTGTGTTTTGAGAGACCAAACAGGTTCTCAATTTTTTCCAACGGTTTCTCAGAATACAGTACAATCTCGCTTTACTGCCACCATCAAAGTATACCAAAACCTTGCTTTACAATCATCTCGGTATTCAGATAAAACAGATGCGGTCTCTCAAAGAGTCTTTGCAGTCAGCAAGGTCAAACTTTAAGAAAACCCTGGAAGGGCCCACACTATTTTGTAAGCGTGGGATGCGTTACCAACGAGACTCCAAGTGAACTGCGAGGCTTTCAACGCCCTCATCAAAATTCTATAGTAAGAATGGTCATTGTCTTGAGTATGTGTAGCCAAGTTTATTCACTAGCACCTCGTTAAGGCAGAGAGCGCTTAAGTTTTGAAGCTGTTTTCTGTTTCTTTTGTAAAAGCGTTTCATTTTTGCAGGTCCGGTTTCAATACCTGCTGCAGAATACGGATCGATAGTTGTTGATATTTCATCAGTTGCCACTACGACGGTAACGTTTAGTTCGTAATTGCAAATGTGTGGTGCTTTGTCAGTTTTTCAATAGCATTGTTCATTTTCCCTCTCGTAACGATTTGATGAGGCAACCTGAGATTGGCGTAAACGTTTGAAATAAACCTATTTTTAATTATGAACAACTATTTCAAGTGTTTAAAAAATAACGGTTTCTTAAAAAGTAACAGAAAATTAATAACATTTAAGCCATTTGCAAAACCCCCGCCAGAGCGGTTTCAGTGGCCAACGGGAGCATTCAGGAAAAATCTTAAAATCTGAAATTTGTTGAAAAGTGTGCAAGGTTACATTTGACTCACTGAATTTCTTGCGCTGGATAAGGCGAATTTGCACAAGAACAACGAATAAAGCCTTTTTTGTGTACAATTATTATTTGTTTTTGTTTCATTTACTTATTTTGTGATCAGCTTAGAAGGTACGGCCCTCCGCTGGTACGCCTGTCCGGATAACCTCTATTTTTTCTGTGCCCCGGCGTTCGTTGTCTTGAAGAGTACATCTGGCGCAATGAACTCAGTGCCGCCAAATAAATCTGTCAATATCTCCGCTAAACGCCCCCAAGCCAAATCAATTGTCCATCCTTGCAAACTGTAGAGAGCTTCTGCAAATTAGCCAGCAAAGATAAATGTCTCAAGCTGAAATATTTCGCGCCAAAAATGCACTGGATGTTTGGAAGTAAATGCGTGCGTGACAGTACGTTTTCTACTATGAAGCAAGTCAAATCCAAAAACAGAAAACGAATGGCAGACGAAACACTGACGATAGCTTCCTACTTGCTATCAATAGCACTGGTATTGATAAAGAAACGATAGTGTCAGAGAACCTCGACCACAGGCATCCCACTGATAGATATTTGTAATAAATTGCTATTTGCAATTGTGTAATGATTTCAATAACGCACTCACTTGTCTTCCCTTTTTTTATTTTAAATGTTGTGAATCTGTTCTTTTATACACTATTTTATTGGAAGTGGCCCGCAAAGGTCACATTTTTGTAAAATGGCCCATAGGTCAAAATTAGTTGGACCACGCTGATTTAAGAATATATTTTGTCTGTCACTAAGGTAAATATTATGAGTCAAAAACTAAGAGGCATAAGACGAAAATATAAAGTGGCAGCCAAAAGAGGCTTAAAGCTAGGGTCAAAACAGACCGAAGCATAAAGAAGAAAGGAGCGTTGGACAAGTATTTTAAGCACTGAGGGTATATCCTCAATGCCGCACCGCATTGAAGGTGGCGAAAACGTAGTAGGCAGCCAGCCTGGTCATGTTACTCCAGATAGTCAAAGCGGACGTTTATGTACGGGAGATGATAGACGTCGTTTCGAAAGTGGTGATTCTGACAAAGAAGGAACCTCGTCGGATGTTTCATCTAATGAGGCATGCATGCAAGATTATTCAAAATTTGAATGAACAAATCCTCCTGCTACATATCCAGGTGTCATGAGTCAGAATATTAGGGACTAACCGAGACTATTTAGCCCGAATAGGACCGTCCGCAATCATAATGGAGGTTTTCCACAGAAACGAGAGTGATTAGACACGGTTTTCTAAGTTTCCCGGGAAAGAATACCACCAAATGGTGAAGTGCCCATGGCTAATACCCTGACCTGGAAAAAATGGAATCTTTTACTACTACTTCAAACTTTTCAGTTCTGGATATGCACTAGCACAGCACTCAATGCCTCTCCGCTCTGCAGGTACTACATTCCTACCTCCCTTCTGGTCAGGGAGGTACCTGGCCAGAGAGGAGGTATTAAATAAGAGTTGTAATTCTTTGATTTATTAGGTTTTACACGGCGCTATCCATTGAAGTCTCTGCTGGAGATGTCTTGATGTCACCCTTTCGGGCCTCGCTTTTGTAACATCACCGATGTCTATCATTATGCCTTGATGCATACCCGCAAACATATCTCCACACTACTGAATGGGGCCCCGCAAAAGTGTTTCAAATTGGGCCCCGCACTTGCTAAGGCTGAACCTGTTCGTCATTTATATGATTTGGTAATTAAGAGGTGTATAAACAATTTGAAACTCATGGCTGATCAGAAATGTGTCAGTTTGCGATTCATCAACGAGATGGAGATACCCACATCAAGAACTTGCATAGCCATACGTTGGCGCCTTGAATTTATTCTAAAAATTGCAGGACCGCGACTCACGCATAAATTGATTTGTTACTGATATTTGGCGATGGGTAATGAGGCAAGCAAGCACCTTGATTTTTACGTTATTTGTGAAAGACATGATCAAATTTGGGCAAAAATATTTTGCATCCCAAAAAATATGAACTACCGTACCATAAGCGTAGCCAGGGGGGCGCATGGGGCCATACCCCCGCATTTTTAGAATATCTGGTCATTTTGTGCTTTGAGAGGAGGTATTCCAAACAAAATACTGTTGCTAGCCTAAAATTTAAAAATCCCCCCAAACATTTTCGACCTCCAAAACTGTCTCTTACACCTATGATCAGATGTTTGGAGACTTTGTAAAAATGACTATGGCTCGAATCGATTCATGCAGTATAAAATATAACTCGAGTTGAGTCACCATCATCGTGACTCGAGTCACGTTTTCACTGGCTGCCGTAATGAAATGCAAATAATAACAAAAGTTTGGAAGAAACCAGAATTAAGCCTATCGCTCAGTTCTGAAAGCACTGTGGCTGTGACCAATGGAACAAATCTGTGGCCATTGTCAAGCGAAATTTCTGACTTGTGAAAACGTTGACATCACGCCAACTGCGTATGGGCAGAGTGATATTATAATAATGGTTGTTATCAGGGACGTAACGAGGATAGATGGCACCCGGGGCAAGAAGCAAGTTTGGCGTACCCATGTTGGTCTTTTTGGAAGCAAATGCAATGTACTTGTGATATTGTTGGGATTTTTCAACGCCCTCCGCAGTCATTCGGCGGCCCTATAGTAATTCTGCGCCCGGGGAATTTTGTCCACCTTTCCCCCCTCGTTACGCCCCTGGTTTTTATTGCAGACTTGTGGTCTATATTACAGACGCAATCATATAACACAAGAGCACAAAAATGGTTAGCCATACTGTAGCGCGTTACAGAATCGGTGTTTGCACACGACCAACACTGAGAGGAGCAAAACGCTTTAACAGCACCCCAACTGTAGCTTCATTCACCCATCATAATGCAGAGATCCAGTAGTGTGAGAGAAATGAGGGCATTCTAACACCAAAACTTTGTGGTAAACAGCTATCAGAAAAAATAAAAAAGTGAAAAATAACTAAAATGGGGGCGTTACACTGGTGCTCAGAGGCATGGAAACTGTTCCGATCAAATTTTAAAATGCTTTGCAACACATTTATTATGAGATCGACAGCCAATCAATTTTCCACGCAATAAATCCTCAAGCAATAAATTGCGATTAATTCGCTTGGTGTTGGTCGCTGCTATGACTTAGCTATTATTGCTGAATGATGAGTGCAAGCTTGAATTATTGCAAGAAGATGGGAGCAGAACCAGGCAGGTGATTCCTCAAACAGCCTGCTGCAAAGCTAGAGCCTGTAATTGTGGTTTTCCATAAGAAGAGGCAAATCCCAGCCGCTGGTGCTTTCCACTAAGGTTGACATCAATTGAAAAACTTTGAGAAACAGAGGAAAGACATACGAATTGTCGCTTGAAATCTTTAGCATGGAAAAACTGAACGATCGTTTGTTTTTACCATAACCCGTAACTGTGGTGTAAACTTCATAATCGAATTACTCCATATTGCTTTAGGGCCTACCGCCGCAACCGCAACCTGAGTGGCTTCCTACACTTTTTCCACTGCGCGTTACTGTCTCTTGTAAACCACGTGATCGACCGAGACAGAAACCACGCGAAAACGAGGAGATAATTTTTGTCAATCAGTGAGCCGAACGGCCGTTTACGATCGGGTTTCTTAAACAGTTTTGTAGTTGTGTCTAGAGGAGTGGTACTAATTGGGCTCAATTTTTGTAATCTTGAGTTTTGATCTTAGCAGCAGTAGCCTACGTAGTTTTTCTATTTGTTTCATATGTCAACTTTTTCGCAGGACTGAAGATGTGTAACACACGAAACCAGTTTTCCTTAACGCAATAAATTGCGATTGATTCGCTTGGTGTTGGTCACTGCTGTGGCTTAACTATTTTGCCAGTTAATTTTTCTGAATTTTAAAGCAGGATTTGACAATCAGCATTGTACCATTTACATTTCTTACTTTTTGTATGCTTGGTTTGTACACATTGCAAACAAGATTCTTTTTGTACTACACAAAAGCTATACTGTTGATTTGAGATGCGAAAACCGAAACAATTCACCAACAACTATTGCAGTTGGTCGCCATCATACAGGAGCGTTGAATAATTGAGGAAAAATGAAGATTTGCAAAAAGCATCAGACAATTGAAGCGATCGGATAAAAAAGTTGGATGAAGATGAACATAGTATAAACACAAATTGTTTCTCAGGAAGGCATCAAAGGTCCTGAGACAATGACTAACTTGATGTGGGCGAAGACTTACATTTCTTGGTATGTAATGCACGATTCGGAAGGCATTATTATACGCAGCACGTAAGCCCTTCACACTAGTCTGTTTGTATTTGCTCCACAATTGGCAAGCAAACATTGGCATGCAGTAGGCACGAAACAGTGTTTTTTACTGCAGTTACTGCAGAAGAGCACTGGTCGAAAGTGCCTCTAAGTTTGTTTGCTGCACAGCAGGTCCGTAACCAGCTTGGGACACCAGGAGCGGCGAAGAGTTTTCCGAGAGGGGCCCAAACTTTTTTAACTATGTCCAGTAGTTTTAAACTATGTCCAAAACATTGTTCCAAGGGGGCGAAAATTTTTCTAGGAGGGATTCGCCCCACCTGGTTACGGGCCTACTGCACAGTACAGTGATTTCACTTGTCTCTGAATATCATCATCATCCTTAAGTGAAGCATTTATCCACACATCACGGTACTTCACTTGGTAAAAATATTGTACACGTACACCATTTAGAAAAATATTTGATGGGGTAGTTTGTTTATACTTTTTTGGGCAAAAAAGAACACCAATTGTTTTGTTGCAACTAAAATTTCGTGTTCAGCAGCATAGACACCACAAATATTCAGAAGACATTGCAGCCCACTAATACTGGGGCTGAACACACATGTATTATTAGCAAGCATTAGATTATTCACAACCATAATTTCCACAGTGCATCCCATCCCCTGGCTGAATCCAGCTGGTCCGAGAGTTCATCCAGGTAAACACTAAACAACAAATAAGTATGGGCTCAGCACTCCCTCCTGCCTTACCCCATTGGTCACAATAAAAGGGGATGAATAGTTGGTGCCTCATTTTCCTTGCATGGTCTGTTGCCTGTACCAACTCAACAAGAGTCTTACTATGCACACATGGTACATTGTACTTAATTAGTTTAGCAAACAGCAGGTTGTGGTTAGCTCTGTCAAATGCTTTAGATGCATCTAAGAAAACTAAAAACACTGGGGCATCTTTGCTTACATAATAAGACACAGTTTGTGCAAAAAAATACACATGTCACTCATGTCAGTGCCATGTGTTTGCTTGAAGCCAAACTGGTTGTCAGTTGTGGCCAAAAGTGGTGAGATGCAGGACAAAATGTAATGTCCAAACAACTTTGGAGATGATAGTGGCAAGGGAAACAGGTCTATAGTTCCCAGCATCAATTTGCCCCATTCTTGTTTATACAAATAGTTTTTACAAATAATGGCAGTTTGCATGCATTCCTGTGGAATGTTTCCATGTACTAAACACACATTGTATAGGCTACTCAGGTGATTGCGCGCATTTGAATCAGCAAAAAATGTGTTCAGTACAGATGCCATCTTTGCCAGCTGCACGATCCAGTGGTAGTTTGTGCAGGAGAGATTTAATCTTAAAACTGTTGCTCATCAATCCCGTCAAAATTACCATTCGAGTTTATATTTGCTTGTCTCTTTCACTGTCAGTCATTTCCACAAGTCTAGCTCAACTGTGCTGCAAGCCTTTCAACTTCTTGTTTGGCTTTAGGTTGAATATGCGATTCACCACGGACGGGATGTGCGTGAAGAACTAGTGTTGTGCGAACAAGCAATGATAGAGTGAGCACTGCGAGTGATCTCTGTTGTTGCTTGCTGCCACAGTGTGAAGCTTGCACAGTGGTGCTGTGAGCAGGATGCAGTGCAGAGGCGAATTTTCATTTTCGGGGCCCTAGGCAATTTTAAATTGTGGGCCCTTCTGGAAGGTTTGTGATGTCTGATGTCATACAAATTAGCACTACACGTGCTCATTACATTCACTGAACAAGTTGTTCCAATTCATAAAAACATATTACTTTATTCTGACTTCCTTCGATATCGGGAACAAAAATAGCTACAATGAAACTAACGAAAAAAAAAGCGGTGAAGTTATCTGACCACACTCCCATTACATATTTATTGAGTATCTCACTGGCCTCGTGTAATCTGAAAAATGGATTCAGGCGTTTTTTTCCACACATTATACGTAACAATAACCAATTCTCAACGCCGAAAAAAAGAGAATGCTCATCGTCATTCACTTCAATCCTCGCGCTCATTCTTCTATCTATAGAGATCTTTTGTAAGCGGTATAGCAACAAAAACATGCGTTGAACCAGGACAAAACTACAAAAATAACTGCTTACAGAAACGCTGGAAACTATCCTTAGTCCTAAAATTATGGGGCCTCCGAAATTGGGGGCGAGCTTCAACAGAGCTTCTCATTGCATAGCTGCTAACAGTGAACACTTTGAAGTCTCTATAATGTCAATTGTTATGATGTTGTGAGCCAATGGTAGAGCATCGGTTAACATGATTTACTTTTCAAACTATATATTTATTTTTCTTTGAGTTGGATTACATATGGGTGTTGCAGCCACAATTATGTGTCGGCCTGAGTCAACCAAAAAGAGAGTCGAACGGACGACACACGGCACGCGCGACGCGCATCACAGCAAAAGAGATTACCTATTCGACCAGGTTCATTCTGCTGCTACGAATTCATCGTTAGGCCTATATGTGACATAATCACATCACCACATTACTTCCCCATCTCACAAGCTCAAGGGTGCGACCATCAACAGTGGATTGCAGCCACCGACATGTTGGGACCCATTTTTGCAGCCATAATGCTGCGTCGCCCTGAGCCAACCAAACAAAGAGGCGAACCGACGATCCTCAGAATAAGAGCAATTGAGATTACCCATTTGACTAGATTCACTCTTCTACTGCTGCTACGTATTCAACGTTATATGTAGCGTAATCATGTCGCCACGTGGACTGATGCTAATAACAGTGGCAGGAATTTGGATTTGAAAACAAGATTTCGTTTTCGTGTTTGCATTATATGTTGCAACATAATTTTTGGATTGGATTTTAATTTGAAAAAATTAAATCACTTTACTGCTAGTGCTATCTGGAAAAGATTCAAAGTAACAGCATGAGGCCCACTGCCATGATCACGATATGCAAATACTACATTAAACCATGATAAGGTATCAATATATTGTGCCCTGCTGGCCCCTCAGTGAAAAGTAAAATCTTAGGTCTACCCAAAGGTGGACAGTAGTGAGCTACTAAAATAGCGAGCTACTGCAGCGGGCTAATTTTCCAGGAGCGATTGCGGTAGGGCCGCTCTTTTTTGATAAAAATTACGCATGCGGTAGCGAGCTATCGCACTTCACTCTTACCGCTATTCGTTACTTTGGCGTGAGTGGTGGCCAAAGGAAAAAGTTCGCTTGAGCTTTTCCATTCGCACACATTGGTAGAAACTGCTCTTCTCACTGTTTTGTGTTGACTTTGGATGATTTTCATACGGTAATCTAGCAGCATTAGGAAAGATTTAGTACAGGTTGCTTTTGACCTGAACAATCGGTTGCATTTTAGTTCGGAAATATCAACATCATCAACAATCTTAAAGCAGTTCGGGCTTGGAAATATAGGCTACTGCTGCCAGTAAAGCTGCGTAAAACTGAGTTAAATGCTTGGAATAAATGCTGCACTGGATTCAGTCAGTACTTCACTGCATGTGTAGCTCCAGTTTTTTGTTTTTACGATATGTCAATATGACATT
>Ga0210059_1007403_pt1 | contig 17439 bp, 13 predicted proteins | sample Ectturendosymbi2_FD_188042 | JGI IMG/M metagenome (GOLD analysis project Ga0210059, IMG submission 188042) | Ecteinascidia turbinata endosymbiont from Florida, USA - Sample 2 (SPAdes) (version 2) | ecosystem: Host-associated > Tunicates > Ascidians > Unclassified | place: Key West, Florida...
TCGTGGTTCTGGAAGTTTGATGTCATTGCTGCATCATATGACGTCAAGGTATTAAGAAATTTATGTTAGAAAAATCTCTTCATCAGGTGGCACAGTAGATAGAGAGAGACTGCTTCAGAGCTACAACACATCGTTATATTCAATCAATGCTCGTTTCCAGCACCAAGCATCATTTGAGAACCACCCGAAAAAAATTGTTATGAGAACTACTCTTTACGATGAACAGTCATTTTACTATGGTTAGTTTGTTTTACGCGGTACAATGAACCACACTATCTACTTGACTTGTCTTTTGCTTTTTTAATGCAGTTGAGCTATTCGGCTAGTTAGCATATTTACAGCTGTTTGCCTATAAAACTTTGTGCTATACATTACTGAACGCACCTGTTGCACTGACGGAGACGCTTTTATAGGCCACGACATTTGCAGGCACTTCTATTGTTGATTTATAACCTACGTTCTCCTCGTTAATCGTCAGGGTGCGTTCCGATCCAGGGGCCCAAGTAGTGTTTTGAGTTCCAGTGAAAACGAGATTAATGTTGTTCACCATCGGCGGCGTTTCCTTTACGAAAAACATATTTGCTATCAGAAAATTTTCCACACGTCAATCGCAATAATTCTTGATAAGGTCATAAAATGGCAACTGCGCAGCTTATTTTACGGGCAAAATAGAAAAACATTTAAAATGTCTTGGTAAGTTTTGCAAGTACACGATTTTACCAACCGAATGATCCGTTATCTTTTCTTTCCTATGAATTTGTGAAAATACAGTTGACTTAATTGTTTGAGCTTGTTTTTGTTGCGACATCATTTGTCATGAGATTGTAGGCGCCAGTGAAAGAGTTGCAGCCGGCGCCAGTGACGTGAATACTTGTTATCCGGAATAAAACCTGAAATACCTGGGCACACCAACACTTGCTGCAGAAGCTCGAAAATGTGCAAACGCAAAAAATAAGAAAAATATCAAAACACATGAAAGAATGCCGAAAATGTTACCATAACTCAAGGAATCATCAAAAATGGGTCGGGGGTAGGGGGCGGGTTGGTGCCCCACCTTAACTGCCTGCACACCCATACAATCAGGAGTGAAAATCCTTCATCAGTGGGGATTTTAGACTCGTACCAAATCAATACGCATTTTAGACTCTTTTACAAGGAGAAGTTTCAAAAACGCAGCGGTAGCCATATTACTATTTAATAATTCAAAAGCCATTTCTACAATTTTCACACAATTTTGTAAAACTTTTGAAGTCGATCAGTTAATCTTGTGAAACGGATGTGAATGTCAAAATTTGTTTCGAAAAATGTCGAACACTTTCAACAGCAACGCTCTTATTTAAACAACACTTTATGTAAATACTGTCTTTTATTCATGAAAAAGCAGTTTGACATAGAATTCGGAAAAGCAGCACAGGCCTTTCAAAAATTACCTTTGAGCATTATTAAAAGTTATAACCTAGCTTGATTCATATTTAGTCAGACTAAAACGAAAAAACACAGGGGAAAAATCTGTGCTATAAATGATGCGGTTATCCGTGGTTGTTGTGTTCTTGGCCAACAGTTTTGGCGTATTGTGATAAATAAGCCCCAACAGAGCCTGAAAACTTATTCAAGCATTTCAGCTTGGTCAAGGTCAAAGTTTGATGAGGCTATTTTTAGACAATGCTCGAAAATAACTTCTTCTTGTGCAATTATATATTTTCAAAACAACTTAAAAATCATCATTTATGTCAGAAATTTAATTACGCTGAAACTCATCAATGTATCACATTTGAAAGGTGGGATTATCACCAAAACATAACAACCCACCAATAACGATCATAAGCTTAACTATCATCAAACATGAGCAAATATCCAAGACTCTCTTGCGATGAGGACGAGTTTGATGGAAGCAAAGAGGTATAAGACTAAACAAAAACAATCTGCAATACAAATCTAATGAACAGAAACCTGTATGCAAGAAAAAATTTGGGGGAAGATTACCTTCTACAGTGAAAGTAAAAATCAGTTTTGCAAGAATTTTTTGTGGCTCAAAAAGAAACACTTCGCGCTGAAAAAACTGCATCATACAACTTTCAACAAAACTAGAACGAGGTTAAGCCATCTACCTGCATGGGACACGGCAACTGTGATAAAACTGCACAACACAAAGAACTTTCTTAGTAGGCGAAGCGGAGGAGGAATTTTATTAACTGCACGGCCATCGTAGGCGAACCCTCATTGCGTCGTTGCTGTTGGCTTGCGTGTGATTGTTGGTTATTACCAGGATTCTGTCATGCAACCTAGCCTGAGAGACACTCCTCCTTGTTTTGATATAAAATACAATCAGTAATGCAGTACCACCGAAAGGAAGTTGTTGTTGACAATTCAGGCTTACTTAGAATTTTAGACTTATCATTTACTTGAGCATTGTGGCAAGGGTGCATCTTTCGCGTACCAGGACAAAGTTAAAAGTGAAGATGCAAAAACTGGAAAGGAAAGTTTTGTCATGCAACAGGATAAAGAGAGTAATTTAAACTGCTACAAAGCAAGCATACGAGATATTCTTTTACGATGGCCTACATGTAGTCTTATGATGGTCTACTTGACGTATGGTTGATTGAAGCAGGCAAAGACAACGCTTTTAACAGAAAAAGGTATGCAGATTGAAATTACATCTAGCAAGGCTGTCAAGCAACTTGCATATATGTTATTGTAGAAATTGGAAGTTGGCGGAGTCGGACTGGAACATATCCATGATTTGCGGAGGAGCGATGCGGAGTCAAAGATATGAAACTCCGTTCCCCTCTTCCTCACAGCACAAACCGTTAAAACAGCATCATGAACACATGCTCAGCCTCAGAAACGAGGATTACAAGGGGCAGACAAGGGGTGCACAACCTTTTCGCTATTTCCGGCCGGGTTAAGTTTGTTTTTAGAAATTACTGCCGCCAGTGATTTCAAGTTATTTTATTTATTGCATTGCTTCTTTTCTGCTTTCACACACTGAGCCTAAGTTCTTCCACTCGTCTGTTTGGCCGTTTGATTACTAAGTATCCGCATACACTGTGCAGTACACAGAGTTTTGTTAATGCACTGACACCATGACATGTATTTTAAATTGCATGTGCACGGCCGCAAAAATGTTTATCCAAGTCCGCATGCGGCTGGACGACCGCAGGTTTCTCAACGCTGGGGTAAACTTAACCTCCAGAATTGGTTTGGGAGCTGAACAAGACAAAAAGCGACTACAGTGTGGGACAGCCTCGTGTGTCTTCTGGACAAAACCACGAAATCAACTGAGACTGAGAGTGTGGCATTGAATTGATAAACGCGGGAGAAAGCCATCAGATAACGCGTGCAAAAGAGTAACCTTTTTCATGATCTACGTGCGTGTTTCTTTGGTAACAGCACACAAAATCCAAATCTTGACTATAGAAGTTGTGTTTATAAAATAGAAAGCTTCCACAGAGCACAAATTCTTGAATTTATTATTCCACAGAATTCGTAACCGGCAAATGAAAATACAAAACCTTTGCAAAAAAAAGAAAATCCTCTGCAAAGCGTGATATTGATCTTCACAATATATGCTTTGAGTTCAACTAAAGCTTACCACTCCTTCGACCCAAGCTTTGTAAGTTGCCATTGCTTGAAGACCAATCACAGTGTCCTGAGTGGAAATGAAAGCACCTGCATCATTCCGTTGAGTGACCAACCAAAGCATTATTTTTCGTGTGAAATCCAAATCTGCCTGGTGGACTGAAATAAAATTTTTGATTAAATTATCCGTGTCGGTCAGTTTTCGAAACAACCAGAAGAAAGCATGACTTTGCAGCATTCACGCACAACGATAAAAGATATCACAATCATTTTTGAAACAGCGGTCCTGTTGTAGTGGTTGATATTTTTTTGCATTTATGAATATAGTAGTTCTGCAATGGTGATTGATATTTTTACAATAGCATTGTTGCCATTCTACACAAAATTTAAACATCTATTTCCTGAAGAATCAAGTCCAAATTTTATCATTTACGGAAGCTTGTTCGTGGAATCAAGGCTGATAGTGTGCGTCAACTAAAAAATGATATATCTCAATAGGCATGAAAAGAACTTTCCTTGTAACATGCCGTTTCACTAATACAGGACTGTTTTTTATATTCTACACGCGAGACCAAAGGTAATTGCAGACCGGCAGCGTTTTTTTATTCAAAAAGCTGTCAATACTCCTCAAGTTCAAAAGTTTTAACTCCACAAAGCAATCTCCTCAAAAACTACACAAGACTTATTTCATGCTTGCCGCAATGTTTGTAAATGATTGTTTCCAACAAAACTACATCTGATATTTCGCAGCAACCGGAGAGATATGTCTGTTGTTTCAAAACCAACCGGTGCTGAGTGCATCGCAAGTGACAACCTCAAACAGCATAGGGTATACCAGCGCGGACGGCATTTACTGAACTTTAGCGTACGAATTGAGCAACAGTACGAGGTATTTCACACACAAATTCAAAATCTAAGAATTGCAATAACCTCCAAATGGAACTCAACTGATTCACAAAGCAAAGCTACACCTCTTTAACTTGTGAAACTTTCAGAATAAGCTACTACAAGCAGGGCCGGCCTTAAGCCGATGCAACCAATGCAGCTGCATTGGGCCCCGCGTCTCTGGGGGCCCCGCGCCATGGTGTTTAGGTAGATTGTTCATTTTTTCCAGATACCCCTTGCGTTCGAGAATTCATTAGAAACGGCTTATAAATCTCATTGTTAACAAACAACGCTCTTGTTAGAACTAGCGATGAAGTTCCTATTATCGAACGTTACCAAACGTGCTCAATTCTCGTGGTAAGGCTTTATATCTGCGCTCTACCTGGGTTGTATAGCACGGTTGACTGAACACGATGACGTCATAAAACTATTGCTCAGAGGGGCCTTGCATTGGACCCCGCACCTGCCAGGGGCGGCCCTGACTACAAGATACACCATGAAGATGGATTCATCTGGAAACAAACTTAAAACTACGAATTGAAAGTAGAAGACAGACTTCTAAAATGATTTATATGAGGACGATGTGCCACACAACAATTGTAGAACGCACCAGGAGTTTTAATTTTTGCAATTGTTATTTCAGCTAACAAGGCATAGGCGGTGGTTTCCACATCCACAGCAAGCGGTTTCCGAGTATACCAGTACGCATGGATGTCAGTACCAGCGATGTGACCAGCGTCACTAGCTTTCCAGAAAACTTGTCTCGTGCCCTCTGTCGTTCTTTTTGAACCACGTAGCCTTAAAAAATATTTGTAAAATAACACAGAAATCTCAAAAACGATCTCAATACGGGTGTAGAGCTCCGAGGGTCATTTCATTTGACTTTTCTTACAGAAGCGTTTAGGAAACCAACTTCGTAACAAATGGCACGTTTATGAAAGTGATCATGCAGTAGAAACTGAAAAAAACAAACGGTCATCTTTCTGTTCTAGCTTGGAAGGGCATAGTTATCAAATATATTTGCAAACGGCATGTGCGTCAGCGATAAGCACGAGATGTCATAATCTGAATTCAAAAACGATGTTACCCAGTCCCCGAAGAATTACTTGTAATTGAACCTGAACTAGATTCACCGTTTCGCAAAATCATAACAATTTTACCACTTATAACCTCAAATACGTGCAAATCTAATCGCCAAGTTAAAATAAGCAAACATATATTTACATTTTCTGCAAGAAGAATGCAGAAAACGATGTCAATGGCATATCGCAAACGTTTCGATAACTGCTGTTATTATCATCAGTGCACTGCAAAATTGTAGAAATATGCAGAAAAAGAAGAATCATTTCCGAATATCAACTGATCTACAAGGAATGAGAATGGTGTACACATGTAAAACTCCATTCTTGTAAAGCACATAAAGAAAACTTACTTTTCGTCAATGGTGAACACCTATCGATAAGATAAATACTTTGTTTTCTATGTTTTAGGATGTGAATTTACCTCGTGTGCAGTTCAACTGTCACTGGATCCAGTGGATCATTCAAGGCCAAAGCGTAAGTCAGAAGAGCGAGGGCGTAGGGTCTTTCAAACGTTGGATTGTTCCTGTTGTTTTTCAAGTAACCTAAGGCTGTTGTGACGCCCGCTTGTATTCTGTTGTTCAGGTCAGGCAAGCACATACTCTGAGTTTCCAAAAGACTGATGACCACGTAAGCAGTGAGAGTAAGAGAACCACCAACAGCTCCCTAAAATACAATCAACATTCAGGAAAAATTGCGATAAAAATGTATACGGTAAAAACTCCCAATATGTTTTGAGTGGTGTTAAAGCAGTGCGAAGGTCTTTAGGCACATCTTGCCTATGTGCATAAAATCAGACGCGCTAGGTCACCTGACCAAAAACAGCACTTGCCAAGGGTCACTAACAAATCAGTTTGAAACGTTTCATGAGCTTACTGGTCATTTTTAAATACGAGTTGATTTGAAAAAGTATTATTACTGTGACTACTTTACAAGAAAAACGAAAGCGTTTGGAGGAATTGAACTGCTGTTTTGGGGAAACTGAAATACCTATTATTTTGTATTTATTCCAGAGCCACTTTGGCCCGGAGTGTTGACGCCTGACAGAGGATCAGTTATGGATTACCGGCCGATCTGAAAAGCCAAGTTTGGCTACACAAGGGAAACACAGTCTACCTATGGGAGACTAGAGTAGGTGGGGAATTTTTCTCCACTTAAGCAGCCTCTGTAACTGAACCGGGCCCAACGTATTGGACATATCTTTACTTGGTACTCAAAGGTGATGTGAATTGCGGTCTAATAACGATTGGTCAACTCAGTGAACTTAAACTAGGCGGGATCTTTTATAAAGTTTTTCGATACGAAAATCCTTACTCGTAAAGTTTCTGCAAAACAGTCGCACACGTAAAAAATGAAGCTCTTCCAACGTAAGGTTTATGATTGAATTAAGTTAATTGTATAAATGTACACACGTCTGAAGCTTTAGCAAAAAATCTATGTTTTGTTTGCGCGGGATGTTTTTTATATTAACTGGTGTAACACCGCTGCTTTGGCATGATTGTAAATCTCATTGCTTATCTTCCGAACTGTCTTGTTTTTGCATTATTTGTAGTGCTCTGGTATATTTCGTTGATTTTATCTATAATTCGAAAAGTACTCAGTCTCTCACGGTGTGACCGCTTAATAAAGTTCATTTACTGATTTTGTTAACTTTAAAAAAACAATGGTTTTTTTGTGATCTGCAGAGGTTTTGAACTTTTATGCTTCATTAATAAGTTTTGGCTATGACCAAGAATTTCGAAATTATTGCTTTCACAAGTATATGATATTTTTTACCGCCTTGAAAAATTTCATTAACTTTTTCAGGTGCAAAGCGTATAATACATGCATGGTGCAGCAGTTCACCACAGAACTGCCGTCATCGTATTTTGAAAAGAGAATTTGGAACATTGTTCTTCTTGGGAAGAAAAAAACAGTGCTTTGAAAATTCCAAAAATCTCAACTGATAGTATTGTAGAAGTTGAACCAAAAATTTCAAAGTTTGCAAACAAGTCTAAAACCAATGCAACTTAAGATGTTGATATTTCTACTGGAATTTGTTTCTTCAAAACGGATCTTGCGGTAAATTGTGCCAACACCTCGAAAGTGTCATCCTGCACCGCCATCTACCTGCTTGTCAAGTTTTTCAAGAAAGTAGGCTGCTGATGAAAAATACCGTTTGTATTGTATTGCAATTGGTCAAACAATGCACTAAACTACAGTTTTTTGAGAAAATAGCGTTGAAAAGAAGTACTAATGCTGCAACACAGAAATCTTATGCGAACAACATGCCAGCTGATGTTAGTAACACCAGCATAAGTAATGAATCTTATAAGCTGGAACTCCAAGAGCATAAAACAGAGGTAGAGGATGGTGTAAAGAAGGAAATCACGGAAGTCTGCGAATTAATTAAAGTAAAAGGTACAGAAACGAAAAGCAGTGAGGAAGTACTGAAAGCATTTAGATTCTAGAACATTCAAACACACATTGCAAAATTCGAAAAAACAACTAGAAATTTCGCTCCCTTCTCTTGAACTGTCTGCACACCTTTTAAAATATGGTGACAGAAAAATAAAAATTCAGTCATCTTCTATTTTGCGTCGTCAATTACGAAAAACAAAAAGTGCTTCTTCCTCTGGAAAAGGAAGAAAACCAACATGTGCCCAGGAGCTTATCGAGCCAGTAACGTTGGGGGGGGCGATTTTAGTAATATTTGGTAGTCAAGTCTCATTACGGGTTCACTACTGTAGGAAAGCTGAAATATACTTCACAACACTGCTGTGACAAAACAATGGACGGCAAAATAGCTTTATATGTCGCGAATGCTATTTTCCCAATTGTACAAAATCATGGTGAATAAAGGTACTTCCGTTGTTTTTTTGGGGGCGGTCGCCTGTGTTGTAAGCTGATGCAATGTGCCAATTTTTCGTAAAGAATTGCTACATGCGGGTATTTTTGTAATGTGCTGTAAGCTGATGCAATGTGCCGATTTATTGTAAAGAGTTACTACATGCGGGTATTTTTGTAATGTATTGTGAGCTGATGTCAGTTGCTGATTTTTTGCGAGGAGTTACTACATGCGGTTTTTTTTGCAATACATGTTTGATTTATGCTACAAGTTTGATTAGGCTGTATCTGTCTTCTTATTAGTAGGCTTAAGACCAAACAAGCAATATTGGCAGTAAAATACAATTTTTGTAATACAAAAATGGTTCATAAAGGTCCATCAAACAGAGTGGCAGTAATTGTAATGGCATATTGGTTCTCTCCAAAACATTGGTACACAACCGTACACCCAACATAGGATTTTTGAGACCCCCTTTTTGACTTTAAATTAAACAAAGATGTTCTGACTTTAAATTAAACAAGATGAACCTTTCTCACAAAATCACCGATAGATTTCATCTAACCTTTATTCCCACCAACTGGTTTGCTGTCTGGTTTGCATGAAGTGGTTTGCATAGTTTGCATGAAGCTGAAGATGCACAGTAAACAACTAAGATAAGCTGTAGCTAAATAACATGTGATGTGGAAAACGGAGTCTAATTATAACTATCAAAGAGTGTTTACAATACCTTATTCATGAAGTAAATGGGATAACCTGAGAGGGAAACTTGCTTGATTAACAATACTGAATTTGTTGCACACTACATTAACTTTTATGCACTTTCTTCTAACCACCAGAGGTGAGCTGGACAGGATCAGGATTGAATATCCTGTTGGATATTTGCGATTCTGTTTGAAACAGGATTGGATTTGGATAAGAAAATTGGATCAGGACAGCAGCAGGATATTTGTCTGATTTCTATAACGAAATTTCCTTGAGAGTGTTCCAAGATGTCACAAAGGATGTTTTTACCACAGTTTGTATATTCTCATGCAAAAATCAAAATGTTTTTGTCAGTATGTGCTGCACTCATAATCAACGATAATTCGTGCTACTCTATTGTATACTTTGTTCCAGCGAAGTAATAGGCTACTCTTTTGTTGGTTGTATGCTGCTTTGTGCTTGGTGGCATGTGTTTGTAGGTTTAGGTTAATTGCTTATTTCAGTGTATCAAACTACATTACTGTTGGTAAGAATTTTGGACTTTCTTCTTCCAGTTTTATCCAGCCAAACCTTGCTAAAAGAAAATTTGCAATTTATGGAGGCCACATAGTTTCTCTTTAGTTTAACTTGTGATCTATTTTCAGTGTTACTAATGATCTATTTTCAGCGTTATTAGATCTATTTTCAGTGTTACTAGATTAATTTGCATTGCCATTTTCAAACATTCCCTGCCTTCTACCTTTGAAAGATGTTTCCACCTTTGATTTTCAAATTGACCGTTGTATGTGATGTTGCTTTGAAGTTAATGCAGTAATTCAGCCCTCAGTCAGGCTTCTTTCATGCTTTTAGGTTTTCTAGATGATCAAATTGTATCAATTATGTGTGTTGAAGATCATAAAGCAGTAGCTTCAGCTTAAGCCAGTGATTCTTAAACGGGTGCCACTTGGCTCACCAAGGGAGGAATTTTTACGTGGCCGCCACAGCGTATTCAGTGCCACAGCGTATTCAGCCACAGCGTATTCAGTGACCCGGGGAATCATTTAGGATAAACCTTTAGATCTGAAAAGTCCTCCAACTTCAGTAAATGTTAGTGCTGAGGCTAACTTGAACGGAGACTTGCTTCTATTTTCATTAGAAGGTACGGCCCTCCGCCAAAGGCGGCCTTCGGAAAATGGCCCCCGAGCTAAATTAATTGCCCAGCCTTGTTCTAACCTAATAGTTTGGCACTGTTTAAATTATTGATTGGATTTGTCAATATATGTTTTTAGAAGCGGTAGGAATAAACCTATTCCGCGCTATTGTGGACAAATTATATGCCTTATATAAACAATCTCCGAAAAATTTGAGGGAATTACAGAAAGCAGCAGTAGCTGTTGGGGAGGAGGTCGTGAAAATCGGATAAATGTTGAGGGTGCGTTGCACCCACAACACAAATTGGAATACAGTCATTCCGAGCTGCCTCTGCCGTATAGAAGAATTACAGCATCTTTATGCACACCAGTGGCGTCTAGAGGGAGGGCGAACGGGGCTCCGGCCCCGGGCATCCGAGGAGTGAAATTACAGAAATGAAAAGGCTGTAATTAGATGATTTTTCGTTTTGTACTGTAAGGCTACTGACATATGCTGCATGGATTTAATTTGTCGAAACTTGTCTTTTTTGTCAACACAAGTTTTTACGTATTCAAATGCCAGTAATTATCACATTCTTCAATACCAGGGACCTATGCACTAGGTGTGCGGTGCACACCCAATGAAACTGATAGTGACGTGACTTTTGCAGATCGTGCGATCAAGGGAAAATCACAAAAAGACGATTGAAAGATAATTATGGATGCTTTTTGTGAGCCAAATTTTACAATTATCCTATTTCAACTTGCTTGGTTTAGCTGACTTTTTGATGCATCACTAGTTTCCCGTTTTAATTTTTGGATGTGGCAATCCTGGGTGTGTGCTAACACAGCTGCACACCTGTGCTTGCAATATGTGCATCATTTCAAACTTCGTATTGGCAGTTCAGGTGGTTGATCGTAAAAGCTCACACAAGCCCGTATCTGTTCCGTCCCCAAAGAGGTTGTACATATAACAGCCACATAATAAAAATCGAAAATTATCTTGCGTAATTTATGCGCATTCTCAATTCTGGTGCATTGCAACAAGTTTCAAACTGTCAACCCCAGTGACCTAACTGGAGGTTTGAGCCAGGGGAAAAAGTAAGCTGAAGTGTGTCCACTTGCTAACACTACGAAAAATTTTTTAGAGACGGTGGTGAATTCGGATCTGAATGGCTGTATCAAAACCCTAAATCACAGGAAAATACTCCTAAAAACGCAAAAAACAGTAACTCACTGAATTCGAAAAGAATACTAAAACCGAATTATAAGCTACGTGAAGGCCCAGTTTTTAAATATAACTTGCCAGAGGTGGCGGTTGGCCCCGCTGCCCTCTCGTCAGTTACGCCACTGGTCAACCACTCAAGGATCATAGCTTCTTTGCTCGACTGCTATTCGACGAGACTTTCGCGCGGTCTGATGCTTTTGCAGCTGTGAACAGTGGCGTATCTAGGGTATGGCAGGCATTGCTCGTGCTGCGGGCGCCACTTTGGATGGGAGCGCAAAAGTCGCTTAGCCCAAATGTAGATTTGTGACTTCCAGTTTCTTCAATTTCTATTTTGCACCCCATACAACCATTAACTACAAAGCTGCGTCAACACAGTGCCCTTGTCTAATGCACATATTGCGCCAGCCAGCGCCGGATTTTGATGGTAGGGGACCCGGGACCAAGGCGTGGTGGGAGGCCCCATGTGCGGATCGGATATGGAATCTTTAGGTAGGGATGGCTGATGAAGTCACTAGTATTTCCAGGAATCATTAATATTTACGACGTAATCTTGTGACGTCACATTTGTTGACGCAAGTGTAACAAAACTTTGTGATGCAACATGATAAATGACAATAATTAGCGATTTGTGAAACTGCTGCAAAACCGGGCATCAGAAGCATCGTATTTCCTTTTTTTGAAATTTTGCTTGAAAAAAGCTGGGCGATCCAACGTTTTCATCATCTCCAAACATCAGTCCTCGCTCAGCAATAAATTTTACGACAGAAACCAAACGTTGCAGTAACGATTTCCAAAATTGTTGGCATTGATTGAATTGACTAACTAGTTCTGTATCAATTCTTCATAGTGATTACTCGCATCTGCGACTAAATGTAATCGTGGCATCTATATGTTCCATTGATTGCTCGTAGCTCCTCAGCGTGCTTCCAGTCGCAGATTGCTTTTCTAATAGGGAAATGTGCACGTTTGGTCGTTTCCGCGCACATCAGTTTACACGTGAAACAAAACACACAAGTTTGTGAAGGAAAAAAAGAAACCCAGCTTCTTTCAACGACTTCGGCGTTGCGGTTCTGGCAACGAATAAAATTTGTGCTGCATTTCCGTGACGAGTTTCTGTCTTTTCTGTGTTGTGGAACATCATGTTTTAAAAATAACTTTTGGTTTTTCAACAAGTATTTCCGCATTTTCTCCGGCATATTGAATGACCAGAGACCGATATCTTTGCCTCCAGTGACAGCATCAGCCAACTCATCTGCCGTGTGTTTTGATGACACTTGTCGATGTTCTTCTGCTGCTGCACCGCTGATTAAACTTGGTCTATTTTCATCGTTATGTACATCTACCTGTAACAACATGCTCTTCGATTTTCTGTCCTCTACTGGTTCCGTAGAAATGTCTCCGCTGGTCTTCACTGCCACTGTGAAATAGTAACGTGAATGTTTCTTGACTTAAGCTGCGATTTCTTCCTCTCATTTTTGCCTCTTTTGCTTTTTAATGTTTTTTAGAACCACTTGGATAAGCTCTACACTTGTAAAGGGGACGATCCCTTTTTTCTGTCCATGTTTGTTTATTAATAAGTTCAATAGGGCTGCTATATTTTCAGCAAAAAAAGGGAGGACAGTTTGAGGACAGTTTACGACTGTCACTTACTTGAGTGTATCATCTACACCCAACAAGTCAAATAACAAAGAGGCCTACTGATTAGTTTTTAGCACTGAATTAAAACGTCCAGTGTAGACAATGTTTGATTTAAAACACACAAAAAATTTGTATTTACTTTGCCTGAATATTTTGCAGATTTTCTATAAATGTAGAATCACGTTTCACAATTTTATGAAACTGCTGGCATGAACGATGTTTTAAACTGCACACCAGCTTTAGACCAGAAACTGGTTCAAGCAGAAAGGTTTCTCTTTCTTTTTGGTTTGTGGCTGCATCAAGCAGAAAATCGTTCCATATAAAGGGCCATACCGTTGAAGTAATACTCTGCAATCTTTATCAGTTTTTGAAGCGTTTGATGGTATCGCAAGTTGCAAAATATTTTGTCCATCTATCATGTTCCATCATTTTACAATAAATTGCATTTGGCTGATGCTCTTTTTGCACGAACTCGCACAAATTTTGGCTCTAGTCAAACAGTTTACTTCAGCTTCATCAACAAAAACGTTCCTATAAAGCAGATACTACTCGCATGTTTCATCCTTTTCCCAATTAGTTGTTTGCAAACGGAGGCAGAGGGCGGAAATGCCGCCTGGCAATCTAAATGTGAAAACCGGACCGCCACCTCAAGTGATATTTCGGTATAAGTATTCGTTTGGTTTTCAGTAGGTTGTTGTTTTTGTGTGTTTTTCGGATTACTTTCCGGTGATTTAGAATGTTAGCATGGCTATCCACATCCGGATTCACCATTATTGCTCAAGTTTTTTTTCCGAGTGTTGGCTAGTGGGCCCCTTTTGGCTAAGTTTTCTATCCTAACTCAAAGCTCTAGTTGCCCCAGACTACACTGGTGGGACAAAGTTCCCCACGTAGAGATTCGTCACCGTGCCCACTGCCTTTCGATGGGAGCCATCATTGCTGAGCGCCAGCTCAGATGGACAGGGCATGTCATCCGCATGCCGGAAAACCGACTCCCGCGACGTGTGCTATATGTTGAATTAAAAGAGGGCCGAAGATCTTCTGGCGGACAGTACAAACGTTTCAAGAATTGTTTGAAGGCAACACTTACGAAGAATGCTATTCCCCCTGCCAACTGGAAACATTAGCAGCGGATCGCAAGGGCTGGGGAGACATTTGTACCACTGGCCTTCTCTCTACGCAAGCACCGCAGGATAAAAATGAAGAGGAGCGTCGGCGCCGACGGCATGAACTTGCTGCTCGGAACAGAGTAAGCAACGCCGCTGATCTGTGTCCCACCTGTGGCCGTACGTGTCTAGCACGCACAGGACTGCACAGTCACAAACAATCCCACCTCCCGAGATAAGATGATGGATCGGATTTGTCGTTTCGACGTCCGTCGAAGAGAGAGTTACTTCACTGAATATAGCTATGCAAAATAAGAATGCAAAAAGGAGGACATTTTCGAATATCCTCACAGACTCTTTCATTTCTCATGAAAAAAGTGGACACGTACTTCCAGAAGAAGGCGTATGGTAGCCACACCTAACAATGCTACTCATATGCATATCTTAGTAAAGCAGACGCAAAATCTACCAGAAACGAGTAGAGGCGTAAGCTAACGTGTTCTACGTGGCCTGGCCTTGCATTCACTAGATTCAGATACCTGATCGACTTTCAGGAAACCAATAGGGGTAATAGTTGCTTCGTCACAATATCAAATGTTCTTCAAGTTAAATACTGCTGTTTCGCCGACAGATATTAATAGCGTCTACAAACAACCTTTTCTTCCTGTAAATGACCAAGTGGCACACACACAAAGCCGTATCAGCCGCACTCCATATCATCCAATTGGGGAGGGCCCACGCTGTCACAGAGGGCCCAAAATTCCACTCCCGTTACCACTTGACATCCGAGAGAAAGCTTCGATCCCCCAACTTGAAAGATGAAGCACTAGAAATTAGTGAAGTTAGGGGGCCCTCTGAAAGAAAAGCGCATAACAGCTACTTTGGGCCCCTTTGAAAGCAAGGTGTTTACACATTACAAGTGCTGTTGGACCCCTTTGAAAGCAAGGTTTACACATCACAGTTGCAAAGGGGGGTCCGAGGCAAGTGCCTCGCTTGCCTTCCCTTAGACACACCACTGTATATAACCCTGACAATGATCTTACATGAGAATACGAAACCGATTGAACACGTTCTGCTTCATCCGATATGCGTACTTTCTCACCTGATGCGCACATGTAAACACTGTAATGTAAAGTTATCTTTATATTATTGAACACATTGAAGTTGTTGATGAGTTTATCACTTCAAAAAACACAGATATCACGCGATTTTTCATAGTAACGTAGACACACACGTCGACTAAAAAAGCAGATCTCGGTGGAAAAAATCCTCAGTGGGATCCCTGTTCACATGCGGCAAATGCCTACTCCCTTATCAAAGAGTCTACTTTTATATTTTATATCAAAGAGTCTATTCCTTTTTAACATAAAACAATGCAATTGCCAAACGGCAATATGGTTTTCGCACTAATCATTCTACTGACTTGTTGCTATAACAACACTATATGATGAATATATCAACAATATAGACAAACATCTTATTACCTGTTCACTGTTTTTAGACCTAAGTAAAGCATTTGATTGTTGTGATCATGTGATCTTATATATATAAATGATATTACTCAAGCATCTTCATTTAATACTACAATGTTTGCTCATGATATTAATTTACATATGTCTGCATCCAATGTTAGAACTTTGCAAAGAAAAGTTGAAGATGAAATTCAAAATATTGACTACTGGATTAGGGTAAACAAACTGTCAATTAATTACAGCAAAAACAGTATACATTATATTAAACAGACCTAAAGATGATACTGCCACATTTAATATCTCTATTAACAGTCATCAAATTTGTGAAAAAATGACATATAATACCTTGGGATCATCCTTGACAACAAACTTATTTGGAAACCACATATTGCTAAGTTAACCTCACAAATCTCTAAATCATGTGGGATATCATCAAATTAAGACATTATACCACCCAGCCTGTATTAAAAGCTGTGTATAATGCATTGATACACCCTTATCTAAATTATGCTGTCTTGAACTGGGGCAGGGCATCAAAAACTACGATTCGACCTCTTGAGAATCTACAAAACAAAGCTGTGAAATTTCTGAAAACATCCAAAAAAGCTACTTTGGATGAAATATATATACAAAATAACATTCTAACAATCAACAATCTATTTAAAATGTCTGCTGGTAAGTTTATGCACTCTTAAGAAAACAATCAACTTCCATCACATTTTAACCAATATTTCAAACCTATTCAGACAATTCATGAATACGCCACCAAACTTACATGTTCAAAAAATTTCTTCTTACCAAGGGTGAACTCTTCCCAAGGGCAATGCTCCCTCAAATTCATTGGACCCAAGGTATGGTTAGAAATACCTGACCATATCAAGTTTCGATCTTACTTTGATTTCAAACATCAGTACAAAAATTACCTACTATCTGGCCTTCTTAGTCCAAATCAACAAAAGTAATTTGTTTAAACTCATCTTTTATTGTCCGTTCTTTGTGATTTGTAGAATTGTTTCATTATGTCTTGCTAGATATTTTATACTCAACAGACACTGCAAAGCTTCCCTTTATAATGGGGTTAATCTTCTTCATATGTCTGTCATTTGATATTTTCCACCTTGCTCTTTTTTGTCATATAAACATCTGCATGGTCAAACAAACGTACATTAATTTCAGTGTTTGTTCTCTCCACACCAGTGAAATTGATTATCTCGTTATGGGGACTGTGTGTGCATAGGCATGCACTCATCTGTAAATACCATGTGTCTTTGTTTTTTATCACTTTTTCTTTTCATTGACTGCTTATGATTAGATGGTACTGAAAGCTGCATTGCAGGACTGGTAGACTAGTAGATGACCTCATGGTCTCTCTCAATCCTTTGTGACAAATGAACCAGTAAATGTTCGTTGCTTGTGTAGAGGTTTGCCTTAAATTATGCTATAGTTTCTGCATTAGCCTATACTATACTCAGTGGCGTAGCAAGGGGGGTTCTTGGGGGCCGCCGGCCCCGGGCGGCACTTTAAGGGGGGCGGCAGTTCGCTGACCAAAATTGCATTTTTGAAAGTTTAAAAGTTCTAGTTTTTCGTTATTAGTTTAAATACATTTTTAAATGTTCTACCGCTTATCAAATTTCATGTTTAGAAGCTCTAGACTGGGAGGCTAGCCTAAAAGAACACGACATATGGCTTTGGAGTGGGTGGATTGATAAAATTTTTTTTTTTGGGGGTTGCATCACAAAGTTTTGTTACACTTGCGTCAACAAATGTGACGTCACAAGATTACGTCGTAAATATTAATGATTCCTGGAAATACTAGT
>Ga0210059_1007404_pt1 | contig 17438 bp, 15 predicted proteins | sample Ectturendosymbi2_FD_188042 | JGI IMG/M metagenome (GOLD analysis project Ga0210059, IMG submission 188042) | Ecteinascidia turbinata endosymbiont from Florida, USA - Sample 2 (SPAdes) (version 2) | ecosystem: Host-associated > Tunicates > Ascidians > Unclassified | place: Key West, Florida...
AGTACTTGGCGATTCCAGCCACTTCTGCTTCTTCTGAGCGTTCGTTCTCGAAAGCGGGATTAACCATTGGCAAACTCAGAACAAGGCTGACAGGACAGCATATTGATGAAATCAATGTTCTTCATTGCAATTCTTCACTGCTGTGATTTTTATCAATGAAATTTTCAATAAAAATAAAACTAAAAAAAATCTTGTCGAGAATTCTAGAATAGGATTCAAAATTCTGGATTCGGAAATAAATTTTAGAATAATTCTAGAATAAGCAATTATTCTACTTTGGGCATCCCTACCCACAACGCAATGAAAAAAACAGCCCAATTGTGCAGGAAAACTGCCCAGCTGGCAACACTGCTCAACATTGTTCAGTTGCAACACATAAAATACAAAACAAAGCGGATTACACACAAGGGAGTTTGATCTGTCACACATGCCTACCTGCTAGACATGAATACAACAAACTAAAAGCTGTGCATGTTTGATTCAGTGTGCGCCAATGTAGTCAAGACCCTTGCACAGTAACAGTAAACTCTTTGGCGTCCGCTTGGTTTCAGAGATTTTCGGAAAAAAAAACGCCTAAACGCACGTGGCTTTGCGCGGGAATTTCTCTGGTCCGGTATACTCTACAGACCCAGTAAAAGTCTCAAAAGATGTGGCAAGTCTTCTAGTCTGCACTCAAAAAAAATTTTTTTGCTTGGGGGTTGCAGGTTTTTTGTGAGTGACGTCATAAGTGGAGGACTTTTAGGCCACCTTGGCCCACTTTGCCTGGTGCTGGGTGCCAACCGTTAGGTGGTAGTATTTTGCTGAAGTTTTTACTGGAAACTAGGCTACAATCCGAGTCTTTTCACACTTTGGATGACCTGCTGGGGTTTCGGGTTCAAAAGTTATGATGTAAACAAGTAAAAATATTTGACTAATTAGGTAATTAATTAATTTGTTTATTTTAGATCATAAGTTTTGAACCAGAAATGCTAGAAAGTCGATCAAAGGCTCAAAAGACTCAGACTCGAGCCTAGTTTCCAATGAAAACTTCAGCGAAACACTTTGGCCTAGCGGTTGGGCCCTAAGGCAGGCAACATAAGCCAAAATGACCCTAAAACTACTTCACTGATGACATCACTCACAAAAAATCCACACCCCCCAACCAAAAAATTTTTTTGGAGTGCAATCTACTAGACTGGTCGATCCATTTGGGTCATTGAACAACTCTCTAGCACAATCGGCGGAGGAGCTAAGGCGTTCGTAAGGCAACCAAAAACTGTTGTTTTTTAGGCCGAAATCAAAGTACGAATGTATCGTAGACCGGTTCTCAAAGTGTTAAGGTATGTGCTAGCTACTCATAGAACCACATACGCTGCTCATTACATTGTACTGTTTACCACATAAAATTGGTTCTAGGTGAGAAACCACAACCAGATTCATACATTAGGCACACCACATAAGGCATACTTACGATCTTTACGCAAAGTGGTGAAGTGGATTTTAAGTGTGCCTTACGGTCCAAAAAATGCAGTACCAGTTTTTAATTTGCCAAAACCAGTAAATATAGTAAAAAATCATGTTGTTATTTCACAACATTGCATATCCCAAGTCATGTACAGGAACACATTAAAACTAAAACAAAATTGAGTTTTTTGTTATATGAAATACAAACACAGTGCAACTAACAATGTTTGTTTATGCAATAAAGTTTGCATTGCCTCTTACCTTAAACTTGGGTTTAGGTATTTTCCAAAAACCCACTTGAACTTCATTTTCTTGAGTCTACATACATTCGAAACAGTAAGTTGTGAACAATCATGAACTAACCTTTAATCTGCACTTATGAACTTTAACCCATCACATGTAGTTACAACTGTTTCAGCCATCATCTAAGTGTATGAAAACCATATTTGATAATGACTCTTTTTCAGTCTAGCTCAAGTTTTAAAATTTATGTTGAGCACAATGATGACCTTAATCAGCCAAACACAATGAGAAAATTCAAACATGGCCTGATGGAAAGTCAGTCAACTAAAAAATTTGCGTACACAATGCCCACTTAATTGACAGCTGCTAAAGGATAGAGAAATGTAGCAGAAAAGAAATAATATTCTGATGTTAAAAATATTACAAACTTAAGAGTCTTCATAAGTTAAAGAGAAATCACCCCATGCTAATGTTCAAAATGTGAATCTGTTGTTTGTTGTCTGAAACAAACAAAAATAAGAAAATATTTTTCCCTAATCAAACCAGTAATAATATACTGATGTTTATATACATAAACATACCTACAAGACTGTATTCTGTGAGTTTTGCGTTCAACCAGAATCAACGGTTGAATGAAGTATATTTTCAATATCCTTCATGCAAGATTGTTATATTTAGGTTAGTAAAATACTAGCCTTGTTAGTTACAACTATCTAGCAAGTATTAAAGCATCTTTGTGGGTGTCTGAGCAAATTTTTGAGAAAATTCATTGAAATTAACAGAGCTGCGGAGCTGTCGTAAAAATGACACAGCTCCAGTGTTCTTCTTTTCATGAACATGGCTGTGGCTCCAGAGCTCTCCTTTTTCATCGCTCCAGCTCCAGCTCTGGCTTCTGTTCATTTTCACACATTAATATTTTCAATTACCTTGGTGCCTCAAGTTGAATGAAAAAATAATTATATCAAGTGCACAAAACTAAAAGAATATAACAAACTTTTTTAAATAATTTAATCTGGTAGTTTGTTACAAGCAGCGCTCTTACTAGAGCTTGACCGATGTATCGTATTGGCAAAATTCTGCCGATATATATCAGCAATATTTGCTCATAAAAGTGTTGTGCTGTTGCTCTGCATAGAGTGTTCGGAAGTCTAGCAGATTGCAGTCTAGCAGATTGCACTCGAAAAAAATTTTTGCCTGGGGGTGTAGGTTTTTTGTGACTGACGTCATAAGTAAAGTAGTTTTAGGGTCATTTTGGCTCATTTTGCCTGGCCTAAGGCCCAACCACTAGGTCAAAGTGTTTCGCTGAAGTTTTCATGGGAAACTAGACTCGAGTCCGAGTCTTTTGAGCCTTTGATCGACTTTCTAGCATTTCTGGTTCAAAACTTATGATCTAAAATAAACAAATTAATTACTTAACTAATCAGCTAATCAGTCAAATATTTTTACTAACTTACATCACACCTTTTGAACCCGAAACCCAGCAGGTCATCCAAAGTATCAAAAGACTTGGATTATAGCCTACTTTCCAGTAAAAACTTCAGCGAAATACTACCACCTAACGGTTGGCACCCAGGGCCAGGCAAAGTGGGCCAAGGTGGCCTAAAAGTCCTCCACTTATGACGTCACTCACAAAAAACCGCACCCCCCCAGGCAAAAAATTTTTTTTCGAGTGCAATCTACTAGACTGGCCGATCCATTTGAGCCGTTGAACAGCTATCTAGCACAATCGGCAGAGGAGCTAGGGCGTTGGTAAAGCAACCGAAAATTGCTGTTTTTTAGGCCGAAATCGAAGTACGAATATACCGTAGACCGGCTCTCAACGTGTTAACAAAGTCTCTCTAGGCTAGACAGTTTTGCATTGCGCATGCATCAAAAAAGTGCCTACGTCACAGCTAGGACCCAGGTTTGTGCAGAATTCAATGTTGTACGGTTCTTCATCACAGTGAAGTGGTGGTTTTAATGCGTCGCGCATTTTTTTGCTTATGGTATCTGAGCGTAGGCAGTAGGCACAGATGTCTACATAAGGAGTAAGCCCACTTATACGCAACACATGTTTGCTGTTTGTGCATTTTTCGATGTGTAGTTAAACTACTATTAGTCCTAGAAATTGCTATGGACTGCAGTAGGCACAACGGATTAAACCATCCTTTTAGTCAAACACAGCTGGTTGAAATGATCATGTGACAAGTACAATATGTAAAGAAACAAAGGTTTAGGTTTAGCCTACAGTTCAAACAATGCAAGGAAGAAGCTGCTAACAGCTTGCCAGCACTGAAAGCATAAAATTACTTGTCTATCAGACTGACCCATTTACAGATGTCACAGTCAACTGAGACAGTCACGCTGTCCAAACTTGTCATGTGACCAGTTCAGCCAATCATGTTCGGCTGGTGGCAAAATAGCTCCAGGAGTGTATATTCTGCCTCACAAGGCATAACAGGAGTGTATATCTTGCCTCATAAAATAATTGTAACTTGTGAAATTATTTCCTTTGTTTGTGGGGTCTGAAGAAAATAATGCACTGTGATGTCTTTCAGCTGTAGTTTGAAAATGTTTGGCTGAAGGCAAAACAGCTTCAGGAGTGGTTATTTTGCCTCATGAGGCAAAATAGATACTGCTTGAGCAATACAAAAATATCGGTATCAGCAATGAAAATTGAAAAACATCGGTATCGGCATCGGCCCAAACAAAATGTATCGGTCAAGCTCTAGCTCTTACCACGAGGAAATCAGTGAAAAAATAAAATATTCTGAAAAGGCAAGCACTGGTTTTGCCATCAATGCCTAAAGACCTTTTGCTATTTCTTACGACCAGAATCAAGAAAATGCGGTTTGGAAAACTACATTTGTATTCAGGCATTTCAGCACAGACCAGTCCCAATTGACCAACTGTTTTGCACTCGTTGCATGCTTTGCTTGCTGCAGTCTTGGCAATTCTAGCTAACAGCGCTGCCCGGGCAAACCATGCAAATAGCGCAAAACACATTGTCAATTACATCTCTTGTGTTCTTTCAAATATTCATACATTTGCATTAACACAAATGCGAAGATGCGGTCAAAAGGGGCCTGACAGTTCGGGACGATGAGACAATCGAATGGCTGCTCAACACCTGCCTTGAGATCTAGTGTGGTCAAGCAGTGGTTAGAAGAACTGGCTCAGAAAAAGAGAAAGAGTAGCAAGCTGCAGCAACAGGCAGTTTTCCACCAGAAATTCAGTTGTTAACACTTTGACATCCGTTAGGAATCAGGGATTCTCGCACCAAAACAACCGGATCGCACGTGGCTTTGCACACGCATAACTCGGGTGCCGAAAGTGCTAGAGAGCTGTTCAAAGGCTCAAAAGATGCAACAAGTCTTCTAGTCTGCACTCGAAAAAATATTTTTGCTTGGGGGGTGTGGATTTTTTGTGAGTGACGTCATAAGTGGAGGACTTTTAGGCCACCTTGGCCCACTTCACCTGGCCCTGAGCCCAAACCGTTAGATGGTAGTATTTCGCTAAATTTTTTATTGGAAACTAGGCTACAATCCAAGTCTTTTGATACTTTGGATGACCTGCTGGGGTTTCAGGTTCAAAAGTTATGATCTAAAGTAATAAAAATATATGACTAATTAGGTAAATAGATAATTAATTAATTAGTTTATTTTAGATCATAAAATGTTAGAACAGGGGTTCCCAACCTGTGGTACGTGTACCACTAATGGTACGCAAAAGTCTTCTAAGTGGTATGCTAGTGATTTCCATTTTTTCACAAAAACCTGGATTTAACAGCTTTCTAGTTTATGTATTGGGCTTTGTATCTAAATAAATTTTCCTGTAGCCTTCTTTCCTATTGCATCGCAACATTATGACTTTTGATACGCTGTTAGCAAATTTACGCCACCCTAAATCGACCAATTAATGGAAGATAAACAACAAAATCTCAACACATTTGGTTGTGGTTATTTATTGTTATTTTAATGTAGGTATATTATTCTTTTAAATGTTGACAACCTCCTAGTGGTGAGCCCTGGTGACTGGGGCTCATGTTGACAACCTCCTAGTGGTGAGCCCTGGTAACTGACATGGTTGTAGTCAGGCGAATGTCAACAAACTGAGAGGTGACTCACATGAAGTCCCGCAAGAAAAATCAGCCTTCACAGCTGAGGATAGGTAACGGCGTCCCAAAGCATGTGCCCTTGTCAGGGCGCACACCAGAAGTGGTTGTACGTGACGGTGTCGCTCTACTGCAGCTGAATGTAGAGGGTCTAACAAAGGCGAAGATTAATGTCCTTACTCACCTCGCGCAGGCTCATGCAGTGACTGCCATACTCCTGCAAGAGACCCACTACAAAGACAGATCCCACCTCAAGATCCTAGGATACACCCTCACAGCCTGCACCGAAATCGAAGTGTATGGCACTGCAACCTTTGTGAAACACCATGCCAGGTGGAGCGCAATTGCAGTATGTCCTGAGAACTCACTCCTAGAATGGACATCAACAGAGGTGGAAGGAGTCACCATCATTAACGTGCATAAACCTCCCTCAGTTAAAATGGATACAACCGGCCTCCCATATTTTAGCCGCCCCTGTATGTATGTTGGCGATTTCAACTGCCACAGTACTACATGGGGCTACCGTTCTACTAACGCATCTGGAAAAGCACTTGAAGACTGGGCTTCTGCCTCAGGCTTGAACCTGTTGCACGACCAAGCAACCAGACAGTTTCCACTCCCGCAGATGAAACACCGGCACAAACCCAAACCTTGCATTTGTAAACCTGGCCGAGCCGTTACGACATCGCACCATCCTGGAGCCTTTTCCAAAGTCCCAGCATAGACCATCATTGATACAGCCAACACACTCTATCGAGCCCCTTACCGCCAAACCGGTGTTAAGGTGGAACTTCCGAAAAGCGCGGTGGGAACAGTTTACCAACCTGACCAAGTTAGGAACTGACTCCCTCCCAGACCCCTCTTCCAACGCGGACACGCCGTACTCTGCCTTCTGTCAACTGCTGCACTTTTCTGCATGGATGTCTATCCCTCGTGGACACCGGCGGTAGTATATTCCCACTTTGGACAGTGAATGCGACCAGCGCTAGTATGCATTCCTGATGGCTGAGAGTTGTGTAGATTCTGACTTTAAGGCAGAGGAGCTCACATCCTGCTTTGATAGAAAACATTGAGAACGATGGATCAAGTCGGTAAAGGGGATTGACTTCACCCACTCAAGCAGAAAAGTATTGAGAACCTTTAACCACCTTTCAGGGCACTGCGCATGTCCAAGGCAGTGTCCTGTCACTGCCAACACTATTGCTCATCAACTTCTGGCCAACGGCCATTATGCTGGTGCAAGCAAGGCTCACTCTCTCAATGTGAAGCAGCAGTGCAGTGCTCTGAGGAAGTCCCAGGGGGTTGATAGCCACCTAACAACAACTTTTACATCCAAGGAACTAGCCCATACCATCAAACTGCTCAAGTCCAGGAAAGTTCATGGGCCGGATAACATCCCACCAGAGTTCCTTAACACTTCGAAAACCGGTGTACGATGTATTCGTACTTCGATTTCGGCCCAAAAAACAACAGTTTTTGGTTGCCTTACCAACGCCCTAGCTCCTCTGCCGATTGCACTAGAGAGCTGTTCATGGGCTCAAACGGATCGGCCAGTCTAGTAGATTGCACTCGAAAAAATTTTTTGGTTGGGGGGTGCGTTTTTTTTCCAAAAATCACCAAAAGCAGCTGGACGTCAAAGAGTCAAACACCTTGGTCGCAATTGCCTGTCGTGGCTGCGTGAGTTCTACTGCAGCTGTCTCAATCGTGTCGCCATCCCAAAGATCTGGCAAAAACCGACTGTCATAACTGTCCCAAACCCGAACAAGCCAATGGACAATCCCAGGAGCTACCGGCCAATTTTGCTTCTCTGTGTTCCGTACAAATTACTTGAATGCCTCCTTCTGTTTCAACCTGCTGTTGTCGACCCCCAGCTGCCGACCCAACAAGGTGGCATTCGAAGAGGTCGCTCTTCTGTCCAACAGGTTGTCAAACTGACTAGCGATATTGAAGAGAGCTACTGTATTTATTGGCTTATAGGACAGGTCCCATCTTCACCTAGGAGATTGTCGATATTCTGTTTAGACTCGTTTATAAGACGAAGGAAAGCAGGTAACAAGAGAAACACATTTCAGTATCAGAGGTCTTGATAGACACAGTACTAGTCCCCTTCAAGTCAACTGTTCTGTTGCCTGGCATATCAAAGAAGATCGGCGTCTCGTCCATGTTTCCAATAGCTCTCAGGTGGAATTGCTGACTCCTGAGTTGATCACGAACTTGTGAAAGTTCATCACCTTGTCTTCTCCATCTTTGGGCAGCTTCTGAGCAATGTGCGTGCACTGTCGGATGCATAGACCATGCCAATTTATGAAGTTCGTAGCATGACAATTAATTTAATTACCACGTACCAGTACGTGTCTCTGTTGTTTATTTTTGCCAGAAACTATGAAATATCTGCACAGTTCTGAGTGAACTATTTTCTATCTCTGTAGACCTCGCCTATATAACAGGCCCCTCAATTGAGCCCAAAATCTTGAGGAAAAATCCCCATCTTATAAGCGAGTAAACACGGTATGAGGGAAGGCGAAAAGCGGGTCTTGTTCTCGTGGATCTTACTGCGGCCTATGAGACTGTCTGGCATCAGGGCTTTGCACTGAAGCTACTCCAGACCATCCCTGATCGATACCTGGTCCACTTCATTGTCAACATTATCTCAAACCGCAGCTTCATCCACTCACAGAAAACCCGCAACCCCCAACCAAAAATTTTTTTTCGAGTGCAGACTAGAAGACTGGCCAATCTGTTTGAGTGCTTGAACAGCTCTCCAGCGCAGGGGTGGGGAACCTGTAGTCCGCAGGACTATTTGATTCAGCTGTGTCAGAATTTCGTTGAAGTATGCAGTATGCACACAGTAAGAAAAACATTCAATGTTTATGAAGTATTCACTTGAGATGACCTCGTCCTTATGGCAATTTACATCTACCATTCAACTCTATAATAATGTCAAACTTTCTTAAAATTGCCACACATTCAACCATTCCCCATTGTTGTGACGTAACAGCTGCTCGATATCTCTGCTAAGAGTAGAAAATCATTACCCACGTGGTTGACCTGGTGTTTTCAGTGAAAATTGATTTTCGGGCTATCAGCCTACCTAGTGTACAAATTGGATTCTGTTACTAATCACCTTGTTAGTTCTTGATGCTGTAGTACTGTTTTTTAAAGTTTAATCTTGCAAGATGGCTCCTGGAAACAAAAGAAAGATTGATGAAGGCAGAATGTTCCAGAAAGAATGGACAAATTCTTATTTCTTGGTGGAAATAAGTGACAAACCTGTATGCCTTGTTTGTGGCAAACATGTAGCGGCAAAGAAAAAATCAAACTTGGAGTGTCACTATGACTCCTTCCATGGTTATGTGAAAAAGTTAACAGGGCAGGTACGCACTACGCAGGATAAGATTGATATTCTCAAAAGGGAGTTAAGAGCACAGCAAACTGCTTTGCAATGGTACTGCAAAACCGACAGTGATATTATTGGAACGAGTTATGAAATTAGTGAACTAAATGCAAAAAAGGTGAAGCCATACGTGGAAGGAGAATTTGTGAAAGAATGTCTTATTACAGCTGCTAAATTGTTAGCACCGGACAAAATCACATTGTTTCAAAAAGTTAGTCTGTCAAGAAAAAACATATCTGATCAGATTCAGGAAATGGGAGATGATATTGAAAAAACACTAAAGGCTAGAGTTCAGCATTTCAAATTTCTGCAATGGCCCTTGATGACACTACCAACATCTCAAATACAGCCCAGCTAAGGATTTTCATTCGAGGGGTTACTTCTGATTTTAAAAGACATGAGGATTTGTTGTCACTAGAACCCATGCATGGAACAACATGTGGTGAGGATTTGTTTGAGAAACTTCTCTTGGCAATGCGCAAATTTAATCTTCCGTTTGAAAAGTTAAGCGGACTTACAACAGATGGTCCTCCAGCCATGGTTGGTTCACGAAAGGGATTATCAGCACTTGTTAAAAAAGAAATGACTAGTCGCAGTTTTGTTTCAGGTGACTAAGTTGTATGCCATTGCATCATCCATCAACAAAGCTTGTGTGCCAAGCAGGGTTGAGAAAAACCTGTGTTTTTTAAAACAAGATTTAGTTCTTTTTTCAAAGAAAACAGAAAAACCCCATTCTGAATTGTTTTTATTTCATCATGCAATATCACTATTTTCAGAATTACACAATAATAACTTGTTATACCTATTATAGCATTCAAAATTGAGGGTAAAGCAATGTACCCCATCTTTCATTTCGCAATGTGTCGTTGGTCAGTTCACTCCTAAATGATAAGGCATGCCAAGCATGCGCACAGCAAACAGAGAAAAACCGCTACCACACAAACTCTGTAGTTTCACGTCTAGTTTATGTGCATGCCCTGCTAGTTCAGCATCTGCAGAGTGTATTTATTCAATATATGATTTGGTATGTTCCAAAACCAAAAAAGTTTAGATTCAGAGAAAAATTGGTGAAAATACACTGATTGTGCGAAGCTGAAGAAGATAACCATTACAATTTGCTCAAACTGTTCAATTTATTCTTCTCTTTTTTTCAAGTCCTTCAAATTTCATTGCTGTTTGTTTTGTTTGATTGAAAAAAAAACAATTACAGACAACTATACAGATGTCCTGCTTATTTTATTTTTTACTTCTTAGTAGATTTTTTTAAGGAAAAGTAGAGTGGGTTTTTTGGTGGGTTTTATTGTTCTTTTTTAAGTGGGCTTTTTTGAAAAAACCCAGGTGGGTTTCTTTGAGTCGTTTTTTTTTACAACAACCCTGGTGCAAAGTCACTTCAGCTCAGTAATGTAATGTCAACAGTGATAAAGTGCATCAATTTCATCAAAAGCAGAGGCCTGAATAGCCGCCTGTTAAAAAAATTACTGGAAGATTCAAATTACCACATCCTTATTTACTATCGCGAGGTCCACTGGATGAGTCGCAGTGACATGCTAACGCGTTTTTACATGCTCTGAAACAAAGTCATGAATATGCAAAGAAATCCTGTCCCTGAACTTGGTGATAACCAATGGTTGTGTGATCTTGTGTTTATGGTTGACATCAACGAGCATCTTTCCAAACTCAGTAGGAAGCTGTAGGGACCTAACCAGCTTTTAAATGTCATGTTTGCAAAAGTAAAATCATTTGAAACAAAGTTGCAGCTGTGGAAAAAACAACTTCAAAATGATGACATCATACATTTTCCCACTTTACAAGAGCAAAATCCTTCCACAACAGCTGAATATACACATGGACGTGCAAAGATTTGAGGCATTCATTGAAACATTCCAGGACATGAAATGTAAGCAAATGGAGTTGGATGTTTTTGCCACCCCTTTCAATGTGACTGTAGCCACTGTTCCTAGTACCTTTCAACATGAAATAATTGAGCATCAGACTGATGATACATTGAAAGGTGTGTATCTTAGCACACCGTTGGTTGAGTTTTATCAACACTACATAAATGCTGATGACTTTCCCATCCTGCAGAAACATGCTCTTAAATATGTGTCCCTCCTTAGAAGTACCTACAGTTGTGAGCAATTTTTTTCTAAACTGAATCTCACAAAGAATCGGCTTCATACCAGATTCACTGATGAAAACGTCAAAATGGAATTGAGAGTAGCAACATCTTCTACTTCAGCAGACATCGCTAATCTCACCAAGGAGAAGAGTTTTCAGCCACCTCACTAGGATCATGTTTTTCTGCTTGTTAAAAAAACATTGTGTACTTTGGGTATTTACTATTTTTATGTGGAAATTGAAAGACAAATTTTTTGCAGCCCGCTCACAATGTTGGGCAATTCATGCAACGCGCAGTACTAAGTAGGTTCCCCACCCCTGCTCTAGCACAATCAGCAGAAGAGCTATGGTGTTGGTAAGGCAACAGAAAACTGCTGGTTTTAGGCCGAAATCCAGGTACGATATATTCGTAGACCAGCCGCCAAAGTGTTAAAAGCTTCGTATTTTTTTCACAGCTGGTCGTTTTCAAGTTGCAGATCGAGATCTATTGCAGTGCCACCAAATAGTATCAGCCATTTCCATCAAAAATACCCAAAACAGCCAAAAAGCATCATTCAAAACACTTCCACTGGATCATAGATGCATTTTAAAAATAAAGCATACATTTCATAAAACAGGTGGGTTTGCTGGTGCTATAGGTGCTGTAGATTGCACTAATATTCCCATCCAATCTCCAGCAGACAAAAATGCTGAAATTTGCACAGCAATAACATATTTGTGGTTTCACACAACTTCAAGACTGTGCCAATAAAAAGCTATACAGTACATGTACAGCACAAAGCATGTAGAAAGCTACAGGTAGCCTATCCTCCATATTGTTTGCTCCAACCAAACATCTGCATAAAAATCAATGCTCTGTTGTTCAATTTTGATTTTGAATGACAAGAGGTACAAAAGATGCACGTTCCTTGTGCAACTACAAACATGAAATCATGACCAAGGCTCACATAAGCAGGAAGCTGAAACACAACAACAGACGGCCTAATGTCGATGACTCAGCAGATTACATTTCTGAAAGAAAGATTCTGCCAAAACAAAACATTAATCCAGGATAACCTCAATCCTGGATTGCAAAGGCCCATGGCTAAGTGAGCTAGGATTAGCTGAATCCAGCTTTCTGAAGTGTTTTCTGAGCCTCAATCCAGGATCAGCCTGACCCAAGATTCACCCCCAATGCTGATACAGGTTTCTGAATACCAGCCGTAGCGATTTGCAGCCATAAAATAGCTGAAATGCAATAAAAAGAGCTTTACAACAGCCACAAATATTAGCAAAATAGTATAAGTATTCAATGACAGTCATAATATTAGAAGAGGATGATGACGCACTCGCAGCTTTGGTAGCTCCATTCCTTGCAAGATGTTCACTATTCCTGCACCCCAAGTTCATGAATCAGATACCCAAATGTTCTCTGCAAGAAAATAAAAAGTTTTTCAAAAATGTATATGCTTAACAGAATATTCAGAAAAGGATGAGAGAAGTCCAGCAATGTATGAATCTGCACATTACCATAGACATCCCCATGACAAAGTATCACAACAGCATAGTAACTAACCTTTACATTGATATCAATTGCATGCACGTATGTTGTTATAACATCTGCCATAAACACAAAGTCATACACCCAAGATTTCTCAAAAATATGCTGAAGACTAAAAATTTGGTCTGTCACACTACAAGGAGGAAAACCACTGTGGGTGTTCTCCACCTTTGGTCAATTACTTCACAACATCTTTTTTCAAGGCACTTTGCATACACTTTTCCATCCAGATAGGCTATGGAGAGAAATGCCCTGGTAATTAACGCACAACCATCCATCATTTGAAAATGTAGTACTAACCCATGAGAATGTCTAGAGACTCTGTACATACTTTAGCTGTGTCCTGAGCAATGGTAAGGATAAGTTATAAATATGTACATTAATCAATTGTTTCCCACTTTTTTGAAAGTGATTTTGAAAATCAACCAAAAACAAAGACTTTAAGAAAATTTAATTAATTTAATTCTTGCATAGATAAAATCTTTGTGCTATAACTATTATATTTCTGTTGAACAGCTTACCTTCGAAAATTCTTTGCTTAACATTTAATTAGCAAGTCGAACCATGCAACTTTGTTGATACAAACTGAAAATTTCATATACCAGATTATAGGTTAAGTTTTCATGATTTGGTATTGGGTTAAGTTTTTCTAATTATTTAATAATTGCACTATACACAACTCCTAAAACATAAATCAAATACTTATGCTACCAATGATCTTTTTATAAAATTCAAAAGCAACTTCATCTAAATTTTACGTCATTTGTCGTGTGTAACACACCATCAGTTAACTAAATCCTTGAGAAACTATTCATCCACTAGTGGAGTATTTTTGCCTCAGATGCTTGAGACAGTCAATGCTTGTGTAGTACACACATTCAGAAACAGATAACTGCTATATTGGCAACTGGCTTACATTGGTAACTTTGAGCTTTGTTACAAAAAAGTTTAGCTTGCATAACTTCTAGGTCTGGATATGATACACCTTTTGTACCCCTCAGAAATTCCAGAAAATCTTCAATAGAGAGGCTTGACATTTTAAAAATTTACGTTAACGTCCATGGTAGTGTAGACAACTTTGTGCAGCAGAAATGAAATTGATTATTACTAGCATTAAGAATCAGTTCAAGATTATATTTACTCTAAATTTCATGAAAGGATAAGGCTTTGCTTCAGTGAAATTAAAAGAACTTAAAGTGGCAGAATAACTTCTTTTTTATGTCATAAACTGTGTAAAGACAAAGTGGAAGCCACTTGGTGGACTTTTTCACTGTGGTTCACAAACTACACACTTTTGAAGCATTCACTTATAATGGAGAAGGTTTACTCAACGTGCTGTGAAACGTTTTCAAAAACATCTGGTAAAATATTTCTGAACAACATGCTGGATTAAGTTGGCTTAGCGATGATGAAGTATGCTGTTGCTCTGCCTATGGTCCAAAAATGTTGTTGAGTGTGGAGAATAACTTCTGGCCTGTCACTCACTGCAGATGCTCCAAAGGACCAGAGATGAACAGAGTCACATTTTTCAGACTACGACTCTGCTCCTGCTCCACGGTTTAAGACTCTTGCTCCGAAAAATTTTGAAACATCAACTCCCACTCCTGTTAACACTCCAAAAACTTCCAAGTAACTCATATTGAAAAGATACTGTCTATTTTGCCTCATGAGGCAAAATATATGTCGTGGCTATTTTGCCTTTAATAAAACGCAAATGGTTGAAATGGTCACGTGACTAGCACAATACAGAAAGACACATGTTCAGGTTTAAAGTTATGGCTTCGTCTATTCTTTACACAACGTACACAAACAGCCACCAAAAGCTTACCCACATTTAAATTAGACATTACGGTCAGCTACGTAGGTCATACATTCCAAACTTGTCACGTGATGACTTCAAACAAGTGTGTGCAGCTACTGACAAAATAACTTCAGAACTGTTTTTGTGTCATGAGGCAAAAGAGACGCTGCTTATCAAATATACACCTTAAAAGTATACGTTCTACTGTATTAAATACTGAAGTGGCAACCATTGAAACACTAGTTTTTGGTTAAGTCGTTCATGCTTCAGTAATTAACCAGATAGATGACAAGTATTTACAAAGTGAGTGTTAATTTTCAATTTTTACAAAAGACTCATTTTAAATCTCCGAGGTCTGGAGCTGATCACCTGTTCACAAATATTGAATCATACTCTAACTATGTGCTCATATAAAACTCGACACTAGTATGACTATGCTAAACTGAGCCATTAACATGAATGTGCCAACAAATCATACAAAAAAAATTAATAAGATGAACATTTACATTGCACATAACTTGGTACAATCGCTTTCAAATTTATCATAGGCAATAGCGATGCAAAGCAATATAGGTTATCTTTAAAGTTGGGGTCTAAAGTTGCAAGTATCATGGCAAACATCCAACTTTGTTCAGTATGGCTCCAAAATTGAGCAGAGGTTAGCCTATGGAGGCCTGGGCTAGACTAGAAATCTGCGCAATGCAAATAGGCCTAAACATTATTGTACTACTGCACATTACTGATTACTTAGTTCTAACAGCATCGCCAACTCCTGTCACTAGCTACTAAGCTAGGCCTACACTACAGTGTATAGGTCACTTCGGCACACTTTTACTTCTCTTCAATCTGTTTTGTAAACCATTGTTTTTTGGAAGCCCTAATTTCACCAGAAAACAGCTCCACAAGCGCGATTTTCACACTACGGCAACCGGAAAATCTGCCATATAAATAAGGACATAATTTCCGGCTACGCAACATTGAAAATGCAACTACAGTAACAGGAAAAATACATCCCGAGATCCACGCACCACTGTACAGTTTTTTTTTCCAGTTACCGTAGTTGCATTCTCAACGTTGCGTAGCCGGAAATTATGTCAAGAACTGAATCACTTTCTGGCTGCCGTAGTTTGAAAATCGCTTCAACTAATAGCTGCCTTAGCTGTCTCCTGCCACTAAGCTTAACTGCAGAGTAGTGGTTCACGATTTGGCCTAAACTTACACTATGATCAGAAAATAATTATTTTTTCAATTCCGTTACTGCTTCCTGGCTCTCGTTTCCTCACAGCATAGGACGGTGATGGCAAACCTTTTATAGACCGAGTGCTTAAACGACAACCCTTAACTCACGTATGTATTCCAAAGTGCCAACACGGCAATTTAACCTCAATGGGCCAACTATGTTTTGGGTTAGAAAAAAGAACTTGGGCATTAACATCTTTTGTCTTAAAAAATATGCACAATAACAAGAGCTTCCAAGATGCAAACAGTTTTTTATTAAAAGGTAAGAGTTTCCATTTGGCACGTTTTTGAACAATTAAGGTGTTTTTTTCTGACAATTAGTCTAACCTTGTCTCATACAGTATCTTGTAAGTTTGAGAGAAACAAATGCAGCACTCAGGCCATAGTCTGTTTTTGGTGTCAGATATGATGTAATTCACAGCTTGAAACAGCTGTTCACATGCATAAGATGATCCAAACAAAGTAATGAAAGCAATACCAAGTGCTTTCATTGTTTTACAATCATTTGGCAGAGAATTCTAAACTTCAAGAATTTCATTTTCAGAACTAGTGTGCTGTCATTTGTTGCTGCCTTGCCCTCAGCCACTTAGAGTGTCAAACCTACGACCCTCAGCATAACATAAGTGAAATAGGGTTTCCCCACTCGACTAGGTTTACTCTACTCTTGCTGCTACAAATTCAACGTTACATCAACACCATGATACATTCCTTCTATCTTCAAAAGTGTTTCACGCATATCATAGAATTCATTACCCAGATACAGTGGCCTGTGTGCGAGTTTGATCTAACTTTACATGTTCTTTTTCTAGTAGCAGCTCTTAACGTACTGATCACCATCACTGCCTGCCACTTGCCCCTGTATCAATGTGTAGCTATTACCTTCTGAATCCTCGTTCTTTCTGTAAGATTCCTTTTTCCCTCAGTTATGCAGTGTTACCGTGTGCATTGGTTAAATATCTTGTTAATCGCATGGCCTATGATGAGAGTACAGCGTGGTTTCGTGTTCAACATTGCTTGAAACCTCTGAGGTCATTCAAGTTTTCTTAAAATTCCAATAGCTCCATTTCTAGATTTTCTAAATGTAAATCAGTGTACGCAGGAAAAATCAAGTTCTTCAAATTCGGCTTGATCTAAAAAAGTGAGAAAACGTAGGTTTGTCTCCATTTTACGAAAGTGTAAAAATATTTTGCTAAATTTTTTTTACAATAAAGGCCTCAGAGGTTTCAAGCAATGTTGAACACGAAACCACGCTGTACTCTCATCATAGGCCATGCGATTGGCAATAAATTTAACCAATGCACATGGTAACACTGCACAACTGAGGGAAGATGAATCTACCGAAAGAACGAGGATTCGGAAAGCAATAACTACACATTGATACAGGGGCAAGTGGTAGGCAGTGATGGTGATTAGAACAGCAAAAGCAGCTACTAGAAAAACAACACGTAAAGTTAGATCAAACTCGCACACAGGCCAATATGCTGGCAGCATTTCCCCTGACCACAGCCAGGGACAGACGCTGGTGGAGCCACTGGCACTCCCTGGGGTCGCCAGACACATCAACAAG
>Ga0210059_1007406_pt1 | contig 17437 bp, 7 predicted proteins | sample Ectturendosymbi2_FD_188042 | JGI IMG/M metagenome (GOLD analysis project Ga0210059, IMG submission 188042) | Ecteinascidia turbinata endosymbiont from Florida, USA - Sample 2 (SPAdes) (version 2) | ecosystem: Host-associated > Tunicates > Ascidians > Unclassified | place: Key West, Florida...
TGTCTACGCGGGCCGGATGAAATGGCTTCGCGGGCCGGATTTGGCCCGCGGGCCGTAGTTTGGTGACCCCTGCTCTAGTCTACTAATCTAAATTGTATTCAAGTGAGTAACGTGGGCCTACTGTGAGTGTTTTGTAACTGCAGCCTTGAGCCTAGTACAGTAGCAGCAATACGGGGCTTTGGTTCTCACCGAAGTTGTTAGATTTATGATGTTTTTGATCTAAATTTGTGCCTTGTGGAAACCTGTTTTTTCCAATTGCTTTTTGAACCTCCTCATCATGTCACATTGAGAATTTGTTCGTATTTTTAAAATTCAGAAATTGGTCTTTTGCAGTAGCCTAGTGTACAGAACAGGATGCTCACAAAACTCCCACTACTTAGACCCATACTCACTGTAGATGGCCTATATACTGTAGTAGTTTTAGCCTACTATTGTGTAAAAATGCTGTGACTATTACTATTACTTAGTTAGATGCTAGTATCTAATCTATGAATATGTGATAAGTGAATAGGCTATATCATAATTGATTATATGATTACTTACAGGTATGCCATCAGCACCTAGGAATGAATTGTTTCATTACTGTATGTATTCTTAGACCAATTTGAATTGGTAGTGGCTACAGAACTGCCCGTGGATCTTGAATTTGCAACCTTTTATTTGACCACCACTTGTAACATGATGGTAATGCACGAGGGGAATGCAATAGGAATAGGATTGGTAGAAACATAATTACATAATAAATGCCAAAGATAAACCTAAAACTTAACCCTAACAAGTAACAGTAGCCTTAACACTAAGCTAACAACCTACGTTAACCCCTAAACCTAAGCATTGAGCAAAACTTTGGAAAGTTTTAAAAAATGTGAAGAAAAGCTGCTGCCATGAATTGAAACGTGCAAGCAGTCACTACTATGAAAATATAAGGCGCCAAGGTCAGAGGCAGACAGAAAACCAACGGCACAGCAGACATGAGACACATCTTTGCTACAGTACACTACCAGGATAATGGCGCTTCAGTGACAAACTGACCATTTTATTCGACCGTGTTGTGCTGGGCAGTATGTTAGAATAAGTTTTGAAATATGAAGATCCTCGACAGTTCTGTAGCCATTTCCATTTGAATTTCCTTTATTCAAATATTTAACGAAACATACTCTCACTGTTTTTCATGCAGTGTATGATATGAATGATTGTATTGCAACTCATTTTGGCTTGTGGAAGCCCTTACTATTGCAGAGTACAGTGGTGTTTATCAGTATCACTGAAGTTTGTAGTTTGTTGGAATATATTATCATATTACTATGGTTGATTGACTTACACTTACCTTAGTCTCAATCCTAATACATTTAAGTCTGTCCTAATCTGATGCTGTTCTTTTTTCTCTGAACATTTTAGTCCTTCTTATAATTGTGTTAAAACTTGATGTAACACTGCCCAATCTTTTAGGGATGCACAAATGATGAGTTGCAACCCAAATTTGAGTCACAAGACCTTTCTTTCTAGGTCACAATAGTTTGAATTTGCTATTCTCAGACATTAGGCAATATATATGCAATGATTTACTATTTTATGTGCTTAGTTTCATATAATTTTGTGCAAGAAAATTGCTACTGTCGATAAATAGTCGTTCTAAATTTATTTCATTGTTGAGTAGTTGCTACAAACTTATGTGCCAATAAAATGTTTGGGTTGTAAGAATTCACAACTATTTTATAGGGTCGTGCCAAAAAGTATTTGTGGACCTTTGCAACAGTCTAATTCTATTTTCAGATATGAACAAATTGACTTCTTATAATTTTTTTTCAGTCATTAAAAAATTAAGTGTATGACCAAAACAACAGCTCCAATGACTATATTTGTTATTAAAATACCATTGCTAAGTTAGTTCTTGTTTTGGTTTAGCATTTGCTGCTGCCATGCTTTGTGGCAGTACATTGGATGATATAAAAAAAGATGAAGGTACCTTATACAGTTTTTTTTTAAGGAAAATGTTAGGTACCTGGTATGGATCTGCAAGTAACACCCTGATTACACAGTACTCATCAACAGCGATTTTTGTTACAATCAGAAAGCCCAAGTGGAAAGTGCTTCACACTGGCAGCAGGCAACGATAGAGATCATGCGCCGTAATTAGGGATGCATTGTGGAATATCAAATCCTATGCATGCAAATCCTTTAGTATTTGAATCCCAAAATCAGTTTTTTGAATATTTAGATTCGAAATAAATTTGCATTAAATCATTGTGAAAAGTTGCAGAGTCAGCAAATCAAATGGTTTCAATAAACTTTGCAGTTGCAATAAATTTTGCAGTGGCGTAACTTTGAAAAATGAAAAGAAAAAATGATCACATGACAAATGCAACCATTACTACCAAAACAAGAAGTGCAATAGTAAGAGCTGAATCAAAAACCATATACACAGTCGATCGAGACGCATTGTTGCGATTGGAAAGACCAAGCAGCATGTGTGCAAAGCTGCGCACTGGCAGCAAGCAACAATAGAGATCATGCGCTGCAATCACTCTCCGCATATGCTAGTCATTACTGTTTATGTCTTCTCACAGAATTTACGAAAGCAGGCAACTCTTAGTCATGTACGGTAACTTATAATAAACTGATGCTTAACGATAACATGAAGGCAAACTGCAGTAAACACATAAACACAAAGACGTCATGAGCACACTGTACCGCCTGTCGTCTCTCATGCCGGCAGCCGTCCAACCATCAGAACTTATTTATACTGGTCTGCAATTAACAAGCGCGACGCTCACAACACTAATTAACAAAGTTTAAAGGTAAACGTCCATCAACATCCCCTTTGTCAACAAAAGTTACATCACGTAATCTCAAATGCTGTGGGGTTTTAATAACTCTTGTACGAGTTTGGCGTAACCCAGCCTGACTATTCTCTACACTCGAGGTCGCACAAGGCGCTGGCATGTTCGGTACACTAAGATCCCAAACATAGGAATCATACATCGGTGATTCTTCACATGTAGTGCGCAGAAACGATCGGTTACGACGGTAACGGACACCATTTACTTCAGCAACATACGATCGAGGTGCAACCCTTTTGATACACTTCCCAAGCAACCAGCGTTTGTTGCCCGGATGGTACATTTGTATCAACTCACCAGGAATCAATTCCCGTAACTGCTTCGAAGTGCGATCGTAGAAGCGTTTCATGCATTTGTACTTCTTTTCCATCACACAAGAGTCTATAACTTTCGGTTTAAGCGAAAAAGTGCTTACTGGTAGAAGTGATCGAGTTCTCTTAGACATTAAACGTTGACATGGCGACGAATCCAATCCTTGCGTTGGAACATTTCGCCATTCCAATAAACAGAGCCAAATGTCTCTTCCATCCCTCTTCGCCTTCTGAAGGAGAGTCTTCGCGATTTTCACTGCGGATTCTGCCTTGCCATTGCTTCGGGCGTAGTACGAGGAAGAAGTAACGTGATGAAACTTCCACTCGCGCGCTAATACTCGAAACTCTTCAGAAACTAGCTGCAGGCCGTTGTTGGTCCGAACGGACTCTGGAATGCCGTGTGTGGCAAACGAACGCTTGAGCATCTTCACCACGGATGTCGTGGTCGTATCTTGCAGCTGTTCCAGTACAAAAAAATCTGAAAAATAATCCACTGCGACAACATAGTTATCAGAATCAAAACAGAATAAATCCACTGCCACGTCTGCCCATGGTAGCTTTGGCGTGTTGCGAGGGATTAACGGTTCCTTTTGTTGCTGTGGCCAAAACTCATTGCATATGGCGCATTTCGAAATATAGGCATGAATCACTTTCGCCATACCCGGCCAGAACAAAACATCCCGGGCTCTTGACGCAAACGAGACGGGCTGGCCATCTTGCAACAATGTAGCCCCCAGACCAACTTCGCTGGAGTCGCATTCGATTGTAATTTCTTCGTGGATGTCGTAGTAACGTAGAACTGGAGAATCTGTTACAGCAGTCTTGACAGCTTCCACTGCGTTATGATTTATGAGCTTGTGTTATGAAACTTTGATTGTAGTCTTGAGTTTCTTTCTCTGCTGTTACTTCAGCCTTTTAACTTTTCACCCGTAAGCTTTGCTTGCAATTTTCAGGACTGAGGATTCATAATTTTACGTGAAATCGATTTCCTATTAACTCTTTGGCGTCCGGGATTTTCGAAAAAAAAACGCTTAGATGCACGTGGCTTTACGCGGGAATTTCTCTGGTCCGGTATGCTCTACAGACCTGGTAAAAGTCTCAAAAGACGCGGCAAGTCTTGTAGTCTAAAGAAAATTTTTTTCGAGTGCAATCTACTAGACTGGCCGATCCGTTTGAGCCCTTGAACAGCTCTTTAGCGCAATCGGCGGAGGAGCTAGGGCATTGGTAAGGTAACCGAAAACTGCTGTTTTTTAGGCCGAAATTGAAATACGAATATATCGTACGGCGGTTCTCAAAGTGTTAAAAATTTGCTGATCAATTCCTTGCTTACACCCATCGTGGAAAGTGCATACTATAATGCAGTTATCAACACATTTATATCTGAAAGCTGTTGTGAGATTAGACAATGAAGAACATAACAAATGTAGTTTACTGGCAATAGAACTTGTTTTCTTTGTTCTATAAGGCCAATTAGTTGGTAAAGCTGCTGTCTAATCAGTTGGCTACGAATTTGCTGCTTGAGATTGAACCTGTGGTGTTGATTTTAGCATCTCAACTCAAGGTGGTAATTTTGTTTACTGACGATTGCCATTCAAATTAACTCTTTGGCTTCTGCTAGGATTTGGGGATTTTCGAAAAAAAAACGCCTAAACGCACGTGGTTTGTGCGGGAATTTCTCCAGTCTGGTATGCTCTACAGACCCGGTAAAAGTCTCAAAAGATGTGGCAAGTCTTCTAGTCTACGCTTGAAAAAATTTTTTGCTTGGGGGTTGCGTTTTTTTTGTGAGTGACATCATAAGTGGAGGACTTTTAGGCCACCTTGGCCCACTTTGCCTGGCCCTGGGCGCTAACCAATAGGTGGTAGTATTTCACTGAAGTTTTTACTGGAAACTTGGCTACAATCCGAGTCTTTGATACTTTGGATGACCTGCTGGGGTTTCGGGTTCAAAAGTTGTGATGTAAGTTAGTAAAAATGTTTGACTAATTAGATAATTAATTAATCAATTTGTTTATTTTAGATCATAACTTTTGAACCAGAAACGTTAGAAAGTTGTTCAAAGACTCGGACTCGCTCAGCCTAGTTTCCAATGAAAACTTTAGCGAACACTTTGGCCCAGTGGTTGGACCCTAGGCCAGGCAACATGAGCCAAAATGACCCAAAAACTATTTCACTTATGACGTCAGTCACAAAAAATCCGCATCCCCAACCAACAAATTTTTTTTCAAGTGCAATCTACTAGACTGGCCGATCCGTTTGAGCCTTTGAACAGCTCTCTAGCGCAATCGACGGAGGAGCTAGGGCGTTGGTAAGGCAACCGAAAACTGCTGTTTTTAGGCCGAAATCGAAGTACGAATATATCGTACGTTGGCTCTTGAAGTGTTAATGGGACAGTCAAATTAATGGCTCCGCAGATATTGTCTGTGCAATGCACTTCACCTTTCTAACATCTTTGAAGTGAAACCTGCGATAAAGTGAATACTAATCCACAAGTGAAAACAACATTTCTATGCAAATATCCAGTTCATGCAATTAAACATTATGCAGTTAACTGACTTTGGTTTGGGATTCGAAAATCTTATGTGATAAAGCAGTTTATGCGTTTAGCAGATATGCAACCAACTGGAGTCGTCCTTGTAAAGTGCGGTCAGTTGTTGCATAACACATAATAATGACTTTTTTGTGCTTGTCTTTTCAACATAAATTTCCACGTATCTATGGGCAAGTAATTTCATGACTGTTTCCTTTACTAGTGATCGCGCAATGCCAGTAATTGGCAATTCTAAATTACCGTAACAATTGAAATAGATAGCTGGAAACAGTAAATGCCATCAGCTACAGCGGGTCAGGTATATGCCGGAAACTGTACGCTGATACATAGCACGCCACAAGTCCATAGTTATCTGGAATAGGATTCAATATTCTGGATTCAAAATAAAGATTTCGGAATATTCCAAAACTTCCAAATGTTCCATAATGCATATTCCTAGCTGCAATCACTCTAATAATTGCTTGTTTGTGACACATATATAATATATATAGGTGTTATTTTTCTACCATATCCCATTCATGATATATCGTGCAGTCAGTGACCTAGAGGTTATAACAACATCTCTTCAATTTTACAATGTACTGCACTGATCACATGCTCTTTTTGTGAAGGTTGCACCCGGCATAGCCTTGACATCCTGGTCACAGCACCATTTTTTTGCGATTGGAAAGCCAGAGTTGCAAAAGCACAAAGCTTCACAATGTGGCAACAAGCAACAATAGAAATCACATGCTGCAATCACTTAGTAATTGCTTGTTTGCGTCACTTATATATGGGTGTTATTCTTCGTGCATATTGTTAGTGGTGTATCGTGCATTCAATGCCACGCTGACTGAGATTTTGCAACATTTTCATGCATATATTCATAGGCCACTGTATTCTAATGAGTCTGCTGACATGTTTTTTTCTGCCATTTTCCAGATTATTGTGTTCTTGTATTCGAGAAAATATTTAAGCTGATGGAAAAAAACACAAATTAAACAACAAAATCATATGGGAAATAAGTGCAGATAAATCTATTCAATTGCATAGTTGATTTGGTAAGCTGTTTTTGCGTTTAATTAGAATATGTCATTATCTATATCAGACAAATATCTGCAGGTTTACCACCTAATTCTGCTTCTATCCACATTAGGGTTATCAGATCAACTGAATTTTTTTCAAGGACATGTTGTCGTTTTGTGATTATTGAAATTTTATCTCATGCTCACTTTAACTACTTTTCAAATATGGAGTTGTACCACATACAGTGGTCAGTGGCTGAGGAACCTTTGAAAGTGGCAGGAACACAAGTGCATGTCAAAAAATCCATGGATACTAATTGTGTTTTACCAATACTAATTACCAATACTATTACCACAATTACCAATACTAATTGTGTTGCTTTAACCCTGTAACGACCGCGATTGGCCGGCACTTTTTTGGCCATAAATTGTCAGCTGCTATAGCTAGAGAGCTGTTCAAACCCTTCAGGGATTCAGCAAGTCTTTTAGTTGACACAAAAAAACAGTTTTTGTTTTCGGTGGGGGTTTTCTGGAGGTGACATCACAATGAGGGCATGATTTGGAAATTTTAGTCACCTTTGCCCAGCCCTGGGCCCTAACCCATTGACCCATTCTATTGGCTCAAACTTTTGAAAACTAGGTCAAAATCCACGTCTATAGAGCCATTGATTGACTTGCTAGCATATCTGTAGCCAAAATTATGGGTCAAAAACCCGGTTTTTGGCCTAATTCAAAACTTTTCAGAAAAGGCACAATCTGCCCTTTCACGGCACACTTTGGCCAGCCATAACTCTGCAGTAGATTGAGCTAGACAGCTGTTCAAACCTTGTAATGACTAGTGGCTACGTGTAGTTTAGATTAAAAATAAAATTTTTTATTTGGTTGGGATGTTTTGAGCCAATGGGATCATGACAGGGGCATGTTTGTTGGTTAATTATATGACGTCATCATCCGATTCCACGCGCCAATATTTTGGCTCGCAGTATTTTAGGATTCTAGGCGAGAATGCGCATTTTTAGAGCCCTTGATATAGTTTCTAGCGTTTCTGTTTCAAACGTTAGGCCAAAAAACAGCTAATTGGTAAGGAGCTTTTCTCAATACTTTTGGGTGATTTCCCTAATTTATTTTAATGTTTTTTGGCCCTAATGTTGGAACCAGGAACGCTAAAAACCCATTCGGACCTTTCAAAGTCCCGAAATGCGACCAAAAATCAGCTAAACTAAAAAGAATTAATGTCATTTAAATGGTTGCTGCGGGTCTTAAACACTTTGAGAACCGGTCTATGATATATTCGTACTTCAATTTCGGCCTAAAAAACAACAGTTTTCCGTTGCCTTACCAACACCCTAGCTCCTCCGCTGATTGCGCTAGAGAGCTGTTCAAGGGCTCAAGCGGATCGGCCAGTCTAGTAGATTGCACTCGAAAAAAAAATTTTTGGTTGGGGATGCGGATTTTTTGTGACTGATGTCATAAGTGAAGTAGTTTTTGGGTCATTTTGGCTCATGTTGCCTGGCCTAGGGCCTAACCGCTAGGCCAAACTGTTTTGCTGAAGTTTTCATTAGAAACTAGGCTCAGTCTTTTGAGCCTTTGATCGACTTCTAACATTTCTGGTTCAAAAGTTATGATCTAAAATAAACAAATTAATTAATTAGCTAATTAGTCAAATATTTTTACTAACTTCAATCACAACTTTTGAACCCGAAACCCCAGCAGGTCATCCAAAGTATCAAAAGACTCAGATTGTAGCCTAGTTTCCAGTAAAAACTTCAGCGAAATGCTATCACCTAGTGGTTGGCGGCCAGGCAAAGTGGGCCAAGGTGGCTTAAAAGTCCTCCACTTATGATGTCACTCACAAAAAAAAGCAAAAAATTTTTTTTCGAGTACAGGCTAGAAGACTTGCTGCGTCTTTTGAGACTTTTACCAGGTCTGTAGAGCATACCGGACCGGAGAAATTCCTGTGCAAAGTCACATGCGTTTAGGTGTTTTTTTTTCGAAAATCCCCGAAACCAATCGGACACCAAAGAGTTAAAGGGAGGTCGGGCAAAAAATCTGATGTCAGCATAAAATAACATAAACATGCTATCATCATATAAACATTAAAAATTAAACAGACATCCTAAACTGAGGTTTTTTTTTATTGCAAACTACGCACCTTCACAAGTCTTTAGAGGGTTTGAACAGCTCTCTAGCTCAATCTGACAGCGAGTTATTGCCTGGGGAGAAATGCCCCTCAGAGTGGCTTTTGAGGGAGCAAAATTTTGGTCAATTTTTGGTTTATGAGCCATAATTTTCGCTACCGATATGCTAGGAAGTCAATAAAGGGCTCTATAGATGCGGATTTTGACCTAGTTTTAAACTAAACTTTGAGTCCAGAAAATGGCCCATTGGGACATGCCCAGGGCCAGGCAAAGATGGCCAAAATAACACAAAAACACCCCTACTTGTGACTTTCCCCCCAGAAAACTTCAAACCCAAAATGAAAAATGTCTTTTTCAATGTCAACTAGAAGACTTGCTGAATCTGCAAAGGGTTTGAACAGCTCTCTAGCTCTACTGGCTGGCGATTTATGGCCAAAAAAGGGCGTGCCAATGTGTTGGCGTGCGCGGTTGTTAAAGGGTTAACCTATTTAAGCAAAATTTGAAATTAAAAAGTAGACAGGTACCCCACAGAAAAGTTAGTGGGGTGACCTAGGAACATGCAGCCTCTATGGTTCCGCCTCCCGTGATAGTGGTGACACAACTGTTCTGGAATAGTTTTTACTATGCAACTGTTTGAAGATGGTACAAATCTACACATGTTTAATTACATTGTTTAGCACCCTCAAAGCTGTGATTTCAGCATAGCACAGCAGTTGTCCAAACACTCAAAAGACTCTGTAAATTTTCGAGCAATGGAAAAAAACATTTTTTGATATTGGGTTATTTTGTGAGTGACATTGCAAGGCCTTTCTGGCCCACTTCATCTAGCCCCAGGCCCATACCGCTAGATCAGGGGTGGAGAACCTGTGGCCCGCATGAACATTTGATATGGCCCGCATCAGAATTTTCATTATTCTTGTTAGAGTACAACATTGCATCAAAACGAATCTCCATAATAAGCAGGTACTTAAATAGTAAGACAAGAGAAGTCATTCTTCCTCATTTATGAAAAGGCAGAATTTCAGGATGAAATTGACTTTTGCAGCCCGCCAGCGATATTGCACAATTCATACCGCCCATGATAATAAATAGGTTCTCCACCCTTGCACTAGATGGTAGTATTTCGCTCAAGTTTTTCTTGCAAACCAGGCTAAAATCCTTGGATACTTGCGATTGCTGGGGTTTCGGGTTCAAAAGTTATGACCTAAGAACAACAAATGAAGTACCTAATCCACTAATTACATAATTAACACTTTGACGTCCGGGTTAATTCAGGAAGTTTGCAAAGAACAGCTGATTCGCACGTGGCTTTGCACGGGAATATCTCCACTCCTGTACGGGTTACAGACCTGGTCGAAGCGTCAAAAGACGCGGCAGTTTGCACTTGAAAAAAATTTTTTTCAAAAAGTTTTAAACCCGAAACCCCAGCAGGTCAAGTATCAAAAGACTCGGATTGTAGCTTAGTTTCCAGTAAAAACTTCGGCGAAATACTACCACCTAACGGTTGGCCTAAGGGCCAGGCAAAGTGGGCCAAGGTGGCCTAAAAGTCCTCCACTTATAACGTCACTCACCAAAACCCGTCCCCCCAAGCAAAAAATTTTTTTTCAAGTGCAATCTACTAGACTGGCCGATCCATTTGTGCCGTTGAACAGCTCTCTAGCACAATCGGCAGAGGAGCTAGGGCGTTGGTAAGGCAACCGAAAACTGCTGGTTTTTTTTGCGAAAATCGCTGAATCCTAGCGGACACCAAGGAGTTTATAACACAACATGCCAAGGCTAAGTCTGTTTGTTGTTAGAAAGCATAGATATTCGTGGCTCAGTTCATGATAATGCACAGATCAAGTCATCTTCCGCAATAAACCTGCTTCTTGATTTCATTTTGTGTAAACGAGCTGCCTGTCTGCCTCAAAATGCTTTCAGTAACTGTATATTGTGTACAACAATTTTCAGCACATAATAGCAAAAGATAGCATATTACAACATTTGTAGCCTAAGAGTTAGCGACGTTTTCAATTTTGAAAGAAGTTCATCTTGCAAAACGTACTCAATATCAATAATACCAGTGGTTGGCATGGCCCACAGATTGAGAAACACTGTATAAAATTGTTGTAAGATGATTAGGTGTTCAGATGATATTGTGTTGTAAGCAGGTCTGTGGAACGGGAAGCAGAGCCAAAAGCTTTTGACATGGGCAAGCCGGAGCCTCAATTTCGGTTTCGGTTTCTACAAATAATATACAGTGGTTGTCAGTTTTCAATGGACCAAATCATTCTGGAGCAGGAGCCTGATATTTGCATTCCGGCTCCACAGCCCTGGTTGCAAGGAAATGACTTGGGTTAAGTATGACATTCATCTTTCAAACCACAACACTATGCACAGCCTTGAACCACATGTCACAGGATAATTTATCACGGAAGGCAGGCAGGAAGGTAGTTGGCTGTCAAAACATACACATCACTTATGATTTTTCATTGCACCATAATGCAAAAGAACAAAAAGTTATATTGTGTAGCTAACACAAATGCGTCTTGTGTGTTTTTAGGCACATGCATCTGATTTTGTCATGCCCCATCCTATTCTGACACATCTGTTAAGGCCTGCGTTCAAGCAGAACCACAAAACAAATGTTTGTAGTTTATTGATAGCTGAAACACAGTGGATTTGCAAAAAATTAGTTTGCCATCTAGTCCACCCAGCCCATGTTGATACAATCATGCAGTAGAACAGGGGTCTCAAACAGGCGGGCTGCATGTGGCCCACGATGATTTTTAGGAATTTTCAAATAAATGTCATAATTACATTATTTAGTTTATTCACAGGTGTTTGAAAGTGCTTGGTTAGCAAGCAAGTGAACAAGTTCCATTCAAACGAACGTAGAGACAGCTAGAAATGTAGAAATGATTGACCTATAACTCATGATGTAAAAGCTGTTTATAGAAGGTTTGGGTACCACCATTGTTGCGTCAGTGTCATAATGTGGTCCCCAGGTGGTCATAATGCAGTCCTCAGGTTACTTTATAAGTTCTCTATTGGCCCTTGGAGCAATGCGAGTGTGATACCCCTTGCAGTACGCCCAGTGCTCTTCAACCTTTTCTGTTGTGGTGCACCCTTAAAGATGTTTTGATGACACCATTGCACCCTATTTACTGACACGTCCCCATGTCCCCCACCTAATTGTGCCCATCTCTGTAAGTACCCTGGGCTAAATAAGTACCCTAATTCAGTAACTCAGCTACATAATTAAATTGATAATGGCTCATCATCTGTTCCTTGTGAATCACAAATAATCAACTAATTACAACAATTAGCTTGACCTGGTCTGATGCTTACCACACTTCAGAATGTGCAAAGTCTAGGTTTAATCCTGAAAGTTATTGGTTGGTTAACACATTACGTGAATAGCTGTCTGCTCGTATCTTGTACTGTAATATGCGAAGCGGTGTTGCACAGCATGTGTGCTGGCAATTAGTTGTGTAGCGCGTGAAGTGTTGTCTGGCTGCAAAATGCTTTGTCTCTTGATTTACTTGTGACTATGACTTACGAACCACAGGTGCTACAAAAAATCTGAAACATTATAAGAAAGTTAATTTCTACCTCCTGAACTGATGTCCTTTTCGGACTTTAGCAATGTCACTATGAAGTATTACAGTGCAGCAACTGTAGCTCCCTAATTCGTGGATCCTATTTGAAGAACACTATGCTAAATCATTTCCAAGCGAATTACTTGAAAACAGGGTACTGTTTTTAATACAATAGTTTTTTACAGCAAATTTTTAGAATAAAGTTCACAAATTATTGCTTTGTTTGCCTGGAGTGCAGGCGAATAAGATAATGAATTGTAATACACCAAATAAAACAATGAAATGTGAGACGCCAAAGCCAACAACCAAATGTGGTATGGCACATGAAAGGGAAGTAAATCACACATTTAGGGAGTGATATTCATTGAAGCATGGTATCATGCCAAGTCAAACCCCACATGGAGTATAGCGTTTGCCACGCCTTGTGCACAATTTGCACCTTCGCTGAGGTCCCTTTGTTTGGGCTGTTGCTGGAATGATGCGCAGCACTCATACTATTCATTTTTGAACGTAGAAATACACACTGCTTTACCCAAAAAATTAAAATATTAGTCTAACAGCACAAAAATAACCACAAGAGCTTAACCGTACTGGGCTAACTGCGAAGCAACCACATTGGATTTGAATGTGAAATGAGTTTATCTGAGCGCTGATTCATGGTAAACACCACGTATTCTCCGCAGGTTTCTCCTCTGCTTATATCTTTATTCTCTGAGTTGTGCAACACTCCTTCAACAAAAAAATGCATCGGAAGTGCATCAGACCAACCATGAATTGCCTGCGTGATCAATGCGAATTGCAGATGAACGCCTGTGGTGGCACCTCTGAAGTGTGTTCTATGACGTGGATTTACTCCCTTATGCACGCCATGGACATACGTGTAATGACACGCATTGTTGCTCCCACGCATGCAATTAGTTAATGGTTCATTTTTGCTAACAGAAAGTTTTTGTAAAATGTATCTGTTTATTGTGACAAGTTTGTAATGCACCCTTGTGAACCTTTTTGTAGTGGTGCACCCTGCACATATTTTGATGCACCCTAGGGTGCATCGTGCACACCGGTTGAAGAGAACTGTGTTAGACTAAACTGCTGCAGGCCTACTCTTTACATGACCCAGTCTATCTGATCGGCTATGTCAGGGTGGTCCAAGAATGCGAGCATGAAGGACAACATTACGGTTTGAGGAAAAATTTGAGGGCCGCAAAGAGAGTAACTACATTGCAATTAAGACTTGTTGCTAGTAGACTTAATTTTTGCTGCATGCCTAATGCAGTTTTTAATTCTAGGGTAATTTTTCTGTATGTTTGCGACTAAAAATAGAGATTTTCTGCAAGAAAAAGATACACCACCCACCAACAAAATATTTTTTTATCGGTTTTGGTATTAAAGTCTATAACCCTTTTAATTTCAGTAGTCGGCAGATGCAAGCAGGCATGCAGGTTTCATCAGCATTTCTATTTGTGTTGTTTTTCAATTGTGTTATAATTGAAAAACCACTTTCGCAACTTACGAACATGAGGAGCACATTTTAATGCAAAGTTTCTTAAGCGGGGGCAATTGCCCAGTTGTCCACCCTGGTTGCAGGTTTGGTTACCCTTCAATTGTTTCGAAATTGCTTCCCTAGAATTTCCGTGTTGTTTCCTGTATGTTTTCTTGTGTTTGGTGCTATAATGTCTCTAAATAAAAACCCTTTCCTTTCGCAACAGATATTGCTTGGAACCTCACAAGGCACTGTGGTTTGCTATTGTTATTGGCAAAGAAGTACCTTTCTTCCCAGTTAGAATTGAACTTTCTGTTTTCCTCTGGCACTTCTCTTTTGACACTCATTTCTTGTCAAGTTACCCTAATTGACTAAAAATTACTTCATTGCTTTCACAATGCAGATCTTCTAATCTAACCCAAATTAATTACAGACTCTATGGGTTGCAACAAAGATAAAATATAAATGCATGCTTTGCGTTTACAGAGTACTGCAGTGTTAGCCTGGGATAGAGGTTAGCTATTGTACCGTCATCTATTGAAATAAGGAATTGTTACCCTCTATTAGTTACATATTGACGTGCACTTCAATGATGTGTGTCTAGCAAGGGCTGTGTGGCTAACAATGTATGTATGTATGACTTTGTGTAATATATGGCACACTGAAAGCTTTCGTGGGCTGCACAATGTGGCCCGCATGCCTGTGTTTGGACTAAGCTGTTTGAAGTTTTTGCCACAAGTCATGGTTTGTGGGACACTTTGTGTCATTTACTGTAGTTAGGGCTGTAACTATTAGGAAAGTTTATGCCAAATGAACCTATTGTTTACAGTAGCCTGCTTGAAACTGTAATTGAAAGTGAGATGTGTGACTTGCAATGCATAGTTAATAAGTCTTGTTCAGGTATCTATTGTCCAGGCTTCTTTCATGTTTTGATACTTGGTTGACCTCTCTGAACAAATCTTATTAATGCATTGTAGCAACAAATTCAAAGGTTGTGTAATGCAACACTTTGTTCTTTTGACATCTGGACAGCACTACATTATCAAATAATTTGTGAGACATTTTGCAAAGTTAAATTTAGCAATTTCTTTTGTTTCAAATGGATTGAAACACTGGTTTGAATTGACGCTATATCACTTACTATTTCAAGGTTTTGTACTACAGGCCTTGTGTAGCTTTGTTCTACAGTAGGGTGTACAAAATTTGTAGCACCTTAACAATATGTCACATGTGAGTGTTGCACCAACCTCCATCACCTACTATCAGGTCTCAATCATCTGATCAGGCCGTGGGCAACGAACCACCACTTCATACGCGGACTTGTGCATACTCAGGTCCAAGAGGCACTGAACTCACTTCACCAGGCCCACCCCGCACTGAGGCATGCTGTGTGCATACAGCATAATCTTACTGAGTTATACGATGCACACTGCACAGTAACATCTATAAAAACGTAGCATGTTAGTCTTAAAATTGCCAACGTGAACTTTTCAAAATGGCTATGGAGCGCAGGTCACACATGTTCTAGTGAAATGAACATCAATGATTTAGTGCAATTCAGTCAAAATTACTGATCCAACAGAAGTTGTCAAATAGAAATGATACATACTCATCTTCCTGGGGTTAGTACAGTTACAGGGTTCCCATGCGGTAGTGAAAAGTCTTGAATTGACCTTGAAGAAGTATTGAATTTGGCGAAAATGCGCATAAAATATTGAATATCTAAATTAAAGACAATTTTTTGTTCAAATTTTGTTCATTACCACTGATGGCAGTTTTGCAAATGTTTTTGCATCGTGTTTCTTGAATAAAATTTTGGAAAAATATCGATAGCTCATGGTATTAATGTTCTTGAATTTAGTATTGAAAAAGTATGGAAAATGTTTGTTGAATATGTGTGGAAACCCTGCAGCTAAAAATTTGCATTGTTGATTGAAGCTAGTTTAGTGCAGTTATGTATTAAAAAAAAAACACTGAAAATGATCTTCAGGTATGTAAACTGACTAAACCAGAAATTTTGTAAAAGAGATGTAAAACGAGAGCTGTAACATTTGTGATTTTATCATGATGCTTTTTTATGCAGTTGGTTTGTACTTTAAACGGTTTAGATTTGTTCTGATAAAAATGGCCGGAATCCAGCAAGTTTTCCTAAAATTAACGTCGTCAATCACGGGTGCCGGTTTCCTACAAAGTTCCCGCTTCCTTGCTGCGTCCACATCAAAGTTTTCATCATCCAGCCGTCGACTCATGGAAACCGGAGAGATGGTTGACATGGATGAAGAAGAAACCGGTCCTGTCCCGTTAAGAAATCTTTACGTTAATCAAGTCACCCTGGTTGGTGACGTGACGCAGGCTCCTCGACCGCTTGGTGGCGACGGCAACACGGTCGGTTACGCGATCAACGTCCAAACCAAGCGCCGCTTCAGGACTGCAGACGGAATGCGAGAAAGTAAAACGACCCACAATGTGGTTACCTTCATGAGAAACCAGCTGGCTATGGTGGAAAATCTGAACGTGAATGACAGGGTCATGGTTCGCGGCAGCATCTCCCGCTACATGCCACCCCACACCATGTCCCTCACATTGCCTGACGAAGAAGAGCTCGGGAGTGGTGGCATTGTTCAAGTCAGAAGTTCTATGATCGAAAAGCTTGCGCCGAAGTGACATTCGCGTATAGAAGATATAGTATCAGCGGCTGAGACCTTTACAAGTTGCCATGTGGCATGCAATTCGTGGAGTGGCTAGCCCGTCTAGCGCCTGTTCGTATCCAGTCGGATATAACAATCAAGTCGCGAGTCCCCTGCTGCGCAAGGACCACATGAGCTGTTATTATTGAAGTGCTCACTTGGATGTTCATGTTCACATGCGGCTGCTAATACAAGTTTGGGTCGAATTTCTGGTACTTCGCAGCGGTTAAGTCGAACTTCCGTACCCGTCTTTTTGTGCGATTTGTTGGACGTTCAATAAATATTTCGGCTGCGATCGGGTTGTGACACAGGGTTTTGCAATTCCATGTATGTCAGCGGCGTGTTGTGTATATGAAGAGTACGTGTTACCGCACTCTGCAGCATACTTTGCAAAATTGCGACTTGTCGGAATGTCAGTGTCATCTTCGTCTTGGACCGCTTCAAGTAGTGTAGCCAGCCGAAAAGATACGCGGGGATCAAAATTTTTTACATTGAGTGAAAAACAGTGTTTTTTTGGGACACCGTCCCTGAAAGCATCAAACGCCAAGATGTGCTAAAAATTTGGGGAGCCATGACCTCCTTGGAATCCCCTTCCTGGCTGTGCCTTTGACGACTTGGATTTAGAAGCGAGTATAAAAAAGGAAAATAACTTTTACTGTCGAAGATCCTTCGGCTGGTGCTATCAAGAGCAATGTTGAAAGTGGCGCCAGAGCCTTAGATGGCAAAAAACGTCATCAGGGCTCAAATGCCCGCGTCAGCTATTACCCTACGAAATAACTTTCTCATTTTGTTGAAATTATTGTAGACGCGTGGCACGGTTTTGATTCATCGCCCGCAAAGCAGGC
>Ga0210059_1007407_pt1 | contig 17434 bp, 8 predicted proteins | sample Ectturendosymbi2_FD_188042 | JGI IMG/M metagenome (GOLD analysis project Ga0210059, IMG submission 188042) | Ecteinascidia turbinata endosymbiont from Florida, USA - Sample 2 (SPAdes) (version 2) | ecosystem: Host-associated > Tunicates > Ascidians > Unclassified | place: Key West, Florida...
ACTTACAAATCGTTGCACATATTGCTTGCCATTGTAGCACAAATGATGTAAGTCTACATCACCTCAAAGCAGCGTTACTTAACCTTTTTCTACCTCAGCACCCCTTTTGGTCAGGCCCTAAGCAGTCTAGCACCCCCTACCATACCATTTGCTAACGCATGGTTGCTATAAGGATAAAGTGAAGACAAGTGCAGTACAGCATATTCCTTTTACCTTTGACCGCCACATATGTGACCTTCTCCAGCACCCCCTGTAATTGATTTCAGCACCCCCTGGGGGTGCTAGCATCCCAGGTTAAGAAACCCTGCCCTAAAGAATTACTAGGCAGTATTGAGTATAGCAGATCAAACGTATTCTTTCTTAGTCTGAAGTTGCATTTTCAAGTTGCAAAAGATAAAGAAAACAGGAAGCTTTTACTCTTCTATTCCTTAAAGCACATGCTTGATATAATATGCACCAGGGTTTGTTGCTGTTAACATTTATTTCGACTGTAATGTGTGGTATTATTAATGACAGTTTGATCGTCATTATGATGTTACTATGTTACTACTTGTTATTTTGTACGTTTGAGGTTGCTATTTATGAAAGGGAGGGTTGTGTGTTGCACAAAGACCGCAACAACAGTAAAGATAATGGTGGTTACTTTCACTGCAAACTGTTAGTGTCATCACATATTTTGGGCCAGTTTGGAGCTTTTGGGGCTTGTTTTATGAGGACACTGTGCTCATTTTTCAACTAGCATCTGGCAACACTGGAAAGTGCGGCCAACTTCACCTTGGTCTCGATAGCCTACCTCACCTCTCTGCAGCTACTGCATTTGATTTTATAGTACAGTATCTGGTCAGGGAGGTACTTGGTCAGAGAGGAGGTACTAACGAGGGTTATAATTCTTCGATTTATTGTGTTTTATGGTGCTGTCAATTGAAGTCTCTGATGGAGAGATCTTGGTGTCACCCTTTTCAGTTTCCGGCTTTGCCTTTTTAATATCACAGATTTCTGTCATTATGCCTTGGTTGATGCACATCAAAAATTTCTGCACACCACTGAGTGCAGCCCTACAAAAGTGTTTCCAATCAGGCTCTACACTTGCTAAAGCCGGCCCTAACTTCACGGTGCAGTAATGTTTTTTTGAACCTATTACCTAAAAGTTTTCCTAACCAGAACAAACCTGCAGTTTGCTTTGATACTGTTTTTTATTATATTGTAACAGAAACATGGCATTTAGATTTTACTTAACTTCTTGTCGTTCATTGTTTACAGCTGCAAACTCTCAGCTGTTTGCACTGAAGAAAGTATCTCGTAAGTATTTTGTATTTTTAATTTTTGTCAATCATTGACTGATTAAATGTAGTATTTCATTGTTTGTAAGTTGTACCCTAATAATGTAACTTATTTATTTATATTCTGCCTCTGAGGTTAATTTTATCAAAAAATTAAAGATTAAAAGAATAATTTGGAGGAAAATTCTTATTACCGATATAGTGCTACAAGTATCTGACCCGTAAGAGTTGTTTGAATTTTATTATAATTTTGTCTCATCATTGCTTTGCCATTTACGCCTTCTGTAATTTGCATAGCTTTAGGTATTGCTTGTTGCTTGATGAAAACATATTTGATCTGATGTATTTATGGATTCAAGAACATTTTTTATTTCAGTTGGTGCATGTTGCAGTTGTTGGGACTGTCATTTGAATTAGCATTGCATAATTTTTACTAGTCTATTATTGTCATCAGCAATGGTAATGGATTCTGACCTTTTGTCATTACATAGCAGTTTTTGCTGAATAGCCCATGCATTCTGAAATGGTTTCTCTAGGACAGAAACAAATAATAGCTTCCTAGATTTTTATTAAAGGTTAAGTCACACACATAACCAAGGAAAGTAGAAGTATCAAATAAGTAAGCATACTGCTACAGTCTTTTAAACAGTACTAACACCACACTTATGTGAATGTTGTCATCACCTCTACAAACTTTGCAGTGCATATGTTTCATTCCATGGCATTCCTTTACCAAAATTATGTAACATTTATTCATGACGTCTTCTTGATTTGTGTTGTGATTCTTGGCTTGGATTTTAAGGAGTGAGATGGTGTGAGTAGTCACATTTGAAATCAGCAGACAAATGTTTGCCATTGTAATAATAAGCTCACAAAATATCATTGTTGGATTTGTTTTTGTTTTTCAGCAAAAGGTGCTGCGGTGCCTCCTCCTGAACCAACAACTGACACAAATCTGCTGGTTACACGGTGTTGTGGCCTAAACAAATTCATAGATGGAGAAGATCCAGAAATTAAAGCTGATGATGAATATCCAGAATGGTGAGCTTGTGTTGCTTACGTTTATATACACATAAGAAATTCTAAATTAGTAAAGCAATATCTTGACCTTACTCCACGCTATTTTCATAAAGCAATTTTTGTGGTCTGAAATGTTCCAATCAAGCAAAGAACTATGAAGGTACCAAAATATTTCAAGAAAACTTGATAGTATTAAAAAAACGTTTTTTTAAAACAAAATTTACTTCATGCAGTATTTGCAATGGTATCCAATAAATTGAATTGTTGTAAATGGCAAGTCTTTTGTACATTTTTATTAGAACTGGGGTTTTAATTTTAATTTTTGTGTTTTCTTGTCTGGCAAGCAAGCTACAAAAGGCCAGGCACAGCATCTGAGCCCCCAACATACCTTTGTTCTTCATGACAATAAATTGCACTTGCAACACAGGACTTTTCTTAGTGTTTGTGCAAGTCACTCAAATTTCGTTTTTGTCAATTGTGTACTTATTTGTGTCAATTAGATGTAATAGAAGAATGTTTCACAGAAAACTGATGCGCTAGAATGATTTGGTACAGATCAACTGAGTGTCTTACACACATCGTATGTTATATATTTGTCTACACAGATATCCTGCCATGATTTCATGCAATAATGTGTATATCATCTAGTAAGATTCCATAATTGTGCATGTATGAGTCACTTAACTGGTTTTGCCAGGAATGTGTAAAAGGAAACCAACCACAAAATATAAGGTGTACTGCTATATAATTTAACAAAATATTGCAACTTCAAAATGTGCAACCATGACAAATATTGCATATTTATTGCTTTCTGGAACAACAAATGAGCATAGAATGATGGTAGCAAATCATGTCAGTGAACAGACACGACTGAATACAAACCCTGCAGGTTCTGAGAATGTTATTCAACAAACTTCGAGTGAGTTGAATTCCGAATGCTGAAGTTGTAACATCCTTATGGTTTACCAAGTATTCTAACTGAAGGCTCCAGAAACCTTGACAGGCCTATTTATTTAACAAACGGATACAAATGGGAGGATTTCACAAGCTGAGGTCCAGGCAGCTTACAGCTCTGATCAAAGCAACATACCAGAAAGTTTTAACGAACTGGGTGTGCACACCTGAATGATCTTGTATGAGGATGTCGATCCATTTTACAGCCTGCTCTCAGTTGGTCAAGGCCACATCGTAGGATAAGCCTGTGGTAATATATGCCCTTATCTTTCTAGTGTGAGACTGGGTGGAGGTGTTTTTTCACTTATCAGATGCAGTGCCTTTGAAAATGGCCATAACATAGAAAATGTACAAGTACTGGAGTGAAAGGAAAACATGGTCCACTTCAAGCATGAGCCAATTTACACATAAAAGTTATAAGAAGACAAATGTTGAAAACCAGAGTTAAATTATCAAACTCGTTCGTCACAACTTGTCTGTCCAGTTGCTTGCATCTGGCTCTGTATTTTCACCGATGCTTTTTTCGTTCATTCCGCAAATGCATTCTCAGATGTAAATGAACATCATTTCTGAAAGAATCCCAGTCAAGCATCAGTTTTCTGCAATGTCCTGTAGGTGGGGTTTGGTGGTGCAGGTAGCCCAAGATTCTTTATAGCAACATTTGTTTTATTTTCTGACCACTACCACCCGAAGCACCATCATCTTTGAATACGGCATTGGTGAAACGTGTTGAGGCAGTTGCACCGTTTCTATTCAAGATATTTAACTCTGGGAACGACCAGAAAGACAGTGCTTCAGCTCAGAGTTATGAAACTTTCATGGCAGCTCGGTATAAAAGGAAACTGTATGCAGTCAGTGCTGTATTGCCGATGCATGACATAAACTCTTGTGAAAAGTGTCGTACTGAGTCAACGGAACGAGCTCACCGGCGGGAATGCAGGGTAAGGTGTAAATCATGCAACAAGTTAATTCGATTAACTTCAAGCAATTAACACAAAGAGATGATCCCACGGTACGTTTTTTCAGTTCTGTCGACGTTTTTGGCATCGTTAATTCTGTGCAGTTCATCCATTCTCAGTTACAGTTTGATTTGCATGATGTTCGTGCACACAAGGTATACCGCAAATGTAGGCTTACCGCTTCGTTGTTTATTTTTCTATTTATTTAAATTTTGTTAACAACAATTTCACAATAGGCGACAGTCTGAACGGTACAATTTTGTCGTGTCTCGTCGAGGTGGGACACAATAAAACTAACAGAAAGCATAAAGAAATAGTATAGCAGATTAATAGCCAGTACAATTGGAATCTATTACAGGATTCCAGAAAGTTGTTAACAGCTCTAAAAACAGCAAATGAAATTGTGATCGACGCATCAGGTACAGCAAATAAAAGCAAACGCAACAATATGTCATGTATCGACACTTCGTTGTTGTAAAACAGCCTTTTTACGTTCATACTTGGGTTAGGAATTGTGGTTCGATTGCCACGTCGCCAAAAGATTCCCGCGCACACATCAACCAACAGTTATATGTTTAGATGCTGTTCTACGCATTCATAACTGTTGTGTTTTAATAGGCTATGGACGATCCACACGGGCAAACCACTGGATTACACGCAGTTAGATCCGAACACAAAAGAATACTGGTATGAACTGGAAAAAGCTCGTGAGGAGTTGCGTGTCCGGCCGAGTCTTGATTTCTCTTTTTACCGTCCTCCCCGACCTCATCATTACAAATTTCAGAGTAGACTTCCAGACAAGCACACGACTGATTCCTAGAATATTCGGCAGTGAGACGTGGAATCTGATTTCTGACCGAGGATTAATCCACCAGCGAATGAAATTCTGAGACCTCTGTGTGAAACCGTCGTGAGCGACGAAAAGGGAACCTTCGAAATCTACAGGCTTTCGCGTTGTAGCCGATCCAGCGTTATATCAGAACGAGGTATTGCACATGAAAAACGGACTTGCCAGTTTGTGTTTATGTGGGCCATGCAAAAGCAACGCATAAAACGAACAGTAGCGAGAAAAAGCAGGCGCGCAGCGACTGCCCTGCGCTTCGACAACAAAAAGCGTGTTCCTGAACGGTGGTCTCGATTTTCGTCATCTCCAGTTTGCCGTCAATACATGTGTAGCCCGGCCACGGTATTGAATTGATGTCACAGAAATGCGTCATCTTCACGAGATGATCTGCTGAATCGAACCATCCTCTAACGACGTCTTTGTAGCTCGACTGCAAAAGAGAATGTCGTTTGGCCACTCACAAAACTCGCGTCTTAGACATAGTTTGATTTCCTATATTGTTCAATTCGTCAGACTTTTTTTGCACTATAAGGAACTTATTTATCTTATCATCTGTGTTTTCAAGTTGCGACGTTGCGGCTGAAAGCAACGAAATAAACACAATATTATGAAGTACGATAGTAAACAATTTTTTAAAAATATATTTCTGCAAAAATGGCGTTTCATGCGTTCTAAAGCGTTTTGACGTTCCTTCGCTTAACAGAAACCATTTCATCGGAGATGAATTATGTGGTTCCATCACAAAAATCAACAACACAATGTGTGCATTACCTGATGCCATGCGGTAATCATTTCACTTAGAGAACAGAGGTGCTGGCCCATTGAAGTGCATGCTGTCGCAGCGTCAGATTTGCGCCTGAATTCAAAAAATTTGAAAGATACTATGTTGTCACCCATCATTTCTACAAGCGTCATAATTGTTGTCGGAAATGTATTTAACAGGGTATTTCGTTCACACTGTTGTGCGTTGTGACAAGCGTCTTGAGCTTTCTCCCCGAACCAGAATTCCTAAACGGCTTTACAGAAAACTTTGTGCGCGTAGTTCGTCAAAAGTCTGTTGTAACAACTGAGAGGGTGTTATTGTTGCGACACATTTGAAAAACGAGCGATACTTCGCAAAATGCACGTAGGGATGTGCATTATGGAACATTTAGAGGTCTAGAACGCCGATGGGTTTAGAACGCCGATCAGCGATCACACCACCTGTTAATTAGCTCGTTACGTCACTACGCAGTGCCGTGAGCTCGTTGAGTGTTTCTTTCTCTTACCCAGGAGCGCAATAAGTGCCACTGCAAAATTTATTGAAATTATTTGTTATGCCAACTTGGCAATTTTTCACGTTTTTTTAATCAAAATTTATATCGATTCTAAATATTCGAAAAAACTCAGTGATTTTTGGATTCGAATACTGAAGGATTCGAATCCATAGGACTTGATATTCCATTATATGCATCCCTAAATGCAAGTCCTAAACTCCAGCCACAGTTTATTGCCTTTCATAGAGAGTGATATGGTTCGGGTTAACTGTACAAGTCAGGTTTTCTACAGAAACTATTTCGAGCGGGCGCTGGAGTGTCCAAGGGCAGAAGTGACAAAAAAGTTTAAGAGCTCAAGTTCGTTGTGGCTTGTTCCAGTTGATGGGGGCTGCGTTACCTGTGAGCAGGATAGGGCGATCATGTATGCAGAAAGTGCGGGGCAAGAATACAAAATGGTTCCCTCAATGGGGCAAAGCTCGTTTTCATTGTTTATCAATGATGATTACGGAGTGTTTCGTGATTTATCTTGTACAGTTTTCACTACTTAACACAATTTTTATTTGGCAACTTTTTTATGTGCCCCAGCATGCGTTTGTTATCATTGATTTAAAAAATCAGGTTAGCTTGTTCGAATCGTCGTTACTTTTTTAGATATTCTCACTTTCAAAAATGCCCTGTTGAACGAGTTCTTTTAGGAGCAGTCTTATCTTGCCGTATCGCGGAATGTGATAGTGTCCTTAAAAGAGTTGACGGTGGGTTAGCAACCGGTAGGACTTCATAGAGAGGAACAGAAACAGTGGGTGAGGGTATGCCTGGACCTGTCATGGTTCTTTCTCTGACTTTGCGATACTGTTAAATGTTTATGATGCAAAAATAACCATCACCACTATTCTGGTCTGTGGTGCTTTCTGCAAACTCTGCGAACCGGAAATGGCGCAACAGTGTTGGAACCCCTCAACCATACATCGCAATGAGATCGACAGCTGCCACAAACTACCTGTGGTGCCTAAGACTTGTCCTGATCACCAATTGCCACCTCGAAGTAGTATATGTACGCTAAAAAATTATTTGTTTCTTCAACAATTTTATTCGATGTCTGCTTGTCACCAATATGTTATCTAGGGGCGGATAGTGTGTTAGAATTTAGGGGCCCGAGGCACAATCTCACAAAAGGGTTCCAAAGCATCGCTTTTTCAAAAAATATGTAGTCTATATTTGTTCACGTCATATCAGAAAGGGGCCCTGTATTTGGTGCATGCTATACAGAAACTTTGGTAGCTGAATGTTCAAGTGAAATTTTTCGTTTTGCTTAGGAATTTGCTTGTGCGTGAAAGTCCATTTCACATTATAACATGTTTGTCAGTCATTTGATTCTAAAATGTTCTTTGTCTGTACATTTAAGTTGTTGAGGGACCCTCTTTGGCATATTTTCACATACTTTTTGTTTTATTTTGAAAAGCATACGACATGACTTGCTTTAGAGCTTGTTAAAATGTGGTTCTAGAGTGGTTCATAAGCTTTTCAAAAAAAAAAAAAAATGCGCAACTCTCAAAGGGTTTCCACATCATGTCTGAACTGGAGGGGCGAGGCGACCGTCTCCCCTAATAAACACCCCTGGTGCTATCCACATACACTGCCTACTTGCCATTTTAATATGTACTTTATATGAACTCACAGTAAATGAACAAAGAACTTGTTTCCATAAAATGTGATGCGGAGCATGTTGATTAGGCTATTGACCTACATAACGGGTAGAGCTTTCATTCATTTTCGCACCCGCTTTTTCTCTGGGTATGGTCCAGGTGCCAGCAGCCTTAAGAGGACTCGAATAACATAGGTTTTCAGCAACTTCTAACAGTTATGTTCACTCCACACTAAAGCAGAATGAAGATGTAACCGTACCATGTGGTACTTGGTAAACATCTGAGCCGCTTTCCTGCGGGTGCAGCCAGCTGGACTCGGCTCATCAATCTTTCCCGTGCCTTCTGGTCATGTGTCCGGACCATCGTGGGTGAGATCTCACTATTCGGAGCAGAACTGGCTCAACATTCGGGGCTTTACGGATTTTCAAGCTGCCTTATCAGTGGTGCAGGGTCACGCCATGAACTATTCGCAAAATCCCATTTCTGCCGCTTGTTCTTTAGACAGCACTTTTCGTCACCAAAATTCATCATGGCCGTTGGTGAGGATCGGAACAAAGACTGATTTAAAGACTGACAGCTTTGCGGTGTGAAATTGTTTTCTGTCCTCGGGCTATATATTTTAAGCTACCCCACATTGAACAAAGTTATTACAACGGGGTACTTCTCTCTGCAAACACCGAAAGTGGCCATCTTACCTGACTAATATGAATTTAACTGGAATACTAACGTTGGTCTGGATGACCCGGGTCACAGGAGTTCACTCATGTGAAATTACGTAAGCGGGCGTCGGCGAGCTTTCAACTGTTCAGTAGCTTCATTTTTTTGTGTGACTTGTAAATAGGTGCGCTTGCGGTCATCCTCGCTCTTCTAGATTGTGCAAAGGAGCGAGTTCGGGTCACGCTGACCCGATGTTGTGGTTAGTGTGAGGTGGCAATGGGCTCGCCGTACCCAGCACGTTGTGGTTGATAGGGGTAGAGCGCCAGGTGGCTGAAACTCAGCGCATGCTTCTAAGGTCTTGTTAGCAGTATTCAAAAGAAGTTGTTCACGCCCATAATTTTTTTTAATGAGTAATTCAGTTCAGGCATATAAGACACCTTCGCTATATTCAGCCTACTTACTTTTCATCAAAAATCGTATGATATTTGAGTAAAGTATCTTTGTTAGTGCTCAAACTGCTCAGCGAGGCTTATATTTTCAGTGTAGTTTTTGTGATAAACTGCAGTTGAAGGAAAGTATGTTCTTTATATTTTGAAAACCGGGTCATGCACACCCGACGTTAGTATGAACGTGACAAAAACCGAAGGTTAGTATACCAGATTTAACTGGCTGAGATAAAGCGAAAGTTGGGGATTGTTGCAGTTCCGCTCAGGTAAGTTAAAAAGTGCGCAACGCGTGAGATTACCGTGGGTCGGATGGGACCAGTGGCGTAGTAAGGGGTGACCCTGGGGACTCCGGGCCAGGACGGAACCTTCTGGGGGGAGGCAAATTGTTGATCAATAATTAATTTTTAAAGCTCTAACTCTTTCCAGTTTTTGTGTTTAGAAGCCCTAGACCGGTAGCCTGAAAAAGCTAGGAAATGTGGTTGTGGAGTGAGAAAATTGATAAAATGTTTACTGAAAGTCTGGGTCAAATCCAGTGTGTTAAAGTACCCCAGTGCTTGTCTTCAAATCGGGGCTTATTTAACACACTTGGTGGGTAATTGTTCCCCAGTCCCTTCACCTTTCGTTCCAACAAAAGCCCTTTTCCCCACCATAGTCAAAAATCCTTTAAACAAAGACCAGAGATGATATTTGACCGCAGGCTAGCGAACATTACTGGTCGGTGATTCGAGGTTCATATTATTCTCCACTGAAAATCTGATAAAAAAGGCCGTGCATGAAAATATAGTAAATAATCAAGGCTAGCTTAATCCCTTTTCGATTGCCGTTCAAGTCTTAGCAACGCCCTAACTAACAGCATATCATTACATCACCTACAGGCCCGTAGCCACGGGAGCAGCGCCCCACCAAATGTTTTTTGTGCCCCTGCAAATTGTATTGCGCACAGAAAAATTTGTTTTAAACATAGAATGAAAACAAAAATTTTTCCCCTTAAATGTATCCCCCCAAACCTTATTGGCTACGGGCCTAATCAACTGATATCCTGGCATTAGCGACGAATATTTCTTGGCACGTTTCATGCTATTTTTTAATGTTCAATGGGATATTTTCAGAAAGTGCCCAAGCTGTAGCCTAGTCATCACGTGGTCTTATCAGCAGTAAATTTTGTCGGTTGAAATGAGGAACTCTGCAAAGGTAACCTTGCTCAGTTTCAATAGAACAGGTGTTTTTCTGTATGATGCAATGATGTCGGAAAATGACGTTCGTGAAACAAGATGTGCAGTTGGTGTTTGCGTGGATAATCAGAACTCAGAGTGGAGGCTTGAACTGCAAGTAGAGTGAATCAGTGCCAGCCGATAGGCAATATGGATTTCGTATTCAACAGTACACTTAACATTAGCAGACACAGAAAAGTCATTTAAACAAGATAAGCTTGTTGCTCTCATTTTTATTAATTAGACACGATGAGCCATGGTCTGAAAGCCTAATGCAAGGGCAAACGATATTTTATAGTTATTATTGTGGTGACTGGTGAGAGCTTTTATTAAAAGGAACGTTAGCCAAAAGAGTTGCACAATTTGCCAAAGGCAATATTGAATAAAGTTGTTCAGTGCGATTACCTTGGACTTAGACATAATCACTGCTGAGCAATAAAAAGGCGGATGTCCTACGTGGTAGAGTTTGTCAATAGTTTTCGAAATGAACGTCTGTTGGTAAAGAACGAAGTTACAATAACACTAGGCACGCGTGATTGGAAGAAGCCCAACACAACACAGAACCGCTTCCAGAAAGTCTGCAATAAGGGAGCTTTGCATTTGTGCAGGGGCGCTTGAACGCAAAAACTCTATTTTTTTATAGTGTTTCCTATTTCAATTTAGGGGGGCTTGGAGCTTTGTTTGAGGGGGATAAGCCCACCGAAGCCCCCCGTGGCGACGGGACTGACCCAACAGCTGGACCAAGTTTGCAGGTCACGATGTAGGTTGCAAGCATGCGCTTCTCAATCAGAGGCGGTTTTAAACCTATTTGACCTATTTTATCAAAATGGGTCCCGGACCAGAGGGCTCCAACCAGTTGAGATTTTCGGAGGGGAAGAAACAAAATGACTGCCGTAACTTGTTGTTGTACCTAACAACTATACATGTTTTTGAATTTTCGGAGGCCAATGCCCAGCGCCCTGGTTGCGGGGCAGGCCACGAGCATGTACCGACAGAGCCAACGTTTCAAACCTTGTGTATAACCTATGAGCAATAACCCACTATTGAAACGTGAAGTGAACAATGAAACATTCTTTACGTGACTAAGGATTATATTATATTAAATTTATTATTATAGCCTACCGTATGCAGTATACATGCTTTTTTTAGTTAAAAACGGGGATATTAACCGAAATATTAACATACATAAAATGTTTACACATATTAAGTATGCATGCCGCCATCACTTCTCTTATTTTTTTGTTTGATCCCTTGGAATCAGTAAACGATTAAAGCTAAGTGGTGCGGCTTACCAGGCAGAGACTGAAAGCCAGCAAAGAAGAATTTGTCGAAATATACCGGGTCTGTATATGAATATGTAAAGAAAACAAAAAATAAAAAAAGTAATGATCCGAAAGGTGACAAGTAGAAAAAGCAAGACTTAATCGATTTAGCAAGTGTTTGATTCTGATGTTCCAGATCTTTTATTATTTTTGTTTTTACATAGCACGGAACATGAAGTGCTTTCATTTTAAATTCATGTAGCCAAATTTGAGGGTGAAAAGGGCAGAACTTTTATGGTCAGCCCCGGACAGCACATAGCCTCGCTACGCCACTGGATGGGGTCCCGAATTAGATTACGTTTTTCTGGGACACGCGATTCCCGCAAGGTCCAGTCAAATATTTTTTACTTCCTTGCAACGACTTCTACTCATTTTCACAAAAAATGTATGCGTGAAAGCGAAACACACCTTTATCTTAATTTTGCGTAAAATGCTCTACTCTGTGATCTATTTGTCCTCTGATTACCTGTAGTGCAACCAAGGGTCTAACTCTAAAATCTTCAAAAACATTAGTAGGCCTACACTGCAAAACACTTGATTAGAAACGAGTAACAATTCAGGACTCAGGTAACCAGGGACTGTAGAGAACCTAGGAGAGAAACACATCTGGAATAGAAAGTGGAAACCATATGTCAAAATTGGTCCTGACCAAGAAATGCATCAGGTAACCTTTACAAGACCCCAACCTTCTATTATCAAGAGCTTACAAGTACATATCGAAAAAACTTTGCACCATTCGACTTCTCTCCGAAATCTAGCAAAGTCGTGAATGGACAAATCTCTAACATTTTCATGAATAGACTTCATTAAAATAAGTAAAATGGGGAGACGTCGACCCAGCGCAACGTGAGTGGCTAGAATACTAAAATTTTGAATATCTGTATGTCTATTTATTCTCACAAGCACATTAAGTGCCACTTCAAAGTCTGATGATATTTGATAGAAAGACAGAAAACCGCAATCATAAAACCGTTTGGGGGTAAAAATACTGTACATTTTTGGGATGCAAGTTTTATGTTTAATTATATGTTTAAAACAAACTGTATAAAAATTTTTTGGGCACAACAAAATTTGGGGGGAACAAAAAACATTTGAATGGGAATTACCCCCGAATGCACTCCCGTGGCTACCAGCCTGTATTGTACAAAAATGCATCTAGTGAGTTTTTCGGCCGTCTGCGTCTAATTCTACCACGTCACAGCGCCTAGTTCACTTTGTGGCGAGGTTGGTTTTTGACTAGAAATTGTTTGGAAGCCACAAACCAGTCGCTACGTACGGTGCGGAAAAGTTGAAACAGCTTCTATAGAAGCTGTTTCGACTATAGTCGATGAAATCAGATCTCCCGAGAGGCTGAAGTACAGTTGGTTCTGTAACGTGGTAGAATTAAACGCAGATCACTGAAAAACGCTCTGTACAGATGCACTCAGTGTGCATTAGGCTTTATCGTATAAGAAATCTACAGTTAACAGAAAATTACAAAAAATAAAACCGCAGTAACATTAAAAGAATTGATATTACAAACAAAGTCGTGTTTTACAGTGGGTACCTAGTACATACATAAATTTCTGCTTCGTGACGTTGGCACCGTTGATGACAGCGCAACAAAGTGCCGGTAAGGTTGTTTCCTGAACGACAGCAGTGTGCTCCACATCCCCGTTATAGCAAACATATCCATCCCATTTCACGTTACCTGTCAACAAAAAATGTCTTTTCGAATCCTAAAATCTTGAGATTAACACCGGTATTTTGTTACTGCCATGTGACGAAATACACACTTCTGTGCGAGTAGTACATATTCGAATATATGCCGCAGACCGGATAAAAGTCAAACTGAAGTTACAAAGTTCGGTCTTACCAGGTAAACAAGATCTGAGGCCTGCAGCCCGATCCTTAGAGGCGTACCATCCCCACTCAAAGACAGGTACTACTCCACCGATTCTGACTGCATCCTGAAGTTGCTGAAGCGAGCAAAGGACCCTCTTGTTTGCCTGACAAATGTCGGAAGCCTCTGAGTGATAGGTGAAAGTGTCTTCGGTTACCCACAGCACGAGATTGGGAGGTGCTAGAATAACAGCAAGAAATGTTGTTTGAAATACATGTAGCAGCAGTTGCGTACCACTTCCCAGTAACTATAGGGTGCCTCGGTTTTTCACGGGGTGTTACAAGGGGAAATTGCGTCCAATTTACTTTGTACTATATCAAATACCTTACACGTTCTAACGTTTTGTACGGCTTACTTTCGGCCGTAATTTGGTTTACATGTGCATGAGATCCAACAACATGCAGTCTTAAAAAATCGTGTATTGTTGAAACGATGCTTACGATCGGAGGCGGAGGCATAAAGATATGACAGTACGAAACGCTGCCAAGCAAACCGTACTCCAAACAGCCAAATAAGTATGAAACTAAACTCACCATTGGAAGCGACGTTAGCTTCAGTAATAGGTGCCCGACCTCCAAAGAAATCTGTGTTGGCAACTGGTACGTCGCTAGCTGAAAGTGGAATATTATTTGTCGGATTTAGCGGGACGATGGAGCTGTTTCCTGTGTTCCCGAATGGTTGTTGAAAAGAAAATCCTGTCCTCGTGTACAACCAACCATCACTTCCAACAATGGTACGTCGCTGATTGCTTATAGGTTGCCCGCCTCGATTGACGGGCTGTGATGACAACGGATTGGACTGTTGTGGAAACAGAGGACTTACTGGTTGCAATGGCCGCGGGCTCGCTGGCTGTTGTGAACGTGGTGCCAATGAATTCGTCCACGAGTTGTCAATAGGATATACTGGAGGAGATGTTGTCCTGGTGAATATTCAGGACATTTGGCCATTATTAGATACGTATCCTAAAATTTCGATATCAATTCTAAGCATTCATTTTGAAAGTTCTCTAAATTTGGTTTCATGCCAAGTTGAATCCACGAGCACAAGCAAGCCCTCTTGTGGAAGTCAGTGACTGAGTGGGAAACTGAAAACAACAGCCTAATGAAACTGGAACGTAGCCTCCTGTTGCACTAGCTAGAAGATCTCTGCTCTACACATGGCAAACAAATTATACTTCAAATTTTCAATAGCGTTTTAAAATAGTTTAGAAAATCTTGTCCGTTTCTATTTCATTCAAGCTTGCCAAAATTTGTTTCTAAAACTGGTGTTGCCCATGTAGCAAAAACTGAAATAAAAACACAAATGAGTTTATAAGCAACATGTGGCACCAGGAGTGTAGCCAGGGGAGGGCGGAAACCTGTGAAAGAAGCAATCATTAATTTGAGGTACTGACCGAGTTTGCTAAAAAACTTTGGGGGGGACAAACCTTACTGTTTGCGTTTCGATGCACGTTCACTCAACCGTAGTACGACCTTTTTGTAAAATTGAGCAAAATTGGGTACGCAATATGGAATTGATATATTGTGGTGACCATGGCCTCTCCCATCGTGGTGCGTGGTGGTATAGCAACTAGTAGTGTATACAAGTATACAATGGTGCTATATCTAGCGCATTGATTCTGAGAGGTTAAATAGACACAATTAATTGTGATAATCAATTCAAATTTGGTCAGTTCCGATAAATAAAATATACTGCTACTAATAATCACCACATATCAAATCAAAAACAAACCACAAGATATTTTGGTAAATACCAGGCGCGTGGCCAGAAATTTTATTAGGACTGGGGAAAACAACAACAGAGTTTCAACATTTAAATATTTTTAATGCTCCTTATTTCTAAAGCATCATACATGAAACATGCATGTTTCTGGCGTTTTCTTCTGAACAAAAAAGTGTGCTTTCCATGAATTGACAAGTTTTAAAAGTTTTGATAGTGAAGTTCCAAGCTTCTACAGTACATTGCATCAATGCCACCATTTGCTCATAAACCTTTCTTGCAAAAGCGCTAGTAAGCCTCTCAATGCCCAATATTGCCCTTGAGCAAGAAGTCATCGCGGCCGCCATGTCCACTTTTTTCAGTTTGCGCTTATACTGTATTTACACGCTTCTGATGTACACCAACGCAATACGTTCAACCGAAGCCGAACAGCGACTTTGCTTTGAGGCACTGACTTCCGAAGTAGGTCTTCTACAAAACTTTTGCGCATATAAGAAGGGGATTCCCGTTGTCATCTAATTTTTGAGCGATTAATTCACGTGTGTAGTTGATAACCGTAAACGCTAGAGTCTTTCAACGCGTTTGAAAAATGTTTGGATTTTTGATAATCGGTAAGGTCTTTTGGCCATGTTTAACCTATTCCGTAAAACCTTTATAGCTACTTTAAACACACTTCGTTTAAGTTGTTTGATGAGACTTTGCTAAATTTAACTGACTTCATTGAAATATCAAATGGAATTAAACTGTAAACACAATAGTAAACCCAGTATTTCAAAACTTATCGACCACGCTCAACTGCATGCAAAGATAGATTAGCATTGCCCGTAATTAGATTTGTACAAATCATGGGCTTCTTGAAAATACAATAACTTTAATTATCTGCGGAATTTGAAGCCCTAATGCGAAAAAATTCAAATTTAGTTTCATTTTAGTCACATGCGCTTTGCCAACAAGACAGATTGCAAGCTCAAGGATGGATATTGAGGAAGGATAACCAAACAGTCGCCTCTGTCCCTCTTTTTCAGAGATACCGTGTCCCCCTTTCAAAGCCGTCGCCAGCGGGGAGGGCAGTGGTGCCCGCCGCCCCATTAAAATATGTGCCCCCATTTTATGTTTGGCTCCCGGTTGCTGCATACATCCAATATTGTATTTAAAAATGTGGGCTCCCGTTATGATTTTTGGCCCCCCCTACACTGCGAAATCTGGCGACGGGCCTGCCCCCTTGAGAGCTTTGCACCATTGTTTAGTTAAAAAGGTTATGTTCCACTCCAAAGCCACATTTAAAGAAGCTCTGAAGCAAGCCATATGTTTTTCAAAATAAAGCAATAGTTATAGGAAAATGTGCCTTAGGAGGCAGCTTTCAATTGTTTAGCTGCAAAACGTTACAAATTTTATTTCCTTGCGTATGTATCTTATGCTCTTGAATTTAATTCATAAATTGAAATGTGAAACAAATTTAACTCTTTTATCCGCGTAATCCCACATCTACTGTAGCAGAACAATTATATTGTTCTCTACATGTAAAAGAACTTAAAGTTACAACAACAGAACTTGAAAGACAAGTTTGAGACTAAACTGAAAGACTACTGAACAACTGCTAGATTGTGCAGTTACTGGAAGGCTGCTGGACAGCTACTGAAAAGCTGAAAATACAGCGAATTTAACCAAAGAAATCCGAAAACGATGAATCATGAAAGACGCCAGAAACAAGTACGGACTGCTGAAGCGACTGAATTGAAAAACTGGTAAACAAGCATGTCAAAATTGCGTGGGCGATCCAGGAAGTGCAAATACCTTCAGGTGGAACTCGGGGACTTTCCCTGTGAAAGTATGTACCAATCATGTTCTGGTCATGCATGTTACCTTGGAAACAATTGTTAAATTATCTAAGTAAAGGCATACGCCCAAGGTGTGACTTTTCCCTATAAAAAGGGCTAGATTTACACGTCCAAGACAGAGTGCTGCTAGCATCAACTGAAGGACTTGTCCTTCCTGACGGCTGCACTGTCTCTCTGGTGGTTCTGCCCACTTTGGTCAGCCATCGGAGATAAAACCCTGAAGACTCTGCCTCCGAAGTACTGTGAGTGTCGAGCCCAATGTCAGGAGGCCCCTGTCAAGGTTAGCGGCTTGAGTTCTTCAACCTAAAAACGAAACTAAAAACGAAACTAGGTTCGTTTTTAGTTTACAGAAGTGGCTTGCCCGGGGGAGATGCTGTCACCCGATAGCGCAAATTTGACTTGT
>Ga0210059_1007408_pt1 | contig 17431 bp, 10 predicted proteins | sample Ectturendosymbi2_FD_188042 | JGI IMG/M metagenome (GOLD analysis project Ga0210059, IMG submission 188042) | Ecteinascidia turbinata endosymbiont from Florida, USA - Sample 2 (SPAdes) (version 2) | ecosystem: Host-associated > Tunicates > Ascidians > Unclassified | place: Key West, Florida...
ATGTCATGTGTCTATTTTGCCGCCATCTTGGAGGCAAAAAAGATATTGCCTACTTTATATTATGGGCCACGGGCCGGTCCGGGCCAGAAAATATGTTGTAGTTTGGCAGAACGGGCCGGTCTGGGCAGTTTCATGTTAGCTCCGGGCTGCAAAAGTGCTGGTCCGTGCCATCTCTAGTTCAAACCCTCTATGGATGTGGCAAGTCTTCTAGTTTCGATAAAACAAATTTTTTTGATTTGGGGTTCTCCTGGGTGGAGGTCGCGAAATGGGCGTGTTTTTGCATTTTTGACTGGCCCTGGACGCCAATCGAATGAGCCAAAATTTAGGCTCAAACTTTTTTTGGAAACTAGATGATCGTCCGCGTCTGCAGAGCCTTGATTGACCTTTTAACATGTTTGGAACCAAAGTTATGGCTCAAAAACCCCATTTTACCCCCAAATCAGAAAAAGCATGAGTCTCCCACTGGCGGCTTGCATGGATAGCGATAACTCGCCGTGAGAACATGATAGAGAGCTATTCGAACCCTCGAAAGACCCGGTGAAGTATTCTAGTTTGTACTGAAAAAAGACTTTTGAGATTTGGGTTTGGTGTTTTCGGTGGGTGTCGTTAGAATGAGGGTAGGTTTTGCTTTTTTTGGTTATTCTTTTATGACGTCATCGTTTCCCTTATTAATTTCTGCTTATTTTGCCATAACTTTTGAACCAAAAAAAGTCCATCAAACCCTCTAAAAACTCGTATTGTAGCCTAGAATAAAAAAAAAACACGAAATCGGCTCGATTGTTCGACTCCCAGGGGATGACGTCATGATGCAAATAAATATGCATAAACATCCTCTCATTATGTAAACATCAACAAAAAAACGAGATCTCAAGCTAAAATTTTTTTTGCAGTCTAAACAAGTCTTTTGCGGGCTTGAACAGCTCTTTAGCCCTAGTCCGGCGGCGAGTTATGGCCATATCCAAACTGGGGGTTAGTCAACCCAGGTTAGTGTTTGAAGGGGTAAAAATTTTGACCACCTTTTGGTGTTTGTGGCATAACTTTCGTTCCAGATATGCTAGAAGGTCAGTCAAGCGCACTAAAGACTCGTGTGGTAGTCTAGTTCCGAAAAAAAAAATTGACTCATTGGATTGTTGCCTACGGCCGGGCAAAGTAGGCCATAAAAACGCTAAAACACCCCTATTTGTGACGTCTCCCAGGGGTGTCCCCAGACCGGAAAAAAATTTTTTTGACTCGGAACTAGAAGACTTGCTGAATGCGTAGAGGGTTTGAACACCTCTCTAGCTGCAGCAGCTGGCGAGTTATGGCCAAAACAGTACCGGCCACCACAGTGGCCGGCGCGGGCCTTGTATGCCAATGCTTTTCGGTTCGGCTCTCAGCTTCACTTCGTTTTGGTAGTAGTTGTTGCACAAGTATCCCCACTTCATATTTTCCGTTTTGCTTTACTTTTAGCGGTTAGGTTTATAACGTAATCAGTCGAGTACAGTAGAAACTTCCCTCCGACCCTACCTTGTCGCAGGAACGAGCAGTGTTTCCAGCGTTTTCGTCGCGCGAGGTTACCTTAGATCAAATGCGCAAAATCGGCATACATTTTATCATCTACCCCAATGCAGAAGCTTGGAACTTCACTGAAAATAAACTTAAAACTTGTCAATTCAATGTAAGCACATTTTTTTATTTGCCTGCTTAAACCTGAACACAATTGTTCAAGAAAAACAACGCCAGACAAATGCACGTTTTAGAAACAAAAGGCAGTAAATATTTAAATCTTGAGACTCGAACGTTATTTGTTCTCCCCCTATTAAAATAACTGGCTGTGTGTCTTACTAAAGTCGCGTGGACAATGGAAAACAAAGCGGATAATCGTAAGTTCTGTGGATACGTCCAGAGGCATAACGAGGGAGGCAAGGGGGCGCAAATCCCCGGGCGCCGAAAGTCCCAACAATGTCGAAAGTGCTTTCTTCAACAGCACATATGCTTCCAAAAGACCCCAGGTTTGAACATGGGGGCGCCATCTAACCTCGTCACGCCCCTGGATATGTCAAAGAATCTTCTTCCAGTGCGACTATCGACAGTCGGTCGCGCAATTCGGCAAATGGTCGTGTGCCTGGTGCACTGCAAAATTTCGCCAGACCCAAATAATTTTTGTCAATTTTTTATGTCATCAATCATTGCGAAGGAAGCACAGGCCATGGCATAATCACCACCCTCCTACAACGTTGTACAGTATATGTTTTGGTACTCGGAAACTAACAATACGCATGCACCAAACTCATTTAGAAAATGGTAGTGGAATGAACTACCCTTAGGCCACGCACCTCCTTACAGTCGAACACAAAATAAGCGGTACATCATACCAATGGTCGATCCTCCCAACTAGATATTATTGAACTTATTTTACTCTTGCAATTTGCTTGAGTAAACACCTTTAAAACACACATTCAGTTTATTGCTAATGATCAAATTTAGACACAAAAATTTCATTTGCTACTTCACAGTAACGCTTAAAAACGTTATGACAATTGTCCTCAACTTTTTACCGGTCACAACTGTGTTAACTGCGCTTATTTGAATTTTCAAAATGATTCATTATTTATTGACCAATGCTTAGTAGAGTACTGCAGCATGAATGGCAGCGAATGACGGAAATGCACGAACTATTACTCGAAATTAATGGAGTTTTCCTTATGTCTGCGAATAGGCAACAGCCTGCATATACTAAGAGAAGGTAAAAAGCAGAGCGGAAACGAGGCATCGAATGTTCAACATTGTAGAACATGAAATATCGTAAACCCGGGCCTGGATGCAGGCCCGTAAACAGCTTGGAACACCAGGAGACGAAGACTTTTCTGATAGGAGTCTAAATATTTTAAATTATGTCCAACACATTTTTCCAGGGGCGAGAAGCCCCCTGCGCCCCCCTAGCTACAGGCCTGCCTGGATGGTATGCATTTGCTCAGGCAATCCGGAACGAGAAACGCTTCGGCAAAGATACCATTCGCAAAAAATAAATTAACACGTATGCATCTCAGCATGCCTGCTAATCGGTGTACCAGCTCCTTCGGGGCTAGACAGATTTAACGACGGTGGAACCTATAGGACGCCAGCTGAGTCAAAGCGTATTGCTCCTATCCTCATAGAGATACTCTTTTACGGTAAAGCCGTTGTAGATCGATTCCACGGACAAGAAACATGCTGTCCAAATACATGGCCTTCTGTTGCGTTGTTGTAAACGCCGCAGTATAAGATTTAGAATGACAAGAAAGTTATGAAAAATAGAGTTGCTAAAAAACAACCACGCAACATTCATATCATCTTTTTACCAGCGAAATTGGCACATCGGCAGTTTGTCGCAAAAACATGCGTATCATTGAATGTTTTCTGTGCACCTCTTCTTCTTCAAAGGAACGCCCCTTCGACTTCAAACTGTGACATCACCTTTACGATGCACCATTGCTCGAGAAACGACTGCTGCAAGTTTTTTTCTGGTCAAGTGACCGATTCGGCAATTTGACTTGATCACCTGCCCTTCCTCTTTTTCTTTTTCGAAGTGCAAGGGGCACAAAACCATTCTTCGTCCTCTGGAGGCTCCGCCGCGATACCAGCGCACGGCCTGCGTACAGTTAGTATTGGTAAATTGTTAGCAGACGAGTGATAACAATGCGCTTGACCGTAATTGGTGACAAGACAGGCTGACTACCTTGAAGAAAATCTGTATTAGATTTGCAAATTACCGAAGTTTCGGTTGCGCGACGAATCCTTGAAAGCGCAACTGAACTTTCCGGCATTTAGAAGCTAATATTGCGGAAAGCAGTTCACACAGTAATGAAATGTCATCAAATAAACCGTGTTTCTCACGTGTCTCCAAAGATGGCAACGATATATTTTCATTTGCGATCGTCAAAGCTCCGTCTTCAGTAACAACGTTTTAAATACTCCAGCACGGAAAGCGAAGCTTATTGAGGATACCACCTCATAATTCACAAATTCTGCGGAGAACTTTATGCACGCGATTCTTTTAATTGTTGTTTCAGCGAACTCGCAGTTTGAATTGGACCTAATGGTTACACTTTTGGTGGGCAATGACAGACCAAAAAACAACAATGAGTACAGTGGCTTTTGACATACAATGTCAGGGCTTTGCTGCTGATTAAGACTTAGAATGCTTTTAACTCAGATAAACTTTTAGTGCCTTAATCAGGTTTTTTTTAAAGGAAAATGTTAGATACCCGGTATGGACCTGTAGGGACCCGATTTTCAATCTAAAACACCTTAAAAACACGGAATTTTCAGAACAGCATCGCTTGACAGGAAACAAACAGAACTAATAACCATGACTTCTTTGCAAGAATGAAATAAACCAGACAGTTTGCTTGCATACGCTTTCCATGACTATTTTATTCACGTTTTCGTCTATCGTTGAAGAAGCGAATAGGTAGGAGACATCCACGGCCTGCTTCATACATGAAAGCGTTCGATAATATTGACATCAAACAAGTAACCTGCGTTACGAACAAGCTGGCTTTGCGGATGGTGCCAACATCGAAATTCGGAACTACCACTTTTGCGACCGTACAACACTTTCTCGTGGTCTTGCGACCGTACAACACTTTAAGTCGCTAAACACTAATTTGAGAATTTAATGACAAAGACCACTCATTGCGCTTTGTTCTGGTGCGCGCCAAAAATATTTCATATATACGAACACAGTTTGATTGGGATATAACACCACGAGAAAGTCGATAAGTGCGTTTTTTTTCGCGTTAGTTGGAATCGGAAATATCAAGCGCGTTGCGCCGGAGAACACACGTCCCCCCACCTTGCTGGAGCAGGCGCCACTGATTCCATGTGGAATGTCTTCAATTTTGGTAACTTTCGTTCAGGAAACTGTGCTGCACAGAGCTTTATTTTTTCATACACTTTTTGATGAAAACAAACTCGAACAACGAAAACAGTACGTGACATTTGAAAAACCCAAGAACCTAATGAAAATCGCAGCAATCTTCCTTTGATAAATAGGAAGTAAACGGACAAACTCACCAGTGATACCAAGCATCACAGGAATCGCAGCCAATCATTGGACTTCCGTCGTCTGGCTTGTTACAACCGGGACATATCCAAACACGATTGCCCTGCGCATCGAAAACGATGCCCGTAGATCCAACGCTTATCGTCTGTGTTATGACTGAAATAATCACAAGGTTTAGTGTTTTCCGAAAACAGGCCGAGCAAACGTTGCGGTGAGACAGCAGATGCTCCACACAGCCACTCAAAGGAAGTTCGAAACTGCCCGAAAGCTCATACGTTTTTTCATCCTGAGTAGAGCTGCAAAGGTTGGGTAATCTTGCTTCATGACATTTTTCCTAACCCAAAGCATTTTGTGTATGATTTTGCAGAACACGGGGAAATATTATTCAAACCGTAAGCTGAAATTGTCCCAAGCGTTTTTTACTTCTTTCAAAAGCTACGAGAAACACGCACAATCCACAAGAATGACAAGCTAAATGAGCATCGAGTAAAACCTTGCATCGTAAGTTTTCAAATGGCAACAAAATGTTCAAAATGGCTGAACAATCTTCAAATGAAAAAAAAAAAAATAGAGAATACTTCCGAAAAACCCACGTAAGTTTCTCACATGGGTTACGCAATCAAACAAAGCACAGAAGAAGCGAAAGCAATGCATCTATCTTGCCTTTTCTCTCGACCTCTTTAGGTTTGCTTTCTTTTTTCTCTTCAGTTTTCTTAACGGAAGTTTCACGTGAACTGCTGCGTTTCGACTTGGTTGGTTTCACAATGCTGCTGCAAGGAACAGAGTTCAACTTCACTGTCAAGCACTGCGTTCCCAAAGCAATACAAACCGGCATACGTACATTTGGCGGTCGTCTGATGCAACTTTGAATGTCAGTTTTGGAATGGGAGAGGCTATTTTCTTCACCTAAAAAAAAAAAAACGATGACATCGCATAAACAGAATTGGAACGAAGATTGAACCTCGTTCTACCAACCTTGGTAGGTCTGGGCTTGTCTCGATCCTTTTTCTTTTTCTTTTCCTTTTTTTCTTTGATATGGACTTGTGGAGCAACGACCGCAGCGGACAATTTCGGAACAGGCAATCGCTCACGGTCTCGGTCAACAGGATATGAATCTTTCTCCTTTTGAACCTGAAGTGCAAAAAATACGAGCAAACGATCGTTAAATGAACAAAAAAAACTGCGCAGCAACTCAGCATATGTTCTCTTTCGCAAATGCCTCTTCAACATAGCTTGCTGTTAACGAAGTCGAATCTATCCTTATTTGAAATTTCAGTAATTATCAGGTTTTGTTTGCGACAACATTTACCACTTACATTACCACAAAAAGAAGCGCCAAGCATTTTCCTTGCGCAACATCATATTTTTAAGACGCGTATGTGTGGTGGAACTCGTCGAAATACGGGCCTTCGTCGTAAAGAAACGGTCGTTTATTGATATAAACTAAAAACTTACGGTACTTCAACTCTATGGTTAATATTTTTGAGATAAGCATCAATCTATGCACCGAATCCGCTTATACCGCCTAATAGTTATTCCAATTTTTCAATGATTACAAAGGAGATTGAAGATGATTTACATTGGAGAAGCGCAAAAATCTCACGTCTCCGCGTGGTTTATTCTCAAAAACACTTTGCAAAGCAAGAACGTTTCGCATCGAATTGCGATAAAACGAAGACCTGGCATCTTTTTAATATCTATCTTTTATACACTACAGAAAAGGTCAATAGATACAAACGAAAAAAAGCTTGTATTTGCAATAAATGAAACAACAGTACTTTGATAATTCCATCTTCGACATTAGACTTCTTCAAGATAAGCTTCTTCACAGGTGATTTGTCACCAGAGTGTTTGGATGGCCCTTGACATACACAAATGAGGCTTGCACGAGAATTTGATAAGTAATTCTACAAGATTTCAGCAGTACTTACTCTCTTTACTTCTGTGCTTAGACTTCTTTCCAGATTTACTTTTACGACCTAGTTTTTTCGATTTGTGGTGATGTTTGACTGCGTTAAAGATAGAGAATATCATACAATGCAGTTCCAATAGTTACTTTCATTCGATAATCAACATGCTGACCCAAATTCCGTACCTGGTTCATCAACTAGTGAAAGTTTTTCAGGATGTTTTCGTTTCAGAGATGGAGTCGGAGCAAAATCATACACATCTTCCTGACTAGAAAAGCAAATCAAACATATTCGTGTAAAAATGTCGCAATAGGTCTTGTTTATTTGATGCACGATATGGAAGCTTGCACCTGGTTAGACAAAGTACAAAAAGTACAACAAAAAAATAAAAAAAACAACTTCTCTATGCGGCATTGAGGTTGGAAAATATTCAAGACTGAAAAATGTGTAAAAAACTACTGTTCGTTTGTACCCTCCTTAACAACTTATGGCCAACAAAGCTCTCGAATGATTACTTTGCTTAAACTTTTAACCATGAAACCTAAACAATTGTTAGGATTTGGTGTAAACACATGCACTTGCAGCTTGTTTAATCTAACACGACAATGCCGCTGTCCTATTTTTCCGTTGCGTGACAAGTTTTATTTAGCAAAAGCACTCTGGCATTTCAGGGCAGCAAATCAGCGCATGACCATCGTGTCAAAAATATCGCTATTGCAAGAGCGCGAGCTTCTTATTTTCGTAAACAATTGCGTTTTTCTGATTTGCACTTTCGTTACCTGCTGTCATCTTGGGGCGAGTGCCTTTCCTCGCTTGAATTCCTGCCTGTAATAAAACGTAATGTTTAAACCAACACAAATCAATTACCACAAATTACATCTGGTCGGTAGGCTAAGACAAATGCACGACTCGACACGAATTCACAAGTCTCAGAAAAATCATGCAATTTCATAGTGGGGTGCCGGGTTTTTTAAAAGGGCGGTTTGAAGTCTCCAACAACTGAACGTGTACTTGATGGTTCTCAGTGGTAGATTCGTTTAACTCCGCTCAAATGGTTTTATTGTTATGTATGAAGATGTTGCTCCAGTGCTACATACACCTGAACTGGCCAGACAATGCTGTGATCTGCAGGCGTTATGTCCGCCTGTTTATCAACCGTTTTAATCTTTTTCATGTCTTCCATCGCTTCTCTTCCCCCTATAGCAGATTACGGACATTACCGTAAGAAAACATTGGATTTTGCTTTTGAAGTCACCTGACTTCGTGGGCTAATATGTCAGCTTGATCAAACATACTTTCACACAAGGACAAAACGATGGTTTCAAGATCTCAGTTTAACAGAGAAGTATCAGCACAACGTAGCGTTGACCATTAGATCAGTTCAAGATGAAGCACCGCAATGCTCGCCATCATTTTCCAAACAAGCATGCCATTTTCAGCATTGTCGTAAAAAGATTGGCGAGGCAACTTTGGGCAGAGGTCGGGGTGGGGAGTGGTGGCTGTGTTAAGCCAAAAATTTTTGTTACCTTCAGCAGAAATTTGAGCAAACTATGGTGTTCCAAAACAATTGTTGCAATTACGCAATCTATTAACTAGGCATTTTTTCAACTTCTTTGAAACTTTAACATCATATGTAAACACAACGCATAATTTTATTTCGTGCGTTTATTTTTTCAGAAATAGAAATGGCGTTCATCTCAATAGAAAAGGCGTTTTATGGAGTTAGCGTACGCTCGAACACAGTCGAACAAGACTGTGCAGCGTGTATTTGTAAAAGAATTCCATGAAGTACCAGCTGCAGTTCGGATTTGGAAATGGCACAAAATTCAAAGTTAGGAAAGTTGTTTGCGTATATTCAGTTTTTAACAGACCAATGCAAAAAAACTGTTTTTTTCGCTGACACCTTTCAGTCGTTTTTCTTGCAACATTATTAAAACTTGTTGAAACAGTATTGACTACCCTACCTTTTTGGACATTATTATGGAATTGACTTGATTTGTTTGGTCATTTCAAAATAAATTCGGTCGATGACTGGAAAAAGCCAGGCAAAATATAAGTGCAAACTCTAAAAGAGTACCCGCGGAATCGCCAAAAAAAGGAGGACCCGAGGTGACTGTTTCTCGTCCACCTCCCCTAATATCCATTCCTGCTCACAGAGGTGGGTGGAAATGAATGGAAGCAGACAACAAAAATGAAGGGATTTTTCAGAGAACAAGTCTCGTGTTTAGGAATCATTTCGCAGTTGCAAATACACTCAATCGTGAATAACATAACCATTTCATTGAAAAAGTGGATACAAGATTGTTGCATTGAGTTCCCATGGCAGGAAATGCAAGAGCATTATTTTCTTTAGGATGCAACCATTTGTTTGAACTGCAAATTGCACTATGTTAGAAAGTTACTTTGAACTTTTATGCACATCACTACCACCTAATTTGTCAAGCCTGCTGGTAAGATCCCGCCATCTGTCAACGATACGCTACTTTGTGCTGGAATCATGACCTTGAACCATAACGAATACAAAGTAATGAATGCAATAGGTCAAGGGTGGCTAAACCTGCTGCATATATGAGCCGCATATCTTAAAATCCAATTTACAAAAAGCCGCAACATAAAAATCTAAAAACACGAATTTATTTGCAATCTGTGCTTCTGTGACATCATAATTCTTTTTGGAACACATACGGCACGCTAGCTACCACAGCACTACTTTACAATATTTCTGCACTTTGCAACAGAAATAAAAAATAAAACACATATATATAATTTTTCGGAAAGCTCAAAGAGCCGCATGCGGCTTGCGAGCCGCAGTTTGGCCACCTCTGTAATAGGCTACGGAACTGTAATGATAAAAATGTCGGTTGATCTTAGTTGGAATTTCAGCTGGATAGTATTCACAACAGGACAAACGTGTACCAGGCTGACATACTTTCAGCATTACTGGCCAGCGCTTAATTTTTCTAGTGCTGCCGTGTTTCTACTATAGACTCCTGCGCGTGATGAATTTTTTCCGCTCCCGCAAAATTTAAACCCGCCAGGCACCCGCAGAAGTTTGAGAAATCTTGTCCGCTCCCGCCCTGCACACGTCAAACCCGCCCCGCAGACCATCCCAACCCGCGCCCCCCGCCCACACTTTTTCTGTCCCAACCCGCACATATCTGAAAGCTACTAAAAACTCATAACTTCTGAAGACAAGTCTAACAAGCTGCAAAATCAAGTTATTCATTCCTTCCATTGGCAACCAAAACTTTTCCACACATCTTTCGCAGTCCAGAGATTTGAGGTGATAAAAACCACGTTTCAGTTGGGTTGTGACCACTGACCAGCAGTGCGTTAGGCGCTGTCTTATCCATTTAGAAGGGCTGCTAGACTTATTATTCCTCATCAAGTACGACGGGAGCATTGGAATTTGGAAACGGTCACTTGCCTACCACATAGCAAGAGTGAGCTGATGTTTCGCAACAATGGGTTGTCACATCAAAATGCAATAATTCCTGTAGGCCTACTGTCCTAAGCGCAATGCTGGTAAACAGTATACCACGTGTTTTGCGATCTCTGAGCTGATTAAATTCATGTGCTTTGGCTCAGCATTCAGTTAGCAGCACAAATAATTTCTCATCCCGCGCCCGCCCCGCACATGCGGGTACCCGCAACCCGCGCGGGTTAACCCGCCCCCACACAGGACTCTATTCTACAATTAGGTCGAGGTCGACTCAAACTGTATAGGAGAAATCAATAGGAGTTACAATGGAGATAATGTGGACTTCACAAATATCTGTCCGTGTTTCGGTTTTGCTAATGTAACAAAATGTTGATGCACGAAGTTCTAAACATTCGAGACTTCAGATAACATTGAGGCTACTGTTCGCGACCACACAGCCATTCTTCCGCGACCCACCGGTTGGGAACCGCTGGTCTATACGCAGTTCAATGAGAAATTTGTTGTTGAATCAGCTGCGTTTGTTATGATGAATGTTTGAGGAGAAATCGGAACGAATTCCAACGTCTTCGTTGGCGCTATGCTGTAAGGATCATAAAGTCATGTGTTCGCACGCTGTAGTGATTGCATGTCTAGATAATTGCATTCTAACATATTTTAACCTGGCTCTGTGACCCACTCGAAAATTGCAATGTGGCCCACTGGTTGAGAAACACTGCTCCAGGCATATGTAGGTCACGGAATACCTACTTTTCATCTGCCCTTATGTTAGCTTGCATCGTTAAACGCAGACGTCTCCGCACCTTTAGTAGTAATGTCAAAGCCATCGTCCAGCACCAACGAGTCGTTTGAATGGGTCGGAGATGGCGTGGGCGGAGGACGGGAGGGTGAACCATCATCGTGGTGCTTCTGCAAACCCCGCAATTCCAGCTGCAACATCTGTTCGGTTTGGTGCGAAACGGTTTCATCGTCGTCGTGGTAATCACCTCTGTCGTCATCTTCCCCTGAACTGGAATCCTACACAAAGCAAAAAAATGACACTCGACTACGCATATGATATAAGCATAGTAGGACAAAAAACGGTTTGTATAAGAATGAAAGGTCAGATCAGCGCAAGCAATGAAAACACATTTGCCAAAATTGCTTTGCATCAACTAACTCAGGTGTTTCCAAACTACGACCAGTGGGCCAATCCGGTCCGCGATGACATTTCGCCAATTATGAAAAAATAATATTTTTACAAAACATTTACTGATTTAGTAGAATGTAACATATTCTGTAACAATCACATTACGTACTACGTCCGGCCCTTAAAGTGTTGTGAAATAATAGCCTATGTGGCCCTCTGATAAGAAAGTTTGGAGACCTCCGAACGAACGAATTACCCAAAATGGTGGTGTTCACATATTTATAAAGATCAGCTAAATGCTACTAGACCAAGCTACTGATTTTCGTTTGGTACTCTCTTGCATATATCCCTCTTAGCGTCTACACTGAGTTCCCTTATTTTGACTGAACTTTTCACTAGAGTTTTGAAAGCAGACAGAAAAACACAACTGGGTAAACTAGTATGAAAAGCTGTGCTAAACAGAAACACGACATAAAACTAAGGAACACACGATTGAACTTTTGTGCAGCACAACTCGTAAACAATGAAACGATTGAGCATTTCAAAATTAATAAAAGTTTGCTTTTATAAAATAAAAAATTGGCAAGCAATCGTCAACCACTGTTCTTAAACTGCTCACTTATAAAAGATTAACGCGATCAGTTTGCTTGTATTACACACATGCAGTGGAATCATAAACTATTCAATACTTAGCAAACATCAGCGTAAAACTAGCTTCTATCCAATAGAATAGAAAAATGAGAATGTAACTTACGACCATTTTTAGTCATTTCATTTTACTTGTGGTCAGAAGCAAAATACAAAAGCTGTCAAAAAAATTCACGCAAACGTCCCACAAAAGCAATTCAAAAATAATACTGTATGGGTGAAGGGAATCACAGCGTAACCACTACCCCAGTGCTTTCCAACCAGTGAGCCACGACCCACTGCCAACTGTAAAATTTAAAATGTTAGAATTTCCAGTATTAACCACAAAGTTTCTTGAAAATTAGCCGATTTTTTAATGATTAGATCTACAGTATAAGCAAGGTCAAGTTTCCCATTAAACAGCAGTTTTAGTCATATTCGCAAGGATCAATCACAAACATTGTAGAGACCACAGCTTGTGTGATTACACCTTCACTGGTAAGTGTTAATGCGACACAACGCGTAATTGCTGACGCAACAATTGGCAGGTTTTAGGATCCCTTTTCCCGATTTAATCAATTGACAATCGGCTAATTTTCCTGAGACATTTTAGTTAAATACCATGAAAAATTGCAACAATTTGAAATGCTTAGCGGTCCCCTTGAAAGAACTTTGCAACCCACTGTTTGGGAAACGCTGCTTTAAGGTATCCACCCTAGCTGCACAAATCCACCAAACACAGACCCTCAGGTAGCTACCGACCACAGCAATCAAATTCGGAGCCATGAAAGCGGATAACAATTACTATGCTGACATCTGCATTAGCTCAAATATCAACAACGTCGCGATGATATAACCTATTCTATAACATACTACGTATTTCTATGCTTAAAAATTTCTGCGTAAACATAATTGCGGGATGAAACTAAGTCGTGGCACAAATAAGAATACCGCCCAGACGCTCAATAGAAAACAGCTTTAGCTTAGTAGCTTCAAATAGCAATCAAGCTTCTATACAAAACAATCAAAATCCACTCTGTGGGCACGCTCGAATCCCAGCATTTCAATGTAACTTTTTTAAAATCAGAAGTTCACAGAAGCTTCTTATAAGTGCTAACCTGAATCAAGTGAGAAAACTTCATTAATTCTGCTTCTTCAGCTTCTTTATTGACACGATGGATCACAGCATCAATTGCTTCGTCCATGGACTGAAAGCATACAAAACAGAAAAATATAAGCCATGAGACAGCCAGGCGATGATCTTTGAGATTTTGGAGCAAGTTTTGATCGCTTGCTATTCAGACAGTCAAATAAGAAAATGACAGCTTTCAACCAGTGGCAAAATGTTTCATACAAAAAAACTTTTAGATTCTTAAACACACACGTATGACATAGCAATGAGGTAACTCAAAAATGTTTCATACAAAAAATCGTCTAGATTCTGAAAAACGCACGTATGACATAGCAATTACATAGCTAAACACAATTTTCTCCAATTATATACACAAAGGAAATATCTGCAAACAACTATATCATTACCTTCATCATCCACTGTCATTTAAACCAAAACTGAACAAGGACAAAAAGTCTATCGAAAGTGTTTAAGGGCATCTTCATGCTAGAGTGTAAGCTACTGCGCGCAGAAGAAAGTAAAACAAACGAAGCAGAATAATTTGTGAGTAATCTTCCAATTTTAATCGAGTGAAAACGAAAAATGTCAAGCTGCTGTTGGAGCAACACAGTACGCATACATATATCAGACTACCCAACCAAGTAAGCCTGGTTGTTTACTACAGGAATCTCAAATAGAAATCAAGTAATATTTCAACTTGAAAAATCGAAACCTAACCTACTCTTAAATACTTTTATGGGTCAAGATCCAAACTGTCAAACTATGAAACAAGTTTAGATGAACATCAGAATATCATGCTGAAGTTCACTAAACATAGATTCACATTTTGCTGCGTTTTTAGCATAGTAAACATAAATACAAGCTCTTTCCGGGCCATTGTTTCTCGACCTTTTCCCTTAGGTATTCCAGATAAGGTTTGATAAAAATTAAAGGGTCAACTTAGGTATCCCAGATAAGGTTTGGTAAAAATTACAGGTCTAAGCTTTGTTTTGTGATTTCCACACTTCCTGCTTGTGCCATCTCAAAATTCTAAAGATCTGGAGAAGTGCACTAATAGTTGCGATCCCAAAGCTGGAAAAGCCATTGGAGGGCCCAAAGAGCTATCACCCTATATCTCTTCAGTGTGTCCCCTTCAAGATCTTCGAGAGACTCATCTATGCTCGTGTCGAATCAATCGTTGACACATTGCTCCCACAGTGCTCCATCGCAGGAGCAGACGGGTATCAGACATTGGAGCTTGACCACAGATCAGTTCACCTTGCTGACACAGGACATTGAGGACAACTTTTCAGAAAAGAAGATGGACGACACTGTATGGCAACATGGCCTCACCTGCAAGCTACTGCGATCGCTACCTGACAGACATGTGGTCCGCATGATCATAGAGATGGTCATGGTAATCACAGCTTCACCCTTACCACCAGAAATGGCAATTGGAGCAGGCTATGACACCTCACGAATGGCGTCCCTGGAACCTCTTCTCTTTCACATCTGCATCTCTGACCTACCAACCATCTGACAACAACATACATACGGCACTCTGGGCAGATTACTGATGAAATCTGGAGTGCTTAACCAGACAACCCTACAAGACTCCACAGTCTGCACTTTCATCCAAGCACCAGCACCCACCCTCTTGTAATGACCCTTCTATGAACAGCATGGGTCTGGCTTAACGGCCTCTGCAACGGTGTCAGACGTTTCCGCTCCTGCTTGCACAAATGGGGTATGAACCCTTCTACGGTTTGTGAGTGTGGCGAAGAAAAACTAACTGTCAACCATGCTGTCCTCCAATGTCCAATCCATCAACCCTCCTCATGGACTGCACAGCCTGGCAGTTCTGGATGATGATACAATCGAATGGCTGCACAACACCTGACCCGAGATCTAATGCGGCCTAGCAGTGGACAGCAACCACTTGCTTAAAAGAAGAACACACAATGGTGTTTATTGTAGGGCTGCATCTGACAATCTTCAAGTAACTTGCATTGAAAGCTGAACCAGTATAGTACACATAATATAAACAGAACTGTCATTGAATGCACAACATAACGTACTAATAATTAATTAGATTGGTTTCACATATAGAACAGTTACACATAATTCTGTAAACTTGCACAATGTACACTGCTTGTGAAATATAGTTGCTGGTCTTTAACATCTTAATAACTTTATATGCACAACAATTACAGGCTCTAGTTTTGCAGTAGGCTGTTTGAGGAATCTCCTGCCTGGTTCTGCTCCCATCTTCTTGCAATGAGCAATAATTGTTAAGTCACAGCAGTGACCAACACCAAGCGTGATAAGAAGAGGCGAATCCCAGCAATTGGCACTTCCTACTAAGGTTGACTTCAAAACTTTGAGAGACAAGGGAAAAACTTATGAATTGTTGCCTGAAATCTTCAGCATGGAAAAACTGATCAATCGTTTATTTGTGCCCTAACTGTAGTGCAAACTTCATAACCGAATTACTCCATTTCACATTACTGCCCAAACTTAACTGAGTTGTATTCCTCGACTTTTCCCACTGCACGTTATGGTAAACCATGTGACCGTCTGAGACAGAAACCACGTGAAATGCGGAGAGATTTCTTTGTCAATCAGTGTGCTGAATGGCCGTTTACGATCGGGTTTGTCGAACAGTTTTGTAGCCGTGTTTAGTGGAGGGGTTCTAATTGGGATCAAATTTGTAATCTTAAGTTTTGATCTTAGCAGCAATACGTAGTTTTTCTTTTTGTTTCATTTGTTTACTTGTGTGCAGGACTGAAGATATGCAACACATGAAATTAGTTTCCTTACGCAAATAAATTGTGATTGATTCGCTTGGTGTTGGTCACTGCTGTGACTTAACAATTTTCACTTTATATGGTCAGACTCAACAAACTGCTGGCCAGACTCAACAAACCGCATTGCAGGCTGAGAACCTTTGCTGATGAAATCTTGGCCAGTTGCAGGGGTAAATCAGCCCAAGACATGATGGACCTCATCAGCCCCACTTTGCGCAACATCGAGGCATACCGTGAATGCAGTGGCATGCACTGCAATGGTGAGAAGGCCAAGGCAATGCTGTGCACATTAAACAATCGTCTCCTTACAGTGTTTGATATTTCAATTTGGGGGGCTTGGAGTTTTGTTTCGGGGGGCTAAGCCCCTGAAAAGCCCCCCATGGCGACGGGACTGCTCCAGTCATCCAGCTTTCCTCCTATCCACTATGATGGGCAAGACATCAGAGTTTCAGACACACTTCGTCACCTGGGTGTCATCTTTGACAGACAGCTCAACTTCTCTGAGCATGTCAACTCTTGTCCTCCATCGTGGTATCAAGACAGCCAATATCCTGAAGGTTGCAGCTGGTAGGAAGGCAGAGGAGAGGCACCTTGTAATGTTGTACAAGAGCCTCGTCCTCTCTGTTGTCGACTATGCTCTACCTATGATCAACATCAGTCAGAACCTCATGGGCAAACTGGAACGATTGCAAAACGAGTGCCTCCACATCATTACTGGGTGCCCTAGTTCAGCTCCAGTCCATGTCCTCCAATATTGGAGTTGGACTTTCCTCAATCACGACAGAAACTTGCACGGCTCTCCAAGAGAGCAGACACGGCCTTCGTGGGGTCATTTGCAAAGAGCTTACTGCTCTACAGGCTGCTCAGCAAAATACACTAGCTCTGCCTCACCTTTGACTGAGGAATAGGACGGCTGAGCTTCTCCACAGACTGAGGAGGAAGCCTTGAACCTCACGTGCCTTATCTGCTGCTTTTGAAGTGAGTGGCATTAACTATTTCTCCCACTCTCCAGCGTGGATCCCACAAGAGCTGCATGATGAAGAGCTCTCTGTCATCATCAACTTCAATCGGGATTGCAGGGTCTGGCCTCCTGAAGCAGCCAATTCTGCTTTCTCCCAACTTCTTTCTGACATCAACAGCGGTACTGACACTACAGTGGAAACCGCTTAATACATCCACCTCGGGGCCAGCCGATTTGGATGTAATAAGCGGTTGGCTGTAATAACCGGTTTTCCTAAAACTGCAGCTTAAACAACCCCCTAGGGGGTAAAAATACATCAATGTATTGTACTGTATTTATTCAGCACAGAAAAACTTGCGCAACGAGGTTTGTTTTGGTGGAAAAGTCTTTCTGAGATGCTCATCTACTTCTCCTTTCATAG
>Ga0210059_1007409_pt1 | contig 17428 bp, 16 predicted proteins | sample Ectturendosymbi2_FD_188042 | JGI IMG/M metagenome (GOLD analysis project Ga0210059, IMG submission 188042) | Ecteinascidia turbinata endosymbiont from Florida, USA - Sample 2 (SPAdes) (version 2) | ecosystem: Host-associated > Tunicates > Ascidians > Unclassified | place: Key West, Florida...
CCTCGCAACAATGGGTGAAGGGTCCTCACAAGTGGATTAGCCTAGGGCCTCGCATCAGTTAAATCCGGTCCTGTGTGTAGTACTAATTTGTATGACATCAATCGCAAACCTTTCACAAGAGCCCCCTTTAAAACAGCCTAGGGCCCTGCAAACGATGTAAAGTATTGTATGTGGTTTGCTATTTTAGGGTATGTAGATTGCAAATACAGTATTAACAAGTAGGCTATAGTATGAGGTGTTAAATTTAGACAACTCAACTTGCATTGCCTGAACCACTTTCGGAGATAGTGCAAGTTGCCGTAAGTAGCCTATAGCCTAATGCTTTTTGGTTGATTTTGAGATGGTGGTTTTCAGAATGTACTGTACGTTTTTTGTATTTTTAAAATGTACGATACAGGGTGGGCCAAAAGTAGACCTGCTCTTGATTGCTTATTTACATTTTTGGCTGAAATTTTGGGAGGGTGTTGACAAATACTGGATCGTTCCGGTAAGAAAATTATTCTACTTTCACCACTGCTCACAGGTTGAAAAGTACTGAGCTAGATCGATCCGAGCCACTGACCAGGTGATTTGCAGCAAGAAGTGGACAGTTGTGTAGTAGGGTGAATGCTAGGGGAACGTCGCCCTCACATCATTATTGAAAAGGGCCAGGCGTTTCTAACTACGTTGTATGTTCTTGCATTCCAGTTGCGGCGTTCGTGTTGGCATTTTCGGTAAGTCTTTTTAATAAAAAATGAATTCTCGGTTACTTAGACAAGCACGGTATGTTTTTCTCTTGGATCGTTTGCCGACTGGAGACGCCTGGGAGTGAGTTAACTGCCGCCAGCGTCTGCAGGTCACGTATTTTGATTGCTTAAACTAATATTTACGACGTCATTGGGCCAAAAATGGCAGGTACAATGGTGACATGTTAAATAAATTTGAACTACCGAAACATATTGGGTTAGTAGTAATACAGGAAGTATACAAATACATTTTTCTTTAATTCATCTAACCCATATGCTAGTGTGTCAATTAGAAATGCTCACGCAGTTGTATGATCCAGCTCAGCTTTCTGTAAAATCAGCACAGTTTTTATGAAAGATCTAGTTCTCATTTATTTGCATTATTACAGAATTCCATTAATAGCAACTTTACTTACAGACAGCTCAATGGAATATTTCTCTTCCTTCCTTTGCGCCTTGCTGCTGTTTACAGCAAATATTTAATTTGAATATGCGCCGCAGTTTTGAAAATTGGGCAGATGTTCAATATAGCTGATTTCATTCGGTGTTTTATGTGTATCTTTGCATGCAGTGCCGTATCAGCCCAACTCTAGCCCCCCCCAAAATGCTTGCAGGGGCCTCCTTAATGGTAATTTATAAAAAAGTCATGTTATGCTACATCTCGAGGTCGAATGGCCTTCAAAACAAAATATCCTAATTGCAGGCACAATTTTGACAGAACCACGCCCGTAGCCAGGTTTTCAGGTTTGGGGGGTCACAATACATTTTTAGGGAGAATATATTTTTATCATATGTTTGAAACATATTTTTCTGAAAACAACATAATTTGGGTATACAAAAAAGATTTGAGGGTAACTAGCCCCGAGTGCCCCACCAAGTCTGCTGATCTGGGCAGAACCGTCGCCAGAAAGTCTTCCATTGCGGGTCTTCATGTTTGTGCAGGGGGGCTAGACATTCTGAAAATTTTATTTTTAATTCACAACATGAACAACATTTGTTGATTGTGCAAATTAATTGTAAATATTTTCCCGCAAATACTCATAATAGGCTCGTAGTTTCCAACTAAAATTTTTGAACGATTTTAACAAAAGGAGTTGGGTCGTAAATCATTGTCATTTAATTGACGGCGATTATTAAGAGATATCGTAATAAAAAGCAAATGTAAAAAAAATTTGCAGGAAAGCAGAATCAATCCTATCGTTCAGTTATGAAAACATTGTTACCGAAGGAGCAAACATGAGGCCGGTCAAAGCATGTGCGCCGAGATGAACGTTTTCTTTCATTAGCGCAAATTGATACCATGAGCTGAATTGATACCATGAGCAACTTTACCATGAGCTGAAGTAAAATATGCTTATAAAGAGTGCGCACTGGGCTTTTTACTGGCCGAAATACGCATATATGGACCTTACTGATGTCTGGGCTGTTAATCACCTGGTGCGTGGCACATTTAGGTTAACATTTTGCGCCTCAAATCGCCTATAAATGCTAACAAATATAGACTAAGGCCTACATGGATGCAACGGTTAACATCCATAATCCACTAACTGCACTGCTCTGTTTTGGTACAACTCCCACAATAGACTCTTCTAACTACACAATTAACTCCATCTGGCTGTCTGAACAGCAGGCTGCGCAAATGTGTAACTTTGGTCATAAGCACCAAAGGTATCTTGCTGCTATGCAGTACAAAATAAGAGAAGACTACCTGGACTGTAGTACATTTTTTTACAACAATCACTACACAAAATACGTTGATCAAGTGGAAATCTGAATTATAGACGTATACAACTAGGCATGTAGGCAGGGCCGGATAAATGAACGCGAGGCCCATCAGGGGAAAGCAGACCTGTAACCAGGTTGGGACACCAGGTGGGGCGAAGAGCTTTCTGAGAGATCCCAAATTTTTTAAACTATGTCCAATATTTTTGAAGCTATGTCCAACACATTTTTCCAGGGGGGTGAAAAAAATTGGAACAAAGTCGTGAGCGCGATGCCCCCGACACGCTTAGCGTAAGCGCGCAGTTCGCTCCTTTGCCCGCAGAGGCAGGTTGCGAAACTTGCTAGCGGGTTGTTGTACTCTTGGTCTTTATTTCGTAACAATAACACGGCAATAAATCTTCAAATGTTCACTTCAAGTTACGGTAGTAGGCGTTTGGCTGCATGTGACGCGGGCTCCCACTGAGTTTTTTTCCACCCAGGTCTGTTTTTTAGTTGACCTGTGTGTCTAGGTTTAATTATGAAAAATCGCGTGAAATCTGTTTTTTGAAGTGCTAAACTCATCAGAAACTTCAATGTGTTCAATAATGTAAAGATAACTTTACATTACAGTGTTTACATGTGCACACCAGGTGAGAAAGTACGCATATCGGATGAATCGGAACGTGTTCGATCGGTTTCATAATCTCATATAAGATCATTATCAGGGTTATATACAGTGGTCTGTTTAAGGAAGGCAAGCGAGGCACTTGCCTCGAGCCCCACTCCTCCTTTGCAACTGTAATGTGTAAAGTACCTTGCTTTCAAAGGGGCCCATGAGCAACTGTGATGTGTAAGTAGGTTACTTTGCTTTCAAAGGACCCCAAACAGCAGCTGTAGTGTGTAAATACCTTGCTTTCAAGGGGGCCCAAAGTAACTGTAATGCGTAAGCACTTTTCTTTCAAAGGGCGGCCTAATTTCACTGATTTCTAGTGCTTCGTATTTCAATTTGGGGGATCGAAGCTTTCTCTGGGGTCTAAGTGGTGACGGAACTGAATTTTGGGCCCCCTGTGACAGCGTAGGCTCCTCCCAATTGGGGGGTATGGAGTGCGCCTGATACGGCTCTGTTTGCATGCAACCACACTACAAATAGTTTGATTTTAGTCACCGAAGCTTTTTTTCGTTTTTATTCGGAGCAGCAGCACACAACCAAAATCTCTGATGTGACCTCATGAAGGCTTTATCATCAAACTTATTCGTCGAGTCCGCAGCGAACGATCAAGCGACATACAGTGAATGAAACAACAAGAGCGATGTCAACCGAACAGCGACTTCTGAACAAGGCTGGAGGCGCAAAGAACTAACGCCACGTCGCAAACAATCAACGCAAGCCAAACAATTAACGGCGCGCAACAAAAATGCGCTCGCGCGCGTGACAATACAAGAAAACAAAATAACGCCAAATAGGACAATCTGTTTAAAGGACATTTACCTTCATGTTTGGTTTTATTTATAAACAAACGACAAAAATGCAAAACAAAGGTTCGTTTCTCGCTACACAAGTATGCGTTTTTTGCTCGCAAACCATTAATTATATTCTATAATTAACAAATGACTATTATTTGCAAAAATGATGTTTTTTGTTTTTTAAGGTCGTCTGGTAATAAGGATTTAAAAGTTAAATTATTCTGTGCAGTAGAGGTATTGAACTGATGATGTATTTGAGGTGAGAAATTGATGTTCAACATGCTGGAGTCGTACATCGCTTTTCTGATAGTAGTTAATGTGGCAACTGACAAAGCAGTTGCTTCAGGTTAGTTCAATACGCTACCAAATGCTTTTTAGTAGTAGCCTAGACCACGTTTTTAATCCGGTTTTATGCCCGATACGGAGATGGACGGATTACCCTAATGACTTTACAATCAATTCCAGTCCTTCTTTCCATCTAACCGATTCAAAGCATCCTCTTGGCTCAGACCAACTTTCTTGATTTCTTCTTCCATCTGCCTTCTCCATGTTTTCCTTGGTCGTCCTCTTCCTTTACTTACGATCATTCAAACTTGACAATTACTTTCTTCTTCTGCCGTGAAATCTGTAGCATTGACAATCTGCGTTTGTTGCGAGACTGGAGAGTTACGTTTACGAACTGCACGAAAATCAACTTTTATGGTCAAGAGTAAACCATTCCACACCTCTTGACTTTGAAGAAATTTCAGGTGACTAAGGGCATGTAAATAATAAATTCTCCTGCGAAAAATAAATTAAAGATTGCTCGTGGCAAAGGAAAATGTTTTGGCATGAAAAAATAAAAAATGAATAAACAATACAGTGTGGGTTCGTGCTGAAGCTCCACTGGAGAAAAGAATGTGAAGAAACGCTGAATATGTGCTATGCTTTGGCGAAGAACGTAGATTTTAAACCTATTGATTCTTAGACGAATTAGTCGTAAAAATAACATTGCCAACTCTTGCTTTAAACAACAACTAATTTGTTGGAAACTTGTTCATAAAGTGCTTGATCTGTAAAAAAATTAACCTGGTTTATGTTGTTTTGACTTCCTATTTCCAAACCACTAGATTACGTTTTGTTAATTAGTTCTTCTGCTTGCTACTGTTATAGAGGTATTATAACATTTCTCAAACTTAGTTGGTTTTAATCAGCCAAATATCATATATCTACAGTCTACACAAAATAAAAAATGTGAATGGCAAGCAACTAACTCACCAAAGGTTTATTACAAAGTACGTTCAATAATACGCGCAACGCGCTGCATGTTCAGCCAGCCGTGCAAATTTGCTTGTTCGTTTTCATTCGCTTTTACCGCGTTTTGCAGCAATTAGCCTAAGTTTTGTAGCGCCAGCCTATAATTGCTCTATTTATATAAAGCATAGCATTAAATTCCTGTTTCATTTCAGCTACCACTAAGACTGGCAGCACATCGCAGCTGAAACAATTCAATAATAGCAGTGACTGTGCCATTAGAGCAGTCAAACCGACGTATACGTCGACAAGCCACGTGCTTCTATATAATTGCATGCACCAGACTATACCAATCAGATCAGGCGAATTCTAGCAATAGTACAAAGAAACCGAAAAAACAAACTTGCGTTCAACCCGAAACGTAGTTTGAGGATATAGTAAACCCATAGGCGCTTCAATGTCCAATTTTTGTTTCAATTTTTTTTGCCTATAAAAGAATCTTCAGCTTTCTTAAAAAGATCGAAGCGAAATTTGCAATGTTCAAATTTTGTTTCAGTTTTTATGACTGTAAAAGAATCTTCAGCTTTCTTAAAAAGATCGAAGCGAAGTTTGCGCGAAGAGTGTTTTGGAGAGCAATGCAGCTTTGAAGAAGTCAGAGAAGTTCATGGCAACACCGAATATGCTGTGAGTATAAACATTTACTTGAATTGTAATTTCGGGAAATGGAAGTTATTTATAATTCGGAACTTGTGGTTAGCAATCTTTTCTTAATCTTTTGTATGCTCTCGAAAGGATCTCTACTCGATCTAATGCTCATAATACATAAAAACAGGCATTTTTTGTGCAACAGGTTTTTCGCTAGGAAATCGTATACGATATAGTGCCTGTTAACATGTTAAAAATTCAATCCGTATAATTAAATGAAGCCATTCTGTATCGCAGCGCAGCTCCAGCTATTATAAGTAAATTTTTTGTATTTTTACCAAAAAATACAAAAAGTGTAAAAGTTGCAGAACAACGAACATCAGCATTTTACGGAGTGGTTCATATAACTATAAAGTGGTTAAATATCGTTTCTCTCAGGACTTCTGAAGATAAAGTAACAAAATAAGATTTTGAAGTACAAAATGATTCTCAAATACTTTCGGATATAAAAATGTTTTTTTTGCAACTAGTTGTTACAAAAATCGTTTGCAGGTTGTTAGCGTCAAGTTTATTATACACGGTATAAAATCTGAATTTAACAATTATTTTCAAAACTAAATTAATTTCCTGCGTAGAACTGTTTTAGTTGCTGCTAAAAATTTTGCCTGTGTCTGTTTTAATGTTGCACATTCTGTCTTTTTTGGAGTTCCAAACATCAGTGTCAGCATGTAGGGATTATGCATAAGAAGAGGGATGAATCGGTTTGCTCTACTAGCATTTTCAGTTGCACAATGAAAGAAGTTTCATTCGGAAAGACGTCACAAACGGTGCGGGAAACAGTCGCTAGCGTAGCAAATGTGGAGGTGGTTTTGTGCTATTGGCAAGCCGCCCCAAAACGTTGACTTTATTACATCTTTTTAAGTGCGCAGAAATTTGTATGGTGAAAAAGTTTTCGGTGAATTTGACGGTATACCGTAGTTTCCTTGTTTGCGGTGAAAAATTAAAAGTTGACTTGTTTATTGGTAAAATAGTGAAAAAGATGTGTAAACTAGAAAAATACTATGCAGCTTTTGCTCAACAAAAATCACGAAAAAATACCACGAGGGCCTGATTGAGGAAAATGTAACACGAACTGCGACAACACGTTCATAATAAAATTGTATAAATCGGGTGAGAGTGTGTAGAAAGTCAGTTTTAAACACGTTATTTTGACGCAGGAATTGATTTTGTTCACACATTTCTTTTCACAAACAACGAGGAATTGGGCAGGGGCGTGAATCGTGGTTAAGAATGAAGAGACCTTTCGTCGAATATGCATAATGTGCGTGACGACAGGAAAGTCCTTCCTGCGAGACACTTCAAATTTAAAATATATGCCAGAAGAGGCGTGTAGCAGCGGTCTACCAGGTGCCGCTATGGCATTTTCGAGACGCTTGAAAAGTGTTGGAGCAGGTTATTGCTTGTGAAGTTCCAACATGTATATCAAGGACAATGGTCTGTAGCAGTGGTTGCAGAAGTATGATTAAAGTAGTTAATGTCATGTCTCAATTTCACTGATGTATAAAACTTTAATATCACAGCTTTAGTAAATATTGTTTGAAAGTGGGTGTGCTACAAATGACATCTTCTCTTGTCACATATTGTATTTTTTATAATCATCTCGTACTGGTTGGAGTAAGGAAAACGATTGAATGGGAAATTATTTGCCAGTATATACAGGTACAATATCCCAATGAACAAGGCTGCCGGCAGTTGAAAATGTACAGTATCTTTTTGTTGCAAGCTACAAGGTAATGTCTGTCTCTGCTTCAAACGCGCCACTTTCAGACACTTCAGCACTCTGGCTGCAACAACTGATGTACAACCTTGCATTTATTAAGCACATGTTAATAGCGCGTGCCTAGTGGCGTGTATCCCATACAGGGACCCGTAACACAGTACCCTACAACACTGAATCGGATTTTTTGTCCCCGGGAACCTAAATAAGCGTGGGGAAAACCCCATTTTCAAAATTAAAAAAACAATACTTTTTTCCAATTTAGGTTGATGACAAAAACTACACTGAAAATGCAACTGTTATTACGTTGTTTGCGCACTAAAAAGTTACTTTGCACTTTAATTTTATGCTGTTATTGGTTAAAAGGAAAATATAAAAAATAACGAAAATTATATAGATGATTAAACGTAATATTAAAAAAAAAACTTTGCTGGAATTGAAGAACTTCTCCTGTTCCATACTGGCACCGAGATGTCTGAAGCAAGCCCTGAGTGAATTACAGCCCTTTTAGGCTATTGGAAACTATATGGGAGGCATGCAAAAAATGGCCAAATTTTTATCTGAACGAATGCATGTGTATTGTTTCATATGAATCAGCTGGTATGCAGACGCAAGACAAAAACAACAGTTGGAGATCAAATAAACACAGTTAGTAAAACAAACAAGCACAGAACACGGTGAAGTAAATTTACAGATGAAAACGCATGCCTATGTATCACAGACTGGTGGATCGAATTGAAGGAATTTGGTGTGGTCTGTTTATTTATTATTCATTTATTTCTCCAAATTTTTCCAAAGCTGGTCGTTGTTTATTTGTGCACACACACACTAAGTTGTGCACCAGCAACACAACACAAACACGTTTTGTCCCCGCAACATAACATATGTTCACAAGCAGTCACCGCAGATGGGGTACAGGTGACTAGTGCGCTTCGGTTTGCCACACTTGTTGCAGCGGTACTGGGTCTTTCTGACATGGTAATGGTCATGGTTTATTCAGTGTTTTATAAGCCGTTTTGGGGTGTCAAAACGACAACCTAAAATTTTGCAACGACATCCTAAATTCTGAAAGCCAAGATATGCTTTTGCCTTGTATTGAAGTAAAATGATTTGAGGAAAGCATGTTTTTCTGCACGTGACTATTGCAACAGACGGCTGCAATGTTATGGGACCACACAATTTTCTGGCGCAGTAGTTGAAAGCGAAAATTGTAAGTTTGGTATCTGTTTATTTTCATGCGCACCGCCTCGCTTCGGTTTCTTACTACACTGCCAAATATTTGTACAATACGGTGTACGAAGCTGCGAAAGCACTTTAATGCAATTACAGAAGTGTTTTACTGTTTCACCATTGTGATCAGCTTGCCTGACGATGCATAAGACTACAATGAAGGAAAAAGGTGGGCACTTGCAGCACGCATGCAAAACAAGGTAGTTGTCGAGTGAGGCAACAATAAGAGCTAGGCTATTTGGTCCGCACTGAAGCAGCTGTTAGAAAATCAAAATGATGCAATAATGTACGTTATTTTACCGCGACTTATGAAAACAAAAATTTCAACATGGTGCTTTCCTTTTGTCAACATTTCCACCTCACCTGGCAGAACTGTCCAAAGTTTTTCAGGCGAGGTGTTTTAACTTTGCACAGATAAAAGCTTCCGTAGAACTGTGCATTAATAAGCTCTCTGATGCCACTGCTAAATCCGAGCTTGAAGCTAATTGCGAAAATTTTGATAGGGAATTAGGGTTTCTTACAGTAGATCGCCGGATGGTTTGGCTGACTTGTGTGTGTCAGGTGGCATGGCGTTTTGGAAGGGCCAGTGCCGGATTTAGGGGGCAAGGGTCCCGGGCCCAGGGCCCCCACCACAAAGACGCCCCCACCATGTTCATTTGTGTAGCTATATGTACGACTTGTGCGTGGCACTTTGTCATTGTTATTAGCGAGGAAAATTTGTAGACGCTATTAAATTTCGGTCGTCCAGATGGTAATATTTCACTTGAGTGTATTATTTGATATTGTGACGAAACAGCTATTACACTTATTGGTTTCCTGAAAGTCGGTCAGGTATCCGAATCTAGCCACGTAGAACGCATTAGCTTACGTTTCGACTCGTTGCTGGTAAATTTTGCGTCTGCCTTACTTAGATTTGCACAGGTCGCATATGAGTAGCATTGTTAAGTAGGGCTACCATACGTCCTCTTTTTGGAGTACATGTCCATTTTTTATGAGAAATGAAAAAATGTCCGAGGACATTGAAAAATGTCAAAATATCCTCTTTTTTACATTTCCTATTTTACATAGCTATAATCAGTGGCGTTACTAAAGCGTAACTAAAGGTTTGAGCCAGGCAACTAGCTATTTTCAAACATTTGGATGGAATGTCATTGGGAGAACTATTCGATTTCATTTTAAGGTTTTTGATGAGAAGTTGGATTTCATATGTATCAGTAGGAGCTAGAAATAATGCATTTTAAAAATTTATATGTTGAATAAAATGTCTGTAGGTGGCAGGGGATGGTTTTATTTTTGTAGAAAGGGATTTTCCAATTTTTGAGAAGAAATTGTTCAAAAATCATTTTACTCTTGATCCAACCCTGTTTTGGCGATGACGCGTGAACCCTATACTGATTAAACTGCACTCTAGCAACCTTCAATGTGGGCAAGAGGAGCTGGTAATGTTACAGTCATGCTGTTGGAGATCATCCAACAGCTATAACAAACAATCTTCAACAAAAGCAACACCAAATTATCATGCGAATTATTTTGGGTCTATGTGTAAAAATAAAACATTAATTCACCAAAACAAGGGGAAACCTTTTCTTGGATTGAAAGCTACCAACAGACGTAGCAAGGCACTAAAATAGTGATTACAGTTGGTGAAAGGGTACAAAATTAGAAACTCTTCATTCTCATAAGATTTTTAACCAATTTCTTGTAGACTATTTTTTTTTTCTGATCAAAATGGCAATGTTTTACTATCACCTTGATTGCTTAAGGTAACCGTTGCATTTTAGTCAAATCTAAGGCAATTCTTTACCGATTTATTTCTCTGGTAATTGGGTACTACTCAGTTTGTTAACAAAGAACGATATAAAAGCAATCGCGCTGAGGTCTGGCAGCTCTTAGAGCTTTCTCTTGATTTTTCATGGATTGTTTGCTCTCTTCTTGAAGTGGGCACGCTCATGTATAAATGCAATAAATCACAGTTACGGCTACATTTAACGATTGTTTCAAATCACCAGAGAAATATTCATCCATACTGTACGAGTCAAAGTAAATTCGGCAATTTGCTTTACCGGAAGCATGTTAAAGCTCAGGTACGAAAATCTTGAAGTACACTTCAATAGAAATCTGGTCTCACACTAATTGTTTTTGACGCTTTTGCAGCCCAATATAAAAATGTGTTGCTCGGGTACTAGCAACATTGCTGGCATTCTTCTTTTATTGTTTGTGTCAGTGGTGTACAGCAGTGGTTCTCAAAGTGCTCCGTACGGAGCCCCAGGGCTCCGTGAGAGAAACCTCGGGGCTCCGCGAGCTATTCGTTTGTTTATGTTTTATTTTTAGAAATTTATTGTGGGGCTCCGTAAATCATGGTCAATCTCGTCATGGGCTCCATAACACCAAAAATTTGAGAACCCCTGGTGTACAGGATCCGGATTTTGGAGTCCAGTCCGGGCGGATATTGGGAATTTTTTGGATTTGGATTGGATATCGTTTTCTCTTCAACCGGATCCGTAACCGGATTATCCAAATGAAAGAAATTGTGACCATAGAAAAACGTGAACTGGATTAATAGTTTTATAAAGAAAAAATACACTTATTTCCAAATGATATAGGTTAAAATTTATTTTTCTATATTCTCTCGGTTCAATGCAATATTCCCTGCCGCTCGGGATCCTAACTTTCAGGCTGAAGAAGAGGACATCTCAACTTTCAAGCAACATGCACTGTAGTTTGGAATTGTGTGACGATGAAAATGATTCTATTGTTTAGTTATGAAGCAGCCCGTCGTTGTTCAGACAAATCTTGTTTCATCTTTGAAATGCATTTGCTAGTAGATCATAGCAAAATAATGGTGTATAAGACATTACTGAAACGTTTTTTCAACGTTGATGGTGAACCAAGTACCAGTTTCTGTCTGAACAGCATAGCTGACTAGTAGTCTAACTCGAAGCTGCCTTACCAAAAAATTAAGTAATGAGCATGGTGAAAATGTATTGACTTCTTGAAATTGGAAGTCAGTTTTGAAAGATGTTGAAAAGAAAAAGAGATTTAGGTTAACATTGAATAAGTGATTCATTGCATTGCTAAATAATGAACATTGTGGACATAAAATGTTTGTGCTCTCTTTGTCACTGGATGTTATAGCGTACAGTACAATAGCTGTTGTTATTGCAAGTAGTCCATCAGGTACACACATTTTGGCTAGTTGTAGCAGTAAGCTATTGTTTGATTTGAATATCCATTAGAGCATATGAGAATTGCGCACAACTATAACATCCAGTACAATTTAGAAAAAAATTTGTGCATTTCTTGTCAACATCTAGCCTATCATCCGATTGTGGTGGGTAGTTAACCATGGCATTTAAGACAAAATATATTCGTTGACAGTGTCTATTTTGCTTCATCAGGCAACAACAATTCTACAGATTTCTGCCTTTAGCTGAACATGAATTGGTGCAAATGGTGATATGCGAAGCTTGAATGCATGACCTGCTTAGTTAACCATGACGTCTATAACAGCTCAGTTTAATGGACGAGTGCTGTCATCGTTTTAGTGAAGACAAGCTTTTAGTGGCTTGTTCTCGTATGCAGTGTGTGAACTGTAGGCCAAACCTAACACGTACCTCAATCTCAAACCTTAGCCTTTGTCTTTTGTGTATCGTAGCCTACTTGTCATGTGACCACTTCAACGACTTTTGTCTGACAAGAGGAAAAATAGCCACAGTTTTTGCCTCGTGAGGCAAAATAGACAATATCAATTATGTTGGCTAATTTGCAATTGATTGAGTGGTTTCGGATTTGGATATCGGAGTCCATAATTTTATATTTTCGGATATGGATTGGACATGGAGTCGATGAAAAAGTTTCGGATTGGATCAGGATTGCAAATTTCCATATCTGTACACCACTGGTTTGTGTGCATTAACCAAGTGCATTGATTCTGTACTGCTGCTACTGTACTATGTACTGTAATTAGATCCATGAGGCATTGTTATCATCTCTTACTTTATGTGCTTTTATAGCATTCACTACAAATCGATGGTATTTTTTGCATTAGATTGAGATCATTGCAAATCGTATATCTACCGAAAAGTACAGTAAACGAATTTCCGTGCCAATGTGTGAACCAGCACATCGACTGAAAAGTACATTTCACGAATGAACGATTGCACGCCTCGTTCTCAATCTGCTTGCATTTTGTGACACATTACCATCTTCAGCTATCACGAATATTAACAATATGCGTGAAAACTGCAATAATTGTATGTGGCAAAGTTAAATCGATTTCTTTTAGCTGCTTGAAATTGCCTGCATCTTACTATGCTTCGGTTACTCGCATAAAAGCATTGCGCATGTAAAACGTTATATACAGGGCAACAGACTTTTACTTACTTCTGTTAACCAACTGTTCCATTTACACTATGAGTAGTTTTCCCCTGAGGAGGTATGCAGTCCAAGTGCCCTAGTCCTTCGCAGCCTCCTGCTCTTCTTTACATTTTATGAATCGGTCTACTTGGAATGTAACACAGCACTATGCAGCGGTGCTAAACGTAATAGCAACCATTTTGGCGCCATCTATGCGAGTGCTCTTTGCTAGCGCCACATATCACTGCTCGTGTACTTTAATGTATATATGTGTTGCTTGTTAGTGCCATGTGGAAGGTGGCTTTCCGTAATAGTTGCGTTTCTCGTGTAATAGTTTTCCTTGGCCTTATTTCCAGGCTTTTTTTAAGGAAAACGTTAGTACCTGATATGGACCTGTACGGACACGATTTCTCTGATTCTAGGGACCCGATTTTCAATTCTAGGGACCCGAATCGGGTCCCTAAAACACCTTGCCTATGTTTATCCATTTATCTTGAATTTTTTTGGAATTGAAGATGCGGAAATCAATTACTTTGAAAATTCACGTTTGTTGGCGTTGTAGAGTGATTTGTTTTAACATAATATTGTAAAATTTGAGTTTTTTGTATTTCGTTGATGGACATAACTCACAAAGAGTAAGGTACTTTGTTCTAAGAAGGATGATAACTTCAAATTCGACTAAAAAACATCTTGGCAAATATCCTTGCACAGAAGCACCTGTGCACAACGAAAATGAAACGTGAGTAAACCTGGCAGGACATGTGCTAAGCCTGTAACGCAGCTACCTGCATTCCTGTCAATCAGATCAGGTTAAAACACTATCTACATTTTATTTACAACGTATCCGTCTTACTGTGTTAATCGCAAATCCGATGGCATTTAAAGTGCTGGTGAATACGTACGAGAAAAAACGACACGTTGAAAAAATATGTTTCAGCAGTAAAATGTTTTTTTTGTCTGAGAGGTCAGCGGAGCAGAAAACACGTCCGAAGCATACCGTAGTTATTCTAGTGTAACGCGCACCCTTAATTTTTTTATTGAAAATTGGTATATGTATCGAAATAAGAATGATACCAGTGAAAACACTGAATTGAAGCAGGCAATGCTCAAATTGAACACAACCAGCCGGGCTGGCTGTGCAGTTGACCTATAAAGACCTATAAAGTCAAACGTTTGTGATTCAAACATGTTAGTTCACGTCACTTTTCTAAACCTGAAGTTTTGATGTTTTTATATTTTCATTGGCACGCAAATAATTTCTGCTCTTTGGTGTTATTCTTTTTGCTCCCGTTGTATTTGTGTTATTTCGTGATTTGAGTCACAAAAATGCATGAATAAACCACAACCATTGGTTAGGAAAACTTATAGACCAGTGTACCTGACACTTCAACCACAAAAAGGAATGGGGCTTTTTCCATACTAGTAACATCTGCAAAAATCGAAATGTTTATGCAAAGTGAAAAATAATGCTTTTGAAAAGGATTCTCAAGGAAGATCTTTAGCAGAGAAGGGATGGAATTCCCGAGCATAGAATCTGCTTTCATCATTTGTTCCAATTTTCCACAAAAACGTTTGTCAATAAATGCATTTCTGAGCATAACCTGGCGTTGAATGCAGCCATTCTAAAAATATGAAAAGCTATGCTGTTTGGCGCAAACGACGAAGACGGTGGAAAACAACCGGCTGGGGCTGGTTTCTATTTTCACACTAATGCCAGCAGTGAAATGTTGTTAGTTCGTTACAGATTTATGTAAAAGGCGTTGCAATTGGCAAAGATCAATTTTTACTTGGACAAAGTTGGTTTGCTAGATATCGTGTAGTTTTTGGATGACACACCGTCATTTTTACAATTGCAGAGAGAATATCATGGAGCAATCGTAAGTACGTATTGCATTTAACCATGTCAAATTTTATGTAATGGTTCGGTTAAGTGTTGTCAACTGTTTCGGTGGTTTATCCAAATCTTTTAAGCGTACATCCCTTCCCATTGCGAAATCATTTTTCCTGTCTTTGGTGAAAATTGTTTTTCCAATCTTTGGCGTAATGCACGAAAAATCGTAACCTAACCAGCATGATAAGCTGGTGTTCTGCCGTTGTACCATTTAACTATGGGAACAGTTGAGTTAGTATGGATGCATTGTATTCTTGAGAGTTAGCAATAGTTCTTCGTCATGTACAAGATCTTGAATCGATGGGATGCAAAAATATATGGTTTACTTTAAACTCCTGTTGTGCGATCACAGATCAATGCCAGTACGCCAGCACTTGTTCACCATCCGGAACCAGTTCTTGTTCGAACAGTTACAATTCGCACACATGTCATTGCACAGCCGGATTCACAGGATTAACATGTTCGCAAAGCAAGTTGAAAGTTGTTTTTATCAAAAGTATAATACAAAAACATGGCTGTACATCTAGGCTTACAAAATTAAATTGGTGCTCCTTTCTGCTCAGATATAAACGAATGTTCGAGCTTGCCATGCCTTCACGGTTCTTGCGTCGATCTGGTTAACAGCTACTCTTGTTCATGTTTTCCTGGGTACAGTGGTACAATCTGCAACATAGGTAAGGTGGCAAGGTTTTTAACGTAGGCTAAATAAGCATGCCTTTGGACTCCAGGAGCTAATGGTATCATTGCAGACATCAACGAATGTTCGAGTTCTCCTTGTGTACATGGAACTTGCAACAATTTAATCAACAGCTACAGTTGCTCATGCTCTCCTGGTTACAGTAATACAAACTGTGATGAAGGTGAATCATAAATTTTGCCTCTGCAGTTGTTTAATGTAGAAAACGCATTTCTGCTTTTAACACAGGATTGACATGGTGTAGAACTTTGGTAAATGCAAGAATTTTCCTTGTGCAATTTATTATGAAGACAACATGGACATTTTCAAACAAAGATCCACTTGTTAAATGAAACCTGCAACTGAACATGCTGTGGCAGAGTGGAATAGATTAATTCATACACGAAAATCACTGAAGGCAAAAAATCACCTGGCCTTAATGTAAATCGCAATAACTACACCAGCAAGAACACTTGCATCTGCTTCCCTGAATTTGCTGAACGCAAGTGCAACGGTAAATAAACCGTACTTTACCATACCCGTGTCCAAATCACGAAAACCTGCTGCATACGAGGTCGTAAGTTGCGGATTCTGGTGTGTTATGTCTGACATAACTGGACAGAACTCAAAATAAAAGAAGGGAGTCTAAATTAGGCAGTTTTCGCAGAAATATTAAAATTAGGAAGATTAGAGTTGACAAATCGAGTTATGTCGTCAAACAGAAAATATCTGAAGATGACCTTAAATTTTGCGAATGTTTTTTCCCTGCTATGACGAAAATTTATTGCTGATCCAGTTTTAAACTGAAGGTTGATGGAAACATAATACCAAGCAGCTGCTGAAGCTGAGAGTTTACTTGATTTCTAGATGTTTGGCAACCTGCCAAGTTATGCATACAAGATTATGTTTAAACATGCACGGAGTGCTTGAATTCGTAACCGGCGACAGCGTCAGCATTCCTGGGGTTAAAAACCCTTGAGCTTATATTTTACGAAAATTTCATTACCTGCGCAAAGGGGATTAATTGTTTTCGCATATTTTTCTTCTTAATTTGTTGACTTAATGCAAATACCACGGAATGAATTTGCATGCAATGTTCAAAGAACATTGTAAATAGGCCAAAAAGTGAAAAGTAGGTTTTGGTGGGAATCTGGATTATCGTCTGCATCCAGAAACCATCTCACCACTTTTTGCTGACCTTTCCGCCCACTACGCATGTTTAACATTGTGTTCCGCGATAGTTCACTTTATCCAAAACAATTGTCTTTATTTTGTCTGCTATGGCTGACCAGCGCAAACTTCGCTAAACCGTTGGTTGGCAAAACATGAATATGACGTCAAATTATGACGTCACAAACCACGCACACCAAATACAAATGACACCATACGCCACTAAATGAACCCCCCCACGAAAATTTTCTGCGTACACCACTGCTTGTGGCCTGTCCAGCCTCCTGCTCGGCCCTGATGGGTGGGTGAAAGGGGACAGTTCACTTGTGGTGCTGCCACTAACTCGCCACCAGCATAGCATTCACTGCGTAAGCAGCCGCGTAGCCCAAGGCGCAAGCAAGTGGAAATGGGCGCCGCAGACCACTCGTGACACCCCGAAAGGATTACAGAAACCGAGTGAAAACAAAACTGAGCTAAATATTAGACACCTATTTGTTTTTGCATGGGAAGCACTGCAAATGACAAAAACCTGGGCTGTGAGTTAGAGATGGCACGCCCCA
>Ga0210059_1007410_pt1 | contig 17425 bp, 13 predicted proteins | sample Ectturendosymbi2_FD_188042 | JGI IMG/M metagenome (GOLD analysis project Ga0210059, IMG submission 188042) | Ecteinascidia turbinata endosymbiont from Florida, USA - Sample 2 (SPAdes) (version 2) | ecosystem: Host-associated > Tunicates > Ascidians > Unclassified | place: Key West, Florida...
TGTAATATTTTGTTGAGAACATTTTTTCAAAATGGTGTGCGCTTTGATCTGCGAGAGAGTGTTGACCAGTGATATTCAGCGTGGGCGATATCGCCCCTCGGGGGGCGATTTTGCACTTTACCGGATTTAGGGGATGATTTCTGCAGGTTAGAATATACTAAAATTATGAGTGATTCCAAAAATAAAAACTGTATTTGCCACTTTGGAACCAATTCATTTGATGCACTTTCGACTCCATTCTTCGTAAAAAAGGTTATGAAACACAAGATATAGGACTGATTATGTAACAATCAAACTAGGATTGTCCTGTGTAACGCATTACTGCATTAACTATCCAAGGCCATGGAGAGTGTTACTGATTGGGAGCCAAGCACTGCGGTTCTGATCAATTTTCAGGTATGCTGTTAAGCCTAATGTTTTAAATAGACAAAATATTGGGGTAACTGTTGCAATAAGTAGTTTTGTAGTTTGTTGACCTATTCTTCGCATGAGCAGTGTCAAAAAAGCGACATCAAGCAGTGACATTTGCAAGTCACAGGCATGTCAACACGTGCGGAATATTGGACTTTTCTCGTATACCGTAGTATGCATTGGTTAGTTTTATTATATTTATGTTGGTTGAAAGCAACCAACACTGATATAGCAATCGGAGAATACCTAATCGGCTGAACGCCATTTCTTAAAGACGAAAAACTTCAATTTCTTTGAAGATACTAAAAATGATCCAAAAATCACAACATATTTCTTCCCGTGAACTATCCTCCCAAACACAAATCCTCCCAACTGTATGTGTTATTAGCAAAACTGGTTTGAAACAAGACTTCATATAGTCTTCAGTAGAGCATTGCCAAACCATTGTTTCGCAGGCAAAACACATCATAGTCCGGTATCATGTGTTTTATGAACTTTGGTTCGTAACTTGAGTAAAACAGTGTAACCAAGTGTCTTTATAAAACACATGATACCGGACTATTACAGGGTGACACAAAAAAAACGGTCATCACCAAAAACCGAATAACTTCCAACATTTTATTTAGATTGACACAAAACATCAGCTACATTAGGTCAAGCCTGTGTAGCAGACATCTCTCAAGTTTCAAGTCTGTACTACGAAAACTCTTTGTTTCACTGGCGCTCAAAAAATGTGCTCCAAATAAGCTCCCCGGCGCTGCAGGCACATTTGGATCCGGCGGGCAAAGTTCTCGATGACCCTCCCGCATTCCTCCCTTCGGATCGCTCTTATTGCTGCTGTGATTGCTGCCTTCAGGTCAGGGATAGTCTGGGGGTTGTTGCCATACACCCTGTCCTTAAGGTATCCCCACAGATAAAAATCTGGGGGTTCAAGTCCGGTGAATGCGGCGACCACTGCGGGTCACACCTGCGGCTGATCAGTCGGTCAGAGAAACGCTGCTGTAGCCATGCCAATGATTCGTTTGAGGTTTACCAGGCACCTTGGAGAAAAATAAACACTGAGGTTTTTGAACATCATCTGTTATGATGAAGTCGACCCGAAGTCCAAGTAGGATTTTAGATAAGTTACCTTCTTCGATATAATAACTAAAAATTTTGAAACCTGCATTTGTTAACTCATGAATAACTCATTCAATAAAAAGACCTAAAACGGCTTTCCACTGTCCAGTCTGTAGCATGCTGTGAAAACAAAGAGAAAAATGGCGCTAGAGCCTGATCATTGTGAAAACAGTGAAATTTAATTTATTGCACAATAGAGGATTTTTTAAATTCTGAAAGAGCTACAATCTCGTTTTATCTTCAATAAAAAAACTCCAAATGAAGTCTGACAATTCAGGTAATTCTTCTTCGCGTCCTGAAAGATCAATTTTAGCAACAAAAAAGGGTTTGGAATCCAATCAAAATTATCATATGACTCTTTTAAAAAGTACTTTGTAAAATCCTCGGAAAGCACTTCCAAATATTGTTGAATGTCAGAGAAAATCAATTGTGTATTAATTAAGGGTTTGTTAGCAATGTAGTCACACAGAACTGGAAACATATCCACAACGTCATCATTTATTCTAATTTTCCATATGTTCAGTTTCCTTATGAATGCTGTTGCAGTATTTTGTTTTGACTGAGTAAAATGTTAGCATCACTTCCCTGAAATGACAAGTTAAGTTAGTTGAGGAAGTTAAACATGTCTGTCAGATATGCAAGTTTCCCAAATCTTATCAACTACTAATGAAGCTAAGCCCGTATTGTGCTCTTGGAGGAAAACTGAAAGCTACTCTCGCAGTTCAAACACGCGTTCTACAACGTTTCCTCGAGACAGCCATCGAACTTCTGTTTGGAGCAAAATGCTTGAATGTTCCTAGCCTCGTTCATCGCAAAGTTTCGAGAACATTCGAAACTGGAGTGGGCGAGCCTTGATAGAGTTTAACGAGACTTCAGGCAAAAATTGTCCCAAATGCTTCGCATCAAGCACTTCGCGATGTATCATGCAGTGTGTATGATAATGCTTGGTACTTTTCCTCTGATACGAGCTACAGACCCCGAGTGCTTGCCAGTCATTGAAGCTGCACCGTCGGTGCATATATCCACATATCACTCCTATGACAGTTCTGATTGTGAAAAAAAAATCACAAAGTACGTTGACAACGTCCAAACCGGTTGTTTCGCGTTGCATTTGATAACAAAACATGAAATATATCATTTCTCCACCCCAACAATATCGCACATAAGCCCCCCTCCAACAATATCACACATAAAACAGTTGTGCTTGGCTGGCAATTTCCGTACTTTCATCCAATTCGATTGCAAAATAAGTTTCAGTCCCTAACCTCGTACTGCATATTCTTCTTGAAATCGTGTTGTTCGACAAAGGAATTTCTTAACCTGTGCTGTACATTCGCATCTAAAACTGCTTCGCACATGCCTGTTACTGCTGGAAGAATTACATTTTCGGTAACTGTCACCGTTCATGGCTCAAGTCACTCTTAGCGCCACTAAATAAGATGCTTTCATTAATTTTCGTTTGACACCAAAGATTTAGTAAAAGCTGTTTTCTGCTTCAAATATTCTTTTTGCTTTCGGAAAAAGTCTGGGCATTTCCAATTAACTCGGGATGTTGAGTCATCAAATGCCGCTTCAACTTGACTGGTTTCATACATTTATTTGACACTGTTTTGTAACATGCTGAACATTGAGGCCTAGCATCATCAGAGAGACATTCAATCAAACGGAGCTTGACATACTACTCATCATTGTATGTTCGTACTTCTTGTCTCCGTCTTTTGGGATGAAACATGCTTCAGGGACGCCGGAGAGCGTGGAAATGGCGGTGGGGGCATTGCCCCCTGCCCTTTGAAAAGGTCAGCAACGGAGGCGGAGGTGCCTTTTCATATTTTCATAACAGTATCGTAGGTAATTTCATTGTTCGTCAAGATCGACTTGAAACAAATTTATTGCAGCTATTCGCGCATCCAGAAAATTACAAGTGTTTTCTCTAATTTATGTTACTATTTTTGAGGCCAACATTGCTGCTAAACAGAAACAAGCAATATTGGTAACGATTTTTTGTTTTTTGTAAGTTTCCACTGCTCTCAACTCTATTACTGCCCCCCCCCCTGCCCTACCGGTGCTCCGACGTCTCTGCTGGACTTCACATTCAGAGTCATTCGCCTTTTTCTTTCGTCCCAAAAATCTATCCGTAAGTTTTGAACTATAACACTAAAATTGTTAAGATAACTCGGGACTAATTCAATTCTGCAGTATAATCACACAATCAAATTCTCCGATATCTTCATTGCGTTTCACGCCGTTTCCTCGCAACAAACTCTTCACTCATTAATCATCGCTTCATTAACTTTTGTATACGCACAAAACGTCTGGAATGATCTTTGCAAAGTCGCGAACATTGCCGACTGGTGATAAGTCATACGAGCAATGATCATGTCACAGATGCAAAATGCGAGAATCGTCATAAAACAACTTTTCGATTTCAATTGTGAAAGTGGCGCAACAGTAATGATTTACGATCGCAAAAACTTGCGGATTTATCTTGGTTCCAAACCACTGCGGCATTACACTTTTTGCCATATCTTACGACTCCCTTTGCAGTCATCACGGACCCCAGTTTGGGAAACCTTGCCGGAGACAGCTCACACCGGCCACGAAAAGGTAAAACGCAGTTATGTGTGTACATGAAAAGCATGGCTAGCGAAGTCTGCAACCGACAACGAAATCCGCAGCTCATTGGTTCCTGATTCCGCTTAAGTTACATAAATTTGAGCATAGAAGCAATCTTCTGTCGCAAATTCTCTATCTTTTTCACTGGTAACTGTGGTGTTGGCGGAAATTTATAGATTGATTCTCACTTGCGTTTGCTAAATGGGAAGACACAGATACATCGCCAGATCAAGAGCGTTGGGGGTAGCTTTAAGTTTGTTTGGGGGCTGCAATGAATTGGAAAATGACTCCATCCGGGAGACTAGATCTTAAGGTTGATGTTCTTTTCTTCACATCAGCAGTCCAATGTCCAAACATTTGAAACGATGGTAAATTGCAGTTCCTTTATAGTTGGTGTTAAATGCATTTGTGGGCGATATACTTCTTGGCTAAGGCTAGATGTAAATCTATCATGCGATTATGAGATTGGATTTCACGACAGCCAGCAGTCGTACCTAAAATGAGAGTAATGTAACAAATGCCTTTCATTCATTTTTTGTTGTTGGATTGTCGCTTCAGCAATAAATTGTTTCCATGTACATGTAACTGCACAAGCTTCGACTGGAAACGTGATCGTCATTTTGCTATTTATTCGGCTCCTATCTTGGGACTTGAGTTGTTACTTGTTAGTGTAAAACGAACCGTTATACTTCGAAGCAGGTCGGGAATATGCTCCAAACATTGTTTTGCCAGAAAAGTGTCAAACACCGGCGCGCAGCTTGCTGTAGGCTTTTTCTTTTAAATGCTTTTGTCGATATAGCAGATTGTTTAGGACACCAACAGTGTTCTTGCTGTGCTGTGTAGCTTGTGAAAAATGGCGGCCCATCTGTTTTGACCACTTCAAAAGTATTGGGAATGATGATATCAGGCGCTTTTTAAACTGTGTTCATTGCCTCAAAGATCGCGTAGTTAGACCAATATAATTAGCCACTTTCTTGGCTTCCTACGAAACGTAATCACTTTTGTGTGCTTCCCAACGAGTGGCAGAGAACCTGGGGTATTTGAGCGATTGAATATCTTTTGACGCCCCCGCATATGACTTCCCTCCCCCAAAACGCCTGGTCTGGATGCGCCAATGGTTACGCTCTAGTTGCTTTCATATAATCCGTCACCGGAGTTGCCACCCTGAGGTATAGAACGATTTTTAGTGTTATTTGTAATCAATGTATGATGTAGATATAAGACCAATGATTTGCTTATCTTTTCATTGATTCTTCCATACAGTTTTACCGCAGCGATAGTGATGTTGACTTGCGGTTTCTTTCTGCGAAAAACATGTCTCCCGGAAAAGAAATAAGTGGTTTCAACGCTCCAACACAGCGGCTGGTGTATACAATATGTATACAACTGCCATAGGTAATTTCAATTGAGGCTCGGCTGGATTTGCAGTAGTGGCAAGGGTTCAGTGTGTTTTCAATATGTCTGCAATGGAAGTCAGAAGCTTTGATAGCCAATGATAATAATTTCAACGTAAATTTAGTTAACACCTATTGACATTCAAATCGACCACAATGAAGTTTCTGCTATGTTCGTTGAACAGCGGATTGCAAGCTAGGTTATATTTCGCCAGCTATCACAAAGCGATACTTCAAGAATATCTGATCATAGGTCCCTGTCGATTAATCTTTTTTATTGCTTTTTCGTTGTCAGTTTATCGTGTTCTGTGGGAAAATTTCGAAGAGCCGAAATCGTAAAACATCGTTTTCGCTTAATGGTACAAATGCCTCGGCTGTTAAAAAGGTGACTTTGCATGAAATTGTAGTGGAATGAGGCATCCGTGCAAGTTGTACTAAACACAAAAATAAGACCAACGGCATTGCTTTTATGGGTGAGTCATCCGTGCGGTGGGATGTTGAAATGATATGGTGCAGGTCAAGACCTCAGAAGCTCAGTTGGTGTTCAAGTAACTAGTCTCGACACAGGTGAAGAGTTTGCTGTGTTGAGACTAGTTACTTGAATACAGTTATGTGCAAGTTTGAATCATCACGAAAAGATGAAAACAAAGCCCAGTCGGTTGATTCCTCAACTTAATAGCTTGGACGGTGTTGAACAAAATGCCTCAATTTTTACTCCGCGCTGGAAGCAGAAGTTCTGTCCGTGGCTGCCGACCCCTGCGTGGAATACTCCTTCATCAGTTCAAAAAAGTGTGAACTTTTGGTTCATTGTTTTTGCTTTGCAGTCAGATTATTGTTTCATTGCTGCTGCTTATGCTTTAATATGTTTGTCTGGACTGCTCTCGGTGCGCTTGGTGCTGTTGGAATGGACACAAGTTAGTGGTCCTACGTCAGCAGTGTTAAATGCAGCTGAACCCAAAATTATATATTTGCCCTTTGAATGAACTGCGTTAGATGTTTGGATCTCAGGCCAGCACACTGATATATTCTTTACCATTTCGGTTATTTGAACTCCTACATCCTGTAAACTTTGTCACAATTTGAATGTTTTGGTCTGAGCCTTTCGTTGCTGGCGACATACGAGCCTGGCCCTGGTGTAGGAACCAGGGCTGCTGAGCCGTCGTAAAAATGCTGCAGCTTCGCCTCCGGAGCTCTTTTTTCATAGCATGGCTCCAGCTCCGGCTTCTGTTCATTTTTACACATTACTATTTTCAATTGTGTTGGTGCCTCATTTTGAATGGAAAATGAATTATATTTAAGCCAGTGGTTCTTAACCTTTATACGCACTCGTACCCCCTGACCTTTCATAAAATTTTCTCGTACCCCTTGTCTGCAATCAAGAGAAATAGGTAGTAACACAATTTCATCGCAACGAATATAACGATGCGATGTACTTACAAAGTACACCAAAAATCAGACACAGGTAATGTTTTTTTTGTTGTTGTTTTTCAGTAATCATGCTGTAGCATGACCCTTCGTTTGAGATAGCCACTTGCATGTCATCATCGAGCTCTTATAGATTCCTGGCCTTAGTTTTGATGTGCAAGCGAGTTGAGAAACTGCTTTCACGTAAGTAAGTTGTTGAAAATGGCACAAAGACTTCCGAAGATGTCTTTGTTAACTGCGAGAAAGTGTTGAGTTGCGTGCACCAGAAGGTACCTCACTACATTGAATAGAACTTTATTTTAATTTTTTTACTTGTTTTTATTTCAACTAGATCTTCCTTCATAACATCCTTGCCATCCATAAATTTTAGGCTAAAAACAAACGGGTCCTGTCCCGCATCCAACCCTATGAAACAGAAATCTCTCCTGGCTCAAGCCTGAAAGTATCCCTGGAAGGACTGCCGTAACACCTGCAAATGCTTTTATATTTCAATGACAATGAGTAAGGATATTTTTCCCTTGGAAACTTCACCAAGTTGTGGAAAATCAGCATAGGTGCAACTAATACAGATTGAAAGTTTGTTAGTGCAGGCAGATATGCTTTCCCTAGCTGTGATCATGTACATCGTTGTTACCCGAATGGAGGTGTTCAAGTCGTTCGGGTGGCTGAATATATCTGGAAGGTATGCCAAGACACAACAAATTCCTCGTTTTCAAAGTGCCCTGCTATGCCACTACTTCGGTGTCTCAGAAACTGCTCGATTTCTTTGCACAGCTCAAACACGAGTAAGCACTCGAACACGGGATAGCCACCTCATTTCTGTGTGGAAAAGAACATTGTGTTTATCCCCAACTTCGTTACAAAAAAACTTCGAACAGACGGTGATTCAAGGCTTGGCCTCTGATAAAGTTTACTGCACTCACAACAATCGAAAACACATTTTTTTTATTTTCGGGGCGTGTATCCCAGAAACAATGTTGGTGCTTCGTACCCCTTGTTTCAGTGCTTCGTACCCCCAAGGGGTACGTGTACCCCCGGTTAAGAACCACTGTATTAAGCGGTTTCCACTGTAGCAGCCCACCAGCAGAGCGATTCGGGCGAGACAGGAGTTGTCGCTGTGCGAAGCGCTGTAGAGTTTTTTATCAAGCGATCAACAACGCGGGAGTGCACTGAAGGTCAGGGAGGAGCAATGGTCCCGGCGCAATCGATCGCGCGAAGCGAAAAAGGAGCGTTTAGTAATGTTGACTAAACATCTGGTTTTCTGCAATGTGTGTGAAATTTGTCGAACTTAGTGTGTGCATCTGTGTCGAGTCCAAGAAGAATTCTTTAATCAGATATTGTTAACGCCTGTGTTGACGAGGCAGAGCTACTGTGCTTTAGACTTGAATAATGAGGCACATATCGGTTCGACTGTGATTTGAAAAGTTAACGCAGTTTGTGAGCAATTGTTTTGACGTTTTGTGTCTCTTCTCAGGCATTTTGCGGCTGCCACGGTTTCACTGCCGGCTGTAAGTTAGGTTGACAAAGCGATGACACAGAGATAACTAATGAGTGTTGAAAATACGTTGATATGTACATTTCAAACGAAGGATCATGTCCTCTTAATAGAAAGCCAGTTGCTGGTCATAGTGTCCGACTGTCCGCTATAATAAAGTTATTTCAGTGATTTGCAAAACAGTTTAAGGCTGTCTTTCTTGGATTGCAGTAACAGTATGAAGCTACATTTCAGCAAATAGTGCTGCTGTTAGGTGTGGTTGGATAATTTCGAATCAGCCAGTGGTGAACACGGATTCAAGTGACTTCTGATTCACAGTAAGGATAAAATTGAAATGTGTAACAAGTGTGAATCAAAGAAATACGGGTTGGATAGAAGTTGCAGCAATCTCATTATGCAGTCTATACTTTAGGAAAAATCAGGGTATCTTCATCTGTTGCCCTCGCCTTGGATGTGCGATTCACAAGCAGATAAATTGGCAACATTCCGTACCGTATGCGCGCACAACTTCATTTCAAGACCTTGGGCAAAATGAAGTTTGACATCGACCTACTGCTACATTTGCGGACAAACAACAGTATTTTTAGGCTCTGTCCATATCCGACCGAATGCTCAGTTGTTTTATGAGCAAATGTAGTTGCGCAGCAAACCTGCAGCTAGCAATGTTTGCCTGTTCAAGAAAATATGAAGTTACTATGGTAAAGCATGCACCTCCCAAGCTGGTGGACGGGGTTTGATTTAAAATCGCATCATACTCAAAACCGTCGCCAGAAAGTTTTCGATAGGGAGGCTTTGCGTTTCTGCCGGGGGGGCTTTGGGTTTTTGCTGGGGGGCTTGATACTCTAAAAATTGACAAAAACTCAACTGATGTATAGTGTTTCATGTTTCAATTTGGGGGGCTTGGAGTTTCGTATGGGGGGCTAAGCCCCCAAAAGCCCCCCTTGGCGACGGGACTGATCATACTGTTGCTTGCAACTTTTTCAGCCTCGTGCTGGGCCTGGATCCAAGACAAAGAGGTTCGTTGGGTGATGCTGTCGTTGACTGTAAGTTAAACAATTGCGGCATTCACTACAAACGTCGCCGCGTGGTCTATGGCGGAGATGGGCGCTGCAGACCACTCATGACTGCCTGACTGGAGTAACAAGGGTGCTAACTTTGCAGCTTTTTAACCTCGTGGTAACATGCGGTTTAGGTTCATAGATCAAGAAACTTTTGAGATATTGCTGATATGTCTTCCACGATTCTTTGATGTGTTGCGTTTTGTGGGGCATGCTTCGCCAAGATATAAGCGTAACCAACAAACTTGCTTCTGTTGTAACTCGTGCGTTGTGTAAACAGGGGTTAAAATTCAGTCCACAGATTTGTTAACGTAATGGCAACCGACGATAGTTGCAGTTTTTTTGTCTCATGCCTCGACTCTTTAGATTTGGTGAAAAAGTAGGGTTGATGTTGAAACGCTGGTTGTGCTTTCAACAATGTGTTGCTGATGACGGAAGGCCTTCTCAATTTTTTCATGAGATCGTGTTTTTTTCCTGACGTTCAATTTGGCCAAATCGTTGCTTTCCTACAGCTTGCTCTGCGTAGAGTAGGATGCGCACAGAAGTTGAGCACGATGTAAATTCAGTAGTATTTATATTCTGGGCTAACGCATTCTGGAGGGTTGTTGCTACTTCACCGCTAAGAGAAACCATAGTTTATTTCGTACCTACTTTGAACAAAGATAAGGGGAAATTTTACAGTGTAGTCAACATGATTAGGACTTAATAAGGTTCGTAGTCGTTCAATTTCATTAGAAGAACGTTCTTTTAACAATAATTTTAGTGAAAACCGTGGTTTTGAAAACGTGTTGCTGCGCTGAAGCAAAACAAAACGTTAAATTTAAAAAGCACCTACAACAGTGTATCGTCGTATTTGCAGTAAACGTCATAAGATTCTGCAGTTATGCGCGCCTTAGCGATTACGATTAAAACTGAACTTGCCTGCAGGTCAAGACGAACCTGTTTAACCCGTTGCTATATCTGTTAAAGCGAGTTCGACCACAGTGACATTCTGAAACTTGTTGCGATCAACAGCAGAGATGTACCTGACCTTGATCGTATCATGTTCCAGAGTAAATCAACGCGGCGTTGTTGGCGCTTAAAGCATTGCAAGTTCTTTTCAGGTGAAGTACACAGTGCCAGTTTGATGGAATGTAATGACTTGTAGAAGAAAACTATATTCAGAAAAATAAAAAAATAAAAAAAACTATATTTGAGGTTTGCTGCAAAGGCCTTGCCCAGGATCGACCTTACATAGAGATCTACTGATTAGTGCCTTAATAAAAAAATCCCATGCGCGAGCAAGAAGCATTTATACTTTTTGGCAGATACGTTCAGTATTATTACTTACACATGTAAAAGTTATCAAAAGGATCGTTTTGGCATGAGAACGTGTTGACAAGCTCAAGTAGTGGTTACGTTTTTGTACCCCAGATTCTTGCGGTACCGAACGTTCGCCTACATTTTACCTAGTTTCCTGACAATAAGTAAAACCAGACCAATATAATTAATGACTTAAAATAAGCGCATTACTTATGTATATGTGGTCGATGGGTTCGTCTAATCGGAAAACCATGCAAAAGCTTAAGTGTTTTTTGAAGCTTTTAATTTAGCAAAATCTTCTAAGGTTTCTTCACGACATATTTTGTGTTTGTATGCTTAATAAGTGTAAATAAATATATTCATCAAATCAGGTTCTCGGATATCAAATGTTTGTCAACAATTGACTGGTTAGGCGCAGACAATTGGGTTACATGGTCTTCGATTTAAGCTGCGAAGTCGTAGCCCCATCTTGAGCTGCGGGTTTCGTTTTGCAGTCTAGCCTTGTACAACAAGCAACTGTGCGGAAGCAAATCTATAATCTGGATTGTTCGTGTTTCCACTTATTCTCCACATTAACAGTCAATGAACTGTGTCATCTTACCTGATTAGATGCAAACAACCAATGCCACTTTTATTATTGATCAAAGTTTGATGATCACTTTTATTACACAGTATGATAAAAAATTAGACGAACAGTTGGTGTCTTCAAAATGTGGGAAAGATAAACCTTGATGCAGTGGTTCTCAAACTTTTCATGATCGCGTACCACCTGGTGTTTTTTTTAACGTTGGAGTGTACGACCTGGTTTTAGAAGAACGTAATTTGCTCAATGTACTTAAGATTAGCAAAGCGCACAAACGAATTAACAAAGCTTTTCGAATATGACCGGAAAGCTGCTCGCGTACCACAGTTTGAGAACCACTGCCTTAAAGTAAACTTTTTTGTATCGCCACTTTAGAGGCACTTTAGACAGGTGTTGGAGCTTTCAATGAAAGTGGTTCAGACGCGTGATGGCATTGATCAGCAGGTGATGGTTTGAGGTGAACGCCATCACGTGGTAATCGGTCGGTACGTTTTTTAATAAATTGAGAAATAACATGGTTTGTTTTTATTTTCTTAATTTAATGTCTGTGAATTTCTCTTAGTTATCACCAGGTTCATTTCATTTTAAGGGTTTGACTGTTATTGATTGAACTTTTAAAGTGTCTCCTAAACATTCGGTCTGTTGGGAACGTATCACTAAAGGTCGTTCTTTGGTGGGACCCCAAGGTGACTTCATGCTGATGAAGTACCTGACACAAAGACATGTATTGCCACGAAGCTTTGCCGACCCCTGTCCACTGTACCCATAGCTATTCCCACGTACATGTGAAGCAAGAAAATAATCAAGGTAGGAATGTTGTTGCGAGGAAGTTCTACATGCAATACACTCTTTTTTTTTGCTAGCTGGTTCCTTTCACATTTTTCTATCCCGGTTGTTGTACACGTTGATGAGCCTTGCTTTGTATCAGTAAGCGTGTCGATGTAAGGAATGCCAGATGCCTTACTAGGTTTAAACGTGCGGCATACAAACAAGTGTGATTGTATTCTTGTACACTGTCTTGTGTGCCCAGTGTGAGTGTTAAAATTAGAAGAACTGGAGATCCGGCGCAGTGGGTATTGCAGCTGTTCGTCGGACGTTGAGTTCTGCAGCAGAGATTCGATTATGATTTGCAGTTGATCGACGATCCTATCATCCCTTTCTGTTTAGCCCAGGGATGGCCAACCAGTCAAAGATCAAGATCCACATTCCTTACTCTGCTACCGCAAAGAACCACATCATACACATGGCCACACAAACTCAAATACATGCCTTTGTTCAGCTAGATTTATTGTAAATATCACACGCCAACATGACAACAGAGCTTTACAAGCCATTTATTGTTGTGCATGTTATTTTGTGGCACTTGGGTAAATAAGTAAGAGCAGCATGAAACCGGGCGAAGAGCCGCGGGTTGCCCACCCCTGGTTTAGCCGGTTTCTATTCAACGCTACTGTGTGAAGACTAACCTTGGCAATGATTTTGAAACTTAAAAAAGCAAGACTGTTTATGAACTGTGGTTGCGTGGCATCGGAAGATTGATGTACGGCTGGAACTCATGGTAGTCTTGTATTAATGATACTAGACGTTTACTGTAAGAGGTAACACTGTTCATGTTTCGATTTTCTCTGTTTGATAAAAACATAAAATCGAAGTGTGGGATTTCACAAGGAAACGTATTACACTACTACCTACAAGAGGATTAAGTATTATACGCCGGACTTTCAACGTTATAGCTAACGTTTGGTTACGGGAAATCAGTGAAAAATGCATACTAGTGGAGATAACACCATGTTACTGGCCATCCATTCTTCCGAGGCATACGGGGAAATATATGTCGCTGTCAACATTAACATGTTGTTGGCACTAGTTCGAACCCCCCTGGTATCAGTTGTCATAATCTGTTTTGTTTTCGCTGAGACATTTTGGTTACTGAAATATTTCGGTCATTTGCCTCACAGTTATATCAAAACTCGCCGTAACAGTGTCCATTAACCTATATTTTCAGACATTCTGACTGAAATGACTTAATTATTTTCGGTCATTTCAAAATCATTTCGGTCTGTGACCGAAAAATAACAAAATCAAGATCGTCTGATCTAAAAATGTTTCTCGTAAAGCTGTTTGATCATAATTTGACTGGTACCGTCAAGATCACATTATTCAGAGTTGGACAAACTGCGGCTTGGGCCGAATGTTGCCCAGAATGGGGTTCTGTGCCACCCGCGGAAGCCTGCAGTGAATCACAAAACTGATGGTTTGTTTTTATCATTCACGCCGTCTATATGCTGTATTACTTCAAAGCGCACCGCCCGATTTAAAAAAGTGCAGCCTTCTGACTTTCAATGAACGGTTGGTGCGGTCGTCTTACCGAAAAGTTCCCCCCTCTTGTGCATGGTACATAGTTTGCTCAAAATTGGCCGCAGAGCTAAGTGTAATAATTATTTTTTACGTGTTTATAAAAAAATAATAATAAATTACTTTTCAGGCCATTCATCATTTGCTGCTTCTGATAACCTTGGAAAAATGTCGTTGTGGGCCAAAGTACGCGAGCTTGAAGGCGATTCGTTGAGACAAATCCAGAATTTGTATGGCCCCAACTTTCCCATAGAATTTCGCCACTACTTTGCGGACATAATTGAACGACAGTCATGGTATGCAGCTCTTGTTTTCTGTTTCGAGGTTTTGTTTTCGAATCAGATGTATCGTTTGCAAAGCACCGTGTTTTGTGTTTGCGTTATGTTTGTTGACAAACATCGATTTTTTCAGAATGTGCAAATGAAATCGGTAAATGGCATGCAGTAGGTAGGCATGCCAGGGTGATGCTTTCATCGCATCATCATCGTTCCCAGCTAGCTTTTCCCTCAGGGTGGGAGCAGCAGCCCGAAGAGACCTCGAAACCAGCGTTGCTGAGTCGGAGTCGTAAAGAGTCGGAGGTTTTTGAGTGGAGTCGGATTCTTACCAACACTAGGAGTCGGAGTCGGATTTTTTCTTCGACTCTGGAAGTCCAATTGGATCAGTTTTTACATCACACACCTAAGTTGGGAATTCCTGTTGAAATGGCACACATAAGAGAATTCTTGCTGTGTCTACCACGATTTCCATTGAGTGCTAGTTCCTACAAAATTCTTGACATCCAAACTTCATTCGTGTTATGTTAAGGAGTCGGAAATTTTGGAAAGGTCGGACATTTTACCTCCGACTCCGCAACCTGCTGCGAAACAGCACCCGGTTTATTTCAGCAGCAGCAGCAGCCTCTCATAGTTCTGCAGGTTCCACACCAAGCCGCGACCAAACCAGGTTAGACATGTAATCACGCCACCTAGTCCTTGATCGACCTGTCGCTTTGCTGTTGGTGTAGTCGAAGGACCTGTTGGGGATTTTGACCTCCTGCCGAACCATCGCAGCCAAGATGCCTCTGTTTGGAGAAGTGTCGCGACTTCCAGAATAGGAGCTCACGAGGTTCACACCTACACCCACCAACCTTAGTCGCTGAGTAATATGTCACGGTTCTTCGTGCAAGTCTTCGTCTCTGCCCTTATGCGTCACTGCCCAAGACTTGTAATCAAGTATTGGACTAGAGATGGCCAAAGCTCCTCAGAGGTTACTTCGTCAGCCGTTATGTTTTTTCAGCCCCGAGATGAATTTTCGGTGTCTGGTGTTGTGGCATCTTCTGCTGGGTTGAAATGATAGTTCAAGTATTCTTTGGAGTTGTTGTTGATGAGGAAAGCACTTGTATGAAGCCATGGTGAGCCACGCAATTTAGATTTTTGCCGCAGAGCAATACTGTTGATTTGCCAACAATTGGAGTTCAGTTTTTGTCCGATATTCTCCCTATGTCATATTTAGAAACTTCACTGTCGCTTTTGTCTGTGGACTCCGCGCCTCTGGGTATTGGAAATGCTTGGAACGGTTTTATAACCAGATATTTTAGGCTGATGTCTTTGATCTGGTAACATCTTCCGCATGTTTGTTCCACCAGGGGGTCATTTTTTTGGTATCACGCAGATGAAAAAATCAATCAGTGATCTCACAACGTTGTCTCACAATGTTTTTACCAGGTGTACCTGAAGATAAAATTATTTCTATTTTGGTTGGAGGAAGTCTTCGCTGTTCTAAGCGCATTGTTGCAACACAGCTGTAGAACTACCCGTTTCAGTTGAGTCTAAGTCACCATTTCGACCGAACACTCCCTTCCACGCGGTTATACCATTTCCAACATATGTATTGATGTCTCCTGTAATGCTTGTAGATTGGTTGTCTAGTTCGTTCACGAACTCGAGGGACTCTGAAGTTGAACTCGGGAACGTGGGGCATGAAGCACACGAAGCGATCTTTTTACATCAGTCGCAGCATGCACACACTTACAAGGGTTCCATTGATTTACACAGCAAGCCGCTTCTAGAGGTACGAGTGTCGCTGCCTCATCGGGCAGAAGACCTTGACCTAACACCGGGGAAATGAGTGCTCAGGCATTAACCAACACTACTGCATTAAAGCCACGACACTTAGTCCAAGAGATGCCAAAAGAACATTCAGGCGATGTTGCCTGGCTTCCTCGAGTAGCTCATGGCTTGCAAACTGAAAATTTCAAGGTGTCATGTGCCTTGCTGATCTGGTAGGCAATTTTTCATTGTTAGGTTCTAGTTTATAATTAGCTCATGAACAAAACTGGCAAGAAGATGTCCTCATTACTGTGTAAAATGGTCCTGTGTCTATTTCTTGCGAAAATGGGCTTTTTAAAGAAAATATTTATCGGACATCGTCTAAAGTTCAAAAATGTATACGAAATGTTGCAACAACAATCTTGATCCACTCATCTTTATCAATACTTACGCGTTGAAACCTGCTTCCCTCACCCCCAGACAAACGAGCCTAGCATTTTTAACATAACATATCTTTACCTTTTGGCATTCCTGCTCAGAAGTTTGGGTCCGTGTCGGGGAAGTTAAATCACAACAATTCACCGACTATGTCAAGTGTGTGTGGTTTCATCACTGTTCATAGCCTACATGAATTGCATAGACAGTAACAGCCGAGTCGACAAGGGTGGCACAGTTGGGAGCTGCAGGATCAACCGTTTGCTTTTTGTAGACGGTTTGCTGCTACTTGCATCCTTTCAACAGCGTCTTCAACATGCACACCATCGGTTTTCTGCTGCGTGTGACCAAGCCGGAATGAAAACTAGCACAAAAAGACCGAGGTGTTGTTGCGATCGGAAATCCCGAGCGGCATATGCGCAAAGCTTCGCTCTGTGGCAGCAAGCAACAATAGAGTTCACATGCCATGATCACTCTTCGCGTACGCTATTGTTACGTTCAGTCGTTGACATCGTTAGTATCACCAGAAATTACACGCCATGATCACTCTATTATTGCTTGTTCGCGCCACATATGAATGGTGTTGTTCTTCACGCACATCCCGTTCGTGGTAAATCACACAATCAACGCAGCACCACCGGAGAGGTTGCAATAGTGTTATGTCTCGTCAGTGTATGTTGCAAGTAAGCGGCAATTCTCTGCAGCAAGTGGAGAAATTCAAGTAACTTGGGATAGAATTCACGAGTGACGGAAAGGGGGACAAGGAGATAGATACACGGATTGGTGAAGCAAACGGAGTTCTGTGTGAGCTTTATCGCTGTGTGGCCACAAAACTGGAGTTTTCAAACACCGCAAAGCTGTCAGTTTTTAAATCTGTCTTTGTTCCGATCCTCGCCGATGGTCATGAATCTTGTGTAGGGACTGAAGGAATACTATCCCAAGTACAAGCGGGAGAGATGGGATTTTTGCGAAGAGTCCACGGTGCGACACTTTGCGACAAAGTGCGCAGCTGTGAAATTCGTAAAACCCTGAATGTCGAGCCATAATTCCGAATCGAGAGATCCCAGCTACATTGGTTCGACCATGTGTCCAGAATGACCCATGAAAGGCTGGCAAGGCAAGTCCTGCTGGCTATACCCACAGGAAAGCAGCCCAGAGGTCATTCAAGGACCAGTTGGAGTGACTACATCTCCGAGCTTGCTTGGTCC
>Ga0210059_1007412_pt1 | contig 17423 bp, 7 predicted proteins | sample Ectturendosymbi2_FD_188042 | JGI IMG/M metagenome (GOLD analysis project Ga0210059, IMG submission 188042) | Ecteinascidia turbinata endosymbiont from Florida, USA - Sample 2 (SPAdes) (version 2) | ecosystem: Host-associated > Tunicates > Ascidians > Unclassified | place: Key West, Florida...
GAGGGCGAAATAAGGAGATCGATCCACGGATTGGTAAAGCAAACGCAGTTCTGCGTGAGCTGTGTCGCTCTGTGGTCGCAAAGCGGGAGCTTTCAAACACCGCAAAGCTGTCAGTTTTTAAATAGGTTTTTGTTTCGAATCTCACCTATGGCCATGGGTAATGACTGAAAGAGGGATATTTGAAGTATAAGCAGCAGAGATGGGGTATTGGCGAAGAGTTCGAAGCTTGGCACTTCGCGACAAAGCGCGCAGCTGTGAAATTCGTAAAACCCTGAATGTCGAGCAACTTCTCCGAACAGAGATATCAGCCATGTTGGCTATGTGACCAGAATGCCCCAGGAAAAATTGGCGAGGCAAGTCCTGCTGGTTGCACTCACGGGAAAACGGCCCAAAGGTCAACCAAAGACCAGGTGACGTGATTACGTTTCAAACCCTGTTAAGTCCCGTCTTGGTGTGGAGCCAGCAGAAGGGCTGCGGTCCCTCCCCCAGAGGAAAAGCGGGGATGAGTATGAATGAATGAATGTTTCGTGTGCAATTTTGCAGCATCTGCTACGGATACTATTTAAGAAAGTTACTTCCAGAGAAGTTCAAAGTTAAAACCACGATCATAATCACCATCTTGTTTCGGTTATTACATGTGTTGCTTGTAGGTTGCTTCGTGGTTTTTCAAAGGTTTGACCTTGCTGACCGCAAAGACATTTTGAGACTGCAACTTATTATATCTGAATACCGAAATGGTCATAAAGCAATGTTTTAGTGTATTCTGATGGTGGTAGTAAAGCGAGTTTCTACTTTATGTTGAGAGACCGTTGGAAAAACCTGAAAGACTTTTTCGATCTCTCAGAACACCTTAAAAAACACTTCCTGGCTAAATCAAACTTTTCTGGTTAATCGGCATTTAAGTCAAGTTGTCCAGAAAAGGTGCGCCAGAGTTTAGTTTGGTCGATACAGCCCTCTTTTTGTTGATCTATTAATCACCACAGAAAGAGAAACATCATCCTTTTCTGAACTCAACTGAGCAGTGGTTCAGTCAACAAAGTTCCGAAAACTTATTGACAAAGCACTGATCAATTTCAGTGACACTGACACCTTTCCATATAAAAATTTATCTCACTAATAGCACTAATAGCAAACAAATCCATCACACTGCCGTCACCCGAGCTTGAAACAATTTGAAGTATTTAAACAAATTCTAAGCTACTTTCGTTTGATACATTTTAGCTGCTTGTATTGCTGTTCACGGCTGTGAGCAATCCATTACTCGGGGTTCGTTCAGTCTGTTTTTAGACTTTTGGGGGTCCACGCAGTGTATTCCCGGAATCTATTGTCCACTGCGGGAGTGCTAACTGACAGTGCGCATGCGCGACTTCCACCATTTCTTGTCTTCATTTGATCAAACACATTAATAAAGCGCGTTGCGTGATAAATCGTCACTTTTGGCGAAGTGACAGCAGATCAGCTGGGTGGAAACGCAAGTCAACAGGCCTGCAAAGCCTGCGCAAGCTGCAGTTCGTTCGTCATAAAAGTAGAAACCGTCACATGGATGACACGAACAAAAAAACGTAATAAACTTAAATTCATGAGAGAAGACACAAAAAATGCGCAATACCATCTAAGGTGATACCTTACAAGCCGACAATGTGCCCTTGGTTACAATCAGTTGTCGTACGTCACATCAGGCTAAGTCCACTCACTTTCTTCAACACTTAACCCGATGCATTAGTTCACATGTTAAAATCAAAGTATAACAGCCAATAAGCCAAAATGCGCCTGAAGTAAGGAAAATAAAAACAATGCGGCCGTTTAGTTAAAGCGTGCACATCGATTTAAAAGCAAACGACATAAAATCTCTCGTTAGATATGATTTTCAGATCACTGCGAGAAAACGATCGCGAGCGATAGCTCAGTGGGAGTGTATACGTCACTCAATCGAAATGGTTGGATGGTTGATCTACGACCGCTGCGCAGTTCGCTGTAGCGCTGCTTAAGGCAAAATCGTTCATCTTGACTGCCCCGGCAAGATACAAATTCAGGCTTCGGCCTGCTGCTCATCAACCAGATAATAACCAAATACCTGACCGCTTTGAAACAAAACTTGCAGATTCAGATTAAAGGAACTTGACAAATGAAGACAAGAAAAACTATCGAAAAACACAGGTGAGACGAGCTTTGCACAGTGAATGGCAAAACTCCACAAACCGGTGCTTTTTTATTTTAACAGCACCCTGTAAACACTTATCGCACACAACGTTGTCATAGGTTCGACCCATTGCCTCACCTCGAACATTATCATAAAATATAGAGCTCGGCCGATTCATCGGCATGCCGATGTTTCACATCAGCAAATTTCCGCCGATACATATCGGCAATATTTTACCATGAAAGCCACTACACTATTGTTGTGAATGCAGTGTTCGGAAGCCTAAGTTGTTACTCCGTCTCTAATTTATTTACGCTAAATCTCGTTCCATTCTTATGGCTCGCAACCCTCTGGTAACTTGAATTACCGCATAATGTACAAACCTAATTACCTCCGAAATAAGCCGATTAATTAGATAACAAACGCTCGTGGATAGCGAACAAACCAGGGCTTGCGCTGTGGTGTTTGACTGTTGTAGTGACCCATGTCTGCGCTGAATTTGGTGTTGTACTGTTCCTCAAAGCAGCGAGTCGCTTGTTTCTACACAGGCTTGAATGCGCTATGCATTGGCGTTTGCTTACTCATGAGATTCGTTTTCAGCATTTGTCCACTTCACAGGAACGAATTTTCAGCATTGCTGTGTTTCTTTATGGTGACATAAAATGTTCACTGGAAGGGGAAATTCTGAAAAAATGTGTTTTTTGAATTATAACATGAATATTGTCAACTTTTATTATTAAACCACTATGCTGCAGAAATGCAACATTTCCATGTATTGCTTCAGTTGTGAGCTACTCCCATTTTCTTGTGAATAGGTTTAACTTGCATTGTAATGTTTTTTAACTGTGGTTTGAGTGATGCAAAAATATTGGTATTGACGATAAAGAGTGAAAATTATCACCATCAACCTAAAAGCTTCATCGGTCGAGCTCTAGTAAAACATTTTCTTTAGTAAAAAAAAAAAACAAACAACGAAAACACGCAGCAATATTTAGTGTTTTGCACAATTTTACCCACACCCTACTCATATAACAAAGGCAGTGCCATCTTTTATACTTGATATCGTGCGACAATCGTCTTGCAAATTCCTTTAGGCCAGATTACGCTGAGAGCTTAAGACTTGCGCAGCCAGCTCCGAAACAAGAAACTGCCATGGGGCGTTGAATTTATCCGATGCCTTTTTCTAATTTTTTGCAAGAAAAATAATGATAGCAGATGATTTTGACAGAATGCAGGTGATCTTAAGTGGCTGCAACGTGAAGCCGCCGTCCAGTAACGATTACTTTTCCTTGAAACGATCAAATCAGTTCGATTGGCAGTGGTTCAAGAAAAGGAATCAATGCTTTCATGAACGCAGAAACCAAATGCTGCTTTAACTCTGAAGATGGGTTTTCTTGATCTTGGAAAACTGTTTTTAAAAAAAGCAAGGGAACTTGGACTAAATATCTCGTTCTATTATAATCTATCCTCATTTTCATTTATTCTAATTTCCAGCGAAACTTGGTGACCTTTTTGCATGATGACATTTTGTATTGCATCTGCTTATTATCTGGATCATATGAAACAATGAATCTCTCTGTCTCTCAAAAAAAGTTGGATTATGTGAAAATGTGCATGAAACAAAGTAATAATACAGAGTGGAAGTTTCCGTCTGTAACATGCGACGGTGTTTATGACAGAGGACCTCTGACCAATGCTTTGTATGTCTTGCAGCAGTTTTAAGACAAGAATGCACAAACACGATGCAAAAATCTAAACAATTCACTTTGGATCCTTTAATGGATTAGGCTCATGAATCACATTCGCAAGTAACCACGTTTATCACCAGTATTTGCTCCCGAAAAACATTTGACAGTGAAAAAAAGTATCGGATCGGCTGAAATGACACTCTGTGTCAGACTGCTGATATCTACAAAAGTTTGAGTTTTAACGGCCAAGAACGACAAAATTTCTTTAAAAAGCAAGTTAAAATTGAGGACACTACCCAGCATTCTTGTTGCGCGTACCAGCAAATACGCATCAAAAACGTCGACAAACCAGATACTACCAATGTTCCCTCTAAAAATGCGCAACTGCCCGGTACCACCAGACCATTTGCGCAGTGAAATCCTGATTCTCGCGCGTTTGTAACATTCCAAATCTATTATCGCATATATATCGCATAGCCCTCTTGCAGCTTGAAACGGCTCACTGATTGTGTGGATGTATGATTGCGCAATTGCATGCGCGCTAAAGCAAACATTTGCTCAGTGTAAAATTTTCTTGGAGAAAAGACTGGATGGTACCCTTCCTGTAGACGCCATGATCAACGAACACTGTGCTCGTAAGTAGCAAATACAGTCAACTTGCGAAGATTATGGATGGCGGTATTAAACGACTTTTTAACTTTAAAAAAGAAAGCATGCGTAGTTTGCTGCTGATGAACGCGTGGCACGGCGTACTTTGTAACCCGTAAATGCGTAACACACCTGGTCCAGTGTGCTGCACTGGAATAACCTTTGCAACATTTCAAACGAGTAGATTTTTGTGCGAAACTACGGCTATGCTTGAACTGTTTCGAACACTAGGCGAAATTTTCGAATAAATGTTCGCACGTTTTTATCCTGAACTACGTTGCTTTGCATTTTTCACGTTTGTGTCGCTTGAAAATGCATTAACAGCGCATTTGTAACCGCGTAATATACTTTGGAATTCAGATAACGCGCCGCCAAACTGATGAAAACTTTTTCAACCAGCGATACACGAAGTTGGTAAAACAACGAAGTAATTACAGGTTGCCGCTGAACACTGTCATTATGCACCGGCCCCTGGTGCGGAGGTTGGCCGAGAAACCAGGGAAGAAAAAGCACTGCGGCGAAACAAGTTTCAAATGAGTGACGCGGACGGGCCACGTCGGTCGGAACCGACTGTCAGTCGCACGCACCATGCAACACTGGTCATGACGCTAACCACAGTGTCACTTACGGCTAAAAACCGGCGGCCCGTTGACCTTTCGTGCGGGAGCCACACGAAAGCTATTCGTCAGAACTCATCAAGCAAACGAAAAGCACTGACAACATCAACCTTGAACCAGCCCTAACCTATGCAGCTCTCTGGTCAGTAGTACAAGACCGTCAACGGTAAACAACAACATTTCTCAACGCAGCTCATACCTTGTGATTGGCGATTGCTTCCACCGCTGGAGTGCTGCTGCAGCATTATCTGCTGCGCGCTGCCTTCGCCATCAGCTATGGACAGCATGATGACGTCCTCCCCTGCGCGTAGAAAATACCATTGTAATGTATGGCGGCTGTGACGCATTTCAGCAGAATTCCCCTCCGTCGCTTCCGCACATAATTTAAACATTTCCTGTAAGCTTTAACACATTTACGGGGACAAACGCTGTTGCATCAGAATGAGGACTTCGTCAGTTTACTGTGCACCAATATTTACTGTGAAAAGATGCAAATTAGAAGAAATTAAAACGACGGCGTATGAAATTAACAAAAAAACAAACGTATATCCGCACTATCTTGCAGAGCCTAGATGTGACACGTAGGTATGACAAACTTGCCAAATATCGTCAAACGAGTTTCAGTTTTCGTTTCATTTTTTTCATTTCAAATTTTTAGATTGTCCAAAGCAACAGCTGTTTCCAAATATTCCTTTACGAAACTCAAAGACAAACAACAAACACCGGTTTATAGATGTGAATATTAGCGATCTTAGGAACATGTACCGTAATGTGGTTTTCTGCGGTTCCACCTCAGCGCCAAGTGTGATATTACGCTTAGTAGAGTCATGTTGCTTAGCGACAACGCTGCCGCATAAAATTAACAAACACGTCCTACGAAGTACTACAAATGCACTGTGCATAAGCCTGAAATAGACAAACCAGGATTATAAAGGTAAAGCAAAACTTCGTAAAACTGATCATTGCACAACGCATTGTAATATTGTATGATCATGATTAAAACTTCACATTTGCACAATCAGCGCAAAAAAATTAAATGGAAAAAACACGCAGTAGTTTATTTGGTGCGAGTTCACACATGATGTCCCACTATAGAACTGATCCTTAAAATGAAGCAGCGCACTGATAACGCCACAAGATGAAACGTTGAGCTGTGGCCTCAAAGGAAAGTCTTGTTGAAATGCTTGCAAATTGGTTCTTCCAGCAAACGCGACCATTGTTTTAACGCCAACTCGAGCGAACACTGGTTTTTGCACAATGTAAACGGACACCGGTTTCCTGAGACACAACAGCCTTACCTCATTTCCGCTGCACTGCGCTCTCAACATCTGGCAATACAGAAAAAAATGGCAGTCTCCTGAACTGACTAAAGCTTTGAGCAGGAAAAACGGCGAAAACTGTTTCAGAGCTCAACATCTACTTGTCCGGGTCGCGCAACATTTCTCTATCAGCACAGTTCAATCCTATTTTGCGCGTTAGTGACTTCCATGTGATCAACTTACAAACGCAGTTAAAGCGAATGTCTGTAATAAGAAGATAAAAATCTCGCCACACGTCTTGAAACAAATAGAACTTTGTTTCATGAACATCACAAAAATGTGAATTTACTCGATGTAGACAATCAATTCCAATGCTCTTTCTCACAGTAATGCACTTCGCGGTGCTAATGACCAAATGAAAAGGCCAAAGATAACGTTTGAGTGGTGTGATGTGGTAACTTGCATATATGTACGACTGTGAATTTTCTTGTTTTAAACAGGAAAACATACCTGAAGCACTTCGACAACAATAAACTAAGCTTTTCATACTACAGATCGACCGATATGGCTTTCTTGGGGCCCGCTACAGATATATCGGCCATTCGTGGACCAATAGCCGATATTTCGAAAATTTTTGAATCTTGTCTTCCGTTTCATTATCAAAAATACAATGTATTCTATGCCTTACTTTTTTTCAAAAACTTCAAAAATCAGGATTTATAAGCTAAAATTTTTCAAATTGCAGCAATTTCAATATTTTGCTATGATTTTTAATTGATCTGATTAATGTTGATGTTTTTGTTTTGGCTGCGACGGTCGACGCGTGCTTCATAGTTCATCTTGTCTGCTTGTTTATGAAAACGCACCTGATAGTGTTGCTGCAAGATAACTGTCTTGACTTGGTTTGTTGTGCTTTCTTGCGCAAGTTGTCTGGATGCGTGAGGAATATAACAGCGTTTCGTCAACACCTACTGAGGCCGACAAAATCGGCCGTTTTGGCCGATACCGATACATCGGTGAAACCCAAATATCGGCCCGATACATCGGCTTATCTCTATTTCATACACTCACTCAAAACAGGACAGGATTAAGCTGTAGGAGGAAGTCTTCAAAACTTTGACGAGATGAAAACTAGAAACATACTAAGATGACCTGTTTATCTGTTCTGTCCTAATTTTGATAATAATTCACGCTCACTGACAAAATCGCAAGCATTATGCACCCAAACAAGTGCAATCAGTATTTGCAATATTTTTTATCTGAACAAAAGATCAAATGCTTTGTTTCTATTTCTTAAAAAAACTGGTACAAAATGTTTAACCCAGGGATTGGCAAACTTTAGGTAAATGCGTGCCGATTTAAGGTTCCAAATCATTCAGTGTACCAACTACATCCGTATTTTTGTACAAGTCAAGGTCTGCAATACTCCTTCTGAATCATAACACAATTGGTATGTAAATCGTGGAGCTTCTGCTCGCCATTGGAAATTGCTTGGCATGGTATGTGTGGCACGCGTGACGTAGGTTGCCAACCCTGGTTAACCACTCATCTGCAAGTTTGCCTTATCCTTAACAGTGACAAACAGCCCAACACGATTTGAAGTGTTTTGCCTTTTGAAAACATACACAGTGATTTGGGCATGAAACAAAAGAAAATTGGGCAATGAAAAAGAAACAAAACCTTGAACAAAGTTGGGTTTTGAAGACACTATTTTTTTGCAAAACAATAGCAGATGATTCAGATCAACTCAGCGTAGCCAAATGTATTGTTGTAGACCAGAGCAGTGAAAACTTGTTCCACGTGAGCGTGAGCATTTTCTAGACGTCATCATGAATCAAACACTTGCATTGGATGCAGAGCTCTTTTAAATTGCATGCTCAAGTTTAATTAAATGCAGCACATGAAAAATAAGGAAACTGTTCTTCACTTTTGGAATTGAAATTGAACTTTTTGATTTGGCAATGCAATTGAAAAGTCAGATTATTACAAATCATCTTAATTATATTGTCACCAAACCTTATCTCTAGCAGGAAAACAATAACAAGATTCTGTAACTTCACAGTAATGCATACAATACCCTAAAAATTACATACAACTGCTGATTGGTGCAGAGCTTAACATTGCAGTGTTCCTGAAAAAAAACATTAATAGGACATATCAAGACCATATATATAAGAGAAATCATATAGTTCACGTAGAACCCACCACAAACTAACAACAAGATGTTTGGAAGTATCAACAGGCCATCACATCCACAATAATCACTTTTTTATGATAAATTGACAATGCAAAGGTCGCACCAACTGTTGCAGGCCAGCAAAAGATATTTTAAGTACAGCTTTGTAACGTGTAGGAAATGAACCAATCTAGGAGAGTACTGTATATATTCGATTGTAAGCCGTGGCTTATAAAGCTTTTTTTCATCATTTCTTGTAGCTTATAACCAAGGATGGCTTACATTTATTATTTCTTTACTTTACTGAAAGGTACAGATGATGCTCAGTCTTTCTTTGGCTCGTTTTTTTTACCAAACTTTCTTTTCGCATTCTATTCTCTTCAGCATCACCTTCACTTTGCAAGAAGCTGACATCATGTGTCATGCTCTTGAGGCGGCTTGCTGGCTCCAGTTGGGGTGCGGGAGAAACAACTTTGCAAACAGCCACCCTAGCCCTGGTGCATTCAACCGCAGAGTACTGCACTCCTGTCTGGAGCCGCAGTGCTCATACCCACCTTATCGACCTCTCTATCAATGACGCCTTGCAAATTGTGACTGGATGCCTGCATCCTGCACCAGCAGACAACCTTCCCATCATCACAGGTATCCAACCTGCTGAGATTCGTCGCAATGGATCCACACTATCTCTAGCACGCTGTGCCATGGTGCCTGGACACCTGCTCCATTCAGCACTCACCTGTCCATTGAGTGCAGATACACGGAACCTCAAATCGAGACACCCATTTGTACCCGCCGCACAACAACTCAGGTTATCTGACAACAATGAACGTGTGGGGCACTGGATGGATCACCAATGGAATGTGGAGTGGGCAAACAACCCTCTAAGACTCCACAATTTCATCCCCGACACCAGTACCCATTCTCCAGAATGACCCTCCCAAGAACTGCCGGGGTCCGGCTTAATCGCCTCCGCACTGGTGTCAGGCATTTCTGCTCCTGCTTGTACAAATGGGGTATGGCTTGCTCTGCGGCCTGTGAGTGTGGCGCAGAAGAACAAACTGTCAACCAAGTTGTCCTTCAATGTCCAATCCATCGACCTCCTCATGGATTGCACGGCCTGACAGTTCTGGACAATGAGACAACTGAATGGCTGCTCAACACCTGCCCTGAAATCTAGTGCGGCCAAGTAGCGGTTAGAAGAACTCACTCAAAGGATGAAGATTTGAATGAGACAGGGGATAGTGTGGAAGAAGAAGCATCAGGTGCACATCCGTCATGGGAGGAATTATGAACAGAAGGCAGTTGTAGTGGTGTAAGCATCGTTGCCAGGGTTGCCAATTAAACGTGAAATGTGCTAGTACACGAAAGTATCTCCGAGGCTTAGGTAATCTATTTTCAAATGCAGCTTACAATTAAAGGGCAGATAACAATCGAGTAAATACGGTATATCACAGTGGCAAAAGCCTGTGACTACACATAGCCCAGACATGAGATGCGAAGATATTTTGAAAGATTATACCCAGTGCTGAAGTTTTCGAAACTTAGTGTATCCTTCTCTTCACTGTAATGTTGCCACAGTTATTTACCACAATATAATAGCAATATTTAAGGTGTTTTTGCCAAACAGAAAATTCTAAACAATGAGAAACTGAGCTTCAGGAATTAAGAGTTAGGTTTTTGGGTTTAATTTTGTACTTTTTGACTTCCTGCAGTTTTGTTAAACAACAGACACCCATATTAACCTGATCTAATTGGTTTGTAGAAAGTTAGTGCTGTTGAAGTGCTTGAAACTGATCTGCAGAGCTTGTCACACATACATGGCAGAACTACAACATGAAACAGTTATAAGAGGTATAGCAATGCTTTAAACAAATATCAGATCTACAAAGAGTTTCAGGCATTAGGAGTATTGTATTTGGCTGCAGGACGGAGATATTGATAAACAGTGCATTGCAAAAAAATGACCAAAGACAGCCACAGCTAATGATGTCACCAAGTATAACCAATGGTGAAAACAAAGCAAACCCAGGGCACCAAAAATCCTTGCAGTTATCAAGTCTATGTGCCCTAGCAGAATGAAACATTTCAGTAAGAGTTATGTGACAGTAGACACAAAAACACATCAGTGGTGGCTCGTGTGTAAGCACTGGGGAACTGCAGCACCCCTATTTCCACACAATATTTCACTTTTACATCATCTACTTTGATGTTTAGTTTTGCATGCACAAGACATGTTGACAATGTGTCTTCCCAACACAAAATTTATGGCACAAGGTTAAATATCAGGCATCTATTTGTTTTTGTATGGGAAGCACTGTAAATGACAAAACCTGGAGCTATGAGGATTCACGGCATCAGTATCAAAAATCACTATGGAAAGGTACAGGAAGGGTTGCGGCCTGTCAATCAATAGCAGCCAAACTGGAACTGTAAACCTTGTAGCTGTGGTTTTCGCAGCACTGGGTTGGCAAGTGCAGAAGCAATGTTGTTCTGTCATAGAGCAGTTGCAGGCGGCACTATTTGTTGTGTTTATCCTAGTGCTCATGAGAGGTAGCGTACTTAAATTGTAGACTCTAAAGCAGCGATGTCCAACCTGCGGCACGCATGTGCCCCAGTCAAAGGTTTTGTGTGGCCCAGTTTAGGTTTTTTCTGTAGTGGAAGTATCCTACTTATTCACAACCTTTCCTTATTTTGATAATCTTAATTTGACATTTTTGATGTAGGTTGTCCTCAGTTCCACTTCATCACATCTGTCACCACTGCAGTTAGGAGTGGAATGCATCCAGTGTATTAGTTTAAACTAAATTTAGTTTGCTAAGACCAAACAAGCCATCCAATATGCAGCCCTCAATAATATGTCTTTGAGTAAAATTTCCAAGCGCTTTGAGTAAATTTTCCATCTCTATTGATTTGACTGTGAAATACTGGTTTTCTAGCTGAGCGGTCAACTAATTTGCATCAGGATAAGGTGGAACTTGTTACAAATATCTGGAAGAAACAGGATTACATTTTTAGTGCCACCAATGTTTCTGTTATATGCAGTGACAGCTCATGACTGTGATGCTTGAGGCTGCTGCAGCTTCTAACAAAGATTTTATAAAGACTAAACCCTATCATGTTTTCTTTGGCAATGTGGACTGTTATGACATATGACATCTTTCTTTTTATGAACCAACTGTGTGACTTCTGTAAATCGCTGTTGCCGTAAAATTATATGGGGTGAATAACTGGTAAGGTACTGGCATCTTTGAAGCAAGGATGCACAACCTGCGGCCATTGAAAAAATGTATGTGGCCGTGCTCATATAATTCAAAATATATGTTGTAATTCAAAATACAAGTTATGTCAGCTATGCATTGATAAAAGCTCTTTGTTTACAGTATGCAGATACTTAGAAGATGGCCACATAAATATGTAGAAGCAGATTAGGCTCTGTGTGTGGAAACAGAACAGAAGCAGTGCAAAAAATAAAAATAACTTGAACTCACATGTGGCTGTAATTCATAAAAATAAACACAATGTGACCAGCAGTAGTGAAAAGTTTGTGCAGCCCTGCTTTGAAGTTAATGTAAGCTATATATTAACCCAATGTGAGTAACAACACTGGAGATAGGCTAGGCCGATATAACGGCAGATATTTGGGTTTTACCAATGTATCGGTATCGGCCCGAACAGCTGACTTTATCAGCCTCAGTAGGTGTTGACAAAATGCTGATTCCTCACACATGCACACAACTTGTGCAAGAAAGCACAATGAACCAAGTCAAGACAGTTATCTTGCAGCAACGCTAGCAGGTGTGTTTTCATAAAAAAGCATACAAGATCAACTGTGGAGCACACGTCGGCTATTGCAGCCAAAACAAAAAAAATCATAATTAATCAGATTAATTCAAAACCATAGGAAAATATTGAAATTGCTGCAATTTGAAAAATTTTTGCTCATAAATCCTTATATTTGAAATTTTTGAAAAAAAGGTAAGGCATAGAATACATTGTATTTTTATAATGAAGCAGAAAAGAAGATTTAAAAATTTTGGAAATATTGGTTATCAGTATCCGCTATCAATCCATGAATGGCTGATATATTGGTATCGGCCCCAAAAAAAGCCACATCGGTCAATCTCTAAACAATACGCAGGTCGTTGTTTCCTCATCCACTGCAGTCTGCTCTTGTCTAACATGCATAACATTCCCTTCACAGTCATTGACTCCATTTTTTTGAATGACCAAAAAAATTAAGCCAATTCAGTCATAGTGCCCTTTTCAGTCATAACAAACATCTGAAAACGAAAAATTGACAGATGCTTTTTCAAGCCATTTGTTACAAATGACCGAAAATCTCTTTCCTGACATGATCTTGTTATGCATGTATGCAATAGACAGCCAAGTAACTCATTTTGAATAACCCTGGAAATGCCTTCAAACACTTTATTATTTTCCAAGTGTTTCTGCTAGTCTGGGTCTAACTTACCTACAAACTTCTAAAGTCTTCTAAAAATAGCTTGGATTTCTGAGTCACCACTTTCATCATGCCCACATAGGGAAATATCAAACTGTCCACAAAATGCAATGTGGTCCATTATCTTGATATAATTTCACGGTTCTTCTTTGCCTTCCTGTTTGCTCAATGATGGAAAGCTTGTATAGGCCACACTAAGCCTAGCTTGAATGACAATCCTGCTTAAAGTGACATTGTAAGCACATTTTCAATGTGCTTTTCAGACTTTTCATGCTTTTCTGATTTTTCTTTCATTTTGCTATTGTTTATATATGCTAAAACAGCTTTTTGTCCAAGCTGCACCACCTCCAAACACTAAGCATGGAAAGCCAAAAGTGCATTTCTCACTCCACAACCACAGAGCCATGTCTTCTTTCAGTAACATGTGTTCTTTTAGTTAGTATGTCTTCTTTTAGTTAGTAACATTCTGAATTAAAACAACTAGGTACCATAAGTTTTGCACCTTTGATTGTTTCTTACTCCAAGCTGTGATATTCGAATGTCAGGCAAGGCACAACTTATCAACATGTTCACTCCTGAGTGGATTTGCCTGTAAATCCCGTATTTTCACACCACTGCAACTCCAACTCGCCACTCGATTGTGTTAGAGAGCTGTTCAATCGGCTGGCGAGTTATGGGATTTGGCCAAAATGTCCAATTACACCTTTTGGGGGATTTTTGGTGTTAACATCTTCTGTGTGGTGTGAATTCCACACGATTATTCAGCTGGTGCGGAATGGTTTTTAGGTTGTTTTCGTACAACAGCTATACTAAAAATTGAATAACTCATAAAGTACTTGCCCGATTAACCTCAAATTTTCAGGTAAGATGCATTTTCACAAGATTCATTTAAAATTTGATTGCAAAAGACCACGCATGTTAAAAGTTACTGCGCTCCACTCAACAACTACTGAACCCAAATTAGCACTTTGCTAGCCACACACAAACAATTAGCCCAATGCGCTGGGAACAGAGTTCGGTTGCTCGATTAAAAAATTATTAACGCAGAAAGTTCTTGATGCATTGAATTCAAATTTTCAGGCAAAATGCGCAATAATGCAAAGATAATTCTTATAAATTTTGATTGCAAAAACTTTAGTTTTGAAAAAGCTATGGTGCTTCACAGAACTACTGCTCAACCCTGCTGAATAGGACAAAGTTTTGTAGCTTACATGCGTCTGCAGTTACAAAAGTACCTAGCTCCGAAGCTTTTCGTCAGAATTACTTCAAATTTTCAGAGATGAGAATCAGTATGAATATTATATGTGGAAATTTTCTGTGCACAAATACAACTAAAAAAAAGTTATCCTCATACATCCAACAACTGTCAGGACCTAAGTGTTTCACAAGAAGTGTTGTAGCCTAGGCCGAGCAAACTGTTGCTGGATGCCAAACTACATAACTAAAAAAGTTCTTGCTCATATTACCTGAAATGTTCAAGAATTATGCCAGTAGGTATGGAGAACATTATTGTACATTTTCATTGCAACCAAGTGAATACAAAAATGTTATTGTATGTTACGAAGCAACTGTTCGCACCTAACTTTTTTGATGAGGTCTTCTAGCCTAGACCAAGCAAAATGGTTTGCTACGAAGCTTCATAACTTTTTGTTGCAAGCAAACAAGTACGTGAAAAATTATTGTGTTGGCGTTTATCTACGTCAATCTGCATCCAGCGTATTCGATTAAATGATGCATATATGTGTCATTCAGCACCCTGTGCATTTGAACAGATGACACATATATGCGTCAATCAGCACCGAAGATGTTAACCAAAAATATGGTTTATGAGCCATAATTTTCGCACCAGAAATGCTAGAAAGCTGATCAAAGGCACTAAAGACTTGGATTGCAGTCTAGTTTCCAAAAAAATATGAGCTAAAAAAGTGGCTTGTCGGGTTGGCAACAGGGCTCAATCATTACAGTCAAAAATGTGTAAAGCTATCAAACATTGTGACGTCATCCACAAAAAATTCAAAACCAAAAACTTTGCAAGTTTTGCTTTTTTAAAGTCAAAAGGGTTTGATCCGCTCTAGTTCAATCGGTCGGCAAGTTATGGACAAAGTCACTGGCACTTAAGTGGGTCACGGTCCTTTAGAAACGATATGAATGATTAATCCCAATCCCAAATCCCACTTTCGCGTCTGGCCTGTTTCAAGGATTTCGTGCAAAAAAATAACGGATCACAAGTGGCTTTGCACAAGCATAACTCTGGCACAGAAAGTGGTATAGAGCTGTTCAAAGGCTCAAAAGGCTCAGCAACTCTTCTAGTCTGCACTCGAGAAAAAAATTTTTTGGTTGGGGGTGCGGATTTTTATGAGTGATTTCATAATTGGAGGACTTTTAGGCCACCTTGGCCCACTTCACCCGGCCCTGTGACCAAACAATTAGATCAGTGGTTCCCAACCTTTTTTATTACATTCCTCCCTTTGCTCATTTTGGAACTTCTCATTCCTCCCCTACAACACAAACTTTTTTTTCATTCCTCCCCTATTACACGAGTCTACGAGAATTTGATCAATGGATATATTCTTTCTCGCTTGCCGTTTACCTGTCACGGTGAGCTTATCTTCGAGTTAGGACGCTTGTATGGATTACAAATGAAAAATGGTCTCTATTGACGACAATAACTTGATCAAGTGGGACAAGAACTATTTGCTGTCAAATAATGGCGTTAAAGTTTACCAACAAAAACAATGTGATAGTCCACTAAATAACTTACAAATGTAAAGTGATATAAATAATTGAAAGAGGCAGTGTCAACTTAAAAAAGAAGTACAACACTTACTGTACAATGAATAGGTAACTTAAATAGAAAGTGGAAATTCCTCCCCTGAACTCATGAAATTCCTCCCTGGGGAGGAATTCCTCCCCGGTTGGGAACCACTGAATTAGATGGTAATATTTCGCTAAAGTTTTTACTAGAAATCAAGCTATAATCCGAGTCTTTTGATACTTTGGATGACCTGCTGGGGTTTTGGGTTCAAAAGTTATGATCTAAAGTAACAAAAATATTTGGTTGCTTAGTCAATTAGATAATTAATAAATTTATTTATTTTAGATAATTTTGAACCAGAAACGGTAGAAAGTCGATCAAAGGCTCAAAAGACTCAGACTTAAGCCTAGTTTCCAATGAAAACTTCAGTGAAACTAGTGGTTGGGCCCTAGGCCAGGTAACTTGAGCCAAAATGGCCCAAAAACCACTTCACTTTATGACATCACTCACAAAAATTCCGCAACCCCCAACCAAAAAGTTTTTTTTCAAGTGCGGACTAGAAGACTTGGCGAATCTTTTGAGGGTTTGAACAGATCTCTAGCGTAATGGGCGGAGGAGGAATGGCGTCAACCGAAAACTGCTGGTTTTAGGCCGAATTTCCAGGTACGATATATTTGTAGCCAAGGTGTCAATTATTAATTTTTTGTTGTTTTTGGACCGCAACTTTTGAATCAGAAATGCTAGTTCAAAGCAATGAAAGGCCTAAAAGACTCGGATTATAGTCTGGTGCCACAAAAATTATAGTCAAAAAATTCCATCTAGCAGCTGGGGTCCGGGGCCAGATAACCTAAAGCAAAATGACCAAAAACCTACCCCATTCATGATGTCACCCACAAAAAACTGGAAATCTAAAACTTTCTAATTTTCTGTATTGCAATCTAAAAGACTTGCCGCATCTTTTGAGCATTTGAACAGTTCTCTTGCACGATTGGCGGGAGAATTATGGAGTTGCAAAGTGATGGCCTTTGAAGTGGCTCATGCAGGTCTTAAAGAAAAAACAGCCTGGCGCCAAAGGTGTTAAAATAAACTAGGTGAAAATCCACATCTTTAGAGCCCTTGATTAGCCATCTAGCCTCAGTGGTTGGCAAGTTATGGCCAAAAATGATAATTAATTAATCACTTGCTAAAGCCCTTGTAATGAATTGTCACTGAAATGCAGTTACATGCTACACAATCACTGTAAAGTTATGAAAGAAGGGCATGGCAGGCCGGTTCCTCAAAACCTCTAGACAACACAGACAGGAAATTCCTGCTAATTCGCCTTTCAAAGGATTTACCAGGGGTATTATAACAAGGTCTATTCCACACCAAATTTTTTGTTCTGGTCATTGCAGAAGAAGTTTTATGCAGTCTGATTACAAAACGGGTAGTTTTTAGCAACCATTGTCAAACTAATTTGGATATCCAAACCTTTCTTATTTGAAATCAGTGATAACAGGCAGAAGAAAAAGAACTTAACACTTTGAGAGCCGGCTGGTTTTGGGGATTTTTGGCAAAAAAAAAACACCTAAACACACGTGGCTTTGCGCATGAATATCTCCGCTCCTGTTCGCTCTAGCAACTCGGCGAATGTCTCAAAAAACGCATACAGTCTAGTAGATTGCACTCGAAAAAAAAATTT
>Ga0210059_1007413_pt1 | contig 17423 bp, 8 predicted proteins | sample Ectturendosymbi2_FD_188042 | JGI IMG/M metagenome (GOLD analysis project Ga0210059, IMG submission 188042) | Ecteinascidia turbinata endosymbiont from Florida, USA - Sample 2 (SPAdes) (version 2) | ecosystem: Host-associated > Tunicates > Ascidians > Unclassified | place: Key West, Florida...
GCACATTTGACTGTGAAAGACTTGAAACAACCTATTTTGCATGCAAAAATCGAAAAAGTTGCGAAAAGTAACATGCAAAAATCGAAAAAGTTGCGAAAAGTAACATGCAAAAATCGAAAAAGTTGCATGCAAAAATCGAAAAAGTTGCAAAAAGTTGCATGCAAAAATCGAAAAAGTTGCAATATAAAATTCCTGGAAACAGCTCAAAACATTGAATTATATATATCTTGAGTATTTAGGAAGCTGTTGGAAGCTGTAAAAAAAAGTTGCAAAAGTTGCAAAAACTTGTCCTACTGATCAGGCTTTGCGGTGATTGTGACTTAGACAATGAGTCATGGTGTGACTGACAATGTCCCTCCAAATGTGAGAGTTTGAAACAATTGATACTAACATGACATACTAAGGGAGGGACCAACATTCACAAACAAGAAATCATCCTTATATTTTCCCAGAAACGTTCTCTTCCCCCTAAAAACCTGAATGTTATGCTTGTGGAGTTTTCCTGTTTTCAACTGCACAACCATGTCCTTTACTTTTCTTGTCATGAGTCTACACATGGTGCACTTTCTTTCATCAGCGTTGACATAGGGTTGTTGTTTGTACATGGTTTCAGCACAAGGTAGGAAGTCGGGAGCCTACTCACGTTTTGGGGACAAACGCAAGGAAATCTGACGCGTTTATGAAAAAAGTATGATTTTGGGCCCATTTTATGACGTGTCGAATGATTAGTGCTGCATATTTTTTGAGAAAATAAAGCTGCAAAACTACGTCGAAAGTTACGTAAATCAATGGAAGTACGTATTGGTGCGTTGTATTTTAAAAATCTGGCTTTGAAAAGGGTTAGAATGTAACAAATGGGGACGTTTAATGAAATGTATCGATTGATTTTGTGCTTCATTTATGTTGGTTTGGGCCCATTTAAAAAAATTACTCCCGGGCCCAGAATTCCTCTGGTGTGAGCTGGTTTGTACTTTACAACAAATTTATTACACATGTGACTCTGATGCTGAACAAAGCGCAGCGTTCATTTGGAATTGCTACTTTGTATGTATTACTATTATTAGCGGTCTTCACAAAGTAAAATTTCAAATGAAATTTACTGGACAAGTGTGATGTGAAACTTCTTTTTGTACATCTTGAAATTGTTGTTGAGAATATTCGTACGTGAACATTGGAAAAGCGATAGAAAACATTGAACAGCGATGATAAAAACATTGGTAAAGTGGTGAGAAACATTGGAAGAGCGATAAAAAAACATTGGAAAATTTAACACGTAAATGTTTAATTCATGAAAAAAAATTTTCTGAAATATGCGAGGTACTGTTGAACGCTTTTCGTTAAAGCATGCTGAACTTGCGCCACGCTCGTAGTTGATCATGGAACAAGAGTCCCAAAGCAAGTTAGCCATATGTTATCTGGTGTTTACTTGATGTTAGTCGGCTCTACCTTGTCTTGTTTTCTGATGGTGGGTTATTTAACACCTAACCGTACATATTACTTTTGTCATCACCAGCATGCTGGACCGCAGCCCAGCCCGGCGTCAAACTGCTGCCCGACTACTGCGCCATCCAGTGTTCGAGTCATGTGTCGAGTAAGTTTATTTATTCAATGGTAAACACCTTCGTGACAACAGTAGTTTTTCAAACTTTACCGTTCAGGTCTGAGCGGCACTTAACAGCGCGTGATCGTCTGAGGATGAAGAAGCAAAAGGAAGCGGACAGCAAAATGCAGAAATTGAAGTTTGTGCTTTACGTCGTAGTTATCAGTATGAATTTGCCCTTACCCTTTCCAAAAATAATCCCGTAACCGCCAAATTTTTTTAGAGAGATGGCGAAATTGCAGGTTGTTGAGAACAACAAGTTACGCCGCGAATCAAAAGAACGCAACTTCACCAAGTCATCATTCGGCACAAACATGGTGGGTTTTCTTTACAATCTAGAAATGTGCAAACCATTGCTTGTAAAGATTTGAAAAAAGTTGTTTACGTTCTAAATAATAGTGCTTGTAATATCTTGAAATGTGAAATGTTGAGACGCCTGCCAGTTATCTAATGACATCAAAATGCTTTCATCATCTGTTTGCAAGCGCATCTATAAACACTTCAGTTTCTTTTCCGTGAAGTGTTTTTATCACTGCTCATCGTTGTTGTGCAGCGTGCTTGGTTTTATTTTATGTTTTTGTATTCCAATTACTCCCAACTTCACAATCTACTGGAACTGTGCGCTTCGGATCTCCCTTGTTTTACGTCACTATAAACAGGTTTCCACAGTCATGAAAAATCCTGTAAAAGTTAGCTGTTAATAAAGGTTGCGGAAAAAGGTTATACATTAGTGAGTCCTGGAATTTTGTGTGCAATATAAACAATACCCAGATAAATCATGGAAAAAGAAATATGGAGATATACTGTGATTCTTCAGTTACTGTATGTACAAACTTGATAGTAGTCTCATGAAATCCTCTAGTGTATAAAGCTTGGTTTTGTAGTGAGTAGATTGAACAGGCAGCATTTCATTCCACCAATTTGTGATGGCTGCTGCGCGACTACTAGTGTAGTTACAATGATTTCTGTGCAAAACTCTCAAGAAAGATCATATACTGGTGACAACAATTGCTGAAATGGATTAGCACTTTTTCTGCCCAGAGCTGGCTGGTTTTGACTGAAATGTTTCGATTGCATCACTGAAGCATAGGCACTGTTGAACACAAATGCTTGATGTACGAATGGAAAATAATGCCCAATCATACGATGTTCATTGGCTAAATTTAGAAATCACTACAAAGATGTTTCAATACAATGCAGAAAAAGCATTTTCATTATAAAATGTCAAAAGCCACGAAATGTGATTGTCGAATTTTGTGGGAACCCTAATTAACCTTTCAGAACTGTCACTGAAATAAATGTTACTGGTAAGTATTTCATAAACAGCAGTTGATGAGATGGCGGATTAATAGAAATGTGACCTTCAATAAGTTTGCGAAAGTAACCCCCAGGTGGTTTGTTCGCAAACCTCAATATAATCCGTGGTTCGATGGTTTAGTAGTCGCCAGAGGTGTAGAGTTTTAGACAGTTGGCTCCGCTGCAACTTAAACAAACTTTAGAAATTTCAAAGTGCGAATCCTGCTTAGACTCAAGGTGTAAATTCTCCAGAAACACAAACGAGTTGACTGAAAATGAAACTCCGCCTCTCCACAAACTCGGCCACGCTTAAACTTGCTGTGGACTCGGTTCCTCTGGTTCCGCTTTTCGGTCAGCAGCAGCTTTAGCGTTTCGTGCATTACATTAAGCGGAATCGCTTGGTCCTTCACCCTTTGTCACGTGGGTTTGTGCGAGACATGGCGGTGATGCTTTCTTGCTGTTATTTGCGCGATCGTTTTCCAATGAAACTACGTCACTTCCGGTGCTGCCGCGGTCGCTCGCGCTCAGCCTACTGTTGTTTTCCAAACTGTGATGTTTTGGCCTTATAACGAGTGGTCTATCAGGTTTACAACCAATCTGTTTTCTCGCCTTGATGTTCTGCATCGTTCATATGGGGATGTGATGGGGACTGCCTGTTAATGACAACTACCATTTGCGTGAAAATTCCTGTCGATAGATTAAACTCTGCCGTTCGTGCGTATTTTGTAGCTGTCGTTCTTTTTTTTCAGCTACAAAAAAAACAGCATGAATTTATGTGAAAACCGTTTCTTAATAAAACTTGGTAGTTTTTGAAGTCGTTATGACATTGTGTTCGAAGCGTGGCTGTATGTTAGTTATATTAGACACATGCTTGCTTAATGCGCTACTCAAAGGAATTTTGTTCGGTCAGTTTGCGTCGATTGCAGTGTGCAGTACTTTGCAAGGGGTGCCGGTATCTTGCATTTCATTTACGAGGTCTCGGTTCGGCGTCTGTGAAAAAGGCCGGATTGTGATTGGTTGAAAAGTTGTTCATCACTTTTGGTTATGTTTTGTGCTAAAACTATTTCGAGCCATAATCTTTCAAGTTATGTTTGCTCGAGAAGCTGCAGCTTCTTGTTGTTGCCTCATATCACTATCGTTAACTACCTGCTGTTTCCATTTTTCATACTCCAAAAATTTTGTTACTGTTTTCTCATGAACTCTTTCTTGATAACATTTCAAGGTGGCTTATGAATAATTAAGTTGCTGTCCAACACTTCAACTGATGCTTCTTTCCCGCAGCGGCTCGTGGAGGCACCGGAAATGATGTCAAAATCGAAGCTTCTTGTTGCTGAAGACGACCCTGAAATGGAGTTGCATGGAACAGTTGTCTTTCAACCTGTCGAAGAAAACAACAGTGCACGAGGTGATGTTTGTGGTGACGTGTTCCCGTGTATTGGAGCAACTTCAGTTTTTTTGGAAACAAAATCAAGTTATGTTTCTTGAAATATATCCACTGATCCCGTGCATTAGTGGTTTCATAAGAAATTCTGTAAGAAAGTTTATAACTGTCACTTGTGCAGATTCTGCGCCCACTTTGAAACCCCCCTCGGATGATGACGTGGATATTTCTACTTTGACTGGATGTATAGAAAAGACCCCCCAAGCGGAAGATTTAAACAACACAGATGAGTTGATAAAAAGCTTGATCCGTGATGGAGTCATCCCCGAAGACGCTGAACTTGCTGACACCTTTTATTCAAGCAATGATGACTTCGAAATAGTGACGTCATCTAGTGATGAGGGGGAACGTCTCCCGGATGAGGATATTGATCTGAGTAGAACTGAGTTTGTGGATTTGATGGGGTTGATGGAGGGTGTTCTTGACCTTGATGGGTCAACTGTTGCTCGTTCCTCGGGAACAAAACATGCGGGACATTCTCCCAAACCTGGGTTCGAGGAACAATACAATTTGAAAAGATCAGACACTTCAAGAGCTCAGCAAAATCCCCATGTAGGCGAGGATGATGCGGAAAAAACTGTTGTCGGGTTTTCAGTGTTTCACGCGAATGTGATTGAGAATAAAATATCGAAGATGCTGGAAAAGTGTCGGTCTGGCGTTGACCCAGGTGTCTTTGAGAAGGGTTACGAGATGATGAAACAGATAAAGCACGATGACTCAGCATCCCATGAGGAAAACATGAAGATTATAGAGGAAGTAAAAAAACTTATACCTGATAGGAATAAATGTATGGATATGGAACAGTTGGTCTACATGGAGGAGCAGCTCCGCATGAACCCGACTTGAAGACGAGTTTTCCAACGTAGTAAATTGGCGCTATCCACAGCTTTGATAAAAACTGAGAAGCCTTGAGCTATGACCAATGGGGTTGGCTGCATTTTGTTGTGTTCTTGACTCACGTGAAAGGAAAGTGGTCGTACGTCCAAGTGCCGTCGTTGTAACAACGTGTTTCATTCATTGTTTTGTTTCAAAGCATTGGTGGAGAAGCTATTTGCTATCACGGGCCGCATGAATTGTGCATTAGCGCTGGCGGGCAGCAAAATCAATTGTATCTTAAAATTCTACCTTTAACTATGAGGAAGAGTGATTTCTCTTGATTTACTGTCTAAGTACCTACTTATCACGGAGGTTCGTTTTGACGCGATGCTGTGCTTGGCATGGGTAACGAAATTCCTGAGCGGGCCATATCAAGTGTTCATGCGGGCCGCAGGTTTCCCACCCTGTTTTCAAGTAATCACCACCTTTCGTGCCTTTTTAGTCACTGTATTGTCTTGAGGTCGAAGCTTCTATCAGCTTGTCATTTATCAAGTCACCATGTTGATTACGACTCATGATTTTATTTGCGATTGGTGCTTTGAAAGTTATTCATATTCCGTGACAGTCGCTCTGTAATTCTACGCTTGTTTTCTGCCTTAAACACATTGTTTTTTCCCCGTTGCTTTAACTTTTTAGTGCTTCAATCAAAGCTGCCCGTGATCACGGTTTCCACATATTCCGCAACTTTTCAAACTCAACACTGTTGGATGCTCTTCAGCGAGGTGCCGGCGATGACCAAAGCTTGTAGTTATCGTTGCAACTTACATCTATAGTTTCTCACTGATCACAATTCGTGCTATCAGTCTATTTGCCTTATATTACAGCTGTTGCTTACTTTTTGCTAAAGTTTATGCAAACGTTCAATTCAACTCTTTTCTAAATACTACTGTATGTATCCAGTTTTTACCTCAGCAGCATTGTGTGGTTTCAGCGAAAAGTGTAACTGTTGTGCGGTAACAAGGCACTGTGACATAATTTGCTTAATTTCGGTAGCAGGTGTTTAATAGTTTTATGCGTCCGAACTTGCAAGTGTCAAGTTTTGCGCTGTTTTACAACTTGCAAGTGAAAAGCTCTAGATTTCCTGCAAGCTTTCGAAGAATCAAACATCTGGGCTCTGTTTTCATGACTTGGCGATGATTCAGACACGCACTAATCTGTGTTCAAGTAATTAGCCTCCGTAAAAGGGGTCGGATTAATCAGCTAATCTCTTCCAACGGGAGTTAGATGCTGTACGTTCAATCCATCGGCTAATGGAGGGGTAAGAGATTTAATGGGGGGGTTGGTTACACGTCAAGATCGAAAAACTGCTTTTAAAGCTTTTAATAAATCTGACACTTTCTGCGATTGACACATCGACTGAATTTGATAAACGTAACCAAATCCAAGCGGCAAACTTTACAACCCTGTTGCATACACTAGAAGTGAATTTATTGAAGGAAATTTCAATAGAGTCAGCAATTTTGCTAAATATAACTTAAAAGCTGTTGTCTCTATATTTCGCTTCTATAAAAAGGAATCAATATGGTATTCTGTGAAGATACAGTATTGAAGCTGGGTTTGTCGTTTCTTGTTGATTTTTTCGAAATCAGTTGCAAGGTAGCTGATTACCGTAACTTTTGCTAAAGTATGAAAACCTGATGCGCAATCAGTGCACGTGAGCTCGTGGGTTTATCTCTCAATCCGGTGTTTGTTGACTTGGCGTCAAACACTTGCACCGGTTGAAAGGTCGTCAGTAGTTTAGCGTCACAACCATCTGACTTAAATGGCCCCGATCATGTTCAAGTAAAATGGGGTTGGCTTTTATTATTTCGCAGTACAACCTTCGTCTTGCCAGCTCGCATTCAGTTTTTCGCCAGTGCCTATGATTCTTGCTGTAATGAACATTATCCTGTGGTTGTCTCACGTTTTGATACCTGCGATCACTGAGTGGCGTTGTCGTATTTGTATCATTTTGATGACTTTGCCCGCACTTTAATGTTCGCCCAAAGATTTTTACATTAAACCATTCCGCTTAGTGAAAACACAATGGTAAGGGTGGTTCCCTCCATAGGTTTGTTGCAGTGTTAAGGATGGTGTGGAACAAACCCCGAACGAAGCTTCTCAGTACTTGCGTCTGTTAATTTGCCAATCATGTTTTGTGATGCAGTTGACCTCAAGCAGCCCAGACATGCTCGTAACTCGCCATGAGTGGCCAAGGTTTGAATACGCAGTTACTGACCTGTGCAGGGTTTTTGTATGTTCGTGTGAGGCTGTATGTTTGGGCTAAATTTTCATGTATATTAGTGTGGGAGGCACTATTGTGAGGATTGGATTTTTTATAGTTCAGTTTGACTTGATTCTGTTTCATCGCTGGGTTGCAGTTGGAAATTACCACCAGGTATTCTGATTGGGTATATGTAGTCCCGCGGCTTCTGTCAGGTTGCTGAGTACTATCGCTTCCTAATTCAGCAAACAATACCTTCAGATCAAATGTACCTTCAGAAAATGTATCTAAGCTTAAGCCGATGATGCAACAGTCATTGATTGGTACATCTCACTGAACAAACAAAAAGCTCAGGCAGTCCTAAATTGTTGGACACTTCAGTGCGTTTGTGGAGCAGTTCATTGACAATCCCACTAGGATTACGAAAAAATCTTCATTGTTCAAGAAAGCTCATGGATCTATTGATCGACCCTCGTCTAGTTTCGCCGCTCGTTGAGTGCACTAAAAATGAAAACCTAGTGGCAACAGAAATTTTAATAGATGTGGGCAGTGCCTCAACAAAATGAGGGTCCACTGCTACACGTCTCGTTGCGCTTGTTTCAATCTTTCAGACGTGGTAGACAACCGATTTTTGAAAAGCAGTACACATTAAATAGAACCAAAAAAGGCGAAAATGTTTTTCCATAAATCTTGATTCTGTTTGCAACTACAGTACTCATACACTCGCGTGCGGCTTGCAGCGTATGCCACGAACTTTCTTTTCAAAATTGCTAAACTCATCACGGAGGAGTTAAGAAGTTCTCCAGCGAAGTAAGTTGGTTTATCACAAGGGTGCTCGAATAACACAAATATGCTAAGTCATAGCATAGTGAGCACACACAACACAGGCAGCTGACAAACACTGAAACAACGCACCAGCTACAGCTGCATTTACTCATCAAAAAGTAATCCAGCAGTGGAAAGAAAACTGAAGACATTTTAACAACAGGCTTTGAATTAAATGGCTAAAATCATGGGATGGGAATGCTCACAGAAGCATGTAAATTGTTTTGATCAAAGTTTCAAATGATCTTGCAAGTCGTTTTGCGGAAAAACAAAAAAATGAAAATAATAGAAAAAAATCATACGATTTGCTGAGAAAACGTTTCAGTCGCGACATTTTGCTAAAAGCTTTATTTCTAGTACATACTTTTGTTTTTTTATCTTTGATGAAATGTTTTGATGAAAATTGATTTTGCTGATTATGTTTTCATGTTACAATGTGATGTGAAGCACAGCGCTCGGTACAGTACCAGTTTAATAATGATACAAGATTGAAGTTCTACTTGTCTTGGCTCGATGCATTTTTTTACTCTGTGGTAGTCGATTTAAAACTCTGCCTTCTGCAGGGTCGCCGGAACGGCGGTAGGGCAGTAAAAGAGCTGAGGGTAGTGAAAACTTATAAGGCAACAAAAATCACGCTTGTTTATGTTCAGCAACAATGTTGACCTCAAAAATAATAACAGAAATTACAGAAAATCATTCTGAATTTTCTGAGTGCGCGAATACCTGCAATAAATTTGTTTCAAGACGATCTCGATAAACCATGAAATTACCCATGATACTGTTATGAAAAGGCACCTCCATCCCCGTTGCCTCCCTTGCGAATGGGCAGGCAATGCCCCCGCTCTCCGGCATCCCTGGTCTTCAGTGGCGTATCCAGGGTATGCCAGACATGGCTCATGTCATGGGCGCCGGTTTGACGGGGGCGCAAAAATTGCTTGGCAAAAATTAAAACTTGTGACATACACTTTCTTCAACCTCTATTTTGCGCCCAGTACAACCATTAAGTGCAAAGGTGCATCAACACAGCGCGCCCTTATGTAATCCTAATGCATTAAGTCGAGCATGTTGCGTCAGAACCACCATTATGATAAACCTGTGGTATTCTGACGTAGTACCACAGTCAGACATTGTGGTAAAACAAGAACGCTCGCATGCCATATCAATAAGAACTCGTCCTTCTCATGCTATAACAAAGGCTAATTAAGTCCATGCAGCTGCGTTTCGGGCAAGTGGATGTTAGAATCTGGTTGAGACGAGTTTAAGTTGGTGGCTGTGAGAATGTGACTGTTACGCAAATAACTGCTGTTAAGCTCCCACAGATTTACAAAACACTAACTGTTGCGGGCTGCGACCCACTCCGACTTTTTGAAACTTCTTTGATGGCCGTAGCCCAAAGACTAAGGGAACGTTAGTTAATAGTTAGTTCTCGAAACATCAGAAGTTAGTACCTATCGTGACCGTACCAGCTGTACACAAAATGAAAATTTGTTAGTCTTTATAATAAAAATAAATGAGTATAGAAGTATGTTATGGTCCTTATGGACAAGGACGCCGGAACAGCGGTAGGGCAGGGGGGGGCAGTTAAAAAGTTGAGGGCGATGGGAACTTATAAAAAAACAAAAAAATCGTTGCCAATTATGCTTACTTCTGTTCAACAACAACGTTGACCTCAAAAATAACAAAAGAAACTATAGAAAAATTGTTTCAATTTGATCGTGATATACCATGAAATTATCTATAATGCTGTTATGAAAAAGACACCTCCGTCCCGTTACCCCCTTTTTGAACGGCCAGGGGGCAATTCCCCGCTCTCCACCGTCCCTGCTTACCGCTATCAGCAGTTACTGCCTCGCTGCATTACCTGCCAAGATGTTTGCGTTCAACAGTCATATGAGGCAAGACACCTACTATAATTTTAAGTGAACATTAGAAGATTTGTTGCCATGTTATTGTTACACAATAAAGACCAACAGTAGAACAATCCGCTCGAAAGTTTCGCAACCTGCCTCTGCAGGCAAAGGAGCGAACACGAGTGAACAGCAAGCTCATCACTGCATGATACCACAACAGTGAACATGGCTCTTGTGCAGCGTGTGGTCACATCGGCAAATAAACTGTCATTGAAAGAAATAAATCAAATAATAATCGGAATTGAGCTGCTGACGTCAGGTTTTCTAGAAAATTTTAATTCTTAGTCCCATTTTCAGGGGCGTCAAATGTCCGTTTCCCTCCCTGCGGACGCCCATGGTTTTGATGTACCGCGTGTTCAAAACTATTTGCTTGAGTTCAGTGTAAAAGCGCACTATAACAGTCATTCTCCTCGCATTTACATGTTCAGCAACAATGTTGACTTCGAAAATAATAACAGAAATTATAGAAAACCATTCCAAATTTTGTGGGTGCGCGAATAGCTGCAGTAAATTTGTTTCAATTCGATCTTGATAAATCATGAAATTACTTATGATGCTGTTATGTAAGGGCACCTATGTCCCCGTTGCCCCCGTTTCAAAAGGCAGGGTGGGCAGTGCCCTCGTCATGCACCCCGTTCCGGCGTCCCTGATTATAGATTATTCATAATTCTATTTACGTAAAAGTTTAAAGCAAAAACAAACATATATTTTCTGTTTTAAAACTTTTACTTTCTTCATGGTTTTTATCTTTCGTAAAAATTGTGCTTATATCTCATGTTTAGATAGGCAGTTGAAAAGGGTGCACATTTAAATTTTGCCATTGCGCCATTTGTATAGTCACCATCGATACGACACTCCCATGAGTTACTAAGTGAATTTTGCTTAAAAATCATACGCATCGGGTTTTTTACTGGCCGAAAACGTATGCATAAACATGGCCGTGGGAAGAAGGGGGCAGTGAAGCCAAGGCCACTCTAGATTTTGAAATTTGATATTTTGCTATTAACTTTGTATTACAAAAACGTTTTTCTCTTAGTTTCGGAGTTCGTGAAATGCAATTTCACCGCTTTTGGCCTCCCCTGGAAAAAATCGTTTTTGGCCACCCGTGGAAAAATTCATTATTGTCCCCCAACGGGAAAAATCCTTACGACGCCCATGTGCATAAACCTTTCTGATGTCTTGACTTATTCATCTCCTGGTGCATGGCACAGTTTCGATTAATGTCATTTTGTATCCAGAATTAGCTATAAATGTTAACAGGTATAGGCTAAGGCCAGGGTCGGATTAAATGAATGCGAGGCCCTGGCAAAGTCCTGACCGCGAGGCGTCTTAAGCGCTAAGCGCAACTGCGTAGCGTTTCACATGACCTCGTTTCAATTTTGCAGAAAGCACCGGTCAAAAACGTCAAAACTGATACGATTTGGCAGCCTACAATTCAGAGACAATTGGGGTGACCATGTACGGGGATACGCAGGGGCGTAACGAGGGGGGCAAGGGGGGCACAATTCCCCGGGCACCGAATCACTGCGGGGGGCGCCGAAAAGTCCTAAAATTGCCACAGGTATTTTCTTCAATACAGTACATTTGCTTCCGAAAGACGTCAGTTTCGAACATGGGGCGCCAAACTCGCTTCTTGCCCGGGCGCCATCTAACCTCGTTACGCCCCTGGCGGTACGCATGTGGTTAATTTGTTCAAACAGAAAGTTGTATCACAAAAAACGATCTTTTTCCTACCGTGACACTACACAACACTCTCTTTTGTCATATACTCTCTGACCATCTTCACTGCAAAAATCGTCCATTCACATATGTATTGCCGAAAGATTAATGTCTACACTCTGTCGCAGATCAAAACGTACACCATTTAGAAAAATATTCTCAACGAAATATCACGCAAAAGCAACTTGAACAGTAGTACTTGAATGAAGTTTTGCGATGGGAGCTTAAAATAATTACACCTATTAATTGTTCCGTGATCTAGTCATCTAGTGCAGGGGTTCTCAAACTTTTGGTGTTATGGAGCCCATGGAGAGATTGACCATAATTTACGGAGCCCCACAATAAATTTCTAAAAACAAAAACAAAAAAAACACATTATTACGCGGAGCCCCGAGATCTATCTCGCGGAGCCCTGGGGCTCCGTACGGAGCACTTTGAGAACCTATGATCTAGTGGGCAAGAGCGCTTTGTTTGATCTAAGACTGATACCCTCACGATCACAAGTACTTCACAACTAATCGTTACGTCAGCCCATTATACTGTAATTGCAAAGGAATTGGATTGCCAAGAATACTTAGCAACGACTAACGAACTTATTGATGTGACCCTAGTCTCTGTCACTGTGTCAATTAGACCCGTAGCCAGGTTTTAGGGATTGAGGGGGGCAAAATAAATTTTTAGGGGGGAAAGATTTCTGTTTGTATTATTAGTGTCATTAAAAATTTTCTGGGCACAGCAAAAGTTAGGGGGCACAAAAAAATTTGGGGAACACTTCCCTCGAAGGCCCCCCGGTGGCTACGGGCCTGCTGTCAATATCTGCTTTTTGAAACAAGTTACTTGCGAAAAGGAGCAACAAAAAGGTCGTCCTAATGTCAATGTTTGCGCTGCAGAAGAAAATTTGGAAGAGGAACTATAATTAGCCTACATCAGTATTCGATTATCTTTTCAACTCAAATAAGCATACTCACATGTTTTTGTTCGTAACACAAGCTTTCTGGGATTTTATTGCATGAATATGTTTTTTTTGGTGTGCAATCTTGGTTTATTTGAAATCAATGAATGGGAGACCTGCATGTGACTGTTGAACACAGACATCTTGACATGTAGTGGTGGAGAAACTTTTTCCAAAGTGGAAGGGCACAAGTGCACGTCAAAAAAAACATGGAAAAATTTTTTCATTAAACGATATATTTAACAAAATCCCAATACTATTTGTGTTGCTTAAACCTATTTAAACAAAATTCGAAATTAATAAGTGGGGGTACCATGCGTCTCCAGAAAAAGGGGGCCTAAGCCCATGCGGCCCCCCGGTTCCGACACGCTTGTTGGCAGGTAATGCAGCTATAGGCGTAGCCAGGGTGGGCAAAAGGGGCCATGCCCCCCACAACATTTTTAGAAAACATAGTCATTTTGTGCTTTGAGAGGCGTTTTTCCAAACAAAATAGTGTTATTGCCTAAAATCAAACATTTTGGCTCCCCCAAATTTTTTGGCCCCTTCCAAATTTTGGGGCTGGCTACGCCACTGAATGCAGGGAGACAACGAAAGTGCTAATAGCGGTAAGACACGGGTAGTTTTATACTGTGTGAAAAGAAGCATGCGTAAATCTGTAGCAGTGCCTTTACAAGTTTGAAAAACCCATTGTGAGACTTTGATCAACGTGTTAGTGAGCACTAAGTACCAAGCGCGTAGCCAAAAATTTTGATAGGGGGGACAAACAACAACCAAGTCTCCATATCTAATGCCTCTTGTTTTTACTGTAAAGCATCATCTAAAAAACGTGCAATTTTCTGGAGCTTTTTTTCTGGATAATTAAGTTCAGATTTAAGCCGGAAAATAAAAAGTCTATTCTCGTGGAGATTTAAAAATTTGTTTTTAGTAAAGTTTCCAACTTCTACTCTGGATCAAAGCCACCATTTGCTCGTAAAATTTTCATGCAAAAGCGCATGTGAAAATCTCAATGCAAAAGGTGCAAGATCTGCAGTATGCTTTTTGCAGCCATAGTGCAGTTGAGCAAGAAGTCATCGTGCCCACCATTGTGATTGCGCTTTTCATATTTACACGTCTCTGATGTACATCAGCACACGTTCAAGTAGTGACTTTGCGTTAGTAGGTCTACAAAACTTGCGTGGCATATAAGACGAGGGTCTTTTAAGTCTGTCTATTAAGTTACTTAATGTTACAGCCACAATACTGTGTCGCAGGGGCGCAACCAGCTCTTTTCATTTTGGGGGGGGCAATTTTCATAAAATTTCATTCGATGACGTCATCGTGCTTATTCAACCGTGGTACAACTTTTTCGCAAACAGTCACAGATAAAGTTCTCTTCGCAATATTTACGAAAATGAGAACTCTTCAGGTTAATCAAGATGCAGACCGAACGATCAGGACAGAGTAAAAATTAGTAGTAGCGTATACAAACACCTGGTTCCGTATTAAAATAGTGCAGTCATGGCTGTAGTGTGTGTGGCAGCTGTATAGGCAGTTCCGCCGCTATCATTAGGAAAACTAGGCGGCTGCCTAGGGTGCTGGGCCAAGGGGGGCGCCAAAGAGGACCAAATATACACCTGCTGGTTAGAAAGTGACGAACGGACACCAAATAAAGGTGAAAAAACATGAAAATGAACGGAAAACACGTTCACGCAATTTATGAAAAGATATAGGTACTACATCATTTCAGGTTTTCTGCAGACGGATTAATATTTTTCTTATTAATTCCAATTTAACATACACAAAATAAGCTATGTCGCAATCTGGTATAGGTTTTATTCATCTAATAAACTTTTGTAATGAACGAAAGGGGAACTTATTTCCATAATTTACAACGCGATTGATTATATGCAGAGCAAGAATCTTTGTATATGAGAGGTGGGCGTTGGTAAGAATCCTGTCTGGGGTGTTTACAACTCGATCAATGGCGTGGTGTCAGAGCCAGCAAAACATGATTTGCAAGCCATACTTTATCAAGCTAACTACAAAATGTTTAACGTTATTATCACTGTTCTTTTCATTTCTAAATTTTTTCGCTGCGCCGCTTTTACCGGAATAGGTTTTGTTGAAGCAGGCTTGTACCCATGGAGGCATTCGGGGGCAGTGTGCCTCAATTTTTTGTGCCTTCCAAATTTTGTTGGCGTTCGCGATTGTCAGAGGTTGCAATCTAACAACGTGCCTGTAACAAAGTTTTAACGCTCGTATGCTTTTTTGTATACATGAATGCTGTAACGCCTGTTACTGGTGTAAATTAAATTTTGATGAAATTGATGTTCTAATAAACTCGGCATTCGTTTAAGAAATTAGGTTGATGCAAAAACATATCATTATCTACGCCATATATTTGAAAAGGTCGTGCCATGGTTGATTGAACAGAATGGGCGTCATCATAAGCGAACACTACTTGAGGGGGCGCTCAAAATTGATCTTGCCTAGGGCCCTGGAATTGTTTGCTCCGGCTCCGCGCATAGGCTACTAGTAAACCTGCCTAACTTTTCGCCTTGTTTAAGCAAACTCGTTCTAGCCCTATTCTAGCATGTGTTTGAATTTCTATCACAAATGAATATCACAAACTTGAGGGATAGCCTATGTCAAGGTGAAGGGATCTTTGAATGCTTCCATTTCGGGAAAAACGAATCAGGTGTCTTTTGTCTTTGGCGCACAGCGGATCAGGTGTGTTTGCGGCAACACGGCTTTTTCTGGCATCCACGAGTTGTGTGGAAGTTTTTAGAAGCAAGTCTAAGGCTATGAGCTTTCAGGGCTTACAAAAATTAGGGTCTGATAAGGCGTTATTTGGAGTCAAAGTGGCGTAATAGGTAGGTGCGCTCATCACTTGACTAGCACTCATATGACACTTTACTTAACCTTCTTCCCAAGCCGGGGTACTGGTACCAGAAATACCAACATTTTAAGGGATCTCCCAAGTTTTGACAATTTCAGCATATTTGTGGTTAAATACCAATTATTTACGAAATTTTCGATCAAATGGCCTCTCTAAAGATAAGTCTTGTAAGGAGATAATTAATCAGTAGGACAAAGAAAAATTCAAGCAAGACTTATCCTAATGATTAGAATATAAAATTTCATCTTTATTCTTTGAGTTTCTGCAAATGTCAAAATTGCTATGCATTGTTTTGAAAATTTCCAAATGCCCCCCTGGTTGCGCGCCTGCTGCGTCGCCCCGAGCCAAATAAAGAGACAGTCGAACCCACGATCCTCGGCATAACAGCAATGGAAATTCCCCACTCAACTAGGTTCACTCTTTTGTTCCACTAATCACCACACATAGGTGTAGCAGGCAAATTTTTGGGGTGCGAAGTATTTTTGCCTGAATTTTCCCAAACTTGCCCGAAAAGTTTTTGTGCGACTTTGCTTACAAATTTTCTCCTCTGCTACAACTTTTTTGGTAAAAAAGGTCTTCACATGCTTTTCTGCAAATGTTAGGCCCAAATTTTAGATCAAACAACGTTAGGCGCCATATTTGTCCGAATTTTCAGGGATTTTCGACAAATCAAAACTATTGGGGGTGCAATTACACCCCCTGAACCCCCACCTACTGCACCACTGTCACCACATACAACCAGGCACTATAAACGTAGTATCAGTAGATCAAGACTGGGTTCACTCTGCCGAGATCGCTCTCTGAGTTCACTCTGCTATTGCTGTTACGAATTCAGCGTGTGTGGCGAATCACCACACTACATTAAGTAGGCCTAAACTGCTAGAAATTAGCCTACTTATTACTTAAACAATAAAATTTTGTTACTTGAAGCCAGCCCTAACTTAAACCATTAAAAATAAAAGCTTTTCTGTACTTTCCTGGCATGGACGCCCCCAGTGGTGGACTTACGATTGGGGGCACCGAGGCAAAACTGAAAAGGGGCCCTCTAATGATGTCATTATACTCAGCCAACCGTGATAAGAACTTTTGATCAAGCACAGGAAGGGGTTATGCGGGCTACCTAAGGATACATTCCTCAGAATACGGCATGACTGTCTTATCACAAATTGAACGAGGGTATTTATGATAAACAATTAATAACGACGAAAGTTGGAAAGACAAAACTATCAACACAAAAGTTATAGCAAGTTGGCATCGCCCTGCACCTCTTTAGTTTTGCGTCCGATTTCTCTGCATTCACCATCAATAAACTAGAAAGTTTATAGCACACTTCCCCTCTTCAAAAATGCTTGGTTTCCTGAATTTGTTCACAGCCTTTCGAGGGACTTCATGGAACCACCGGCAACAATCAAGCAGATTCAAAACACTAAGTTACTTTTCAATTTCATTCTTATAACCAGGGCTGTGGAGTCGGAGTCGACGAGTCGGAAGGATTTTCAACCTGAGGAGTCGGAGTCGCAGATAATTTTAACGACTCCGACTCCGGGCAGACCTTTTGCTCACCAATTGTGACTGTTTGTTTCACAAACGTGCGTCAGCGTCACACTTGGCAATTTAAGCAGCTTGACGCTTCAACAAGAGATGATCATGGCTATTCAGACAGGCGGCAGCGCACTAACTTGCATACCTTCACTCAGGGGCCATTCCAGATCAGCAGCGTTCC
>Ga0210059_1007415_pt1 | contig 17422 bp, 7 predicted proteins | sample Ectturendosymbi2_FD_188042 | JGI IMG/M metagenome (GOLD analysis project Ga0210059, IMG submission 188042) | Ecteinascidia turbinata endosymbiont from Florida, USA - Sample 2 (SPAdes) (version 2) | ecosystem: Host-associated > Tunicates > Ascidians > Unclassified | place: Key West, Florida...
AAGCACAAACATGTTCCAATTGCTCCAGATTGAATATCAAGGAAACACCTCAATTTCGCAAATTATGCTGACTCAGAGCAGTTAAGCCGTTGTATAATTAATTTGTGGAGATTAGGCCTAACAAAAAGACTGTAGTTTGCCACGGTGTGTTTTGTCGCGTATCGATTCGGACCAGTGCAACAAACATACTCCCGCATTGCATGCAGGCAGGGGTTTTGTAGTTGTGCAAACCAATAGCGTGACTTGTGCAGATTTCAATCTGTTGATAAAACCAAAATGACAATGTTGCTGAACCTGAAACCGGATTAAGCAGTTAGTTTTGACAGACCGCTCCAAGCTCAGAGCTTCACCGGGAACTAAACAAGACATAGTCTTATTACTGCAGCGAATGTGGCGAAAACCGTCAGGCCGCCGACATTTTTCAATGAATTCAAGTCACGTTTCACACATTGCATGCATACCAGACGCAACGCCTCTAGATTTTCGCGGATGATAAAATGCAAAAGAAAAACATGTTCTTCTTGCGCCATATTAGACATCACAGAAGCATTCAAATTTTGCAAATCATGCTGACTCAGAGTAGTTGAGCTATTGTATAATTTATTTGTAGGCGTTTAACAAAAATTCACGTGCCTTTCGTCACATCACGTTGAAGCTCAGATCGAAATGCTGTGGTTTGGCAAACGTCACCTGACCTTGAAACTCAAAGCGAAATGGTGTGGCTTATCTCTTATCGATTCCGAACATTGCAACAAGCAAACGTCTTCACTCCATTTTTAGAAGTATTTAATTCTGTCTTTGCTGAAGCTAGTTGATGAAGAAGACTAGGAATAGTCTCCTGTTTTCCAAGATATTCCATGTTTAGTACATTAATTTGACATCCGTTATTGTCACAAACGATTATCAGAGCCATAATTGCGGCTACTCTTTCAAGTCTTTGCGTCAAATGCAAGCATTACAAGTTCCAAGTTTGATCAGATTGTGAAAAAATAAACTCTTGTGCCGTTGAAATTTTTGAGATTGATAAAGGCAGTTGCCTTACTTGTGCATCTGTTGAGAAGCGTTGGATTGGAAGATGCTGTGATGGATGAAGATTGTTTTGAAATCACTTCTTGCCGAAATATCGTTTGCTGGTAAATACAAACATGTTGTTTTGCAAAGCTTCAAACAAGCATCTGCTCTAAAGAATGCTTTCCTTAAATTTTCCTGAAGAACACAAAATAAGGCTCAAATGAATGAGGTTTCAAATCAGTGTAGTCTGAAATGAACAATTCTCAAATGAAAAGATCTAAATGGAATGTAGTCTCAAATGAACAAGTGTCAAATCAACGTGGTCTCAATTGAAAACTTCTTACATGAACAGGTTTCAAATAAACAATCCTCAAATAAATGTGCACTCAAATGAGTTGTTCCCATGTGAAAAGGTTCAAATGAAATGGTCTCAACTGTCTCAATACAAACATTTACAGCTATATACAGTATTTTTAAAACGCCAATTTACTCCACATGGTCATTACAGAAAAACAAAAAATATTAAAATGAATTGGTTTGCAACATTTCTTGTTTGTTAAAATATACTAAGAGATGTAGTGACAGTTTTAAACAAAACTACCAATTCCCTTGGGTAGCAAAATACTCAAACATTTTGAAACCGTATTTTTTTAGGATTGCATGAGTCTAGAAACTTTTTTGAAGAGCATTTTTGTATAATTTTTGAAGGTTTGCAATATTAACCATATAATCTTATGGTGGAAATAAATGTGAAGCAGACACATTCTACTTTTGACCAAAAGATATAAAAAAAAACGATGTGTAAACGGAGTTCAAGTACTTTGCTTAATTTGGGATGGATCTATCTGCTTTGTGTGCAGTGTGATTAGCAAATATAACATGAAATGCTTTGGAGTTCACAAAATCGGTGGTTTGTCTGGCGAAATGTCCAGAGATAATGAGTCAAAATGGTTTTATCTCGTGGGATGTATGAGAAGCATTGCAAATGTGCAGATGGTTTCGCGGTGTTCTTTGAGCGGTGTTTGCAAGAACGATACTCCTTGAAATTTTCAGAGCACACCTTCAAATCTTTAATGAGTTTGACAGACCAATAGCGTGACTTGTGCATGGTTTATTGTTTCATATGACTCAGCCAACAAGCAGAAGCATCATAAAAGGCATTGCATGCAGTAAACCAACCATTAGCGAACATTAGAGCAAATGGAAACACAATGGCACAATAATTGATCAGTGTAAGCAAAGAGGGGCGCTGTGTCATATAGGATTGGGGAAAGACCGTGGCGGTCATCTAGTCAACCAAACCCGTTTATCATTTTTTGACAAGTGTTGAGAAACAACAGTTGGACATCTAATTTAAGAGGTACAAAAGAAAAAAAAAAGCAAAACAGAAAAAAACAAAAGGTGTACTTATATGCGGAAAAGCATAGAATGTGCACACAGAAAATGCGAAAAAGTAATATGCACAAAAAATAAGCAAAGTTACAGAATACTAGAATACATAGTATGTTGTTCTGGACAAGGGAAATGTTGCTAAAATTCATAATTGGGAATTTTTTTCATGTAGGAGGTGTTTCTTAAGTTTCCATTTAAAGGTAAAGGTGGTTGAAAATTTAATATAGTCTGGTATTGAAGACCATACTTTTGGGCCATTTTAATCTTCTGTAAATAAAAAACAACATGACAATGTTGTTGAACCTGAAACCGGATTAAGCAGTTAGTTTTGACAGACCGCTCCAAGCACAGATCTCCACCGGGAACTAAACAAGACATAGTCTTATTACTGCAGCTAATGCGGTGAAAACCGTCAGGCCGCCGACATTTTTCAATAAATTCAAGTTACGTCTTACATAACTGATGTGCACGTCTTATATAACTGAACTGATGTGTCTCCAGATTTTCGCGGATGAAAAAATGCGAGAAGAAAAACATGTTCTTCTTGCGCCATATTACATATCACAAAAACATTCAAATTTTGCAATTCACGCTCACTTAGAGTAGATGAGCTGTTGCATAATTTATTTGTAGGCGCTTAACAAAAATTCACGCCTCTTCCGTCACATGACTTTGAAGTTCAGATCGAAAAACTGTAGTTTGCCACGGTGTGTTTTGTCGCTTATCGATTCGGACCAGTGCAACAAACATACTCCCGCATTGCATGCAGGCAGGGGTTTTATTTTTATATAAGTTACAATTCATCTCATCGTTGCACTGTTGCCCTGATAAATTCATCACCTCCCTTGGTCACTGCCACTGTTGCAAACCACTTAATTAGTTATTGGCAACAGTGGAAATTACTAATAGAGGTGATGAACTTTTCAAGGTGAAAGCGCAGCGATGAGATGAGTTCTTGCTTTCGTGGTGAAAAGGCTTGTCAGCAGTGAGTGAAGGAATATTGCTTGTAGCATTTATCCGAATCGACAAGAGACAAACAAAAACAATTTCTATCTGCGTTTCAAAATCATGTGATGAAAGGTACATGAATTTATGTTGAACGCCTACAAATTAAGCAAACAACAGTTCAAATACCAGCTGCAATTCAATGTGGCGCAATATAGGAACATGTTCTCTTATTTTTTCTTCCGCAAAAATCTACAGGCGTTCCCTCTGGTATGCTTTTAATATGTAAGACTTGACTTGAACTTACTGAACAATGTTGGCCACCTGACAGTTTTGACCACATCCTCCAAAGAATTCAGAAGTTGTCTTGTTTAGTTCCCGCTAAAGCTCTCCTCTTGGAGCGGTCTGTAAAAAATAGCTGCTTAATCCGCTTTCAGGTTGAGCAACATTAACATGTTGGTTTTAATTAAGAGAAGATTAAACTGTGCACAGACCACGCGATTGGCTTGCCCAGCTCATTAAAGATTTCAAGATGTGCCCTGAAAATCTCAAGAAGTATGCTTCTTACTAAATCCGCTTATAATCATCTGCAGATTTGTCATGCCTCTAATACATCCCCACACAATATAATTACTTTACGTCATTATCTCCAGACATTTCACAAGACAAACTTTGAACTTGTGATCTCCAAAACATTTTATGATAGAATTTCTAATCACACTGCACTCAATGCCAATATATCCACCCCAAATTGAATGAAATTATTGAACTCTTTTTACACATGATTTTTTCTTTATATTTTTTGGTTCAAGGAAGAATGTGTCTACTGCACTTTCATGTGCATCACAAAGTCATATGGTCTGATTTTAAAGACCTTTAAAACATGCTAAAATACTGCACATTGAGATTTAATCTAATAGTTTCTAGAGTAGACTTACGGAATCCATAAGACAAATATACGGTTTCATCATTTTGGAATAATTTGTTACACAAGGGTATTGGAATTTTTGTTTAAAACTTTCACTACAACTGTAAGTAGGCTATATTTTCACAAACAAGAAATGTTTCCAAACAAGTCCATTTTAATGTTTTGTTTTGCTGGAATGATCATGTGGATGAACTATAGACATTTAAAAAATACTGTATACAGCTAAAAAAAGGTTGTGCAGATAGTTCAGACCATTCACATCGAACCAACTCATCTCCGAACACATTCATTTGAGACCTCATCAATTTGAGAGCAGTTCATTTGTAAAATATTCGTGGTCAAATAAGTCTTACATAAATGTGGCTTCAATTTCACACGTCTCAGATAAACAGGTCTCAATTGACATGGAATCGAAAAAACAGCTACATCTGACAGCCATGTTTTGATAATTATCAATAATTTTCATGTTCAAGCAAAGGAACGTGTTGCCTCAGGCAAAACTAAGTTTCCTACCACCGTGTGATTCTTGTAGAATCAAAGCACATTAAGAGCAAAATATTTAAGACAACCTATATTCTTCTACAATTAAAAAAGTAAAAATATTTTGCAGAAAAATGTTCCACTAAATTCAAGTCACACATGATTTTACAACAAATGTTCCAGTGCCCCTAAACACTACCGTAGTGCAAACAGCTATCTCTTGAAGGACAGATAAATGCTGTTTTAGCTGTGGTTGCAACAACTCAACTGATGGGCGTCTTCAGCATGCAATAGCGTCGTGGACGAGGTGTATTTATTGACTGTGGGCATCATAAGAGCCGTGTGGTTTTAATTGTTTAAATACTTCAAAATCACCCTCTAAGCATGTCGATAACCGTACTAAGTTTAAGCAGGCAAACTTTCCAACAAAAGTGTTTTTTATCAAATACATAATAAATCTGAAGGTCATTTGAAGAAATTTTGTCAGTTTCAATTGCAAAAGAACTTTCATTCTGTTCAAATAGTTTCTTGAAAAACGCAAGTATTGCTTGGGGGAACTATTTGCACCAAATCTCAAGGGTATGCTATTAACTATTAACAATTCACGCAACTGTATTGTAAATCCGATGTGTGCTATTGTACTGTTTCAACTCCGATGCTGGCTTTGACAGAAACATCAAAAAGACCATCTTCCTTACATCAACACTTCCAAAAGGTTTGTTATTAGTGTGATCTGTCAACTAATGCATGTCAGACCTTGTTCATTGAGTAAACCGATGTTACAATCTTAACTTCTTTTCATAACAGAGAAAAATAAAACTGTTTTTACTGAAGAAAGCAGTGTTACCCGTAAAGACAGAGACGAATGTTGATTTTCGGGGCCCTAGGCTTTTTAAAATTGGGGGCCCTTCTGGAAGGTTCGCGACGATGTCATACAAATAAAAGCGCAAGAAAATTCAGCAAAACATTATTTTGATGATGAGGCTTGAGATCGTAACAAGCTCACTTGTCGCCAATAGCTTTCGCATGCAAACAAAACTGCTGTGGCCTAATGAAGCAGATAGCAATGACCGTTGTACCGCATGGGTTTGTAAAAATACCACAGGGGTAAGAAAATGAGCTGTTTGCAACACATTTGCAATACTTGTAAATAATTCTACTTGGTTGCTATTATTTAGTTTTTCCTCGTGGATTAAATTGCTATCTTTATTTCTTCAGAGTTCAACATTTTGAATGGATATAGGCTATAAAACAGATAAATCTTTCGAAGGTTCAACAAACGCCGTTTACACTTTTCCATTTCTGTTGAATGTTGAGTAATAAGAGCTGAAAGTCTCGAAACTTCATGTTAGCAGTGTAACTTGTATGACATATTTCGATAAACCTCTACACATTCAAAGGCAATCTGTGCTATAGAAACGCTGCGCATTGCAGTCTACCAATCTTGTCCCAAACCGCAAACAGGCGTTCAGCTTGTTTTTAACAGTACCATCATTGCAATGAAACTAATTTGGTTCGCTGGTGGACTACCGAAAATACGCGACATTTTTGCAAGCACTTAAATGCAGCTAGGATGATGAATTGAAATTCCATAATTTCTTCCAAGCTTTTTCCACGTACAAATCGTATTATTAAAAACATCGCTGTGGACTAAATAAAGAAATGAAGTCCATGTAAATCAGGTACGATACCTTAAAAACACTAAACAGATGTGTTTTATTTTGGCAAGTCAGGCATTTAGGTAAAAACAACTGGAATATTTATTGTTCGGCTTAATCATGTGATTTTAAACATCGTTTTGGGTGTTTGCATGAACCGTTGTCTTGAGTTGAAAACTTGGATTACTTTTCTTAGAACCATTAGCAAGTGCATCATTTGTTTTTAAAAAAAATTTAACTTCTTTCAAAGGTTAGGTGAAGATGCTTCGCTAGATGTTTTTAATATAAAACAAAATTGCACGTGCCCCGCATAAAACATAACATCACAAGAATCATTTTCCACCTTAAAGGCTTCTTGTTTTATGGTTTCATTCGATAATAAAGCTTTTGTTCAATTTAACAGGTTTACTTCGATTTTGTTATGTTTTTGGTTGCTGTTATGTTTGCGATGCCTGTGCTCTTTCAAATCTTGCATACCAATCTTATAATAATGATGCAGATTAAAGACATCTTCTAAAGATCTTATTAACTTGAAAAGATAGAGCCACGTGGATTTTAATTCAATATCATGAAGAACAGCGGTTGCTATTTTGCGTTTCCATTTCGTGCAAAGACTTCGAATTTTTTACTTTCACCAAACTTTTGCTTTTTTGAGTTGCATTAAAACCAATCAGTTATTTTCTTCATATAGCGCCTCAAGCTGGTATGACGTTTCTCCACTGTGTTGGACGTTTTAACGAGACACAAGTATTTTGAATTCGGTGTTTTGCAGCGAGCAGATAATTGTATGTACTTGACGTTATGCATACTTTTTATCAGGAGGTTGGAATAGGACACAACAGATAAGTCTCGACTCTAAGATTTACCCAACACTCTTGCAAATGACTGCACGATAACAAGAGATACAAATTTTACGTTTTTCCCAGATTTTCAAAACAAGCAACTTGCAACGGAAAACCCCCGTGGAAAATGCCACGTTTATGATTGCAACCCTCTGTTTGATGATGAGTGGGCGGCAGAGCTAGTTCCTCTTTCTAAAGTACAAGCTTTATTCTTGCACGCGATGGAGCGATAGACTTTAATAGCTCGCTCGCACGAAAATGCCTTCAGGGAAAGCGTTAATACAATTAAAACCACATGACTTTCTGCTTATGCTTTGATAACCGCAGCTTAGATATAAATTTCTCTCAACAACAGCTCGCGTTATTTTCCTCCATGCTGCCGGCACCAGATTCTATCTGCTGTGCTTAGAATAATCACGCGTTTCTTCTGAGGTAACACTGTCCTTACGGCGTTGTACTGTACATTCGGAAAGGTTGTGGTAAGAAGTGTTGCCAACTATTTTACGTAGTTTCCACTACAAATCACATGGTAGGGAACTGTTCTATTGTTTAGCACGGGGATCCCCAAACTTTTTTGTCAAAGGGCCACATTAGCGAGGGCCGGACATCTTACGTAATGTGATTTGATTCGGGATATCTTGCATTCTTCCAAAACAAAAAATGTTTCGTGATATTTTATCACTATTGACAAAATATCTTTGCAGCTGGATGAAATGGTTTTGGGGTCCGGATTTGGCCCGCGGGGCGCAGTTTGAAGCCCCTGGTTTAGCACATTGTTTCGCAACGCAAATTGTATGAAAGATATAGATCAGAATAGAAGTAGACCAGATCCGTATCTAAAGGCCCGTCTACCATCAGTACGATCCAGGAGTTGCATGGTGCAATCCTATATTTATTGCGTCCAATAGTTGCCGTACCGAGCCGTGGACGGCGCGGAATTACACGACGCAGTATCGCAAAGGATTGCGCCTAGCAATTTCTGGCTCGTTCTCAGTGTGGACAGGCCTTAACTGTTTCAACGGATTTCTGTGTTCTTTAGTTTTTAAAGACCATAAGCCTTGCTTGGATTGCTAGCAAAATATTAGAACTCAAGCATAAAAACATGCGCGTTCGGTACTTACAGATTCCAAGATGGCCGAAAAATTTTAGTTGTAATACAAAACCAAATTGCAATTTGCATTAGTTTCCATTGCTTAATTTAGCTAGAACTTTGAAAAGCTAGTGGCAAAACTCCTTAGGAGTGGACGTCTTTGGAAGAACTCCAGACTTTTCGACTTAACCAATAAATGAACTGTTTTCATTTAATAAATCAACGATGGCAGCCTTTTTCCAACGCATGTTTTCTACTTTTCACAGCTCACGTTGATTTTTCAACGTCACACAGGACTTGTTATGCAAGGCATGGCTTGCAAACGACTTTTACCCATTGGTCTTGATATCATGATTGGAATCAAAGACAGGCTTAAATGGAGAAGGTCAAAGATGGAGCGTAGTGTTCTTTCCGGTATTGCTCCTCAGCGGTATGTGGTTTCACAACACAGCTGCAATGGGCACAAAATCTTTATGGCTCTCATATCGCAAAGTAAGAAAATCTGAGCGCAATTTTGCTACAGTTTCTGCACCAGATGAGTAAATTTCTGCCACATATTAGCTGTTAATACTGTATTGTCTTAGGTCAGTTTTGTTGTGCGTAACGTACGTTTAATTTTCACCCAAAGTTGTTGTACCACAAATCATTAAGTATATGTTTTGCCCAATAATTTAATTTTTCATAATGAAGCCAAATCTAACAATATACGTGGACACCCCCTTCATTTCAAATATTTGAACTAATCAGGAATTTCAAACTATTAAGTTTCTTTGCTTTACCCCTCGCAAGAAATACCGCATTGTTTGACAAGAGACGCATTTTAAATCACATCAAATCCTACTTCGTGTCATACGTTTTTATACTACGTGTAAGAATACTGTAAAATAAAATTGATTGAAACATTCTTATCATTTCTGAGTATTTTATGTCATCAAAAATAGAAAGCTGTTCAAGTACAACGTCAGACAAGTAAATCTGGAAAAATACACCCAAAACGAAATCTTGCTAATTTTTTTAATCAGGGTGGTTCCGGCAATACAATCTCTAGAAATGGCTGTATTGCAAACACTGGGCAAAGACCATGTTGCATTATACAGCGTATGAATTGATAAAATCGAAACTTTTTCATTGAAGTAAATCTACATTACTTCATTTTTGTTGGCAAAAACTTTTTTACGCAGATCAGATCCATTATTGTCATGTAACTTTAAACCAGAAACAAAAGGGATTTGCCAAAGATAATACAGCTATGAAAGTTAATACTTGGTTTTACGAGTTCGATGATTTCAACAAAAGTTCAAAGCATCTCCGACAGCGATCAATAGGTTGTTTGCAGACTTGCACCAGCAGACTGGAGGCGTTAGCATGCCATTCTTCGTCCTAAAACAAGCCCTTAAAATTGGAAAAACCTGCTCATTGCGGTTCCACTAACACATGTGGTCTGAATGGCATTTCCATACCTTTCCCTCATTCATCCACGCCAAGAGGGAAAAAAGATCGCAATGCCGACATGCCGCGTGCCTGAGTTGCGCTTGTGTAAGCGGATCAAGATCCTATAAAAAGCTCGGTGGAGCACTGCTTGCCACACTGAATATTCGCAACTTTTGCAGTAGCAGTGCTGAAGAGTGATCAACACCAGCAAACATCATGAAGATCGCAACATTCCTGCTTCTGAGCCTTTTGGTTATCTTCTTAATGGAAGTTGTTTCCACTTCGGCCTTCAGTTACTACAACGGATTCAGACCCTATTGGTATTATCCGAGATGGGGGGGTGGATACTACGGAGGATATTACAATTACCCATATTACAATACAGGTAAGAACTTCGTCAAACGACTGATATAATAGTAAAAAATTTCATTTTGTTACCCTGAATGTTATTTTATCTCTGACAGAATATTCTTTGCTAACATATTCGGCTGTGACGTTTTATAAATATTTCTTTGCTACTGGTAAGAGTTGCAGAAACGTAACATTCAGTAATATTGAAGGATGCTTAAGCCGATGCCATGATTAAATACTCTGTAATAAATCGAGCTTTATTTGGAGTTATTTCAGCCCTTACAAACTATAATATTCCGATGACTTAGATAACAATTTAAACCTTGTTCATTGGAATACTTACGTCATAGAAGCGTGACTGAGTTCTCCACTTTGTTTAAAGGGATGATTACGCTTGTTTTGGTCTTTGTCTGAGAGTAGTGAAAAATGGGTCAAGATTTCTTATCGAAACAAAACTTTTTGTGTCGCTTGAGCCGTAAACTTATGCAATACGTGCATAAGAAAGTTGCATAATTTTTTTAAACTGAAAAGGCATTACCGTCTTTTCCCTGTTACAAATCTTTTCATATGGGGTGACAGCTGCTACCACACCATATTCATGTAGATGTCTGGTGATGTCGTAGGAAATGTAGTTGAACTTCCGTGTTCTTTAATATCTCTTTGGCGTTGCTTATAATGTTTTTTCCAATTACAGGTTTCTATGGTTGGAAAGGGTAAGATGTGAACCAGTGGAGAGGCCAGATGTGTAGACGACCTTCTTGCAAAACCCAAGTCTTTCATGAATTCGTTTCTATGTGATTTGAAGCAACTAATCAGCTAACTAGCACGGTGTTTTATTTTGTGATTGATGGAAAATTACGTTTAACTTTGATTTAACGGTTTACTTTGTTTTCTTGCGAATAAACGTTCAACGCACAAAAAATTTAATGCGTGAATTGTCAGGAAATATCTGAGTCTTTGCTGTTTCTATCTTGGAATTTCCATATTTTGAGGAAAACATATTTTTTGGTTAGCCTACATACAGGCACGATTTATTTTAAATGATGTCAAATTAAAAACAAGTCTAGCCCAGCGGTCGGGAACCTATGGCTCGCGAGCCAGATGTGGCTCTTTTGATGACGGCATCTGGTTCGCTTGATATTTTCTTAACACGATGGTTATGGATGAAACTTTTTCTGTAATTTTCCTACAAAGCCATCAGCAACACTATGCAGCACCAGCGGTCGCATTAACAGCAAGAAGCATATTATTAAAGAGAAAATTCAGACATTTGCCATTGTTTAAAATTGTTGATTTTGCATTAAAAGTGGCTATTTGTATTGGTCGAACTATGCTATTTTTTAGGGAATAACCACAGTTTGAAAGCGCTTTATATCATCAATTCAGAAAACGTTTGAAACGGGTCCCAAACAGTGGGCCTCATTTTTCACAAGCTACATATATCGCATATATTTACAAAGTGTATTTGAAAGGTATAAAAGCATGCTGCGCGCAAGCGTTTGCCACTGTTTTAGCCATCCAAAGCGAAATCAGTGAAGAACAGTGTCTGAAACGCATTCCCGACCTGGTTAGATGTAAAACGGTTCTTCTTAGACTTGGAAGTGACAACTCATGCCCCACGATAGGACTCAAATAAAAAGCTAAATGACGATCAGGTTTCCAAGCGAAGCTTGTGCATTTACATGTACATGAAAAACTTATTTATTGCTGAAGCGACAATTCAAAAAAAAATGTGAATGAAAGGCATTTGATAGGAAACTACTCCCATTTTAGGTAGCTCTGCTAGCTTTCGTGAAAAACGATCTCATAATCGATGATAGATTCACACTGGACTTTTAAAGCATATTTCCCCAAAATACACACGTCACTTATAAAGATAGATTTTCAATAAAGTGTTTAATACTGTTTCACATTTTTGACGTGGGATTGGTGATGTGGAGAAAAATACATCATTCTTACTAGACCAGGTTGTTAAAAAAGTTGTGACATTGTCAAGTTGTTACAGAGCTCCCAAATTCACAATCAATACCTCGAAAGTCAAGCTCTAGTCTTCCCATGAAGTCATTTTTCAATTCATTGTATCCTATTATGAAGCTCGCGAACAAGCTCAAAGCCACCCCGAATGCTGTTGATCTGGCGATGGATCTGCTTCTATCCAGGCAGGCCAGAAAACACAAATGGGAATCAGCCTATCACCAATTTAAAAACACGAACTTTCACCAACACCACAGTCACCAGTAAAAAAGTCAAAGTTTTCACCAGAAGATTGCATTTCTGCACAAATTTATATGATGTAAGCGGAATGATCTAACAACCAATAAGCTAAGCATTTTTCTGTCGGTTACAGATTTCGCTAACTATGCCAAATTTGTCTTTTCGTGGCCAGCGTGAGTTGTCAACGGGTTTGCAATTGCAACAGAAGGATCAAAACCACGCAGCCATCAGAAAATTTCAGTAAAAAGCCAAACAGTGCCAAAAAGAAGCCAGAAACGGCCAAACTGACTGCTGACAGGCGAGGGGAAAGCCAAACTTTGTTTGCGGCATTGCTATTCCTTTGTCACAGAGAAACATCTAAATTGGACAAGACCTGTGGACAATGGTGCCACAGTTTGCGTATTAATCCATCGGCAGCTTCTTGCACCCATACGGAAGTCATCTCCCATTCACTCCTGTATTTCGACCAGAATCACAAGAGCTCTTCTACTTCCCCGACGTCATTGTCGCATTGCTATCGCGGAGACGCAGATCTCTCTGCAAGCGTTGAGCCTGTTTAGTGCTTACAACACAATACACGCTACGCAGTGGACACATTTCCAGCGATTACGCAAAAACTTTGTTTCGAAACTCGCATCCTTCAATTTTCACTAACATCAGAACGCGGGCGTCGTTCTAACATAGGATTATTACAAACGTTCTGCAAATGTGTTGCCGAAAAAAATGGAATAGTAATATATCCTTTCAGAGGAAACCTTTTCAGCGTGAATAGGCCAAAAAAGAGCCAAAAGGCCAAATGAATTTTTTAAGGCCAACCAACTTCAGTTGAGGCCAAATAAAATTGTTTAGGCCAACTAACTTGAAACGAGGCCAAATTTCTGAAATTTGGCCTTGATAAGGCCAACATGGCAATCCTGGTAAGGCATTTAGAATAGGGTTGCCATACGTCAGGTTTTTCCCGGACATGTCCGGGATTTTAGTGGCCAAATATGCGTCAGGGAGAAATGTTAAAAAGTGCTTCAATGTCCGGGATTTTTGAATAACGCATTTTATGAAATCTAACCGCAATGTTATCACATGTGATGAGAATTATTTAGAGCTAAAGATTAAACTTGGTAATTTTTTACTGTTAAAGATGGCTAAGCGTAAATGTAAATTTACTGACGAAATGACGGCAATACATCCATGTTTGCGGAAAGGACGAAATGAATGGGGAGCAGAATGCTTAGTTTGTAAAGCAGGAACATACATCTTGGTTTCATACAAGGTATCGCGGATTTAAAATCACACCTCAGTTTTGATAAACATTGCAAAGCAATAGGTGGAGCTTCCTGATCAAGTAAAGCTACAAATTGTTTTTTCACAACGGGATGTAAAATAGAAGATGAAGTTACCGTAGATGAAGTTAATTTTTCCTGTATCGTTTTGTACTGTATTTATCCTATTCTCACGGGAAAGCGACGATGGCTATGTGCTTTAGATGCATCCGGAATTTATACCATAATAAAAGTGTTTTCGTCGCAAAAATTGGTTACAGTGACTGACATAAATCTGTCAGGAATTGCTCCTCATCAGATATAGTAACCCTAATTTATGTTGTGGTTAAAAATAACCCCAACATGTTAACACATGAAAGGCGATAATGTATGGAAAGAAAAATACTCCCCTGACATTTTGATAAGCAGAGAAAAAATTGCTCGAATAACAAGGAGTAGCAATAACCATTTCATGTTAAATTAGGTTTATTATTGTTTTGAATTTGTTGTGAACTTTAATGGTGATATTGCGCATTATGAGGAAGAAGATATAATAACAGGAACCCTAAGTAGGGAGTAAAGCAATTTATAAATCCATTACGGAGCGCTATAGAATAGAAATAATATGAAACAAAGCATAAGAAGAGCAGATGCAAAGAACTTGATGTTACAAGATATGCCAACTGAACTTAACGAAACTGTGCCCGACTTGTCCATTGAAACTCAAAACGAATTGACAAATGATGAAATGGAACTGATTGAAAGCTTTTTGGAAGTATAATAAGAAAGTCAAATAACAATGTAAGAGTTGTTCACATGTTATAGCGGATATTGCAATTATTATGTATCGCAGTGACTATGCGTAGTAATTAAGAACAAAGAATGAGTATTGAATTTTAAATCATATGCAAGAATCCAAAGCAAAATCACAATGGGCAGCCACTGCAGCAAAGCTGCTACAGCAAAGCTGCCGCAGCAAAGCTGTTACAGCAAAGCTGCCGCAGCAAAGCTGCTATAGCAAAGCTGCCGCAGCAAAGCTGCTGCAGCAAAGCTGCACAAGTAAAGTATAAAAAGGTTATGCTGGTAAATATGGGATTCTTGGACGATTCAGGCAGTTGTGTTTTGGTAGCCGAAGAGCGAACTTGGGGATGCCTGGTGATCTCGTGATCCAGGAGCGCCTTGTAGCTCTGAAATAAGCCGACCTTCTAGGCATGAAGGTTGTGCAAGGGTTGATATAGTCAGAAATGTATGCTGTTATTATAGTCAGATGCTGTTGAATGATGCTCCGTAAAACCGTAAGTAACAAAGTACTGTTAGAAATTCATTTAACTCTAGACTTTGTAATACTTGTCGCATGCTAGATTTCCTTTTTTTAAAGGTTTTGTACTTTACCAAATTTTGAATGATTTAAAACTCAAAAAGGAAACAGAGTTCTGCCCAAATTTTTCATGATTTTGTACTTAGAAAAATCCTGACATAAAGGGGGGTCATATCGTTATGTCCTTTTGCGTATGTATATTATAAGTGTCGTTGGTTCGATGTCATGAGCGTAATAAATCTGTAACCCCGTTTAAATGGGTACAACGGTCCTGTCACCAGCAGCTAGGGTTGGTGATATTGACTGTTTACTTTTGCGTAGATAGTCTTTAGGGGACCAGCCTCGAGAACCCTGTCTAGACTAAAAGTATAAGATAAACGTTAAATTAATTAAAGCGTTTAGCACAACTTGTTTTACACCGAGTCTCTCGTGGACAAGGGTACTGAGCTAGGTCATGGAGTCCAGCGGGACACTTCGGCCGTAAAATTTAGAATATTTCAATATGTACGGCACGACTTATGAAATACCGTAAAAGCTACAAAAACTATTTCAATTCTTGAAACGTCTATTGTTCTATTTAAGCACCACAGTTTTTTTAGCCTGCATGTCGTATTTGTCGATAGATACAATTTGTTACTGCAGGTCACATTAGTTAATATTTTGTGTGCTAGAACTAGAACCAAACACATGCTTCTAAATATCCGTCGCGTTTCTTGAAATCATCAATTTTTAGGAAATTCAATGCAAGTAATTTTGTTTTGAAAATTTTAATTCGTTTTTGGTCAATATTGGGCATGAAACTTTCAAAAAATCCGTTGTAAGGAACTGCACATTTATGAATATTTCCTAAAATTTTAACATTAAACCTATCTCGAAGATGGTTATATTAAGATTGATGTCAGATTAAAAACCTTGAAATTTGAGAAAGTTTCACCACGTTGAAAATTTCCAGCCAGATAGTGGATCTGGGTGCCTATAACTAAAAAATATGAAGTGATCATAATTACACAAATTCGTTTTTAATATCTAGCTCAATTTAAATTTTAAAACTTTTGAAAGTTGAATATGGCGTCTTTTCATTTCACTCATTACACAAACGTATTTTAAAAAGTTATTAAAACTGTAATCATAGTCCATGGCAATGGTAGCACTGGAACATGTCTGGTGAAACAATCCTCAAATTGATTTGCAGTGTTAATGTCTGCATTGCGTTAGTGTACCAGACACATTCTGGTCTGTACATATTAAATGTTGCTTTCACCAAAAGAAAACAAAGTCCAAACGTCTAAGGACAAGAATAAGACCTGCTGAACAGCAACACAAAGGCCGTGATCAGTCAAACACGAAAAACGTGACAAGCAAAACACCACGTTACACAAAGTTTCCAACCAACATAAAGTTTCAGACAGATCAGTCTGGAATCCAAAGACAAACTGTATACAAACTAAATCAAATAAAATTTGATTTAGGAAAGCAAAGAGCAAAGAACGAGAAAAAGAAGCAAACAGAGCTGAAGAAGACCTAAAAAGACGATGTCATGGAAAATTACAGAAAACTTTCCATTAATGATGTAATCAAGAAACATGCCTAAAAACCCCATAAAAATACCTTATAAGGCAATGTCCAGCCAGTAGTCAATAAATGATTAATTAGGAGTTTCCCATAATACCTTATAAGGCAATGTGCAATAAATGATTAATTAGGGAAATTCCACCAAATTTGGGTATATAAACCGCGATTTTGGCTACCCAGGACAGTTCGCTTTCCGACCATGGACTGAGGACTCCTTCTTTTGGTCTACGCTGCCTTTGAGTAGTTTAGCCAGTTGAAGTAAAACGAGAGCTTTGCCTCGTGGCCATCTTAGCTCCACGGCTGGTTGTGAGTCCTGCTTTACCTGTACGTATTGGCGTAGTTACTTCCAGGGGCGGCTCGTCTGGACGGGCTGCCGGGCTGCAGCCCTTCCTGAAAAATGTAAGGCAAAAGATTCCGCCAAACGGCCAAACTCGCCTTAAGTTTGGATTTAGTTACGAAATTTCACAACACAATCATTTTCGTTACTTCCGACACCATTTTAACCCAACGTTTCCTAGGAATCCAACAAAACCAATGTTTCGCTCTTTTCCAACGACGCCGCTGATGCGATGACGTTTTCAGCACACTTGCCGATGAATTTGGCGATTTCGGGGCAGTTTTCGGCACAGCTCTAAACGAAAGACACCAAACAACTGGCTACAAGAAACGTGGTGGTATATCCGCCTATCGCAAAGCGTTTTTCTTGTGAACTTTTCAAGAAAAAACGGAGGAAATATGATCTTGACTGCTTTTTACTACCTGATTTTCTTGGATATTGAATTTTATCATTAAGTTTAACAATGCTTTTACCAGTACATTGGCGGCCTTGGATTCAAATCTGGTCGCCAACCTCGGGCCTGGGTTGCCAGATGGTGCCAAATTTGGCAAATATCGCCAAAAATCACCGTTTTCCAAAAAATTTGCCAATTTTTTT